>Ga0210377_10004195_pt1 | contig 12176 bp, 6 predicted proteins | sample PLM4_65_b1redo_FD_155480 | JGI IMG/M metagenome (GOLD analysis project Ga0210377, IMG submission 155480) | Groundwater sediment microbial communities from an aquifer in East River, Colorado, USA - PLM4_65_b1 redo | ecosystem: Environmental > Terrestrial > Soil > Riparian zone | place: USA: East... | reverse complement strand
GCTAGTGGTCTACCGGCGGTGGGGCTGGATCGACTGATTCCTCCGCCCCGCCGGTCGGCTACTTGGCGGTGAACGTCGTCCCGAGGGCGATCGAGCCCCAGCTGAGCTTGATCTCGCCCTTGTCCTTCTCGCCCTTGACGTCGATCGTGAACAGCTCGACGCTTGCGGGCGTCTTCGACGTGGCGAGCGGTACGTCGGCGACCTTCGAGCGGTCGGCCTTGCTCAGGATGTTGAGGTGCCACTCGTCGGCGGCGACCTTGGTCGCGGTCAGGATGTACTCGCCCTTCGGGACGTTGACGCTACCGAAGGCGAGGTCGGCGTCGGTCTTGAGGCCGGTCGCTGCATCCGCGCCCATGCGCCAGGCCTGGCCCACCTGGGCCTGCCCCAGCATGTCGCGGCCCTTGAGGCTCGGCCGCCCGTAGTCGATGGCCACTTCCTTGCCCGCCACCAGCGCCTTGGCCTCGCCGCGCGGGTTGCCCTGGGCGAAGAGGGGGCCGGCCACGCAGACGGCGATTGCCGCCAGTGCGAAACGCTTCCACATGTGCGATTCCTCCGTTCCGATGAATGAGCCTCGATCATATCGCGGGCGTGAGGCCCGGGCTCACTCGTTGTCGAAGGGGTGGGGCGGCCGGCCGTCGGGATCCTTCTCGGCCCGTCGCCGGGCTTCCTCGAACTTCTTGTCGAGGATCTCGCCGGAGCGTTTCGTCTGCTGCACCGAGCGGGCGAATTTCTGGTCGAGCACGCTGCGCTGGGCCTCGACGCGGCTCACCAGGTCGTCGAAGTTCTTCGGCGGGGCCTTCTTCTTGTCGGCCCAGACGACCGTCCCCGTCTCGGGATCCACCTTCAGCAGCGCCTCGCAGCAAGGACACGTGACGTCGAGCGCCTCAGGCATGGGCCCATTCTAGCCCCCCCGCGGCCGGCTTGATTCTGAAAACGTGTTTCATTATCATGTCGCCGAGTATGGCCGCGAGCGGTGGCGTGCTGGAGTCCGAGCCGGTGCGTTTCGGGCGCGCGATGACGCGCTGCGAGTGCGCCTCCTTGTCCTTCGACGAGATTGCGCGCCGCGTGTGCGTCGAGGGCCAGAAGCTCGAGGCCTTGCAGCGCGAGACCGGCTGCGGCCACCTGTGCACCGCCTGCCTGCCCGACCTGCGCGACCACCTCGCCGCCCGGCGCTGAAGCCGGGTTAAGATTCCCGCTCGCGACGACGCCGCGGAGGGGGTTCCCATGAAGAGCAACGACGAGGTCATCCAGGTTCTGCAGGACGTGCTCTCGGCGGAGCTCACCGCGGTCAACCAGTACTTCATCCACGCGCGCATGAACGAGAACTGGGGCTACAAGAAGCTCTCCGCGTACATGCGCAAGGAGTCGATCGAGGAGATGCGCCACGCGCAGGACGTGATCGACCGCATCCTGTATTTCGACGGCGCGCCGAACATGCAGAAGTACTTGAAGATCAACGTGGGCCGGACCGTGCCCGAGCAGTTCCAGAACGACCTCGAGGTCGAGTACCAGGCGGTGCCCCGGCTCAACAAGGGGATCGAGGTCGCGCGCGCGCTGGGCGACAACGGCACGCGCTCGCTGCTCGAGACGATCCTCAAGGACGAGGAGGCCCACGTCGACTGGCTCGAGGCGCAGCTCGGCATCATCAAGGAGATCGGCGTCGAGAACTACCTCGCGCAGCAGATGGAATGAAGACAACTCGATACCTGCCCGCCCTCGCGGCCGCCGTGACGCTCAGCGCGGCCCCGGCGTTCCCGCAGCATCCGCAGCAGGACCCACCGGCCGGGGCGCAGCAGACTCAGCCTGCCGGGGGGCGCTCTTCCGCCGCGCCCCCCGGGCCCCCCCAGGCGGCGCGTATCCACCCCGAGGAGAAGCACTTCCGCAACCTGCGCCAGATCACCTTCGGAGGCCAGAACGCCGAAGGCTACTGGAGCCCCGACGGGAAGAGCATCATCTACCAGCGGATGAACGAGGCCGAAGGCGTGATGTGCGACCAGGCCTACGTGGCCGATCTCGCCACCGGCGCGAGCCGCCGCGTGTCGAACGGGAAGGGCCGCGTCACCTGCGGCTACTTCACGGACGGCGGCCGGCGCGTGCTGTACGCGTCGACCTACCTCGCCGACGAGGCCTGCCCGCCGCCGGCCGACCACTCGAAGGGCTACTCCTGGCCGATGGTGAAGGGCTACGACATCGTCAGCCACGCGCTCGACGGCTCGGGGTTCCGCAGGCTCACCGACACGCCTGGCTACGACGCCGAGGCGACGCTCTCGCCCGACGGGAAGACGATCGTGTTCACCTCGCTGCGCGACGGCGATCTCGAGATCTACACGATGGCGCCCGACGGCTCGCAGGTGAAGCGCCTGACGCACGAGCCCGGCTACGACGGCGGGCCGTTCTTCTCGCCGGACGGCAAGCGCATCGTCTACCGGCGCGACGTGCACCCCGACGCCGCGAGCCTCGCCCGCTACCAGGAGCTGCTCGCCCAGAACCTCTATAGGCCCGGCGCGCTCGAGATCTGGGTGATGGACCGGGACGGCTCGAACAAGCGCCAGGTGACGAAGCTCGGGGCGGCCTCGTTCGCGCCCTACTTCCACCCCGACGGCAAGCGCATCATCTTCTCGAGCAATCACCCGAACCCGCGCGGCCGTGCCTTCGATCTTTACATGATCGGCGACGACGGCAACGGCCTCGAGCGGGTCACGAGCGAGCCCAGCTTCGACGGCTTCCCGATGTTCTCGCCGGACGGCAAGAAGCTCGTGTTCGCGTCGAACCGCGGCGGGAAGATCCCGGGCGAGACCAACCTGTTCGTGGTGGACTGGGTCGAGTAGCTCCGGGTCGGAAGCGAGCGAGGCGAAGCTGACGCGCACGCGATCGATCGAGACCTCTGCAGAGTCAGCGGCTCAGCGGCCACGCAGGTTTCGCTGCGCGATTCAAGGGAGCCGAAGCGACATTGGCTACCGCCTAACCGCAAAGCGCGTCGTCGATCACGGCAGCGCCACATATATCGTTGAAAGACGCCCTTTTCCGGGGTTGCACTATTGACACTGCGTGTGAGCAGAGCGTAGTCTCTGCGGCATTCCTATGACGTAGACGTGCACTGACCGACGGGGTGGGCGGCCCTCTCCCATCGCACCCCGGGCGGTGATGGACAGACATGGGCCACGCGTTCTTCCCGAGCGAAGACGTCGCCGCACCGGCCTTCCGGGGCCGGCGGGGCGAAGTGTCGCCAGTGTGTGCCGGGGACGCCACCTCGCAGTGTGGGCAGAGTGACACTTCCGAAACCGTCACAGCGGCGCTGCGTCCGGAGCCCTCGTCGTTCAGGATTCGGGTCCGCTCGATGACTCGAACCGCCCTCGCTCTCGCGCTCGCCGTCCTCGCGAATGGCTTGCTGCCCGCGCCGGCCGCCGCTCAGGCGCCGCTGCGGAAGATCGGCGAAATGGAGCTGCAGCTCGCGGGCCTCGGCGCAGTCCTCGATCCGGTGAACCCGGTCGTGCCCAAGAACACCCCGGCCGGAGTCCAGGTGATCGTCCGCGCTGGTGGGCGCCAGCTGACCGCCGCCGAGGTCGAGACCCTCGTCGGCGGCGCCTTCTTCATCGAAGCCGAGCTCAACGGCCCCGGCCTTCCCCGCACGATCACGATCCCCGAGCTCCAGGGCGGCGAGCCCCTGCCGGCCGATCCTCTGATCCTTCCGCTGCCCGGGCTCAACACCGGGGGCGACTACGAGCTCGCGAACATCCGGATCGTCTCCGGCGGTCGAGCGGTGATGGGTGTGCTGCCCGAGGTCGCGACACTCAAGGTGATCGACCAAGTGCTGGTCACCAAGCTCGTGACGCGCCCGCTGACGCTCGACGAGCTCAAGGAGAAGGGCATCGAGATCACGAGCAAGGACTACACGGGCTTCCAGTTCTCGCTGGCGCTGCGGCTCGAGTCGAGGTGGTCAACCTCGACTTCCCGGTGGTGTTCGACCGCAAGGGCGTCGTGGTCCCTCAACCGATCGACACGACCGTGAACGACCCGACCCGCACGGTCGAGCGTCCCGCCGTGCCGCAGCCGCCCGCCATGATCGTCCCGCTGATGCTGCTCCCCGAAGGCGAATGGGATGGCGGCCCGAAGGTTCCCCTCACGCTGCCGAACGGCGAGCCGGTCCGCATCCCGAGCGTACTCGTGATCCCGGGCAACGTCGGCTACCTGAAGCAGTTCTTCTCCGCGGTCGTCTACGTGGCGAACGGCATGCCTCAAGGCACGCGTCTTTTCGTGCGCGACATCGCCGGGAAGATCCAGCTCCCGTCCGGCGACGATCTCGCCCCCGCAACGGCCGACGATCCGCTCTACCTGGCCAAGCGAATCGGCGAGGACGTGCCGCCGGCCGAGCGCCCGATCCTCGGGATCGGGCCGGACGAGACTCCCGGGACGGAGGACGACGTCGCCGTCTTCGCGCCGGGAGAGCAGGGGCAGGCCGAGTGGGTGCTGGTCGGCAACGGGGAGGGCTTCCACAAGATCGACATCGCGCTGGGCGCGACGCTCGAGGGGCTGCCGACGGGGCCCGTCAAGGTGAAGGGCGCGGCCAGCGGCGGCGTGCTGGTGCGCAACCCCTTCTTCGACGTCACCTTCACCGTGCCTTCGGTCGTGCGCGACGGCGAGACGTTCAAGGCGTCGATCACGCTCAACAACATCGGCCAGGGCGACGGGCAGAACGTCCACATCAAGATCGACGCGGCGCGCATGAGCGGCGTGCAGCTGCTGGGCGACCCCGAGCAGTCGGTGCCGCTCATCGGGGCGGGGGAGGCGCACGCCTTCGAGTACGAGTTCAAGAGCCTGCGCACCGGGAAGGTGGTCGCGACCTACCTGCGCTTCGACCCCGATGCCGGCGTCGACGTCCGGGGGCGGGTCGACTTCACGATCGGGGTCACCGACGAGGGCGTGCCGCTGTCGCCCGACACGCTGGTGCTGCCGGCCTCGGTGAACCTCCTGCCCGGCGCCGTCAGCTACCAGGCCATGCGCGTGCTCGGCCAGGCGTGGAGCATCGCCAACGCGCCGCGCGGCTCGCTGCCGTCGCACGTCACGCGCATCACGCGCGGCACGGTCGAGCAGAAGGCGATAGCACTCGCCGAGGCCGGCCTGCGCGTGACGCTGCGCGACGAGGCCGACCGCGAGGCGGCGCTGCGCGAGGCGCTCAGGGACCTGGCGCTCGACTTCTGGGGCGGCGATCCCGTCGATCCCGGCTTCGACCGCCTGCTGCGCGAGAGCGGTGCGGGCCGCGCCTTCAGCGAGGCGCTGGGCGTGGCGCTCGGCCCGGCGGCGGACGCGGCGGGCGGGGCGGCCCCCTTCGAGCGCGCGCTCGCCGACGTCGCCGCCTCCGGCCCCGACTTCCTGAGCCTGAGCGTGGTGGGCCCGGCGGACGTGGCGCTCACCGACTCGCTCGGCCGGGTCACGGTGCTCGAGCGCCTGCCGGGCGGCGCCCGCACGAGTGCCATCCCGGGCGCCGTGCTGCTGCCGCTCGGCGAGCCCGAGACCGCGCCGATCCTCGGCCTCGTCACCGACCCCGTGGCGACGGGCTACAGGATCGACGTCAGCGGTCCGGCCGCGATCACACTGACGGCGCCGCAGGGCGGCTCATTCGTGCGGGGCACCGTGAACGCGGACGGGCGCGCCGTGCTCGCGATCGACCTCGCGCGGCCCGCGGCCTGGGTGCTGGAGCAGGACCTGGACGGCGACGGCAGCTTCGAGCAGCAGCGTCCGGTCGCGATGGAGACGCTCGAGCCCCAGGGCCCCGAGCTACTGGCCGCGTCCATCATCGGCTCGGAGACGCTGCCGCGGGCGGGCGATTTCGGATTGAACGCGGTGCTGGTGTTCGACCGGCCGGTGGACCCGGCACGCGCGGCCGAGACGTCCGCCTACTCGATCCCGTACAACACAATCGCCTTTGCGAAGCCGCAGCTCAGCGGCCGGCTCGTGTTCGCGACGCTCGACCAGCCGGAGGGCCCGAACGTCGCGACCGACGTCTCGGTCTCCGGCCTGGCCGACCGCCGCGGCTTCTCGCGCGACGCCACAGCGCCCCTGCGCTCGCGTCTCACGCGCGGCGGCGCCTGGGTCAGCGGGCACGTGCGGGAAGCGGACGGCACCCCGGTCGACCAGGGCTCGGTCGTGTACGCCAACACGGGCGACCTGGGCTGTGGCCTCGGCGGGCTGCCGCCGCTCGCGCGCGTTCCGCTCGCGTCGGACGGGTCCTACGAGATCCGCTACGTGCGGCAGGGTCCGTGCGGGTTCGAGGTCGCCGCGGCCAACCCGAGCAACGTCCTGCTGCGCCGGATCGAGGCGCGCGTGAGGCGCCCGGGCGAGCGGATCTTCCTGGACATCGTGCTGCTCGGCGAAGGGGCCGTCGAGGGTTTCGTGCGCGACTTCGCGGGCGAGGGCGTGCCCGGCGCGACAGTCGTCGCCCAGAGCGAGACCGACAAGTACCGCGGTGGCAGCACGGTGAGCGACGCCTCCGGTCACTACCGGATCGACGGCCTGCCCGTCGGGCTCGTGTCGGTCACGGCCGGTCGCGGCGCCGGGCTCGGCAGCGCCACCGGCCGCATCGAGCGCGCGGGCACCGCCGCGCAGGTGAACGTCACGCTCGACGCCGGCGCCGTCGCGGTGTCCGGCTACTTCTGGCAGGTGAAGGACAGCGTCCAACAGCCGGTGGCCTCGGCGCTCATGGCCTATCTCGTCGCCGGCGGCGCGGCGGGCTACGTGTTCACCGACGCAACCGGCTTCTACCGCTTCGAGGGCATGCCGGTCGGCAACTTCACGATCCAGGGCCAGGGCAACGGTGCCTTCGGCTGGGCGACTGCGTCGATCCCGGGCAGTGCCTCCGCCGGGCAGACGCTCGAACATCTGGATCTCGTGCACGTCGCCCGGGCCGAAGCGGTGCTGGGCAGCGTGAGCGGCACGGTTGTCTTCCCGGGTGGCGCGCCGGCCGCGAACGTGATCGTGGCGCAGGACATCTCCACGGGGTTCATCCAGGGCGCGACGGGCACGGACGCCGAAGGCCACTTCGTGCTCGGCGGTCTGCCCACCGGCGTCAACGTCTCGATCGGCGCGATCACGCTCGACCGCCGGCGCAAGGGCCAGGCCTGGGCGTTCATCCCGCCCGACACGCAAGAGCAGGGCGGAGTGGTGATCACGCTCTCGGCGATCGGGACCGCGACGTTCACCGTGAAGGGGTCGAATGGCGTGCTGACGAACCAGGAGGTCGCGCTTCTCGGCGTCGGGGGCTTCGCGGGCCTGTGCCGCAACCCGTGCGGCTGCAGGACCGGGACCACAGACCCCAACGGTGTCGTGAGCTTCTCCGACCTGCCGCTCGGCACCTACACCGCGCAGGCCGTCCGCCGCGAGGGCGGCTTCACCGAGGCCGCCACCGGGACGGCGGTCGTGAGCAGCGAGACCGTGCCGGGCTTCGGCACGATCGGGCTGCTCGGCTCCGGGACGGTGGCGGGCACGGTCAGCATCGCCAACCCCAACGCGACCTTCACCGGCGGCTCGGTGTCGCTCGTCTCGCGCGCCTTCGTCAACGACGGACTCTTCACCTGCGGCATGGTGATGCAGGAGTCGCACCGGGCGCAGGTGAACCCGCTCACGAGCAGGTACGAGTTCAAGGGCGTCGCGGTGGGCGCGGTCAGCGTCACGGGCCGTGCCGATATCGGCGTGGCCACCAACAAGGGCAACCTCGCCCACGCCGGCGACACGCTCCAGCTCCCGCTCGTGTTCGTGGACACGATCGCGGGCGAGCTTTCCGGCCGTGTCTTCCTGCCGAGCGGCACGCCGGCAGGCGCCGGGGTCGAGGTGACGGTCAACGGCCCGCTACCCGACGTGACGGTCTCGACCGACGCGAATAGCCACTTCGTGTTCGCGAAAGTGCTGCCGCAGGGCAACTACTCGATCACGGCGCGCGATCCCGTCACGGGCGGCGTGGTCCGCGAGTTCGTCTACCTCCGCGCCTTGCAGGACCTGCAGCACGACCTGCGGCTCAAGGGGCGCGGCACGGTGCGCGTCAGGGTGGAGGACGCGCTCGGCGGCGCCGTCGAGCGCGCGTTCGTCACGCTGCGCGAGCAGGACTTCCCGCAGCGCCGCCACGACCGCTCGATCGAGCCGACGCTCCTCGGCGTGGCGACGTTCGAGGAAGTATTCGAGGGGCCGTTCAGCATCGAGGTGAAGGACCTCGTGGGCCGCGGGGGGCGCGGCTCGGGAGCCGTGCCCGGTCCGGACACGAGCGTCGACGTGACGGTGCGCCTCAACCCGACGGGTACGGTGCAAGGTGTCTTCGTGATGCCCGACGGCACGACGCCGATCCCGTACGCGCTCGTGACGCTGAAGGTCAACGGTCGCGCGGTCGGCCAGGCGACGACGCCAGGCACGGGCGAGTCGATCGGGCGCTACTCGTTCGACTATGTCCCCGCCGGAGCGGTGCGCGTCGACGCTGAGGACCCGCTCACGCTGCGCACGGGCTTCGCCGTCGGGACGGTCGATTCGGGCGCCACGCTCGAGCTGCCGGTGATCGCGAAGGGCCTCGGCACGGTGACGGGACAGGTCCGGGCGCGTCTGCCCGGCGGCGGCGACGAGCCGCGGCCAGGCGCCTCGGTGAAGGTCGAGGCCGGTGGCTATCAGGGCGCGACGCTGGCCGACGCAGGGGGGAACTACGAGTTCGCGGGCGTCCCCGAGGGTCCTGTCACGATCACCGCATCGGTCGGGGCGCAGGCGCTCAAGGGCAGCGCGAGCGGCTCGATCACGCAGGACGGTGAGACGCTGGAGCTCCACGTCTACCTGCGCGACGCGGGACGCGTAAAGGGCCGGGTGCTGCGGGCCGACGGCGAGACGCCGGCCCCGCCGTCGAAGGTGACGATTACGGCGGGCGGCATCGGCGGCGGGACGCAGGTGACCTACACCCGCGAAGGCGGCGCCTTCAGCTTCGACCAGGTCGCGACGGGCCGCGCGACGCTCGCGGCGGAGGAGCTGGGTGGGCTCGACCGCGGGCGGGGCTCCGCGGACGTGGCGATCGGCGACAACGACGGCGCCGATGTCGTGCTGAACGGCGTGGGGGCGCTCGTCGTCAGGACCCGCGATGCGAGCGACGCGGCGATCGCGGGCGACGTGCTGCTGACCGGCACCGGCGCCTTCCAGTGGCAGGAGTTCGTCCGCGTTCCCGCGAGCGGAGAGTCGCGGCTGGCGAAGGTCCTGGCCGGCCCCGTCACGGCCAAGCTGTCCTCGAAGCCTGGCGCGGTCACGCTCTGGGGCACGGGAGCCGGCGAGGTCGCTCCGGACCAGGAGAACGAGCTCGTCGTCACGCTCGCCGAGAGCGGCACGGTCACCGGCCGCATCCTGCGCGCGGAGACGCGGCAGGCCGCCTATGGCGTCGACGTCGCGCTGCAGCTCCAGGGCGTGGGCCGCGCGACCGTGCAGGCCGACGAGAACGGCGTCTTCACGGCGCTCGGGATCCCGCTCGTGAGCTTCGACCTGCGCGCGGATGACCCGGTGTCGGGCGGCATCGCGGTGCGGCGCGACCTCCGCGTCGCCGCGAACGGCGACACGCTCGACCTCGGCGAGATCGTGCTCGACACGCGCGCGCCGCTCGTGGCGATTCTCGAGCCGGCCGACGGTTCGGTGCAGGCGGGTACGAGCGGTCCCCTGGTGATCGAGCTCGCCGACGACGGCTCGGGCCTCGATCTGGACACGCTCGTCCTCTACTACTCGAGCGGCCAGGCGCAATACCGGAGCGACTTCGAGATCGTGAGCGGCCGTGCCGTGGGCGCGCTGCGGCCGAGCGCGGTGGCGGTCGGCAGCAACACGCTGCGCGTCGTCGTGAAGGACCAGTCGGGTCACACCGGAGAGGCCGAGGCGACCTTCCGGGTGCTGGGGGCGACGATCCGCGGAAGCGTGCTGCCGGCGGTGGGCAGCACCGCCGCGGGCGCGGTCGTCAAGGCATCCGGGCGTACGGCCGTGGCCGACGAGGCGGGCGCCTTCGCGATCACCGGCCTGCGCGGCGGCACGCACTACGTCACGGCCACCGATCCGCAGACGGGCCTCGAGGCGCAGAAGTACGTGGCGGTGGCCGACGGCGGCGAGGCGACGGCCGAGCTGCAGCTTCCGACGTTCGCGCGCGTCAGCGGAACGGTGAGGCGCCGCTCGGGACCGCAGGGCGTGCCGGGGGTGAGGGTGACGGTGGCCGGCGCCTACCCGCGGCAGGACGACACCGACGCGAACGGCTTCTACGAGCTCGGCGCGCTGCCGCTCGGCACGCACACGCTCGAGGCCACGGAGACGGCCTCGGGCGATCGGGGGCGCGCCACGCTCACGGTCACGGCGAGCGGCGCCGTGACCGTGCCGATCGAGCTCAACGGCATAGGCTCGCTGAGCGTGGCGGTGAAGACCGCCGGCGGCGCACCGGTCGCGGGCGCCACCGTGACGGTCAGCTCCTCGTCGCCCTTCGCCAGCCCCCTGACGGGCCCCACTGGCCCGGGCGGCGAGCCGGCCGCCTTCCCCAAGGTGTTCGCGGGCGTCGTCCAGATCACTGCCGCGTTCGACGGCCTCGGGGGCTCGGCGAGCCTCGTCCTCGGCGACGGCGACGCGCTCTCCCGCGCCGTCGCGCTGGAGCCGGCTGCCCGCGTCGAGGGCGTCGTCCGCGAGGCCACCACCGGGTTCGCGGTCGGCGCGACGGTGCACCTCTCGGGACCGAAGACGGCGACCACGCTGACGCGCGACAGCCCGCCCGGCTCCTTCGCCTTCGACAACGTGCCGCTCGGCGACTTCACGATCGACGTAGAGACCGGGCGCGGCGACCGCGGCCACGCCACCGGCACGCTCAGCGTGCCCGATCTGCCCGTCAACGTGCCGGTCCAGCTCAACGGCCTCGGGCGCGTCAGGGTCGTCGTCACCTCGGCCTCAAGCGCCCTGGTGAGTGGCGCCCAGGTGACGCTGCACTCGAGCGCGCCCTTCCCGGCCTCCTGGAGCGGGACGACCGCCGAGGGAGTGTTCGAGAACCCGGACGTGCTGGCGGGTGTCATCACGGCGACCGTGCGCTCGGCCTCGAACGGCAAGCCGGTCGAGGCGACGGGCTCGCTCGCGGCGGGCGGCACGCTCGAGCTGGCGGTGACGCTCGATCCGACCGCGACCCTGACGGGACACGTGCTCCGGGCCGGGAGCGGTCCGGCCGTCCCGGGCGCGGTCGTGACGATCGTCGAGCTCAGCAAGTCCGCGATCACGGACGCGAGCGGAGCCTTCGCGTTCGCAGACGTCCCGCTCGGCACCTACACCCTCGAGGTGCGCGTCGCCAGCCGGCTGCGCGCACGCGTTCCCGGCGTCGTCCTCGACGAGAACGGCGAGACCGTGAACCGCGACGTCGAGCTGATCGTCACGGGCCGCGTCATCGGAACGGTGACCAAGGGCGCCGCGGTCCCAACCGCGACGGTACAGCTCACGAGCAATGCGACCCCCTGGGGTGGCTCGTTCTCCACGGTCACCGATGCGAACGGCAGCTACGCGATCGAGGACGTGCCGGCCGGCACCTTCGCCATCGTCGCCTTCAAGGGCAGCGACCGGCGCGAGGCCACGGGCGAGATGCCGGCCACGGGCGGCAGCGTCACCTTGAACCTGGCGCTGCAGTCGAGCGCAGTGGGCGTCCCCGTTTCGCGCGGTGACGCGAACGGGTTCGCCTGGCAGATCGGCAAGGCCGGCAGCCTCGAACGCGGTCCGGTGTTCCCCACGGGCGCCGGAACGCCGCGGCTGCTGGTCGAGCGGGACGGCCTGAGCCAGACGTTCGCCGGCCCCTGCCCCGCGACGGGATCGTGCTTGGTTCCCAGCGAGGAGGGACAGCGCGAGATCGTGCTCGAGCAGACGGGACTCCACGGCCTGAGCGTGACACGCAAGGTCTTCGTCCCCGTCGACGGTTATTTCGTCCGCATCGTGGACCTCGTCACCAACTCCGGCGCCGCCGAGGTCACCGTCAGCCTCGTCGAGCAGGCCGACCTCGGGGCATCCTCGGTGCGCGCGTCGTCCTCGGGCGACACGGTTGCGAGCGCCGCCGACCGGTGGCTCGTGCTGGACGACTTCGACACGCGCGACATCTGGTCGCCCGGGGCTGGCGGCACCTCGGCCTTCGGCCCCACGGCGCTCGTGGGCTGGGGTGAGCGCGGCACGCCTCC
>Ga0210377_10004194_pt1 | contig 12177 bp, 10 predicted proteins | sample PLM4_65_b1redo_FD_155480 | JGI IMG/M metagenome (GOLD analysis project Ga0210377, IMG submission 155480) | Groundwater sediment microbial communities from an aquifer in East River, Colorado, USA - PLM4_65_b1 redo | ecosystem: Environmental > Terrestrial > Soil > Riparian zone | place: USA: East... | reverse complement strand
CGCGTTGGACGAGATCGTCGGGCACATGCGGGAGCGGATCGAGATCCCCGACCCCGGCGTCGTGCCGATCGTCAACCGTACGAAGCCGACCTGTCCGCCCTCCGAGTACCTGCCGTACGACGACAGCAAGGGCGACGTCCCCCCGATGGCGAACTTCTTCGAGGGGTACCGGTACCACGTGACGGGTCTGAACCACGGGACCGACGGGTTCCCCGTGAACGCCTCCGCGCGGATCCACACCGACGAGTTGCGGCTGATCCGGAAGGTCGAGGGGAACAAGGCGGACATCGTCAAGTTCGAGGAAACCGACCTCGACGACGCCGAGGTGGCGATCTTCGCCTACGGCGTCTCCGGCCGGTCCGCGAAGACGGCGGTCGAGGCGGCCCGGAAGGAAGGGATCAAGGCGGGGCTGTTCCGTCCGCTGACCATCTGGCCGTTCCCGGAGGAGCAGGTCGCGGAGCTCTCCGGCCGCGTCAAGGGGATCGTCGTTCCCGAGCTCTCCCTGGGCCAGATCATTTTCGAGGTGGAACGGTGCGCGAAGGGCCGGTGCACGGTGGATGGGATCTACCGCGTCGACGGCGACCCCATCAACCCGGCGCAGATCCTGGCCAAGGTAAAGGAGGTCATGTAACATGGCGTTCGACTACGATCAGTACATCCGCGGCGGGAAGCTGCCCCACATCTGGTGCCCGGGCTGCACCTACGGCATCGTGTTCAAGTCGCTCCTGCGCGCCATCGACACCCTGAAGCTCAACAGGGACGACATCGCCCTGGTGTCGGGGATCGGGTGCGCCTCGCGTCTCCCCGGCTACGTGGATTTCAACACGCTGCATACCACCCACGGGCGGGCGCTCGGCTTCGCCACCGGGATCAAGATGGCAAAGCCGGACAAGCACGTCCTCGTCGTCAGCGGCGACGGCGACGCGACGGCGATCGGCGGGAACCACTTCATCCACGCCTGCCGCAGGAACATCGACATCACCGTGCTCGTCTTCAACAACTTCATTTACGGGATGACGGGGGGGCAGTACTCCCCGACGACCCCGCCCGGCCACCTGGCCACGACGATGCCGTACGGCAACGTGGACACGTCCTTCAACATCCCGGAGCTGGCGAAGGGCGCCGGCGCGAGCTTCGTGGCCCGCGGCACCGCCTACCACGCGGCGGGCCTGGACAAGCTCATCATCGAGGCGGTGCAGCACAAGGGGCTCTCCGTGGTCGAGATCATCAACGCGTGCCCCACCACGCACGGCCGCCGGAACAAGTTCAAGAGCCCGACGGACATGCTCCTGTGGATGAAGGACACCTTCGTCCCGGCCGTGGCGTTCGACAAGCTGCCGCCGGAGAAGACCGCCGGGAAGTTCCCCATGGGCGTCCTCTTCAAGAAGGAAGGCGTCCCCGAATACTGCGAGACCTACTACGGCGTCGTCGAGCGCCTGAAGAAGCAGAGAGAGGGGAGGGCCTGAAACCCATGAGCGGACGATACGAGATCCGGTTCTCCGGCTCCGGCGGACAGGGGCTGATCCTGGCCGGCGTCATCTTCGCCGAGGCGGCGACCATCTTCGACGGGAAGAACGCGGTGCAGAGCCAGTCGTACGGTCCCGAGGCGCGCGGCGGCGCCTCCAAGTCGGAGGTCATCATCTCCGACGCCACGATCAACTTCCCGAAGGCGACCGAGATCGACCTGATGCTCGCCCTGACCCAGGAGGCGTGCATGAAGTATTACAAGGACATCAAGCCGGACGGCACCCTGCTGGTCGACGAGGACTTCGTGAAGGAGATCCCCAAGGGGACGTTCAAGGTGTTCCGGCTGCCCATCATCCGTACCGCGTCCGACGAGATCGGAAAGGCGTTCGTCGCCAACATCGTCGCGCTGGGGGCGATCACCGCCATGACGGGGCAGGTGACCCTCGACGCGGTGGAGAAGGCGGTCCTCTCCCGCGTCCCGAAGGGGACGGAAGAGCTGAACAAGAAGGCGCTGAAGGCGGGATACGACCTCGCCAAGGCGCGAGCGAACGGATGAATCCCGCGACGCCGCAGCGCACCTTGTCGATCGTGAAGCCCGACGGCGTCCGAAAGGGGGTCCTCGGCGAGGTGATCCGCCGGTTCGAGGCGTCGGGGATCCGCGTCGTGGCGATGCGGATGCTCCACCTGACGAAAAAGGAGGCGGAGGGGTTCTACGCCGTCCACCGGGAGCGTCCCTTTTTCGGCTCGCTCACCGACTTCATGTCGTCGGGCCCGATCGTCGTGATGGTCCTCGAGGGGGAGAACGTCATCGCGCGCAACCGTTCGCTGATGGGGGCGACCGATCCGAGGAAGGCCGACCGGGGGACGATCCGGGCCGACCTGGCCGAGAACGTGGAGCAGAACATCGTCCACGGCTCCGACGCCCCGGAGACGGCGGCTACGGAAATAGGCTACTTTTTCAGTAACCTGGATATCGTCAGTTAAACCATATTATACGGTAACGTGTCCAACTCCTGGACGGAGGGAACATGACGACGAAAACGGCAAAGATCATCTGGACGAAAATCGACGAGGCGCCCGCGTTGGCGACCTACTCCCTGCTTCCCATCATCCAGGCGTTCACGAAGGGGACCGGCGTTTCCGTCGAAACGAGCGATATCTCTCTCGCGGGCAGGATCATCACGAATTTTTCCGAAACCCTGACCGAGAGCCAGAGGATTCCGGACCAACTGGTGAAGTTGGGCGCGCTCGCGCTGACGCCGGAAGCCAATATCATCAAGCTGCCCAACATCAGCGCCTCCATCCCGCAGCTGATGGCGGCGATCAAGGAGTTGCAGCAGCACGGGTATAAGCTCCCGGACTATCCCGAGGAGCCGAAGACCGACGCGGAGAGGGAGCTTCAGGCGAAATACGCGAAGATCCTCGGAAGCGCCGTGAACCCGGTGCTTCGGCAGGGGAACTCGGACCGCAGGGCGCCGCTCTCGGTGAAACAGTTCTCGAAGAAGCATCCGCACAAGATGGGAGCGTGGACCCGGGATTCGAAGACCCACGTGGCGCATATGAGCGGCGGGGATTTTTACGGCAGCGAGAAATCCGCCACCATGAAAACCGCGACGGAGTTGCGGATCGAGTTCGTCGCGGGCGACGGGAAGGTGACCGTCCTCAAGAAGAAGCTGGAGCTGCTGGAAGGGGAAGTGATCGACGCGACGGCGATGAACGTCCGCGCCTTGCGGAAATTCTACGAAGAGCAGATCGAGGATGCGAAGAAGAGCGGCGTGCTGCTGTCGCTGCACCTCAAGGCCACGATGATGAAGATCTCCGACCCGGTCATGTTCGGGCACGCCGTTTCCGTCTTCTACAAGGACGTTTTCGGGAAGCACGCGGCGGTCCTGAAAGAGCTGGGAGTGAGCGCCAACAACGGCTTGGGCGACCTGTACGCGAAGATAAAGAAGTTGCCGGAGGCGAAAAGGGCGGAGATCGAGGCGGACATCCAGGCCGTGTACAAGAACCGGCCGGCCCTCGCGATGGTCGACTCGGACAAGGGGATCACGAACCTGCACGTGCCGAGCGACATCATCGTCGACGCGTCGATGCCGGTCGTCGTTCGCGACTCGGGGAGGATGTGGGGGCCGGACGGGAAGCTGCACGACACGAAGGCGATGATCCCCGACCGGTGCTACGCGACGACGTACCGGACGATCGTAGAGGATTGCAAGGAGCACGGAGCGTTCGACCCGGCGACCATCGGATCCGTTCCGAACGTCGGCCTCATGGCGCAAAAGGCGGAGGAGTACGGTTCGCACGACAAGACGTTTCTGGCCCCGGGGAACGGGACGATCCGCGCCGTGGACGCTACCGGGAAGACCGTGCTGGAGCAGAAGGTGGAGGAAGGGGATATCTTCCGGATGTGCCAGACGAAGGACGCAGCGATCCGGGACTGGGTCAAGCTCGCCGTCAACCGGGCGAAGGCGACGGGAGCGGTCGCCGTTTTCTGGCTGGACAAGAACAGGGCGCACGACGCGCAGCTCATCGAAAAGGCCGGCAAATATCTGAAAGACCACGATACGAAGGGCCTGGAGTTCCATATCCTGGCTCCGATCGAGGCGATGAAATTCACGCTGGGAAGGTTCCGGGCCGGGAAAGATACGATTTCCGTCACCGGGAACGCGTTGCGGGATTATCTGACCGACCTGTTCCCGATCATCGAGGTGGGCACCAGCGCGAAGATGCTGTCGATCGTTCCCCTTCTGGCGGGCGGCGGGCTGTTCGAGACGGGAGCCGGCGGCTCGGCGCCCAAGCACGTTCAGCAGTTCGTGAAGGAAGGGTATCTGCGGTGGGATTCCCTTGGCGAATTTTCGGCGCTCACGGCCTCCCTGGAGCACCTGGGGAACACGTTCAAGAACGAAAAGGCGCTCGTCCTGGCGGAGACGCTGGACCAGGCGATCGGCACGTTCCTGGACAACAACAAATCTCCCGCCCGCAAGGTGGGCCAGATCGACAACCGGGGAAGCCATTATTACCTCGCGCTGTATTGGGCGCAGGCGTTGGCCGCGCAGACCAGGGACAAGGAGCTGCAGGGGCGTTTCGCTGGCGTGGCGAAGCAACTGGGGGACAGCGAGGCGAAAATCAACCAGGAGCTTCTGGCCGCCCAGGCGAAGCCGATGGATATCGGCGGCTACTACGATCCGGATCCGGTCAAGACGTCGAAGGCGATGCGGCCCAGCGGAACCTTCAACGCGATCGTGGACGCCATCGCGTAATCGATCGCCGATCCCGTTGCGAAATCACCCCGGGTTGCGGTCACGCAGCCCGGGGTTTTTTGGTATTGTGAAACGATGACGAGCGGCGGGGCTGGGCGGACGGATCTGAAGGGGATGACGCTCCCCGAGCTGGAGGAGTTTCTCGCCCGGTGGGGGAAGGAGCGGTACCGCGCCCGGCAGCTCTTCCGCTGGATCTACCAGAAATGCGTCGACGACTTCGCGGCGATGACGGACCTGTCGAAGGAGTTGCGGGGGATTCTCGCGGCGTCGTGCCGCATTTCGGGTTTCCCGGCGGAGCGCGTCGAGGCATCCGGCGACGGGACGGAGAAGTACCTCTTCCGGCTCGGGGACGGCGAGGCGGTCGAAAGCGTGCTGATCCCGGACGAGGGGCGGCGGACGCTGTGCATCTCCTCCCAGGTCGGGTGCCCGCTCCTGTGCGGCTTCTGCGCCACCGGCTCGGCCGGCTTCCGAAGGAACATGACTTCCGCCGAGATCGTCCAGCAGGCCTGTTTCGCCGCGAAGCGCCTCGCGGAACGGGGAGAGCGACTGTCGAACGTCGTCTTCATGGGGATGGGGGAGCCGCTCCTGAACGTGCCGGAAGTATCGCGGACGATCGCGATCCTCCTGTCGCAGTTCGGGTTCGGGATCTCGGGCAAGCGGGTCACCGTCTCCACGGCGGGAATCGTTCCGGAGATGCTGCCGCTCGCGCTGATGCACCCCGTCAGCTTCGCCGTCTCGATCAACGCCGCCCGGGACGATCTCCGTTCCCTCCTGATGCCGGCCAACCGGAAATACCCGCTGAAGGAGGTCGTCGCCGCGATGCGCCGGATCCCGCTGCAGAGCGGGCGGAAGGTGACCGCGGAGTACGTCCTGCTGGCGGGCGTGAACGATTCCACCGAGGACGCGCTCGCGCTCTCCCGCCTGTTCCGCGGCGCGCGGATCAAGGTCAACCTCATTCCCTACAATGCGCACGAATCGTCGCCGTACCGGGCGCCGTCGGCGGATACGGTGGACCGGTTCCGGAACGTCCTCGTCGCGGGGGGGGTCCAGACGATCACCCGGGAGCGGAGGGGCGCCGACATCCGCGCCGCCTGCGGGCAGTTGCGGGGCATCGGGGCCGCTCCCGCCATCCATGGCTCCCGCGGCACTTGACCGTCCATGGTCATCGAAAAATGGGTTGAGCGCCGCTCCCGATCTGCCTATAGTCAATAGATATCGCCGCGCGGAGAAGGAAGGTCCAATGTCCGACATCCTTGGCGTCATCGGCGGATCCGGCCTCTACGAGATGGAGGGGATGCGGAACGTCCGCCAGGTCGTCGTCCGGACCCCGTTCGGCGCGCCGTCCGACGCGATCACCGTGGGCGAACTCGAGGGGAGAACGCTCGCCTTCCTGCCGCGCCACGGGAGGGGCCACCGGTTCTCCCCCTCGCAGATCAACTACCGCGCGAACGTCTACGCGATGAAGAAGATCGGCGCCGGGGCGATCCTCTCGATCTCGGCCGTCGGCAGCATGAAGGAACGGATCCGGCCGGGCGACATCGTCGTCGTCGACCAGTTCTTCGATCACACGCGGTTCCGGCCGAACACGTTTTTCAGCGACGGCGTGGCGGGACACGTCGCCTTCGCCGACCCGGTCTGCCCGGACCTCTCCGCCGTGGCGTACGCGGCGGCGCGCAAGGTCGTCCGGCGCGTCCACCGGGGGGGGACGTATCTTTGCATGGAGGGGCCCGCGTTCTCCACGCGCGCCGAATCCGGAATCTACCGGAAGTGGGGCGTCGACGTCATCGGCATGACGAACATGCCCGAGGCGAAACTCGCCCGCGAAGCGGAGATCTGCTACGCGACGCTCGCGCTGGCGACCGACTACGACTGCTGGCACGAGACGCACGACGATGTGTCGATCGACGCGATTCTCGACGTGCTGCGCCGCAACGTCGAGAACTCGAAGAGGATCGTCCGGGAGATCGCCCTTCGGCTTCCTCTTCAGGGGAGGTGCCGGTGCGGGGAGGCCCTGAAATACGCGATCATCACGGACCGGAGACGGATCCCGCCGGCGGCGCGCCGGCGCCTCGCCCTCCTGATCGGGAGGCACCTGTGATCCGCTCCCGGGAAAGACGCTTCCTCCCGGCGGCGTGCCTCTTCGCGGCGATCCTCGCGGCCTGCGCCGGACCCTCCGTCGATCGGAAGAAGGAGGCCGATGCGCGGATGCGGATGGGCGTCACCTACCTCGAGCAGCGGAACCTCCCGATGGCGATGCGGGAGCTGGCGAAAGCGTCGGAGCTCGATCCGGGCAATCCGGAGATCGACATGACCCTCGGCCTCGCCTACCAGGCGCGCGGCGACATGTCGAAGGCCGAGGAGCATCTCCGCCGTGCGATCGGCAAGAAGCCGGAGTACGCGGACGCGCGGAACAACCTCGGCGTCGTCCTCGCGGGGCGGAAGGCGTGGGACGAGGCGATCCGCGAGTTCGAGGCGGCGGCGGCGAACGTGATGTACACGACCCCGGAACGGGCGTATTTCAACCTCGGCGAGACGTATCGCGCCAAAGGGGATCCGTCGAGAGCGGAAGGGGCGTACCGCCGGGCGCTGCTGGCGAACGATCGGTACGCACCGGCCTATACCGCGCTCTCCGGGGTCCTCGGCGGACAGGGGAAGTGGAACGACGCGGCGTCCGTCCTCGCCCGGTGCGCGGAGATCCTCCCGGACTACGCGCCGTGCTGGATGGACCTGGGGCGCGCCTATCTCCGCCTCTCGCGGCCGGCGGAGGCGTTGAAGGCGTTCGACAACGTCCTCGCGGTTTCGACCGTTCCTGAAGAAAGAAAACAGGCGGCCGCCTACATGAGGACCCTCGGATCGGAGAAGCGATGACGTCGGGGGGCGCCTGTTCCTCCTGGAAGGAGCGCCGGGAGGCGATGGGGAAGACGATCGCCCAGGTTTCCGCCGAGCTTCGGATCGGCCATCGGTATCTCGAGGGGATCGAGGACGGGAACTTCGGCGATTTCCCGGAGCGTGTGTTCTCCACCGGCTTCATCCGCGCGTACGCCAAATACCTGTCGCAGGATCCGGGGCCCGTTCTCGCCGAGTACGAGCGGTCGGTCGGAATCCGCGGCGACAGCGAAACGGCGGCGCAGCTGCGGTTCGGGTGGGTGGAGCGCGAGCGGGAACGGGGGAGCCGCCGGGCGACGTACGCCGTCGCCGCCGGGGCCGTTCTCCTCGTCGGGGTGGTTCTCGCCTGGGTGACCCTCCACACCGAGCGCGGTCCTTTGCCGCCGCCGCCGTCCGCCGCCGTCGCGCTTTCCCCCCCTCCGGCGGTCGAGAACGCGGCGAAGGCGGGCGACAACGCGGCGGTAGCAATCCCTTCCGGCGTCGAAAAGGCGGCCCCGCCGGCCCCGGCGGCACCGGCTTCCTCGGTGGCGGCGGTGGGCGCCGAGGGCCCCCTCGTCGGTCCCTTCCAACTGTTCCTGGAAGCGAGCGAGCAGGCGTGGGTGATGTACAGCTTCGACGACGGCGATCCGATCGACGTCACGCTGTACGTCGGCGACAAGATCAGCATCCATGCGACGACGCGGATCACCCTGAAGCTCGGCAACGCGGGAGGCGTGGCGGGAACGCTGAACGGCAGGCGGCTGCCGCCGTTCGGGGAACGGGGGCAGGTCCGGAAGCTCACCTTTGGAGGCCAGTGATCCGGCCTTCCTTCCACTCCTCCCCGGCCTTCCTTGCGCGCGCCATCGACCTCGGAGAGGCGGACCGCCGCCTCACGTTCTTCACCCGGGACGCCGGGGTTCTCGTGACCGTCGGAAAATCCGCGTGGCGCAGCCGGAAACGGTTCGGCGGCACGCTGCAGCGGTACGTCCTTCTCGACATCGCGTGGACGGAGCGTCCCGGGCGGATGTCCGTCCTCTCCTCCGCCTCCGTGAACCGGAGCTTCTGGGGGATCGTGGAGGATTGGGATCGCGTGCGACACGCGGACCACCTGCTCGAGGTCGCGTCGGAGCTTTTCCCGCAGGGGGGGGCCAAGCCGCGCGCGTTCGAGGTCCTCCTGCGGGGTATGCGTTCCCTCGCGGACGGGGAGCCGCCGCAGGAGGCCGCCCGAAGGGTCGAGGCCGAATTCCTCGCGATCGGCGGGTGGGGGCCCGACCTGTCCGGGTGCCGGAAGTGCAAGGAGAAGGAGAGCCGTTCGTACCGGTTTTTCGATTCGGAGGGGGGGGTGCTGTGCGAGGCCTGCCTGCCCGGCGGCGGGTCTCCCATCTCCCTCGGCGCGGTGAAAACATGGCGCGCCCTGCAGGCGGGGAAGGCCGCGGGACGGGGTCGACTCCGGATTCCGGTAGTGATTGCAGAAGAATTACGAGTAGTTATTAGTGGATATGTCGAGTATTGCATTGGCAAACAACTGCGGAGCCTTGGCGGGAAGTGACCCCCGAGTGATATAACCCCTCAATTTTTCAATGATTTGGCTTGACAACCCCTCCCGCCGGATGGTAACTATCCCTATCACTTTCACCGGGAGGGAGCGGTGTTTTTCCAAGATCTCATTCTGTCCCTGCAGAAGTTCTGGGCCGATAAAGGCTGCGTGATCCACCAGCCGTACGACATCGAGGTCGGCGCCGGAACGTTCAATCCCGCGACGTTCCTGCGGGCCCTCGGGCCCGAGCCGTGGAACACCGCCTACGTGGAACCGTCCCGCCGCCCGACGGACGGGCGCTACGGCGAGAATCCCAACCGCCTGCAGCACTACTACCAGTTCCAGGTCATCATGAAGCCGTGCCCCTACAACTACGTGGAGCTCTACCTCGACTCTCTCCGCGCGGTGGGCATCGACCCGTTGAAGCATGACATCCGGCTCGTGGAGGACGACTGGGAATCTCCCACCCTCGGGGCGTGGGGGCTGGGGTGGGAGGTATGGCTCGACGGGATGGAGATCACCCAGTTCACCTACTTCCAGCAGTGCGGCGGGATCGATTTAAAACCGGTATCCGGGGAGATCACCTACGGCATCGAACGGATCGCGATGTACCTGCAGAACGTGAACAACGTCTTCGATCTCAAGTGGGTCGGCGATGTGACCTATGGCGACGTGCACCATCGCGGCGAGGTCGAGTGGTCCAAATACAACTTCGAGGCCGCCGACATCCCGATGCTCTTCTCCCTGTTTACCATGTACGAGAAGGAGTGCCTGGCCCTCATCGAGCGGAAGCTCGTCCTGCCCGCCTACGACTATTGCCTTAAGTGTTCCCACGCCTTCAACATGCTCGATGCCCGGGGCGCGATCTCGGTCACGGAACGCACCTCCTACATCGGCCGGGTCCGGAACCTTGCGCGCTTCTGCGCGGAGGGGTTCCTCCGGTCGCGCGAGGAGATGGGCTTTCCGCTGCTCGGCAAGTTCTCCGGCTGATCCAGTGGCCCACTAAGAGACCACCCGCAAAGAGGGATTCCGATGGAACGTGACTACCTGCTCGAGATCGGCTGCGAGGAAATCCCGGCGGGATTCGTCGGTCCCGCGCTCTGGTTCGGAGGGCAGCAGTTCGAGGGGATGCTGAAAAAGGCCCGCCTCTCCTTCCGGAAGGTCGACATCTACGGTACGCCGCGTCGGCTGGCGTACGTGATCCGGGGCCTCGATGACCGGCAGGCGGCGTCGAAAGAGACCGTGATGGGTCCGCCGAAAAGCGTGGGACTGGACGCCGCCGGCAAGCCGACGAAGGCGGCCTTGGGATTCGCGAAGTCCCAGGGGATCGACGTCTCGGCCCTCGCCGTCTTTCCGACCGATCGCGGGGACTACCTCGGCTTCGTCCGCGAGGAGGCGGCCCGCCCGGTACAGGAGATCCTTCCGAAGATCGTCGCCGACTTCCTCCCCTCGATCCCTTTCAAGAAGTCGATGCGGTGGGCCGACCTCGACGTGCGGTTCGCCCGCCCGGTCCACTGGATCGTCTCGCTGTACGGGGACGAGGTCCTGCCGTTATCGTTCGGCAACGTCACGTCGGGGCGGACGACCTTCGGGCACCGGTTCCTCGCCCCCGCGGCCATCGAGCTTCCGTCGACCGACGCGTACCACGGGATGCTCGCGAAGGCGCGGGTGCTCGTGGACCTCGAAGACCGGAAGGGGAGGATCCGCGCGGGGATCCGGGAGGCGGAAAAGCGGATCGGCAAGACGTGGGTCGAGGACGAGCCGCTGGTCGAGACCGTGGCGAACCTCGTCGAGTATCCCGTCGTCATGGTCGGACGGTTCGAGGAGAAGTACCTCTCGCTGCCCAGGGAGGTACTCGTCACCTCGATGAGGAACAACCAGAAATATTTCGTGTTCGAGGACGCGAAGGGAGGCCTGTTTCCGGGGTTCGCCTTCGTTTCGAACATGATCGTCCCCGACGAGTCCGTGGTCGTCGCAGGGAACGAGCGGGTCCTCCGGGCCCGGCTCTCCGACGCCGAGTTCTATTATGGGGACGACCTGAAAAAGCCCCTGTTCGACCGTGCCGCGGCGCTGAAAAAGGTCCTTTTCCAGGCGGACATGGGAACGTACTGGGAAAAGATCGAGCGGATGGCCGACATCGGGGAGTTCGTCGCCTCCATCGGTTTCCCCGGCAAGGCGCAGGATTGCCGCCGCGCGGCGTTCCTCAGCAAGGCCGACCTGACCACCGGCGTCATCAAGGAGTTCCCGGAGCTGCAGGGGGTGATGGGGCGGCACTACGCTTCGATGACCGGCGAGTCGGCCGAGATCGCGCAGTCCGTGTTCGAGCACTATCTGCCGAAGGGACAGTCCGACGACCTGCCGTCCACGGACGTGGGGGCCGCGACGGCGATCGCCGACAAGATCGACATGGTGTGCGGCTGCTTCGGCGTGGGACTCATTCCGACGGGAACCGCGGACCCTTACGGACTGAGACGCCACACGCTGGGGATCCTCTCCATCCTCGAATCGCGGGGACTCCGGATCCCGATCGCGGAGCTGGTGGACCGGTCCCTCGCGACCCTCGCGGCGAAGCTCACGGCGCCGGCCGCCGAGGTGCGGAAGAAAGTACTCGAATTCGTCGTCGCCCGCTACCTGAACCTCCTGGTCTCCCAAGGGGCGCCGGCCGACCTCGTCGAGGCGGTCCTGGCCCCCGGGCTCACGGACGTGGTGGACCTTCGGGCGAAGCTCGACGCGCTGGTCGCCTTCCGGGCGGACGCGGCGTTCGAGCCCCTCGCGGAGGTCTTCAAGCGCGCGATCAACATCACCAAGGTGTACGACGGTCCCCTCGCGGTCTCTTCGAAGCTCTTCGAACACGACGAGGAGCGGGCGCTCCACGCGGCGGCGGCCGATGTCTCGGGCCGCGTCGCGGCGGCGGCGCGCGACGGGCGATACGGCGAGGCGTTCCGGGAAATGGCGGGGCTCCGGCCGCTGGTGGCCGCCTTCTTCGAAAAAGTGCTCGTGATGGCGAAGGACGAAACGGTTCGGAATAACCGGCTTGCGCTCCTGAAG
>Ga0210377_10004193_pt1 | contig 12179 bp, 8 predicted proteins | sample PLM4_65_b1redo_FD_155480 | JGI IMG/M metagenome (GOLD analysis project Ga0210377, IMG submission 155480) | Groundwater sediment microbial communities from an aquifer in East River, Colorado, USA - PLM4_65_b1 redo | ecosystem: Environmental > Terrestrial > Soil > Riparian zone | place: USA: East... | reverse complement strand
AACTGGGCCGGCGGATCGAGGATGCAGCCAGCCACACCGACCCCGGCGCAGTGGTGCGCTACCGCTGTCAGGCCACCGACCTCGTCCGCGCCTCCGCTCCGCTCTCCCAGTGGGATCCGCGGCAGTACTGGCGTGACTGGAGGCACGGTGGCGTCTCGCTCGATCGGATGGCTCGAGTGTTCGCCATCGCCGCGTTCAACGCGCTGCAGCGCTTGCGGGGAGGCTCGCTGTACCCCCGGTTCCCCAACGTCCCGCCGCTCACACGGACCCCTACCGGGCGGCTGGACCTTCAGCCCGGTGAGCTGGTCCGGATTAAGGGCCCCAAAGAGATCGGGATGACGCTCGATGCCGAGGGCCGCAATCGCGGCATGCGGTTCGACGCCCCCGAGCAGGTCCCCTTCTGCGGGGGCACCTATCGGGTGCTCAAGCGCGTCGAGCGGCTCATCGACGAGCGGACCGGCCAGATGGTCGAGCTGCGGAATCCCTGCATCGTCCTGGACGGGGTGGCCTGTTCCGGGAACTATAGCCCGAAGCGCTATTTCTGTCCGCGCGCGATCTACTCCTACTGGCGCGAGATCTGGCTCGATCGGGTGGGCCCGGCCGGGCCTTGGCCTGGAGCACCGGGGTCCCCGTCGTGAGCGCATCGCCGCTTCGCCAAACGGCGCAGCCGCCTCCGCGGGTGAGCATCGGCGTCCCCGTCTACAATGGAGAGCGATACCTCGCCCAGACCCTGGACTCGCTCCTGGCCCAAACCTACCAGGACATCGAGATCATCATCGGCGATAATGCTTCTACCGACCGCACCAGGGAGATTGCCACCGCCTACGCCGCGCGGGACGCCCGCGTCCGCTACGTGCGACATGAACGGAACCTCGGTCTCGCTCGCAACTACATGCACCTCCTCGCGCTGGCGCGTGGGGAGTTGTTTCGCTGGGCCGCGGCCGACGACCTCTCCGCGCCCGGGGCGGTGGCGGCGTGCGTCGAGGCCCTGGACCGGAACCCCGAGGCGATACTGGCCTATCCCAAGACCCTGCTGATCGACGCCGAGGGCGAGCCCATCGGGGAGTACGAGGACAACCTCGATCTGCAGTCTCCGCAACCCAGCGAGCGGTTCCAGCAGCTTCTCATCCGGCTGGGACTGTGCAACGCGGTGTTCGGATTGACGCGCACCGAAGTCCTGCGGCGGACCCGGGGGATGGGCGACTATGTCGGCTCGGATGTTCCCCTGCTTGCCGAGTTGGCGCTTCACGGTCGGGTGGTCGAAATACCCCAACGGCTGTTCCTCAGGCGATTCCATCCCGAGGCCTCGAGTGCGCTGCAGGGCGCAGCCAAGCAGCGCCTCTTTACACCCGAGGCCCGCCGCGCCGACGGCGCCCCGGAGTGGCGGCAGCTGTGGGAACTGTGCATCTCGGTGCTCCGCGCGCCGATTCCGACGGGGGAGAAGCTCCGGGCGGGGGTCTTCCTGGTTCGGGTGGCCAAGTGGCGGTCCGGGTCGCTTGTCCACGAGTTCGGCGCCGGCGTCCTGGCCCTGACTTCCTTTCGGCGCCGGCGGAGCTGATCTGTCGGACTTGACCTCGAGCCGGGAGGCTGTGTCTCCACCCGTTGGGACGCGTGGCGCAGTCCGGCGACTCCGGATCATACACGCCTTGTCTCCGGCGGCCTTCGGCGGGCTGGAGCGGGTGGTGGAGCTGTTGTCGGCGGCGCAACAGGCCGACGGCCATCTGGTCCATGTCATCGCTAGCGTGGGCCCGGAGGTCGGCGAGCATCCGTTTGTCGCGGCGCTGCGCCGGCGGCATGTTCCGGTGACAGTGATTGCCCTGCCATCGCGCGCGTACCTCGCGGAGCGGGCCGAGTTGCGCAGGCTCCTGACCGGCATGGCTCCCGATGTCGTGCACACGCATGGGTACCGGACCGACGTGCTGGTGGCGCGGGTCGCCCGCAGGCTCGGGCTTCGAACGGTGTCCACGGCGCACGGTTTTGTGGGCGGGAGCGCCAGGAACCGGATCTACGAGTGGATCCAGCTCCGGACGTGGCGCTCCCTCGACGCGGTGGTCGCAGTGTCCCGGCCCCTGGTGGCACGACTCAAGGCCGCCGGGATTCCGGACGACCGCATCCACTGCATTCGCAACGCGTGGGCGGCGGACCGCCCGCCGCTTCCTCGCCTGGAGGCCCGTCGTCAGCTGGGGCTGCCTCTGGAGGGCCCGATCATCGGGTGGGTCGGCCGTCTCAGCAGGGAGAAAGGCGCCGACGTGATGATCGATGCCCTCTCCCTTATGACGGAGCCGGCCGTCCTCTCTATTGTCGGAGGAGGTCCCGACCGGGAGGCACTCGCAGCCCATGCGGAGCGGGTAGGTGTAGCGGGACGGCTGTACTGGGGTGGTGTCCTTCCGGAGGTCGGGCAGCTCTTTACCGCATTTGACTGCTTTGTGCTCAGCTCGCGGACCGAGGGAACACCCATGTCGCTCTTCGAGGCGATGGCGGCCTGCATTCCAGTCGTCGCGACCGCCGTCGGCGGGGTCCCGGACGTCGTATCGCCTCGGGAAGGCAGTCTCGTGCCTCCTGAGGATCCGGTCGCCTTGGCGCGGACGCTGGACGTGGTCCTGCGGGATCGCGCGGTTGCCTTGGAGCGCGCGGCCGCCGCACAGCGGCGGCTCGAGACCGAGTTCTCCGTCGCCCGGTGGCTGGAAGCCTACGACGCGGTATACAGCCACGCGCTCGGCGCCCTCGCGGCCAGCGTCTGATCGATGCTCACCCTCGGATTGCTCCTCGTTGCCATCCCGGTTGCGCTGGGCGTTTACGCCTATGGACTGTACCCGGCGTGCCTCTGGCTGCTTGCCCGGGCTCGGTGCAAGCCCGCCTCCAATCCCGGCATCTCCGACTGGCCGTACATCACGATCTCCCTCCCGGCCTACAACGAGGTGTCCTCGATCGGTGCGACTCTCGAAAGCCTGCTGGCTCTGGACTATCCCGCCGAGCGTCGCCAGATCCTGGTGATCTCGGATGCCTCCTCCGACGGCACCGACGACGTGGTCCGGCGGTTCGCGGACCGGGGCGTGGAACTGGTGCGGCTGCCGCAGCGGACCGGAAAGACTGGGGCCGAGAACGCGGCGGTGGCGCATTACCGGGGCGAGATCATTGTCAACACCGACGCGACCATCCGGATCCCGCCGGCCTCGCTCAAGCCGTTGATCGCTGTCTTCGCGGATCCCACGATCGGGCTTTCTTCTGGGCGGGATGTCAGCGTGGGCGAACGCCAGGCGGAGGGCAACCGCGGCGAGTCCGGGTATGTCGGGTATGAGATGTGGGTGCGTGCCCTGGAGACTCGGGTCGGCTCGATCGTCGGGGCCAGCGGCTGTCTCTATGCGATTCGCCGGCAGCTGCTGGACGCACGGTTCCCCGAAGGTTTGAGCCGCGATTTCGGGAGTGCCCTGCTCACCCGCGAAGGCGGGTTGCGGGCGGTTTCGGTGGATGACGCGGTCTGTCTGGTTCCCCGCACCCGGAGCCTGCAGACGGAGTTCCGTCGCAAGGTCCGGACGATGGCTCGGGGGCTCGGGACCCTCTTCTACAAACGGCACCTGCTCAACCCGTTTCGGCACGGGCTCTTCGCCTGGATGCTCCTGTCCCACAAGCTGGTGCGCTGGCTGGTTTTTCCTGCGCTGCCCCTGGCGGCGGTCGGGGTGGCCCTGCTGGGCCTGCAAGTGGGGCACCCGCTGCTGGGCCTGCTGCCCACGGCGGCATGCCTCGTGACAGCGGCACTCGCATTCCGCCTGCCGGCCGATCGGCACCTCCCCCCGGTGATCGCCCTGCCGGGATTCCTGACCCTCTCCTCACTAGCCGCCATCCTGGCGTGGCTGAGGGTTCTCCGGGGCCAGCAGAATCCCATCTGGGAGCCGACCCGGCGCCCGGCGGTCAGCGCCTGACCACCTCCGGCGTGGGACATCGGGGTGACTCTGGGACATCGTGGTGGGGGATGAGTATGCCACCGCGCAAGCTCCATGGCCTCCTCGGCGGCGGGCAGCAACAACCCGCGGGCCGGTTCGGACTCTGAGCGTTAGGCGCGTGTGGATCGGCTGAGTGGCGCAGCTCCGGCTCCTACTGCGCGGGGTAGTGGGCTACCTCCTGTTCAATGCTCGCTCGACGCTGCTCCGCGTCTGCCGGATGGAGCAACTCATGGTCGAGCAGGTACCGGCTTACCAGCAGGCCCGTCAGTTGGTTCCCGGGAATGCTCAGGTGGATGTCGTGGTGCCAGTATAAGTCCCTCCTAGGGTCGAGCTCCCGTCCGGAGGCAGATTTCAGGCGGGCTCGAAACTCCGTCAGGAGATCGATGGTGGGGATTCCCTCCGACTCCAGAAAGTCTCGCACCTTCTGATCGGGAAACTCCCAGTTGGCCTTCCCGCCCCGCGGACGCAGGAATGGGTACACCTGCTCGCGGGTCGGGATGATGACGACGACGAGCTGGGCACCGAACCCGCGAACCTCCCGCGCAAAATCGCGGAGAGACTTCAGATGCTCCGTCCACGCCCCAACCAGCCAGGGGTAGCGATCCGCCGGCCGAAAGACCAGCGGGGTCGGCGATAGTGGTGGGGGGTCGGCCAATCCAACCGACGCCATGAGGCTCCGCAACTGCCAGTTGTTCCGAAGCAAGTTGTAGAGGGCCGAATGGCTGGCGATGAATTTCTTGACCGCCCCGAGACCGTGAGGCGGTTCCATCGCGGCCTGCTTGTTGGCCTCTATCTCCGAATCGGTGAGAACCCTCCTGGCCCCCGTTGTTTCGTCTAAGAGACTCACGCGTGAGGCCAGATAGCCGTCCTTCACGGTGGCCATGGGAAACAGGTAGTCATCCATCAGGTCGTTTCCGATGTAATACCCGAGCAGGACCACGGCCGGGGCTCCGATGCGACGGACCACCTTGGCGGCCTTGAGTCGTGCCTGCCTGGGCCCGTAGCCACCGACGCCGCACTTCACCACCCGCACCCCGGTTTCCCGCTCCACCACCGAGCCCCAGGTCTTCTCGAAGGGCACGTAGCCCCAGGAAAAACTGTCGCCCACGAGCAGAATCGTGCCCGACCCCGACACGACCGGGTGATCGAAGCACCCGATTTCGTTGGACCAGATCGGGATGAAGCTCTTGTACAGCTCGGCGTATTCGGTAAGGGCAAAGTCCGTCGGAGGGAATCGCTCGGCAAGATCGAACCCTCCGGCGTCGTCGAGTGCGTAGTAGGAACGCGGATAGGGGGAATTCTGGCTTGCCGGCACCTTGGCCAGGCCGGTCATGCGAAGCACGATCTCTGCGAGCGACACGGCCAGCACCAGGCTCGCCAGCATGATGATCGCATTCAGGGACCAGCTTAGAAGCTCGACCAACCGTCCTGAGCGAACATCCCGAGCCATGCGAAGTCTCCGTGCCTGTGTCAGATCAGCCGTACTCGGACGACGAGAAGGTAAAGCCCGACGATCACCCAGCCTCCCGCGGCGACTGCTCGCAGCACTCGGGAATGTCTCCGGCTGATCCGCCGAAATGCCGCAAACACGATTTCCTGCAACACCAGCAAGACGACTATAAGGTAGGTCACCTTGAAGCGGTACGGCAGTTCATCCTGGAATCTGGGATACTTGTCTGCCACCCTCTTATAGGCGCGGTGGATCGCGGCAATCTGGGAATCGACCACTGCCGGTGCGGTCAGCGCAATGCGGGTCGGGTGGGCCTCGCCAGGGTCGGAGAGGAGTAGGGTATCTGCCTTCCGCACCACTCGAATGAGCCCCGATTCCGAAGGGAGGGAGAGCCGCCAATCCCCCGGTCCCTGCCAGGCTTCCATGGCGGGTACTCCCATCGAGGCTTGTCCCGCTGGGCGATCAACAGGCCGCGACCAGACCACCGCAGCCCAGGAATTGCCGGCAGGTTGTTCAAGCAGGATCGCCGAGGCGGGCTGGGGCGTCTCTACGACCTGCCAGCCTGCAAAGGGAGCATAACTGCCCCGCAATTGTTGAACAGTCAAGCCGGGAGAACCGAGAAGGAACACCGTCAGCTCGGAATGGCTCGCCGGGTCGCGAAGACGGTAGGAACCGGAGGACTCCCCGGCGCTCATTTCAATCTCGGGTGCCGTGGTCCAGACCGTTGTGGAGCGGGCCGAGTCGACACCGGAGATATGGTCGATCACGATCCAGTGCCGGCCGGACAGGCACAGCACTTCTCGGCGCGCCCTGTAGCCGTTAGGCCCGTTCCGCTCGAGGTCAACGAAGGTGAGCTGCTCTCCCGCCCAGGAGCGCACCAACCTGGTGGTCCGGCGACTGAGATAATCCTCGCCGGTGAGATGGGGCGCGTTCGAGCCGTTCCACCCTTCGCCATCGCCCCGTTCCGTTCCGTAGGGCCAGTAGCCCACATTGGTCCACCAGCTCCGGCCCCCGGCCCAGAACAACACGCTCATCTCGTCGGCGTGCTTGTGCACCTGACTGGGGAAGCTCGACCAGGCGACCACGGTCTGACTAAGGTCCCGTGCTCGAGGCCACTGGGCGAGACCGTGCCACCAGATGGCATATCCGGAGACGGGGAACACCGTGTACGACTGCCCCGGTCTCCAGTCTCGCTGGGGGATCAGGGGAGCGTATCCCCCATGCTCGTCCGCCGCAGTCACCGGCGGGCCTGCCTCGTCGGGTACGCCGTCAGTATCGCCGAAGAGCGGCAGCGTTCCATCGGGCCGCCGAAGCAGCGAGTAGGCCGCTTTGGCCTTGTCGTAGGCGATCCGCCATTCGGCAGGAATCGGAAGGCCCTGCAAGGACAGGTAACGCAGCGCCGTCCCCAGGACCTGAACCCCGAATCGCTGGTATCCTGCAGAGTGCTCGAGCACGACGCCTTCATCGCTGACGTAGAACAGCATCTGCTCGCCTAACCGCTCGAGGGCCAGGCGGCTGTAGGTGGGGGATTCCGGGAGGGTCGGAAACGCGAGGCTCAGATGAAGCAGAGCCAGGTTCTGCATGGCCCCGTGATTGGTCGACGCGGTAAACTGGGACGAGTCCGCCAGAAACCGACCACTGCGAGCAACAAACCGGAAGATCTGCCGGGCAACCGCGGCGTCGTAATTCGGATGGTGCCGGTAGACCGACCAGAACTCCGACAGGACCTGAACCCGCTCGGCGATACCGTGATCGTTCCATAAGAGTCCCTTCGGGACAACAGTGCGTTGCTCATAGGACGCCCAGGCCAGGATAGCGTCCCGGGCCATGCGCAGAAAATCGTCGCGGCCGGTCTGACGGTAGGCCGCGATCAGGATCCTGGGGACCGTGAGGCGGGCGTGGAAGAGTCGCCAGGTTACCGGTCCCTGATCCAACTCGTCTGGATCGAAGGGAAGGCGGACGCGCTGAGGGGCCTCCCCCCGCAGAGTCACCTGGCCTTGCAGCAGTCGCTCCGCCACCTCCACCGGTGCGCCGCTCACTCCGGTTCCAAAGAAGTAGTACGAGCTCAGTTCGTGAAGCAGGGTGTCGGAGGGGGACTGGCGCCCCGACTCGATCATGTTGTCGGTGACGACCGGCGTCCTTGCATGGTAATGTCTGACAATGGGGAACCAGACCGCCGCGAGGACCAGGGCGGGAGCCAGCAGAGAGGCGGCGAGCGGCAACACCGTTATGGCACGGTCACGCACGGAAGGGCCTCCGCAGAGTACCAGTGAGCCGAACCGGCTCCTTCGGGGAGCCGTTAAGGGGCAGGCGGCGCCTCGAGTGGGTCGGGAGGCTCCGCATTGCATGGCACCGCTCGATCCAGGTGAGTCACTTGACCTGGTGGGCTCAGGCTGGGAGCCAACCTGTCGGCCCGCCGCCACCTCCTGAAAGCATGGCCGCCGTCCAGGGGTCCGGGGGGCCGGCGGTCATTCCCCGCGCGGCGGCGGGGGCGGGGTCAGAACTGCCAGTACAGGAATTCACTCTGCCCGCCCAGGTGGAGGACTCCGATAGCGCCGATTGCCGCCACAACCAGTGCCCAGACCGGTGAGGGCTCCCACCGGAGGCGGAGCCGAACGCCTGCCTGCTCCGACGGCACGGCCAGCGCCGGCTCGTAGCGCGCCAGGATCTGCAGGGTGTTGGGGAATCCCAGGGCGACCGCCCCCAGCCCCACGATCCATACTCCGAGCCGCACGAAGTCGACCTCGATTCCGATCCCCGCCCCGACGCTGGCCCGGCGCAACATCTCGCCCAGCGACCCCAGGCGGTCGAGGATCCCGGCCGGGAGGGCGAACCCGTTGGCACCCAGCATGCCCTGAAGCAGGTTCCCCGCCGAATGTGGCGTCGTGGCACGGAAGATCACCATGGCCGCGGCCACCCCGATGAAGGTGATGGCGAAGCCGATCGGCGTCATGATGCGGTCGTACCGCTCCCGGTCCGGGAAGAAGCGGGGACGGACCAGGCGCCAGGCGTGGTTTACCGTCAGATACAGCCCGTGGAGCAGCCCCCACACGATGAACAGGTACCCGGCGCCGTGCCAGAGTCCGGAGATGAACATCGTCAGCACGGTCGGGAACATGACCAGCTGAAGAAAGGCCCCGGCGGTCCGATGGGCCCCGGCGAATGGAGGGAGGCCCCGTGCCTGCCGGCGGCGGGTGAGCCACAGGGCGAGGGGGTTGTAGATGTAGGCGGTGAGGAAGCGGGTGAGCGTGATGTGCCAGCGCTGCCAGAAGTCGATGATGCTGGAGGCCTTGAGCGGGGAGTAGAAGTTGGCCGGCAGGCGCACCCCCACTGCCCGGGCCAGGCCGAGCGCCATGTCGCTGTAGCCCGAGAAGTCGAAGTACATCTGCAGCGTGAATCCGAGCGCGGCCATCCAGGCTGGGAGCAGGGAGACGCTGCCACCGGCAGCCGCGTGCTCGTAGATCGGTGTCACCATGGGGGCGATGCCGTCGGCCAGATAGACCTTTTTGCACAGGCCCATGAGAAACAGGGTGAGGCCGACGGCGACGTTCTCGCGGTCGAAGCGGCAGGACGCCCGGTGGAACTGGGGCATCATCTCACGGTAGTGGACGATCGGACCGGCGACGAGTTGCGGGAAGAACAGGACGAACAGGGCGTAGTCCTGCAGGGTGAAGGCCTCGACCCGCCGGGCATGCACGTCGACCAGAAAGGCGATCTTCTGGAAGGTGATGAACGAGATGCCGAGCGGCAGGATGATCCGTTCCAGCGCCAGGTTGGTCCCGAAGGCATCGTGCAGCACGTCCGCGGTGAAGTTGGCGTACTTGAAATAGCCGAGGAAGAGGACGTTGAAGGTGATCCCGGCCAGCAGCACCACGCGGGCGGTGTCGGGACGATTCCGGGCCGCGAGGCTCTGCAACCGGCGGGCGAGCACGAAGTTGACGATGATCGACGGCGCGATGATCAGGACGTTGACCGGCCGCCACAGGACATAAAACAACAGCGAGGCGAGGATCAGCCAGCGGAGGGCCCACACCCGGGAGCCGGCGCCCAGGAGGAAGAAGCCCGCCAGGACAAGCGGCATGAAGCCGAAGATGAACTCGTAGGAGTTGAAGAGCATCGGCGGTACGGCCTACCCGGCTGCCAGGAGGGCCTCGGTGCGCCGCACCAGCGCGCCGACGTTCTCGAAGCTCTCGACCTCGGCGACGCTGAACTTCACCCCGAACTCCATCTCGACGGCGACGATGAAGCTCACATAGCCGAGCGAGTCCCAGTTCGGGACCTGTTCGCGCTTGGTCTCCATGGTGAGGACGATGGAATCGTCCGCCAGGAGGTCGCGGAGGATGCGGGTGAAGCTGTCCAGGATGGCCCGAGCCGTCATTGCTCCTCAGCTTTTCTCGTGATGTGCGTCGGCCGCTGCGTATAGCCGTCCAGGTCGAGTTGCCAGCGCGTGGCCCCCTCGGCCGGCAGCGGGTCGCCGGCGGGGCGGAATCCCAGCGTCGGGTAGAGGTCGCGCACCACATCGTTCTTGGGTGTCGGCAGGTAGTCCGCGCGCAGGGCCTTGGCGCCGAGCCGGCCCGCGGCCAGGACGGCCTGATTCATCGCTTCGTCTTCCAGCTGGCGCCCGAACACCCGGCAACTCATCACCCAGGTGTCCAGCTCCAGCACGTCGGGCGTTCCCGCCAGCGGACGGAGGATCATCGCGCTCACCAGGCCGTTGTCGCCGAACCGGTCCAGCAGGCGGAACTGCAGCGTGAGAGCGCCCTCCTGGTCCATGAAGACCGCGACCTCCTCCTGGGAGTAGCGCCGGGTGGTGAGGTTGAACTGGTTGGTCTTGTTGATCAGCTGCACCACCCGGCTCAGGTCTACCGCTCTGAACGGACCCGATACGACCGTCATCTCCAGCCCGCGCAGGAAATCCTCCACGCTCTCCGATGACTTGAGCAAGGCCTCCCGGGAGGCGTTGGCGGCGTACTGCTCGCCCCGCTGCTGGTCCTCGGCGGTGAAGCTGACCGACTCGAAGTAGCCCGCGTCCGCCAGGCAACGCACGTACAGAGCCGGATCCCGCGGCAGCTCGGGCACCGCGATCATCGGGAGGCTCTGCCGGACCCGGGCCCGCTCCACTGGGTTGTCATCCAGGAACACGAGGCTGTCCACCCCGATATTCAGCTGCTCGGCGATCTGCCGCAGATTGGCGGCCTTGTCATTCCAGTTGGCCATGAAGGCGGCGATGTCCGACCGCTTGAGCGCCATTTCCGGGTGATCGCGAAACACCTGTTCGGCAGTGGCGAGGTCATTCTTGGAGCAGACCGCGAGGATGATCCCGCGGCGCCGGAGCTGCAACGCGTAGTGCTGCAGGGCGAGGTGCGCCTCGCCGGCCGCACTCCCTTCGCCCAGCACGATGCCCTCGAGGCCGTCGTCCCCGATCACCCCGCCCCAGAGGGTGTTGTCCAGGTCGAGGACCAGGCACTTCCGCGACAACCCGCGCAGGGCGGCGATGACCCGGGCGAGCAGCTCGCCGTAGGCCGGCGCTGCCTGTGGCGCGATCTCGAACTTCCCCTGCAACCAGCGCCCCTGGTCGAACCAGGCATCCAGCCCGTCCCGCTCGGTTGCCCGCGCGATGTCGAGCAAGGCCACGCCGTCCTGGACCGCGGCTTCCGCCAGACGCTCGTTGAGGCGAGCCACCAGACGCGCGGGCGCGCCCGGGACGGCCCGGTCGTAGCTGCCGAACACCGGCTCCGCGACATTCACGAAGGTCTGCTGCACCACCGTGGCCTGCAGCGCCTCCCGCGCCTTGCGCCACAGTCCCCGCAGCTCGTCGATCGCCGCGCCGATTGCCGCCTCGGCCTCATCCGGCGTGGCGCCAAGCGGGACTCCCGCGATCGCCTGCCGAGGGGTCAGGGAGAAAAGGACCAGCTGCGGCCGGAAGCGGTAGAGCGCCGACGCCGGGTCAAGCAGCTCCTGCCGGTACTGGCTGTAGGCCCCGACGTGAATCTCGATCAGCAGGCGCCGCCTGAGCCCCGCCACCCGGATGGAGGGTGACAGGTGCTCGACGGTGGACGAGGCGAGTACGGCAAGCCGGAGCGGGGAGAAGCCGGGGGCTGGCTCCTGCCCCTGCCGGGTGAGCCCTCGATCGACCTGGATGGTCTCGAGGAAACTCAGCCGCTGATCGGCAAGCGCGGCGAGCCGGTGGAGGCGTTCGGGGTGCGTCCCGGCCTCGAGGGCGGCGCGCAACTCCCCTCGGAAGTCCGTCGGCGCGGGCAGCCAGCCCAGCATCCGGCGGGGGGCGGTGGGATGGCCGGGGCCGGGCGCCCCATTCTCCGAGGCCATCACTGCTCTTCCGGGACGGCGGAAGCGGAGGAGGACCGCCGGTCGAGGCAGTGGCGGATCCGTGGTCCGGCCGCCTCGAAGAACGCGGCGGACCAGCGTTCCGCGCTCGGCTGGTCCAGATGGGAGGCATCGTAAGTGGCCAGCCCGTCGAGCTCGGGCGCAACCAGATCGACTCCAAGGGAGCTCGCGAGGGCCCGTGCGGTGGCCAGGCCAGTCTTCACGGTTGGGACGATCGTCAGGATCACGCACTCCCGGGCCAGCGGCAGCTGCGCCAGAAACCGTGTCGCTGCGGGGGTGTACCTGCGCAACGCCTCCTGATCGACGATGCTGTCATACGAGACGGGTGCTGCGGAGAACTGGCCGCCCCGCTCCACCCAGAGGCCAGTCGGTCGGGACCGATAGAACGCCGGCTCGTCGCTGCACGCGATCGGGAGGGCTGTGCAGATGCTCCGGTGAAAGCG
>Ga0210377_10004192_pt1 | contig 12179 bp, 11 predicted proteins | sample PLM4_65_b1redo_FD_155480 | JGI IMG/M metagenome (GOLD analysis project Ga0210377, IMG submission 155480) | Groundwater sediment microbial communities from an aquifer in East River, Colorado, USA - PLM4_65_b1 redo | ecosystem: Environmental > Terrestrial > Soil > Riparian zone | place: USA: East... | reverse complement strand
CCGCTACCGCAGCTCGATCTGATCCCCGATCATGATCGCATCGCGGCTGTACATCACCTTGGCGGTGGCGGTTCGGTCACGAACGGCAACCACCGCGAGCTCGCCCAGCACGTTCCGGGGAGTGGGCACCGAGGGATAGACCGTCCGGTAGATCACGAAGACGTTGCCGGGAGCGACCCCGCCTTGCGAACCGGCGTCGATGGTCACGAACTGCCCGGCGCCGGCGATGGTGGCATCTCCCTGGATGTCGACGACGTACTGGTTCGTGAGCTTTCCCGACGGGGGCGTGAGCCGAGTGGGGATCTCGCGCCCGAGGATGAGGGGCACGTTCACCTTCTCGATCGGACGGAGGTAGTCGCCGGCATGGATGTCCACGCAGGCCTGCTCGACGACGACCGTCGCGGAGTTCTCCTCGACCAGGAGCACCTGGGCCCAGCCAGTGGTCTCGATCTTGGTTCCGATCCTGCTCTTGGTGGCGGGGTGCTTCACGACGTTCAGCGCATGGTGCATCGTGTAGACGTCGCCGGCCTTGATGCCGGCGTTGCTCCCCTTGTTCAGGTAGAGGATGTCGCGATCGGCGAAGGCGACCTTGTCCGACCCTTCCTCGGAGCCGATGATCTTGAGGCTCTCGTCCTCGCGGTCGTTGGCGATGTAGTCCGCACACTGCAAAGTGGCTTCTTCCGTGATGGGGCTGAGCTTCGGTCCGGTCTCACCGGCCCCCTCGGCTCCTTCGCCCTCAGCCCCTTCTTCCTCCCCCATTCCCTCGCCGCCTTCGCCGGCCCTCTCGGCAAGGAGGGCCACCTTGGGCAGAACGAGGGGGTCGCCGGGGTAGATCCAGTGGGCGTCGGTCACGTATTTGTTCTGGTCCCAGATCTGGGGCCAGAGGTACGGGTTGCCGAGGTAGGTCTTGGAGATGTCCCAGAGGGTGTCGCCCCTCACCACGATGTAGTAGATGGCACCCTCGGGGACGCTCGTAGGATAGGCGTTTTTCGACCAGTGGGGTGCGATCGTCGCCGGGCCGACCTTGAGTCCCGCCGCGGTCTCGGGCGCAGCCGCTGGGCTCTTGGTGGGCGCGGGTTCCTGCGCCACTGCCGCACTCCCCACGAGACCAAGCGCTGCCGTCGCGCAGAGCAGTCGAATCGATCTCACGGCTGGACCTCCCGGACGGTGCCACACCGTCCTTCGGGTTTGCAGGGCCATTCCTCGCCGGACGCCTTGCACACCCCTGTTTGGGCGGACGGTAGCAGGAAAAGCGTCTAACCGCAAGAAGTTTTTTGAAGATTCTAAAGTGATGCTTGAGGCCGCGCCGTTTACCGGGAGGGCTTTTCCGGAGGGGGGCCCGCTGGGGGTGTGTCTGCGGAGGGAGCAGGGGGAGCAACGATACCCTCCTTCGCCAGCTGATCCATGAGGCTGCGGGCCTGGGGTGTGAACTTGCTGTTCGGGTATTCCCCGACCAGGTGCCCCAGGCGGGGGAGGGCTTCGGCCTTGCGGGCCGCCGCCACCAGGCACTCGGACAGCCGGAAAAGGACTTCGTCCATCCCCGCATAGTCCGGGTAATCGCTCAGGATGCCCTCGTAGCGACCGATCGCCGATCGCAGGGCCCGCCGGGTCCGCTGATAGAAATACCCGGCGTGAAACTCGGCCTTGGCGAGGTACTGCCGGAGGTTGGCCACGCGGAGCCGAGCCGTCTCCACGTAGGTCGAGTTCGGATACACGTCCAGCAGGCGTTCGTACTCCTCGAGCGCCTTCAGGGTCGACGTCTGGTCGCGGTCGGGGCTGTTTCTCTGCCGGTAGTAGGCCTCGCCGGTCTGGAACTGGGCGTAGTCGCTGCGAGGGTGCGACGGGTAGAGGGTCAGGAACTCCCGATACTCGGAGACGGCGAGGATGTAGTTGGCGGTGCCCCCCTCCTGGAAGTGGGTTTCCGCCGTGCCGAGCCGAGCCCCGGGAAGATGCTCGCTCTGGGGGAAGCCGTCGATGACCCGCCGGTAGAGCTTTCGAGCGCCCTCCCACTGTTTCTTCTGGAACGCCTTTTCCGCCGCCTGCCAGACGATCTCGTCGGAGTTGCTGGCCAGGGAGGCGAGGTCCCCTTGGGACGAGGACGCGCAGCCCGCCAGGGCGGCCAGGAGGCAGAGGACGCCGAGGGTGTGCCACGTCCGGCACTGCGGGCCGATGGGCGCGCGGTGGGCTAGGTTCAAGCGAGAAGCCTCCTCAGCAGTTCGGGGAGCCGCCGGGCCCGCCCCCGGCCGTCGACGGCGGCGTGAGAGGTCGATCCGGTGGCGAGGACGAAGTCGCCGCCCCGCCGTACCTCGTAGGCGAAAGTGACGCGGGCTCCGCTGACCGCGGTCACCTGCGTGCGTATCTCCAGCACGTCGTCGTAGTGGGCGGGGCGCACGAAGCGGGCCTGGGCCGCGATGACCGGCAGGTGGACGTCCTGGGCCTCGAGCTCCTTGTAGCTGACGCCCTGGCTGCGGAGCAGGTCCGTACGCCCGATCTCGAACCACGCGAAGTAGTTGCCGTGGTAGGCGACCCCCATCTGGTCGGTCTCGGCATAGCGCACCCGAACTGAAGACGCGCAACCCAGGCCGGAAGACGGAGAAGCGGTGCTCACCGGCAGCTCTCGATCAGCCGCCGGGCCGCCGCTTCCGCGTCGCCCTGGCCGAAGACGGCGCTGCCCGCGACCAGGAGCTCGGCGCCCGCTTCGACGAGCGCCCGGGCGTTGCTGACGTCGACACCGCCATCCACCTCGATCAGGACCCGAAGCCCACGCTCCTGGACGAGGCGGTGCAGCCGGCGCACCTTGCCGATGCTGGCGGGCAGGAAGGCCTGGCCTCCGAAACCGGGATTGACGCTCATGAGCAGAACGTAGTCGATCTCGGGGAGGATCTCATCGAGGGTCGCGAGGGGCGTCGCAGGGTTCAGCACCACCCCGGGACGCACGCCCCGGCTGCGCAGATGACCGATCGTGCGCTGCAAGTGCGGGATCGTCTCGACGTGCACGCTGATCCAGGACGCCCCGGCGTCGATGAAGGCGTCGAGGAAACGGTCGGGTTCCTCCACCATGAGGTGGACGTCGATGGGAAGCGCGGTCGAGCGCCGCAGCGCCTTCACCACCGGCGGCCCCAGGGTCAGGTTGGGAACGAAGTGGCCGTCCATCACGTCGGCGTGGATGGCGCCGGCCCCGCCGCGCTCGGCCCGAGCGACCTCGTCGGCCAGGTGGCCGAAGTCCGCGGCCAGCACCGAAGGAAGGAGGATCATGACTCGGCCTTGCTGATGTCCAGGCTCACGGCCCCTCTGGTGCTGACCCGATGTCCGGCGGCGGGAATCTGGCGGAGGACGATGCCGGGAGCGACCCCCGGGTAGGTGCGGTAGCGTACCTCCGCCACCTTGAGGCCCGCAGCCCGCAAGCGGTCGAGCACGGCGTCGGCCTGACGGCCGATCAGGTCGGGCATCAGGTAGTCGGCGCTCTTCGGCCCCCGGCTGACCAGGAGGGAGACGCCCTCCGCGCTCGAGCCCGCGTCGCCCGCGGGCGGGTGCTGGACGATGATCGTCCCTTCCTCAGCTTGATCCTCCACCTCCACCACGCGCGCGATGGGAACCTGGGCCTGCTCGAGGGTGAGGCGCGCGGACCGCAGGCTCGTGCCCTCGACCGCGGGAATGGTGATGCGCTGCGGACCGAGGCTCAACCAGACGCGGATGGATCGGTGCGACTTGAGCTGGGAGCTCCCCGGAGGCTCCTGGGCGGCAATGCGGTCCATGGGCACGCGCGGATCGTGGCGTTTCCCTTCGATCCTGAGGCTCAGGCTCTGCCGCGTCGCCAGGCTGCCGGCTTCGGCCAGGCTACGGCCCACCAGGACGGGAACCACCACGTCCTGGGCGGAGAGCACGCTTCGCATGGTCAGGAGCGCGGACAAGCCGGCGGTGGCCAGCAAGGCCAGCGCGAGAAGGCCGTTGCGCACGAGGAAGCGGCTGAGTCGTTGGATGGTCAACGGAGCGATGGCGCCGAAGGATCCGGCGTGAGAGTAGAGACTACCACAATACGATCAGGCCCTCTCGAGGGCCGCGACGAAGAAGCCGTCCGCGGGCACGCGCTCGGGACGCGTGCGCAGGAAGCCGTCCCCGTCTGCGAATGCGCGAGCCCACTCCGGCGCCGATGACGGCTGGAAGCCCGGCCGCGTCCCGAGGAACTCCTTTACCACCGCCGTGGTCTCCTCGTCGTCGAGCGAGCACGTCGCGTAGACGAGTCGCCCTCCCGGCCGGACGAGCCGAGCGACCGCAGCGAGCAGGCGTTTCTGCCGCGTGGCTTGCCGCCCCACGTCCTCGGGCCGTAGGCGCCACCGGATATCGGGGTTCCGCCCCAACGTGCCGAGGCCCGTGCAGGGTGCATCCAGGAGCACGGTGTCGAAGCTCGGGCCGAAGGGGGGCCGGTTCGCGTCGGCGAGGACGAGCCGGACGTTGGGTGAAGCCCAGCGGCGAACGAGATCGGCCATGGTCCGCAGGCGCTTCGCGGAGGCCTCCGCCGCGATCACCCGGCCGTGGTCGCCCACGAGGTCGGCCATGAGCGTGGACTTGCCCCCGGGAGCCGCGCAGGCGTCGAAGGCGTGTCCCGGCGCCGCGGCGAGATGGGCCACGAGCTGCGACCCCTGGTCCTGCGCGTAGAGTATCCCCTCGCTGGCCAGCTCGGTGGGCCGCCCGCCCTCCGCCACGAACGCGCCGGGAACGGTGAGGGGGCGCAGCTCGAGCCCAGCCTCTCGGCACCGCTCGGCGGCGCCTTCGATCCTCGGGTTCAGGCGGACGGTCGTGGGGCTCGGGCTCAGAAAAGCGCGCGCCCGCGCGACGGCCACGGCGGACCCGAGCTGGCCGATCCACCGTTCCGCGATCCAGGCCGGGAGCGAACCCGCCGTGGTCAGCCAACCTCGGGGGTCGGCGTCCGGGTCGGGAAGGGGCGGCGGTCCGACGTGGGCCAGCTTCCGGAGCACGGCGTTCACGAAGCCGGCGGCGCGGGGGGCCGTTTCCTTGGCGAGCTCGACCGACTGGGAGACCGTGGCGCGGTCCGGGACGCGGAGATGGAGCATCTGGTGGGCCCCGAGCCGCAGGATGTCGAGGGCCAGTGGATCGAGCCGACTCAGGGGGCGGTCGACGAGCGGAGCGAGGGCGTGATCGAGGAGGCCGCGCCAGCGAAGGGTGCCCAAGGTCAATTCGTGAAGGAAGCCGCGTTCGCGTGGGTCGAGGCGGGTGGCGCCCGGGTCCGAGAGCACGTCGGCGAGGGTCTCGCCCCCTCGGCTTACCTGGACGAGGGCTCGGAGAGCCAGTCGGCGGGCGGGGGTCGCACTCATCGGGGCCGGCCGCTCAGGGCTCGAAGGAACGGCCGGCGCTGAGCCGCGCGCCCGTGGCGAACGCGAAGGCCCCCATGGCGCGCCGACTCTCGGGCTGGACCCGGAGCAGCCGGAGCGTCGTGCCCTCGCCGCACGCTACGAGCACGCCGTCCTTTTCGACCTCGAGGACGGAGCCTGGAGATGCTTGGTGCTTGCGAGGGTAGGTCTCCGCCCCGAGCACCTTGAGGCCCCGGCCGGCGAAGCTCGTATACGTGCCCGGCCAGGGATGGAACGCCCGCACGCGCCGGGCCAGCACGTCGGCCGGGGCGCTCCAGTCGAGTCGGCCGTCTTCCTTGCCGATGAGGGGAGCATAGGTCGCCTGCGAGGCATCCTGGGGTCGCGGTCGAATGGAGCGGTCGCGAAGGCCCGCCAGGGTCAGGACGAGGAGGTCGGCGCCGAGGCGGGCGAGCCGCGGTCCGAGTTCTGCCGTGGTTTCGGTGGGGCCGATGGGCGTGCTGCGCGTGAGGAGGATCGGTCCCGTGTCCAGCCCCTCGTCGATCAGCATGGTGGTGACACCGGTCTCGACGTGCCCCTCGGCGATCGCCCACTGGATCGGGGCCGCCCCGCGCAGGCGCGGCAGGAGCGAGCCGTGGACGTTGACGGTCCGCAGCGGCGGGATCTCGATCACGTTGCCGGGCAGGATCTGCCCGTAGGCCACGACCACCTGGACGTCGGGCGCGAGGGCGCGGAGGCTCGCCTCCACCTCGGGGGCCTTGATGCGCCGCGGCTGCATGACCGCGACCCCGCGAGCCTCGGCCACGGGCTTCATGGGCGGCGGGCTCAGCTCGCGTCCCCGCCCCCGCTCCTTGTCCGGCTGGGTGACGAGGGCCAACACGTCGTGGCCGGCCGCGAGGAGCGCCTCGAACGACGGGATCGCGAAGGAGCCGCTGCCCAGGAAGACGATTCGCACCGTCCGCCCTTCACTCTTCCCAGTCCCCGCTTTTCGCGCGCTTCTTGAGCTTGCGCTTCAGCAGGTCGCGCTTCAGGGGGGTGAGCCGATCCACGAAGAGGAACCCATCGATGTGGTCGATCTCGTGGCAGAAGGCCCGGGCCAGGAGCTCGGTGGCGGTGTAGACGCGCTCCTTGCCCTCGAGGTCGAGCCCCTTCACGGTCACCCGGGCCGGGCGCACCGGAGAGCCCCCGTACCCGGGGACCGACAGGCAGCCTTCCTCGTGTCGCTGCTCGCCCTCCCTGAGGACGAACTCGGGGTTCACGAGGGTGATGAGCTGGCTCTGGTCGGCGCCCACGGACAGGTCGATCACGATGACGCGCAGGGCCACCCCGATCTGGGGGGCGGCGAGGCCGATGCCGGGGGCCGCGTACATGGTGTCCAGCATGTCCGCCACCAGGTTCCTCGTCTGGTCGTCGATCGCGGAAACGGGGGCCGCGGGGGCATGGAGAACGGGATGGCCGTACTTCACGATGGGCCTGGGGGGCATGGAGAGGGAGGTCCTTCTAGGGCTACCGGCGCGCCAGCATTTCGCGGCAGCGCGCCCGGGTGGTTTCGACGTGGTCCAGAAGCTCGGTGAGGGAATCGCCCCCGAACTTTTCGAGGAGCGCGTCCGCCGCGATCCAGGCCGTCATGGCCTCGCCGACGACGCCGGCGGCAGGGACGACACAAGTGTCGCTGCGCTCGACCGAGGCGGCCTGGGCTTCCTTGGTCTTGAGGTCGATCGAGCGGAGGGGGATGAGGAGGGTGGGGATGGGTTTCACCACCGCCTGGGCGCGCAGCTCCTCCCCGTTCGTCACCCCGCCCTCGAGCCCCCCGGCGCGGTTGCTGGGCCGGACCAGGCCCCGGGCGTCGTCGTAGAGGATCTCGTCGTGGAACCCGGCACCCGAGGCCTGGCCGGCGGCGAAGCCCTCTCCGATGGAGACCGCCTTCACGGCCGGGATGGACATCAAGGCCTGGGCCAGCCGGCCGTCGAGGCGGCGATCCCACTGGGCGAACGATCCCAGTCCCGGCGGCAGCCCGCGCGCCACCACCTCGAAGACCCCACCGACCGTATCGCCTTCCTTCTTGCAGCGATCGATCTCTGCCACCATCGCCTGCCCGGTGATGGGATCGCTGCAACGGACCGGGCTCTCGTCGACGGCGGCAAGCGCCTCCCAGGAGACGGGCGGCCCCGGACGGATGGCGGCGTCGCCGATGCGGACCACGTGGCTCCGCACCTCGATACCGGCGGTGGCGAGAAGTGCGCGGGCGAGGGCCCCTGCGGCGACCCGCATCGTGGTCTCGCGTGCGCTGGCCCGCTCGAGGACGTTCCGGAGGTCGTCGGTCAGGTACTTGAGCGCCCCGGCCAGATCGGCGTGGCCCGGCCGCGGGTATCGGAGCACGCGGCGCGGCACCGCCGGGGCGGGCGGGTCCGGAGCCATGACGTCGCGCCAGTTCTCGAAGTCGCGGTTCTTCACGAGGAAGGCGACGGGGCTCCCCAGCGTCTTTCCGTGTCTCACCCCGGAGAGCATCTCGACCCGATCGCTCTCGATCTTCATCCTCCCGCCCCGGCCGTAGCCACCCTGCCGCCTCTTGAGATCCGCGTCGATGGCGTCGCGATCCACCGGCACGCCCGCCGGAAGACCCTCGACGATCACGGTCAGGCCGGGGCCGTGCGACTCGCCCGCGGTCAGGAAACGGAGCATCCGCCGTCCGCCAAGGTGCTGAAGGGTCGGAGGAAAGACATCAGCGGAGACTAGGGCACGGTTCCGAGAGTGTCAAGGTTCAGAGGTTGTCGGAGGATGCGCGCGCGAGGGGTTCGGGGGCGGCCTGCGCGCGAGTGCGCGCAGACCGTGAACCGGAAGATACAGCGCGTGTGACACCGCTCGATTCTGTGACAAGCGAGCGGCACGCGTACGCCATCCCTCATAGGCTACGCCCGTGCGTCAGAGAACAGCCGTCACGACTGGAATCGCCGGCCGGCCGAAGGCCAGGAGAGATTGGAATGATCTGTGGTTGTGCCCGCTCCCTTCACGCCGCGCTCGTGGAATCCGACCAGCTCCTGGCGCGACATCGTTTCGGGGACGCGTTGGCGCTCGCTACGCGCGCCCTCGGCCTTCGCTCCGCCGCCGCTGACGTCTCGGCCCGCTTCCGCATCGTCCGGGCGCACTCGCTCTGGATGTACGGCCGCGTGGCCGTGGCCTGCGGGGAAGCGCGCCGAGCGGTGGCCGAGTCCGACGAGCCGCTCACCCGGGCCCGCGCCCACGACGCCCTGGCTCTCTTCGCGTGGAAGGATGCCCACTTCACAGACGCCCTGGCATTGGCCGAAAGGGCCCGGCGCGTCTACGAAGCCCGCTCGTCTTTGAGCGGAATCGCCCGCTCCTTGCAGGCGGAAGCGGGTCTTCTGGCCGATCGAGGAGAGCTCGAGCCCGCGCTGCGAGCGCAGACGCAGCGGGTCGCCGCCCTTTGCCGCTCGTCGCCGGAGAGGCTCGCCGAGGCCCTGGCCGATCGATCGACACTGCTCGCGCTCCTGGGCCGTTGGGATGAAGCGCGTGCCAGTCTCCAGGCGGCGGCGCGGCTCTTCGAGCGGGACGGCGAGCCCGGGGCCTTCGCCCTGAAGCGCGCGGCGCTCGAGCTGAAACGGGGGGAGCCGGGGACGGCCCGGCGGCTCCTGGAAGAGGCCCGCGAGGCCGAACGGATGCGGCCATCGAGTCCGCGAGCGCTGGCCGATGCCTGCCTCGTGGGCTCCGACATCCTGCTCGCGGGCGGCTTTGCCGAGGAGGCCGAGGCCGAGGCCACGGCCGCGATTCGCCTGTTCGGCCGGCTCGCCGACAGAGGCGGGGAATGCCGAAGCCGTGTGCGGAGGGCGCAGGCGCTCCTCGCGCTCGGACGGCTTCACGAGTCGATCCGCGAATCACGTCGGACGCTCGTCGACGCGGCCCGAGCGGGCATGGGCATCGAAGCGCTCGCCGAGCTGACCCTGGGCCGCGCCCTCTTGCGGGCCCGACCGGGTGCGGCGCCGCTGCCCTTCGAGCGCGCCGAGCGCGCCGCCCAGGGCCGGCCCGACCTGACGCATGCCGCTCGTCTGGGCCGGGCCCTCGCCTGTCCGGGGTCGGACCGGACGCGAGAGATCGACGTTTCGCTCGCCGCGTTGGAGCGATGGGGCGATCGACGGCTCCTGGGACTGGCCCTGGCCGAGGTCCGGGGGTTCGGGGCGGGGGACGCGTGGAGGCCGCACCAGGTCTACGTGTCGGCGCCTCCGCGTGAGGGGAGGGAGGCCGAGCGGGCTCTCGTCGAGGCGGCGCTCGCGGGCCATGGGGGCGGTCGGTTCCGTCGTCTCCTTCCGGCGCGCGAGTCTCGTGGCGGAGAGCGGCGCCGGCCTCGAGATCAGGGAGGGCTTCCCGACCTCTCGCCCGCTGGGCGAAGCGGATCTCGCTCGAGACCTCGCGCGCCGCGCGCAAGGGCCTGCCGTCTTCGACCTCGGAGGCCACCCGAGCGACGCACCCGGTGGCGGCGGGCGCGACCTGGCCCTGGTCGTTCCCGTGGGCCAGGGAACGTATCTCTGCGTGGAGGGCGGGGAACACCCTTCGCCCGAGGGCGCCCTCGGCGTGCTCACCGAGCTGGGCCGCCTCCTGGCCGCTCACCTGCCGCTCGACGCGGAGACGGTCGTGGTCGAGACCGAGGCCATTCCGGGTCTGGTCGGACGCTCGGAGCCGATGCGCGCCCTCGTGGACCGGATCGCGCGCGCGGCCCTCTCCGAGTCGCCCATCCACATCCTCGGAGAGACGGGGACGGGGAAGGAACACGTGGCGCGGGCCCTCCACGATTTGTCGCCTCGCGCCGGGAGGCCCTTCATCCCGGTCAACGCCGCCTCTCTCGGCGACGAGCTTCTCGAGTCGCAGCTCTTCGGGCACGTCCGGGGGGCGTTCTCCGGGGCGGTGGGCGACTCCGAAGGCTACGTGGCGGCGGCCGAGGGGGGGACCCTCTTCCTCGACGAGGTCGCCGACCTGAGCCCGAAGGGCCAGGCCAAGCTGCTTCGCTTCCTACAGGACAAGCAATACTGCCGGTTGGGAGAGACCCGCCTGCGGCGGGCGAACGTCCGCGTCCTGACCGCGGCCAACGTCCCGCTCCGGGATCGGGTGGCGGCCGGCCGATTCCGGGAGGACCTGCTCTACCGGCTCGAGGTGTTCACCGTGGCCGTTCCCCCCCTGCGCGAGCGAGGAGACGACGCTTTGCTCCTGGCCCGCCACTTCCTCAAGGCGGCGGCGGAGCGGGACCGGGTGCCGGTCCCGCGGCTGCCTCGGGACGTGGGGAAGGTGCTCCTCAGCTACCGTTGGCCCGGCAACGTACGAGAGCTGGAGAGCGAGATGGGGCGGCTCGTGCTGCTCGCCCGCGGCCGGGTCGCACGGCGCGACGATCTCTCGCCGGAGGTGGCGGGGGGCGCACGGCCTCCGGCGGGACACGCCATCGGCGACGTACGCCGCGCGTTCGAGCGCGACCACGTGACGGCGGCGCTGCGCCGGAGCGGGGGCAATCGCACCCGCGCCGCGGCCGACCTCGGTATCACGAGGCAGGCGCTCTACGACAAGATGCGCCGCCTGGGGCTCTCGGCCTCGTTCAAGAACGGCTGAGGCCGGGGCCACGGCCGGCGGTGCTATCCTCGGCGCCCCATGACGCGCGAGGGCGCCACCCCGGGGCTGTGGCCGAGCGTCGCATCGATGTTCCGGAGCTGGCGGCTCGCCTCGGTGGCAATGCAGTCATTCTGGTCGGGCCTCCCGCTGGGCCTCGTTTGGATCGCGGTCCCCACGTGGATGACCCAGGCCGGCGTGGACATCAAGGTCGTGGGTCTCTTCACCCTGGCCCAGGCGCCCTGGACGTTCAAGTTCCTCTGGTCGCCGCTCATGGACCGTTTTCCGCCGCCCTTTCTCGGAAGGAAGCGCGGTTTCATCTTCCTGAGCCAGGTGACCCTCCTCGTTCTCGGCCTCGTCCTTTCGGTCGCGGCTCGGCACTCCGACGCCGTCGGCCTCATCGGCGCGATCACGCTCCTGACGGGTCTGGCCGCCGCCACCCAGGACATCGCGATCGACGCCTACGCGGTGGAAGTGCTGCGCCGGGAGGAGCAGGGGCCGGCGGTCGGCGCCCGCACCGCCCTCTATCGGGCGGCGATGTTCGTCTCGGGAGGAGTCGCGATCACGCTGGCGTCGCCGTTCGACGTGGCCTGGGGCGGCCAGACCGTCTTCCATTGGCCGGGTTCCTGGAGCCTCGTCAACTTCCTGCTGGCCCTCGGCTTCATCCCCGCGCTCTGGGTGACCTGGCGTTCTCCGGAGCCCGACGAGCTCGTTCTTCCCCCGCGGCGCCTGCGCGACGCGGTGTTCGGCCCCCTCGTAGGATTCCTGGGCCAGCACCGGGCCCTGGAGATCCTGGCTTTCGTCGTCCTCTACAAGCTCAGCGACAACCTGACCCAGGCCCTGACCCGGCCCTTCCTGGTCCAGGTCGGCTTCGGCCCCGTCGACGTCGGGGTGGCGACCGCCACCATCGGCCTCGCCGCGACCCTCGTGGGCACGTTCCTGGGCGGCCTCCTGACGACTTCGCTCGGTCTCGGGCGGGCTCTCTGGATCTTCGGCTTCTTCCAGATCGTCTCCAACCTCGGCTATGCGGTGGTCGCGCAGGTGGGCCCGAACCGCGGGGTGATGTACGCCGCCACCGCTTTCGAGCTGGGCTCCACGGGCCTCGGCAGCGGGGCCTTCGGTGTCCTCCTCCTGCGCCTCACGGAGAAGCGCTTCTCGGCCACGCAGTACGCCTTGCTCTCCAGCCTGTTCACGTTGCCGCGGGTCCTCGCCGGGCCGGTGGCGGGGGTCATGGCGGACGCCATCGGC
>Ga0210377_10004191_pt1 | contig 12180 bp, 16 predicted proteins | sample PLM4_65_b1redo_FD_155480 | JGI IMG/M metagenome (GOLD analysis project Ga0210377, IMG submission 155480) | Groundwater sediment microbial communities from an aquifer in East River, Colorado, USA - PLM4_65_b1 redo | ecosystem: Environmental > Terrestrial > Soil > Riparian zone | place: USA: East... | reverse complement strand
TGATTCATTTACACATGAATTTAGACCTACAGGGACTCATTACACAGGTAAATTCTCGCCATTGGGAGCCTTTTAATGACTTTACCGGCAGTCACTGGATCAGTTCTTGGTGATATTGAGACCTGGGTACGAAGGATTATAAAAAGTCCTTCTTCTCAGGCTATTTCACCAACCACAATTGCTGATTATATAAATCGCTTTTACGTCTATGACGTGCCGGAAAGAATTCAGCTTTTTGAACTGAAAAGACAATATACCTTTGAGACTATTCCAAATATTTTCATGTATCAATTCCCATTCGATCAATATCAGGGATTGAGAGAACCAGCTTATTGTGATGGGGTGCAGATTGGATTTTTTATGTCCAATCAACAGTTTTACAATGTTTTTCCTGAGTTAGTTTTAAATGAGCAGCCAATCCAAGGAGATGGTACTTCTGGTCCTTATACTATAGAATTTGGTCAATTTCCTATTTTAAGAGGATTTATTGATGACTTAGGGAATTTATTACCTTATGTATTTATTACTGCATTGAATGTTGCAAATAATCAAATGTATGTTGTTGATGATGGTAATGGCCTACTACTTCAAACAGATGCAACGTTTCAATATGATCCATCCGGAACCATCCCAGTTTATGATATTGCAACTGGATTAATTAATATTAATGTAGTTTGTGGAGTAATAGATTATGAAACAGGAGTAGCGACATTCACATTAAATCAAGGAACTGTCCCTTCTGGGAATGTGATCAATACACAAACGTCTCCGTTTTCTGCCGGCGTTCCCAGATTAATGTTATTTTTTAATAACACTATCAAGCTTTATCCAGTGCCAGACAGAGCATATAAAATTCAGGCGGATGCCTACATCACTCCAACGCAATTTTTAACTACAAATGCAGCCATTCCATTCGCCTACATGTCTGAATACATTGCAAGGGGTGCAGCTAGAAAAATTCTTGCCGATTCGGGTGATACTGAGCAATTGCAGTTTTATGAGCCTTTTTTTAGAGAACAAGAGAATTTGGTTTTGAGAAGGACATCAAGGCAAAATGCGACACAACGAACGCCAACAATATTTAGCGCTCAAACTATGCAAAATCCATATTTATACAGTCAATATTAGGTCATAAATATGCATAAATTAGGTCATAAATAAGGAAGAAATCATGACAGTATATACCTCTAACATACCACAGCCACAAGATGATCCTTCAGATTCACAAGATCAGATTTTACAGAATTTTCAAACTCTAAATAGTGCTTATGGGTCGTCTGGAGATCATTATCCTTGGACAAATACGGCAGTGGCTACAACTAGAAAACACGCTAAAGTTACGATGCCGGGACTGCCAACTGCCGGATCTCCACCTGGCGATGTGCTTCCTGGACCATTAGCTGGAAACTGTTCAATTTTTGCTCAGACAGTTAATAGTCAAACCACTCCTTTTTTGGTTCGTGATGGTCTTGCACCAACAGCTCCTTTAACAAATATTTGGCCTTTAATGCCTATAAAAGCTTTTGCAACATTTACAATGGTTGCCAATGCTCCAGTTCCGCAATTGCAAACGCTAAATCAATCCTATAATATAACTTCTATTACTCGTTTTGCCCCGGCTACAACTTCTCTGACATTTACAGTAGTAATGCCAAATGCTATGAGGACTTCCGATTACGGTGTTTTATTTATGGGAGGTCATTTTACCGAATCAAGGTACACGGTTACTAATACGACTACCTTCACTTTCACTTTAGACACGATCCTAGATGGAAGTAAATGTTTAGTTATAGTTCTGGAGCCCTAAATGTCTTTGCAAAGGTTAGTGGTTTCAAACTTTGCAACAGGCCTTGAAACAGATCTTACTCCTTTTCTAATCAACAATGATGCTTTCCCCAGATTAAACAATGCTTATGCGTGGCGTGGGCGTGTTTTAAGAAAAAGGGGAACATCACTTTTAGGTAGATTAAGAGTTCCTTTAAGTGGTGAATCTTTAGGAAATACTGATGGAGCAGGCGCTTTTTCCGGAAATATTTTTACAATTTTAGGAATTGATGTTTTAGCTCCCAATGCACAAATTGCTACCGGATCAATTGAAATAACGATTGGAGCACAAGTTTTTACTGAACCGGCAACTCCAAATGGAACTTTGACTAATGGCGGCACCGGCACAGGAACTATTAATTATTCATCAGGCGATCTAACGATTCAAACAGATCCAGTTTTAGCCGCAACACCTGTTACAATTGAATTTGCCTATTTTCCAGCAGAACCTGTATTGGGATTAGAAGATTTTGATGTGGGAAATATAGATCAACCATTGTTAATTTCTTTTGACACACTATTTAGTTATGGAATCGATCAAGGTTTAAATCAATTTTATAATGTTAATTTTTTCAAAAGTACAGGACAAGAATTCAACTGGGAAGGAGAAAATTACGAGCAATTTTGGACTGAAAATTATTTAGGTGTAACCACACTTGCAAATACAGCAAATAATACCGGATGTCTTTGGGCAACTAATGGAAATCCGGGAATGCATTTTATAACAATTTTGAATGTTGTAATTGCAGCTCCAAATACGGCAGGAGCAATTGCCACTGTGACTACAACTGCGGCTCATAATTTGACGAACAGTGACTTTGTTTTCGTAAATGAAGCGGCAGGATTAACAAGAGGTGCGGCTACGCCCACAGGTACTTTTGGAGGCTTTAATGGTGCCTCTGGACAAGTTACAGTAACCGGTGCAAATACTTTTACATTACCTACACCGTATGCAACCGGCGCTTATGTGTCAGGCGGAATTGTCCAATATATGACACGAAATTCTGCTTCTGGTGAAGATGGGATACGATGGTATGATGGAGATCCTACGTCAACAACAGATTTTGGATGGGTTAATTTTGCTCCTCCTTTGAGTGAATATAATTCATCCACTAATGTCAATCCACAGTATCTTGTAGGGGCAAAAGCAATTGTTCCATTTAAGGGTAGATTGTTATTTTTTGGAGTTTATTTAAGAACTTCTGCTGTTTCTCCCGGCATTCAGTTTTATCCAAATCGAATGGTGTATAGCGAAGTTGGCTCTCCATATTATTCAAGACCGCTTCCGTTCGTTCTATCTTCTCAAAATCCTGTTCCTGAAGCGTGGTTCCAAAACATTGCAGGACGAGGAGGTTTTATAACAGCTCCCGTGGATGAAGAAATTGTTACGGTAGATACAAATGAAGATATTCTTATTGTAGGAATGGAAAGTCGGCCTCTAAAGCTAATCTCAACAGGAAATGACGCACTTCCATTTATTTATCAAACTATCAGTTCTGAATATGGTGCCTTGGCTACATTTTCATCAGTTCAACTTGATGCAGGTACTCTATATATCGGAGAATATGGAATCGTGATGATCACTTCCACAAGTGGTCAGAGAATCGATTTAAAAATCCCAGATCAAATTTTTAATAATATTGGAAAAAGATCCAATAGAGTTCAAAGAATTACTGCAATTCGAGATTATCAAAAAGAATTTATCTATTTTACATATGCCTCAGCTAGTCGTGAGACATCTTTATTCCCAAATCAAACATTACTCTACAATTATAGAGACCAAACATGGGCTACTTTTGATGAGAATTTCACCCGTTACGGAACATTTAGAAGAACTACAAATCGCACTTGGTCTGTATTAGGAAATTTATATGGGACTTGGTCAAATTGGACAGATCCTTGGAATTACGGAGCTAATAACGCATTTTTCCCTCAGATCGTCGCAGGAAATCAACAAGGATTTGTTTTACAAAAAGGGGATGGAACGGGTGAAGGCAATTCAAATTATATCGATGGGATAAGCGGAAACACAATCACTTCACCTGATCATTGCATGAATAACGGGGATCTAATCAATATTTCAGGAATGATTGGGGCTACTTTAGATAACCCTATTCAGATGGTTAAGGCAGTAACCCAAAATACTTTTGAAATCGATGATACACCAATAGGAACATATTTAGGAGGCGGTGTTTTTAAACGTTATTCTCTTCCTGAAATTCAAACCAAACAATTCCCAATTTTTTGGCAAGCAGGTATGGGTTGTCGAATTGGAACTCAAAGATTTTTATTTGAAACTACATCTAGAAATGATGTTGATGAAACAAATTTTCCACAAATAACGGTGAATGTTTATGTCAGTCAAAATTCGAAGACTCCTGCAAATGATCCTTCTAGCGACGGGTATTTGCCTTACAGCAATATTGTTCTCACATGTCCTGAGCCTGGTAACGACTTTTCAGGTGGGCAGGCTCAAATCTGGCACAGACTCAGCAATAGTTTCAGCGGGGACACTGTTCAAATGGAGTTCACTTTAAGTAACGCTCAAATGCGAAATCCTAATGTAAATGAGCAGGAAATAATCTTACACGCAATATGTGTAGATTTGTATCCTGGAAGGATGCTGTCGTTTTGACTTTTTCATCTATTACTCCTGTTCTTATTGGAAGCCGAAAATTTCCGCAAGAACCTTCGCAATTAGAATCAGAGCTTACAAAAATGTATACTGAGGTTTCTCAGGCGGTCAATGTAAAAACAAATGGTCTTTACGAAACAGCCCAAGTGACAACCGGAGATGTTTATTTTTCTAATGGAGAACAAACAAATCAAAGACAAAGTTTTAGAAAAGTTTTCACATTTGGGGCAATAAATGCAGGAGCTTCATCTGCTGTTAATCATGAACTAACAGGGGTGACCTCTTTTGTCCATATTTATGGTACCTGCAATACGGATGCACCAGATGCAAGACCTATACCATATGTCTCAGCTACAAATGTTACAGAGCAAATCCAAGTAAACGTTACATCAAGTCAAGTAATTATTTTAAATGGTGCTGGAGCAGATAATATCCTCAGTGCTATGATAGTATTGGAATATATTTTTAATTAGGAAGGGTTATGTCAGCTCCTACAGGCGGTTTACAATCAAGAGGAAGTAATTCAGGGTTCAACCAAATCTCTAATTTTACTCCAGAAATGATGAATTTGTTCAATCTACTTCTTGGTGGGGCAAGCTCAGGTTTAGGAGGCAAAGGCGGTGGTCTTGAATGGCTTTCTAAATTAGCTTCTGGTGATCAAAGCATGTTTGCTCAATTGGAAGCCCCAGCTATGAGGCAATTTCAAGGACAATTAGGCCAAATCGGAAGTCAATTTGGAGACATTGGAGCAATAGGTTCTTCTGCATTTCAAAACGCAACGTCAGGGGCAGCGTCTGATTTTTCAGAAAAACTAGAGTCTCAGAGAGTTGGATTACAACAAAATGCAATTGAAAGGCTCTTAGAATTATCACAAAATTTAATGCAGCAACAACCATATACTAATTTTTTAGAGCCAAAGGCTGATTGGAAAGCAATGATAGGGAAATTACTTGGCGGAGCCGCTGGAGCTTTTGGAGGGCCATTTGCTGGCGCCGTAGGTAGTGGTGTAGGAGAAAAAGCATTGCCTGCAATTCTTAAAATGCTAGGTTTGGGGTAAATTATGGTTCAATTTTTACCAGGTAGGGGATTTGCATCAGGGTTTACAGAAAGCTTTCCAAAAGCCTTGCAAGATTCTCTTGGAAAATATTTAGAAAATAAAAAAGAGGGACAATTATTAACAAAAAAAACTGATGAACAAATAAGACGTGATAAAGCTAAAATTGCAGAACAAGAATCTTCAAAAGAAAGAGAATTAGATAGATTTGCGCAGCTTTTGGGAATTCCTAAAAATGCTCAAGCTGGACCAACTGACAGTAAAACCCCTAATTTTCAAGAAAATTTGCTTGGACAAGAAGATAGTATTCAACAAAAAGGTAAGGATGAATTTTCTATTTGGGAAAAACTAGGACCAGAACAAAAAGCATTATTTGCGATGAGATTTCCCAATCCTGCAAAACAATTTCAATCTGAATTAGAACATCGTCAAAAACAAAGTTTTGATCGAGAAAAATTCGAAAAAGGACAAGTTTCTGAATCTTTTAAAGAAAATCAATCATTTATTGATTCTACATATGATAAATATGAAGATGCATTAAGAAGAGATGCGATCTTTGATAGAATGGATCAACTTGAAGAAACAGGCGAATTATCGGGCTCCCGTGTTATTAATCTATTAGAACAATTAGGAATGCAACCAGAATGGTTAAAAAATCCTGCTAATGAAGAATATACAAAACTAGGTTTAGATTTATTGGGCGGTGGAACCTTACAAAGTGACTTTGGAAGCAGAGTTCTTCAATCTGAATTTATGGTTGCTCAACAACGAATCCCAACATTAATGCAAACTCCTGAAGGACGAAAACAAATCAAAGAAAATCTTAAATTAACTCTTCTTCCTGCAAAATTAAAAAAAGAAAGAATGCAATTTTATCTAGATCAAGAGGAAAGAACAGGAAAACCTCTTCCGCATGATCTAAGAGGAAGAATTTTAAAAGATATTAAGCCTCAACTTGAAGAAGCTTATGACAAATTTAAGCAAAGAAATGGGCGATATAAAGTAAAAGATGGAACTTACCCAGATGATAACGCTATTGAAAAATATTATTATTTATCAAAAGGCAATGAAAAAAAAGCTCGAGAAATGATGGAGCAAGATGGTTATGACCTCTCCCAATAAATCATCAAATTTTAGTTCACGATTTAATCAAATCGCACAAAAACAACAATCCCCTGAAACTTTAGGACAATTTCTAAAAAGAAATGTAGCGCAGAATGTCGCTAGAGCAGGCGAAACAATTCTCGGATTACCAGGAAATTTAAAAAGTGCTTTTGAAGAATCTATTGAAAAAGTAGCACCTGGGCAATTACAGTTATTAAGAGAAACTGAAGGAGAAGCTTTTGGACAACCAAAAGAGGGATCTTTACAAGAAACATTAATGAATCCACCTACTGTACAAGAAGTTAGGGAAAACATTACGCCTAGATTTGCAGAGGCTTTAACAGGTGAAAAAAATTATCTGGAACCAAGAGGAAAGGGCGAAGAATTTACAGGAGGGTTAACACAAGATGTAACATCATTTTTCATAGATCCGGCTTCAAAATTTAGTAAGTTTGCAAAATTTGCAATTCCAATTGCAGGCAATCTAGTTAAAGAAGGAGTCAAATTTTTTGGCGGCAAAGAAGGGTTGGCTGAAAAAAGTAAACTTGGAACAATGTTAGCTTTTTCATTGGCTAATCAAGCTAATCCAGGAAAATTTGCATCGAAAACTATTGGCGAAGCAAAACAAATGATTCCAGATAATGCAACTATAAATGCTAATGATTTACTAAATAAATTAGCTCCAATCGAACAAAAACTTAAAACAGTTGGGTTAAAAGTTCCTTCAAAATCTAAAACTTTGCAAGGAATTGCAGATTTGAAAAAACAAGTTCAAAACAATCGTTTAAATTTAAAAAGCGTTATGCAGTCAAGAGATGATATTAATGAATGGATTGCTGAAGCTGGAGGTTTTGAAGTTCCTGCAGCTATTAGAGACAGAACAGTAAAAAATTTAAATGAAGTAAAATCACAAATAATCGATACCATTGATGATACACTTCAAACACGATTTCCTCAAGCTGCTGAAATGTACAAGCAAGGTTATCAGGCAGCTGCCGTTAATCACAAAAGTCAGGCCATTTCAAATTATTTAGAAAAAAATTTTGGAAGAAAATTGACCAGCGTGGGTGCTAAATTATTATTTCCTGCAATAGGAGGCGCAGCTACTCTTTTACCTAAGACAGCTGCGGTTGGAGCTGTTGCAGCTCCGATGTATAAAGTCGGGCAAGTGCTTTACCGAATCAATAAAAGTCCATTACTCGCTAAGCATTATTCTGATGTCATTAAAAATGCGGAAAAAGGCAATCGCATAGCTACTATAAATAGCCTTGTTAAACTTGACAAAGAGTTAGCGAAAGAGGAGAAGAAAAAAGAATACGGAAGCGAACAAATATTAGAAGATTTCAAAAGTAAGTTTATGAAAAAGGATTAGTGTCAACTTCATCTTTATCAGGCCAACACATCCAAAATATAAGGCCCACTAAGCAAGCGGGTATCAAGAGTAAATATAATAAAATTTCCATTAGCTCTTTTCTCTTTAAATTTCACACATACTATTCATTTATTATTTTCTTTCTCCAAAACTGGTTTGGATGATTATTTCTCTTCTTTCTTTTCATGAATTTTAGGCTCCCATCTTGGAGGCCCAACTAATTGCCCTTCAATACGGGAAACACGTGAATCTAATGTCTGTAATTTCTCATCCATTTTATTAAATCGAGAATCTATTCTTTCATCCATTTTATCTATTCTTTTATCGAGCTGATGATAAAACCAAGCCATAAAACCTATAATAGGCACTAAAATCTGTAATAAATCTTTCCAATCCATATCTAATTCCTATCATTTGCGAATATTTGTGGGCAATGATAACATGCCAATTGACAAAAAATCAAGGCAAGCCTTTATTTGAATATAAAGAGAGGCATCATGGATTTACCTAAAAATACTCCGCACTTATTTGAAGTGTTGATAAAAGGACATGCTTACGCAAAAAACATTTATTTTGAAGAAAGTCAAAAAGAAATTATGACAATAATGGAAAGAGGTAAACAAATTGAAAAGGATCCTGAAAATGACAAAACTATATAAAAATTCATGTGCCTCCACACATGCCTGTGAGGGCATTTGAAATTTGAAAACGTGTTTTTTTGGTATTTATTGCCATTAATATCCATAGGATTAGCGACTTATGTTATTTTTAGAATATACGGAAACACACCATAATATATATTATCAGACCATAGGAGATTTATGAGTTCAGAAATACCATTTGATCAATGGGTGCAAATTCCTAATGAAAAACTAGCCAAGAAAGGTCTTGCTGACGTTGTTTATCGACCATCAAATTATAAAGGGCCTTTAGCAATAGACGGATTTATAAAAAAAACTTGTTTAGATGCGCCAGGAGCTCGTATTTGGGTTTCAAAAGATGAAGCGAAGATTATGAATCCAGAATGAATAAAAAATGTGTTCGATGTGGCCATACCGAAAAAATCAAAGATAAACTTTGTTATGAATGTCGGAGGGTTATAAGAATTTTTACTAGGCCTGAAAAAAAGCCACCTGAACCCATAAATTTGGAAAATTTCAAGCGTGCCTATATATATAAGGACAAACAAGCCATAAAACGATATATCAATCCCGATATTCCTATAAGTAATACATGGCTTCAAAGGAAGTTTAAGATGTCTTGGCAAGAGGCAGATAAGGTTTTAGAGGAAATTAATTAAATTTTCTAGGAGGTTTATCCTTATTAATAGGAGTCTCCTTGGGACTTGGCATGCTTGCCGAAAACCGACGAACGCCGTATTTTGTTGGCATGCCTGAACCGTGATATAAACCCACAGAACCTATTCTAAGAGAATTTTGAGAACCTTTAGATTTATTCTTCATATTCTCTAGGGACGCCCTTGATTTGTTTGTCTTTTGGCATCACATTAGGATCAGAAGATGAACCCATCTTTCCAGTTTTTCCAGATTCACCTACTCCGCAATAACTACCAGCAGATTTATTTCTAAAATCATATTTGACATTTGGAAAATCTGGACGCTCGACTTCTTCGTAGTCTTTATAGGCCATAATTAATGTCTAAAACCAGGTTTCGGTTGATTTCTAGATGATTTACTTATAGATTCTTGTTGATCGCTGTGGATAGCTTCGTCAGTATCTGGATAATCAAAACCTTTGATTTCAGATGCTTTTGGAAGTACTCTCACTTCAGATTCTGAGGGGAAAAAACCTTCTGATTTTGGTTTTCCAGAACTCATTTTCATTTTTTTATCGCTCATTGGCTTCATAGTAGTGCGCTCCTTACATTGCCACTTTCTTGCATGTTATTAGGTTGAACATTTTTTTGCATCATTTCTGTTAAAAATTTATTTGAATCTGTAATTGCGTGTGCTTGTCTTTCTTCTTTATCTTCATCCAATTCCTGAATTTGATTTAAGACGTTTAGATCGTCCATTTTACTCATAACATCTGCGCTTCCATACATTGCAAAAGATTCCAAAAGTTTTGAAAGAGCTTCAACTTTATCTTTAAGAGCAAGAGCACGGTTATGTGTAATTTGACTTAACCTTTCTTCAAACAAGCCAACATTAGACTCAGCTCTGCCATGTCTTTCTCTTGCCATTGCAAGATTAGATGCAGCACGTGACGTCATCTCTTGGAGTTTAGCTTCAGTAAATGCAGCTTCAAGCATTGACTGTTGTTTTTGCATTTCGGCAGCTTGTGCTTGTTGTTGGTCAATAGCCTGAATAAGTTCATTTTTGCCCTGAATTGTTGCATTTTCAATGAGGAATCTAGGTGGGATCATCCCGCCTGTAACTTCATTTAATTCAAGCAGCTGTCTAAATTGCATTTGCTGTTGTATAGTAGTGTTTAGTCCCTCAGAAACTAATACATCATATTTTGAGAATGTTTTATTTAAAAATTCAGGTGAAGGTTCTTTACCTAAGATCCTCTGCATTTTTCCAACCGACCAATTGTTTTGAATAATTTTTTGTTCTAAAGCCCCCAGTAGTTTTAATGCTATATCCCATTGATCGAAATATTTCTGTAGAGTTACAAGCCCAGCACCTTGACGAAGCATTGCCAAAACGCCTGCTTTATCATCGTCTGCCATACCCATAAGTTCTTCATTAATGCCACTTGTCCTGAAAATAAAATCGGCAAGTTGATTAGCCAATTCCATATCTGAAGGAGGCACAGCATTAGGAATAATTTTTTGAACGTCTGTAAGCTCATAACCTTCCTTAATAATGATGTCTTTCCCTTGGCCCGAGTATCTAAGGTCATCCTCATTCACTACAGAGTTTTCTTTTCTCATCCACCCCGAATTTATTGAACTCTCACTGATATCGTGGTTTAGGACGATGCGACGATTTAGAAGAAATTGTGTGTCCCTCATAGATCTAGTTAAGGATCTGACTCTTAGATCATATTGAGCTACATGTGGATCATAATTCCAAAAAACAGGAATAAAAGGACATTCGTCAAATCCAAGAGGATTATAATTGTTAGACATCATTTGCTCATTGCAAACAACTGCTTGTTTCCATGTGGGGACTTCAACTTCAATGATTTCAAACATTCTTGTCTGATCGACAAGCTCTTCTAAATATTGTTCTTTTTCACCATAGTCATATGTCATTCCGTTTTGAAGGTTATAGAGCATCTTTTTTTTGCGTTTGCTCTGATACCAAATATAACTCATTACAATAAGGTCATGTCTGGCAAGATTATAGTTTTCAGGAAGAAAATAGAATTTTCCATTCCTATTCCCGAAGCCTGACATTGTATCTATTAAGTCCGCCTTATGTGGAAAAAGTTTTTTTGCTTCTCTTTTAGAGACATATTGCTGGCACCATACAAAATTACAATCGCTTAAATTAGACTCTCTAAAATAAGGATCTATCATAAATTCATTGTATGCCCATACTCTAGCATCCAATGTTCCGTTAACTGGATCGTCTGTAAAATCTAAATAAGGCTGTAAAAGAACTAGGCCTGAAATTGCAGATAATTCACATGCTTTAGAAAATTTCTCTAAAATCCCTCTGTAATTATTTGCATAGGTAACTAATTTAGTTAAATCATCAGCGTTTTGCTGATCTGATCCTTCTATAGGAATGTAATTTACAGATTTCCTATGCTGTCTTTGATACCCAGTAACCATATTTATGGGCTGCTGAATCAAATTAAACTGAAAAGTCTGCGCATTGAATGCTGGGTAAAAATTGAAATATGAATTTATGAATCGTTGTTCACCAGCATAGAATAAAGAATCAATATTAGCTTGGTTCCATCTAGCCTGCTCAAGAGGTTCGTACTTACCATAGAGATTATCCATCCACATTTTAATATTCGATTCTGATGGTTCAGCATCAGCATCCCAAGGTGGGAAATACATTGGCATAATTGTTCCTTAAGGGTCAGAGTCTTTTCCGCATCATAGTCAAAATAAATTTTGAAATCAAAAGCAAAGATTTTTTTTGAATTTAATGATGTAAAGATATATTTTGACATTTACAAAGACCAGGAGACACACATGTCATTTAAACCATATTCGAAAAGAGGCACGAACCTTAATACCTCGCCAGGAACAATTATAGCTCAAAG
>Ga0210377_10004190_pt1 | contig 12180 bp, 13 predicted proteins | sample PLM4_65_b1redo_FD_155480 | JGI IMG/M metagenome (GOLD analysis project Ga0210377, IMG submission 155480) | Groundwater sediment microbial communities from an aquifer in East River, Colorado, USA - PLM4_65_b1 redo | ecosystem: Environmental > Terrestrial > Soil > Riparian zone | place: USA: East... | reverse complement strand
TGCCGAAACTCAGGTCTACAGAGAGCCCATTAGACTCAACGTTGAACCGGCACCAGCCGCCGCAAGCGCTTATCCAGACATGCCATTTCCTGTTTACTCGCCCGCACGAGTGCAGCAGATGATTGCTCAAAGGGCCAAAGCCGCTCAGTTTGCGGGATACAGGAGTCAATTTGGACCCGCATTTCGAGCACAAATCGAGGCAGAAACTGGTCTCAAAGACGCATCACCCGTAATTGTATTCGACCCAAATACCGGTGGATACAAGATGATCGCCCGCCAACACCCTTTACAACCAGAACAACTTCTCGGATCGATGCGCTCTGATCCACTTGTTGGTGACCTCGCGGCACAATACGCAAAGACTGTGTCCACCATCAACGCCCTCAAACCGATCATGACCGAGAAGCAGAAGTCCTACATCGGCAAACGTCTCGAGACCATTACCCATGTCCGCAAGGGCAGAAAGGCTGGCACCGTCAAGACACCCACCACTGCACAGCTTCAGAAGGTGCTCATGCGCGCTCATGAACTCGCTGCCAGCCGTAGACGCGCCCAAATGACCGCTCAAGTGAAGCGTGCGCGTGCTGAACGTCATGCACTTGTCAGATCCGGCCGTACCATCTACACGCCGAACGGCACTGTTGGCTACAACCGACGCCATAGCAAGAAGCTCGCCTCTAATGCGATCAAAGCCAAGGGCATTGCCGACGCCAAAGCAGAGGCCAAAGCAGGGCGTGCAAATATTACCGCCATCAACAAGCAATACCGCCGTGATGTTGCTGCGGTTTATAATCGCAAACCCCCGAAGGAGAAGGCTGCTGCAGCGATGGCCACCTAATACACTAATGTCACAACAAGAATAAATTATTCTTTTTTCACACCCGGCCAACGCTCCCTTAAAAAAATGCCCGCTGATTTGCGTGCAGTGGCCGATACCGGCTCTACAATGGGCGCTATTGTTGCCGCACTTACGCTACCGGACGAGTATCCGCCCGTGCGCATTCGTGATGCATACTCTTCCACTCCTACAGCGGTTGCTAAGGCCACTGAAGATCTCAAAGTGAGCTGGGCAGCAGCTGTTACTGACAGCGCTATCCCCGCAACCGACATGGTGATCTTCTTGTTCCGAAACGCTCTTCGCCACTGGATCAAGTTCAATCACAATCCTACCAACCAATTGTACACCTATGCGTGGCGCTTCGATGGTTCATCTGGCTCTCCTGGCAACTTTCCCATCCTTGGCCCCATCGGTGTGTTCGATCTGGAGCCCTCGTACGCCGAACCAACACTCGCATTCGCTCCTCATGGCCCTCGTTTGGCTGCTGGCATTGACAAGGGCCACAAGTACATGTGGGTTGATGCAACCAACCCCGGCTTTGGCGCGGTTGTAAACGTAACACTCGCTGTGGCACCTGTTATTGCCGATGTGGGCAGCGTGCAACTCGTTCGTTGGATCGATGGCCGCCGTGTAGTTGTCCAGACTGCTGTGATTGCTGCCGCCACGGTGCTCTATTCGTTCGTTGTGCCCACCGCTGGTTACTACTCGATCAGCATTAACCAGATGGCCGGCACCACCAACTTTGCCAATTGCACCGTTGTCGCCGCTTGCCAGGGCCCTTGCTGGGAGCATCACATGCTCACTGGCTACAATATCAACATTGCCAAGGTTCAATCCTACGCGATCATGGCCAGTTCTGCACTCTGGCGCAACACTGCCAGCTTTGAGAACGCCCAAGGCGATATTGGAGCTGTTCAAGTCGGCAACGGTGTCGGCTGGGAGACCGTAGCATCCGCTGGAGGCTACTCGGGCATCGCTCAGAGCTACCCCAACAACTGGAAATCCCGCTTTGGCCCCAAGGGTCAATATGTCTTCCTTAAACCGGAAGATCAGGAGGATATGGCGATGAATTCGGATGTGGATCTCGCTCCTGGAGGTTTCTCAACCATGGCATTCCCTCTCGATGATCGCGCGCCATTTGTTGTGATGGCTGCTTCAATTGCAAACACCGCTGGCCGAGAGACCTCTCTCAAATTTGCCACGCACATTCAGTACCAGACCAACGACACTTGGTCTGACGTTCGCCAGCCCACAGCGTCTCGCAAGGATTGGGAGGACGCGCTCACTGCTGTTGCCAGCGTGGAGCAGTTCCACGACAACCCGGTTCACATTGCCGAGATTCTTGCCACGATCGGACGCTACGGAGCTGTCGCAGCAGATATTGGTAGCCAATTGCTAAGCCTCTTTGGCTACAAGGAAGCAGCTGGCTATGCCAAGGGTGTTGCTCCTATTCTCAAGAACTTTGAGCAATTTGAGCAAATTGGCAAGCGCCCAAGAATGTAATAAAACCATTCTTCCCTTTTCACCATGGCCACAAAGCGCCCGTTAATAGATACTGGCTCCACAGCAGGCGCTATTGCTGCTACCATTGCGCTGCCAGATGAATACGAACCCATCAGAATCAGTGGTAGCTTCCGCACCGCCCCTGTTGCACTCGCCAAACCATTCGAGGAATTCAAATACACTTGGACTGGCGCTCAACCCAATGGTTGGATACCCGCTACCGATGCGGTGATCTTCCTCTTCCGCAACGCTGCCAAGCATTGGATTCGTTACGTAGGCTCTGCTCCTGCCACTTTCGCCTACTTCTGGCGATATGATCGCCAATCAGCAAACCCTCAAGACTTCCCACTGACCGGTCCTCTCGGCCACTACGAGCTTGAGCCACAGTATGCCGACGTTAATCCAGTGGATCTGTACCATCCACACGGCCCTGTGCTCGCCTCGGGTGTCGATGAAGGCCACCACTACATCTGGGTAGATGGCTCTGTGGGTGCTCCAACCACCCTTACAGTGACGCTGCTCAATGCTCCAGCGGCTGGTCCTCCCGCCGATACCGGCAACATCAAACTCGTTACCTGGTACAACGGCAAGCGTACCATCTCAGCCATTGCCGCATTTGCGATCGGCCAAGTGACATACAACTTCAACATCGCTCAAGCAAATTATTATTCTGTTGTTGTGGATCACTGTACCGGCCTTACCGATCTCGGATCGTGCACCATCACACAGCTGACGCTCAATGGATGTCCAGTTGCGGAGCACCATATGCTCGCTGGCTTCCTTGAGAACGCCGCTCGTGTGCAACGCTACGCCATCACCGCCTCGGCGCTCTTATGGCGCAATACCTCCACCTTTGAGAACGCTCAAGGTGACATGGGCGCCGTTCAGATTGGCTCTGGGCTCTCTTGGCAAGATGCAGGCACGGCACTCGCTCAAGGCGGCTACAGTGGCATGGGTGCTGCGTTCCCCAACGGATGGGTCACTCGATTCGGCGCAAACGGCCAATATGGCTATCTTAAGCCCGAAGATGAAGAAGATCTCCAGTTTGTTAGCAGCGCTGATGTGAACGGAGACGACTGGACCACCATCTATTTCCCACTGATCGAGACCTGCCCCTTCATTGTGTTTGTGGCATCGGTCGCTGTGGCAGCGGGACGAGAGACCTCGGTGCGCATCTGTTCGCATGTCGAGTACCAAACCAACGACTCCTGGGCCGATGTGCAGCCTTCGAGCAACCTTGTGGACTCTTGGATCGACGCTACCAAGATCCTCAACAACGTGGAGCAGTTCTGGGACAATCCCTCTCATGTGGAGAACCTCCTCACACGGATCGGAGTCATGGGACAGAAGGGTCTTGATGTTGCCGCCAAGGGTGTTGGAGCCGCCGTATCATTCTCTAATTTCCTCGGCTTTCCAGTCGCTAAGGCAGTTCCTGCACTCATCAACAACATCACAATCCCAACACTTCGGCGCGGCTTCCGAGTTATGGAAGACGCTGGTCGCGGCAACTTCAAAGGCGCCGACTACGACGCCGTAAAGGGTGCAATTCAGCAGATGGACCCTCGTCAATTGTTTAATAGCTACAAGAATTAAACAACAGGTGCATCCTTCTTAGGCTCCTCGAGTGCCTTTGGCGGCTCTGGTTTCTTTGTTTTTCCAACGATAACGGTAAATACTGGAATCGTATTTGTCTTCACACACGACTTGCAAAGCATATAAAAATCGCCTTCGCCCATGATATGCCACGAACGTTGAGCCACTGTGTCGCGATAAACAACATATTTGACCTGCCAATGCTCCTTGTCTAGTCGTTTCATAACTTCTTCTACGAAATTCGCATGAGTGATGGAGTTGCCCTTGCTAGCCGGGAAAAGCATCTCAATATCCTCCAGATCAAGCTGGTTGAGACCGCTCTCTTTGGCGAATTGCAATCCAACACACTCATAAAGCTCGAGGTTACGATGCGGACGTGTGGCCATGGGAGTTTATTACAAGACTTATATACAAACAGAAGCACAACTTAAAAGTGGAACCCTTCCTGGGGTTGGTCCTGATTGCAAATCTTGAAGTTAAACTTCTTCCCAGGAATCGATACACAGTCCACAAAATGCAACATCAAGTGGTACCACATCTTCTTAGGAAAAAAAATCACTCCACAAAGCACTGCCACAAACACGAGAGCCAACAATTGGACGAGGTATCCTCGGGTAAGGGCTTGAAGTCGATCATAAAGACTCGGCTTGGCGGTCGGCGGAAAGTCCTCTTTAAACTTCTTTAGCAACTCCTTGCGTTCTTCATTGACTTTATCGATATCTGCACTTAGTGAGGCCATGACTGGCTGAGGGAAATTAACAGAATAAAAAATGAGCCAAGGAGCCCGACAATTATTGACAACAGAGAGCTACGAGCAGAACTGCGAATTTGCGTGCTAACTCAAACTCTTACCGTATTTCTCCATCATCTCCGTACTTAAAATTGACCTAATTGGGTCAAAATAAGAAGGGTATGGGTACGGGTAACGCCTTCTCAAACAACTTCCTTAATTGGATTTTGTTGACATCTGTCAAGGGGGGGGCCATTTAGTCCCTGGGAACTTTACAGAATCCTCACCTTTTTTGGTCGGCCAAGTGGCGGCCAAGGGCGGCCAAGGGCGGCCGACATCCTATAAAAGGAAATAATCTAGAAAACAGTTAATACACCCCACGCCACCACTATGGACTTGGTGGTGGCGTGGGGCGGCCAAGGGCGGCCAACGTCCTATATATGGTCATGCGCCAAGAACACGCGGGCTGCATGTTTTTCGCGCTTTCTAAGCCTCACACCATATATAGCTCTACATAAAAACACAATTGCTTACGTACGGCTACGTATGGACACAATTGTTCGCCAATTATGCTTCGCTCCATATATGGTCTGCAACGAAGAACACATCATTCAAGGCTTTTATGGTGTCAAAAACACAGTTCCTCGCGGCCATATGTCCACTGCTCCTAAAACCGAACTTCAACTCTATGTTGCCAACGTTAAGCAAGACCTTAACCGCTTCATGGACGAGGGCAAGCTTACTAGTGTTGCTACTAAGTCTTGTGGTTGCGCTGATTACCGTTTCCCTGATGGCACGGGAATCAAGTTTGGAAGCAAAGAATGTGTGCAAGCAGCTACAGGAGCAAATACAGAGGATGATCTCTTCGTGGAGGTTCTAATGGCCGCCCTCAAGAGACCGAAGAAGGAGACGACAACTAAGGAATAATTTCCCACGGCCATGCCTCAAGCACCAAATACCGCATCACATCCACCCTTTAAAAATCCCTGTAAACATCCTGTTTATTGTTACAGCCCAAAATTCGTAAAGTTCGTGCTCGCCCGCTGCACCGACTGTTGGCCCGACATGTGGCAGCGCTGACTGACATTCGCCATATACAGCTAGCACTATTGTGTACTCTTGTCGCCTTCAACCTCCTCCAAGATATCCACAATAAACACTGTATTAGATCCAAAATTTCTGAAGTAGGTATAATCTTTCCCCGGCTCCAATATATCGCTCGTTAAGAATCCAAACAGCGACAGTGTTTGCCACGACCGAAATATTTGCATGTTTTTAGCCATCGCTTCGTTTCTTTTTACACCAAACCAACCAAGATTATCGTAAACACACTGCATCTATGGTCTGGGCGCAATCAACAACCACAAATTGACCATATTCGGTCATTCGTGGAGAAGGCGGATTTTTCACGGACTTGTTACGGACATGTCAGAAACAAATCACCTCCTCCAGTCATTCGTATGAATCCCACCCAGCCAGACTGGCCGCAAGAATTGTGGCCTCGTTGCATAAAACCAGGCTGTGAACGTGGGTGTTGGATTGTTAGTTGGCGCCAAGTCCGACCTCCGACCAACACTAGACAATTCTCTGCGGTGCCAAAATTTGCTCCTCATTGTCTCTATCACCTCACAGATTTTCTACAACCATTCGAAGAAGATCAAAACGAATAATTATGGCGTGGCGAAGAACCGCATTTACTAGCATGACACCAGAAGAACAAAATTTCTTTATCATTCAACACCGCCAACAACTCATCCAACGACAAATCGAATCTTCCTTGCGCGTTATTAACGAAGCAGTCATGCAAGCATCTATCAAACAACACCAAAGCAGCGACCTCAATTACTGGATGCAAGACGTATTCGAGCCAGTCTTGGGAGTTCAATGGAATATCAATGCCGTCTCCTCCGACGCGATGCCGGAAATTATTCGCCGCGCTTCGGCGCCTCTCTTCAATGTAGCACTCAATCCCGAGCTTATTATGATTCAAAACATAGAAGACTGGCCCACCATATTCGAACCGCCGGTGCACGTCTTTGTACCCTATGTAGGCATTCAGCCGACCGAAGAAGACGAGCCATCGCTACCACAAGCAACTTCTGTATTTACTGAAGACAACGACATGTAAACACATATTATTTCTTGACCATTGTTGCAGTCACAACAGACACCACAGGAGCGGATGGTTTGAGCTTCTTCAAATCCGGTTCAGCTGGTGTTGAAGGCGCTTCTCGTTTTCTTCCGAGACTCTCGAGTTCACTCTCGAGCCCGAGTTTTGCGGCACGAAGAGAGGTAGCGAATGACTTATGAGCCTCCAGTCGCTCATTGAGATAGCAAATGTATTCCTCAAGCGCGGTCTTCCACGCAAGCACAGCTTTAACTGGTACAGGAAATTCATCCACCTCGCTTGTAGCATAAGGCTGTTGATCGACGCACTCCGGCAGATCACGGATGCGTATTTCTTCTTTATCGTGCTCGCTAATGCGTTCATCAATGACCGAAAGCGCAGTTTTAAGGACATTGGCTTCCATTTGCGGGACGTGTGGCCAGGAGGTTAAAACACAAATGACTTTATGACATCATCACTGTTTGATACAATGCGCGCAACCAGTGAAAGGCACGAGGACAACCCGATTGCGTTTGCGGTTCTTGCCGTTTGCCATAACTCGGAATATTTGACCGACACGGCTGTGCAACTGTTTGAATTTGTTGATGGTAATATCAGAGTCAGATGGCTCCTCATCTCCAACCGGGCTCTCGTTCTCAATCTCTTCCGGCAACTGCTCTTCTTCATCCACAACCTCGCGCTTAAGCTTCTTTGAAGGCGGCTTCTCGATCTTTGTGTCCTTCTTAGGATTCGCCTTATTGGGAACGTTCTCGACTGCTTGATCAGACATGTGGCCGCGGCTGTTACAAGAATGATCGAACCACACCCGTGCGTTCCATATATGGCGAATTTTCCTAACCCAATTCGGCATGGCTCAATCAATGAAGTCTTTGTTTCTTCCCTTGACCATGTCTAAGAAACGTTTCATTGATGATGAAGCACAACACTCTGGTGAAGAGCATGGAGATGAAGACCACAGCGCGGCAGAAGTGGAAACTGCCGCTGATCGCGCTTTTATTGACGACGATCCCCAACAACAACAACTTACCACGTATTTTCCCTCTGCTCCAGCTCCAATTTTTCCACGCCCTAGTGATCCTGTTGGAGACATTGACGAAGGTCTGCCTCCACCACCTCCACCTCCACCGCCGCCTCCACCTGCTGCTAAAGAACCACCAATTCGCCCTAAGGACAAGAAACCTAAGAAACTGGGTCAGATAACACAAGCTCATCTCCTTCCAGCGGTGCACGTAGGCTATCTGACGCACAACCTAGTGACCGTACTACCGCAGATCAAACGCGGACCCGAAGAGGCGTGGAAAGCGGTACCACAAGAACGTGCACTCCTTCGTCAACATATTTGCGCTCTTCCCGGCCTCTTTGGTGCACTGATAGCGGTGGAAACACACGCGCCACCTCGTGTGAAGCCTCCTGTAGATCCCAAGAAGCCACCCCGAAAGAAGCCTAAGGACGCGCTGCCCGATGAAGAGCCGGAACTTACCGAAGAACAACGGAAGATCCTCGCTTCACTCGCTGGCAAACCACACTACCACATTCTTCTTTACTATCCGCGCGTTCATCATCCTCAACTCGACCTTTCGTTCTTCAAGCGCGAAATGCTAGCCACCATACCCGACTCGGATGTCAACGAAAAGACACTCAAAGCCGACATTAGATATCCAGATCCACATTTTGTTCGCGCCTTCCAGTACCTCCTCAAGAGCGTTCGGTGCCCCGTAACAAAGGCTTTCTGGAAGAAATACTCGGTTAGTGACGAAGATCCACCGCTTCCCGAATTCATACCTGGCCCGATGTTTACCTACGATGTCGACGCACAGACGGTGGCCTCAGAAGAAGGCCAGCGCTTCGTTCGACTTCTTGAGGCTTGCAAGAAATGGGTGAATACCGCCATTCCGTACTCTACTGGATCCGCCCCCAGCACCTTTGGCCGCCCGCTTGTTCGCACCAAGGCCGAACGTGCGATGCTTCTCTTTGCCGATATCCTCGACCGTGCACAAATAGTAGTTGCCGGCAAGAACTTTAACAAGTTTTTTGAACTCGCTGAGCGCCCCGATTACAAGCCCGTGCGCACCTACGTGGAAGCCTACGCGTCCTTGAACGACCTGTACCGGCACCTCTCACAAGATCTCCAAGCGCGCTCTATTATCGTTGAGTACCGAGATCGTATCCCCCAATGGCTTCCGCTCTTCTGTTTCAAACATCTTCCACAACACGAATTCGACTGGGTAGAACTCAAGGACTCGTTCTATCACATCCGCACTGGCACCTTTCGCATGAAGGACGCTGCCGAGCCATTCCACAACATCTGTTTTCGTGCCTACGGCTACACAAAAGAGGATCTAGAGTCGTCACTACAACCCACAAACCCCCATTATCCTCGCGAATGGCTCGACCTCTTAATCTATATGTGCACGCCCCAGCCTCGCCAGACGGTCACTCTAGTGAACGCAAACGGTGAACGCTTCGACAATGTAATCTTCGGCCCGGGTGTAGATATGAACATGTTGAAGCTCGATCTAGCCCGTTTACTCCGCAAGCGCGTCCCCAAACAAGTCGTTCCCTTCCTTTACGGCCTCAGTGACAGCGGCAAAACCACCCTCATCTCATTTGTGCGGCAACTCTATCCCACTTCTGCTACAGGCTTCCTCAACAACTCCGTGTGCGCCTTATCGGGTGTTCACGAGCACATACCACTCCTCTACTGTGACGAGTTCAAAACCTCTCTCATCTCGCGTGAAGATCTATTGCTTCTATTTGACGGTTCTCAACCACTTGTAGTTCGCAGTATGCATCAAGACGCGCGCCAGATCGACAATCCTCTCATGCCCATCATTATGGCTTCCAATTTTAAACCAAAGTACGACAACGACGACTCTAAGGCACTCGAAAACCGCGTAAACATGTATTGTTTTGAGAACACCCTTGTGAGAGACAGAAAGATCGCGGAAAAGATAGAGCAATCGCATTTATTTGTTGTGCATCATCTTAATGATCTCTTGAAAAAATCATTATTACAATAACTACAGCTACATTTTGAAGCTAAACTTGGCCATGAATTTCTTTTGCGGCGGGCCGTTCTTCTTTGTGAGCGAACGAACAAGGAGCGCTCGCTTACGCTCATTGGCAAGAATCAGCTCTCGATCGGGCCACTCCTTCAAACCATTTGGTGGTTTCACTCGAATATCCACAAAGGTTTGATTGCGTGCCTTATCCCACCACGAAATATCAATACTGATGCGCGCCATCAGCGCCTCCACCGATCTTGCACTCACTCGCATCAACATATTCACATATGCCAACTGCGCCGCTTCCATTTCACGAAAGATAAATCGCACACCGCGCTCGTTCTCATAGGTACTATAATAATGCACACGCTCCAAGAATGATACATCCAAACGATCATCGCTCCAGCCCATAATCTTACAAAATGTGCTGCTACGAAGCGTGCGTTTGTACGCAACACTCTTCGTAATCAATGGATCGGTATCGTTAGCAAACCGAACACGTGGCGTAATAGCGTACGACACAAACGGTTTCATGTACTCGATAATATCCATAGGCAGCCGTGAAAAATAACTATTCGCTCTTCTCGCTTCGGTCTCGAGAATAAATTCATGCATATACCCAGAAGCCCACTGGCTAATTGATTCACGCTCGAATGGCTTTGATGGAAGCATTTCAATGACTTACGGTAAGAGGAACGTGTTCTTATGTAACCACCAAATATGGTCAATTCACTAAATTCGCCATATACGGACGAACCGCCGTTCATTGAATCGAGCCACTGCTTGATTGCACACAACATCCATATATGGACAATTATATGTTTTCGATCAACCCAATCCGGACAACACGTGTTTTGTGTTGATTGTGTTGATTGTGCTTTCTCAAGCGCTTTTATTCGTCGCTAACGATGGCAACATCACCAACACCTACTGAGCGAAAGAAAGCATTAGATATCGTGTTAACTGCGGTGGATGAAGCTCACAAAATATTCCAAACACTGCCCGATAATTACGATCACGCGCTCGCTAACGCAGTATTATTACCACCATTAACAGGAGTCTCTCGTAGCAAAAATCGAACCATTTTTGGCAGGAAACGGTGGTGGGAACAACGCGGCAACGAGAATCAATATTTCCTCAAGCCCACAGCTCCCGCCGCAGTACAGCAATGGGAGAGCCAAGAGGATCTCCGTTACTTCCACCGAGTGTTGAATCACCTGTACCCGGGCCCGTTGTCAAAGGCAGTAGGAAGCAACCTGGGAGCGCTCCAACTCGTAGTCGACGTGATCGACCATCTCATGCTCTACCGGAAGATCCCATTAAGCGCGTTATCGAGTACAATCATTGCACATTTAACCTCAGCAACACTACTCCTGAACTGGCCCTCCGAATTCTTGGAGGCGGCGATGAGCATCCACCAGTGGCAAAACGAAAACGTAATGTCGGAGGCCCCCGAGCTAATAAGACAAAAGATGCTTCTCAAGTACTGGGAGCGATGTGCGACGACCTCATATCCGAGCTTAGAGGTCGCGTGTCACCTGCGAACGCAGATGATGTTGCTCCTCGAAAACCTGATAGCCGACCCCCCTCCCCCTACCCCACGGCCGCCGATGACAGCATCGACACCTGCCTCAAGTGTGGTCAATCCTGGCCCACCGGCATCGGAAGAGCCTGTGGATGCGGTGAACCAGTCGACAACGCGAGTGAAGGTGTACCTAAACAAGCGCAAGGCTGAGGAACCGTTGGTAGAGGGCACACTGAAGCGCTCTCTTTAATTATGTATCGTCCCAATAGGGCCTACACCGGTCACAGCTACACCAAATAAAATCATCTATACATATTGTTTCTGGCACTTGAGGCACTCGAATATTAGACGGAGCGTCGGCTCCGATTGGTTTGGCTTCGGCACAGGCAAAGCGCTTGCGCTCGGGTCGTAGAGATGGAGCCACTTCATAACTCTTTCTGTTCGAGGAACTGATGTTACAGCTATTTCTGGTGCTGGAACGACGCTCGTTAGACATTCTTTGCAGGTAAAAAACCACACGCGCTCGTGGTTCATGCCAAAAAACAAGAATGACACACACACCGCCGGAGCACAAACTATGCATTATCCTTTTTCTCCTCATTCGGTTATTTTCACAGGCCACATAGCTCCAAAGATATGGCTTCAAAACGCCCGGGAGAAGAACTACAGCAAGAGTTAACTGCTCAACAACGCACAACAGAAGCAATATCTATGGCACAGAACCCCGAGTTTGCCGAAACTCAGGTCTACAGAGAGCCCATTAGACTCAACGTTGAACCGGCACCAGCCGCCGCAAGCGCTTATCCAGACATGCCATTTCCTGTTTACTCGCCCGCACGAGTGCAGCAGATGATTGCT
>Ga0210377_10004189_pt1 | contig 12183 bp, 14 predicted proteins | sample PLM4_65_b1redo_FD_155480 | JGI IMG/M metagenome (GOLD analysis project Ga0210377, IMG submission 155480) | Groundwater sediment microbial communities from an aquifer in East River, Colorado, USA - PLM4_65_b1 redo | ecosystem: Environmental > Terrestrial > Soil > Riparian zone | place: USA: East... | reverse complement strand
TGGGTCATGCGTTGTGAGAGGGTAGCGAAGGCAGCATTGGATGCGTTGATCATCTGCGGAGGGACGCCCATCCGACGAGACTCTTGGTTGAACCTTAGGGTGGCCTGTAAGGCCCTCAACGTGGCTGCTTCTTGGCGACGTAAGGCGGCTTCTATCCGACTAGCCCCAGCAGCCGATGAGGCTGCTGCGGATTCCACCTGACGGCCAAAGTTCTGGACCTGCCTGACAGATTGGCCTAAACCAGAAGTGTCAATACCTAATCCAAAATTGATGTCGCCTAATGATAGCATTTAGGATCCGTCTCCTTTAGGTGGGCGCCTCTTGTTACCCTTCTTTAGTGCTTTCCTTTCCTCTTCTGTCTTAATTTGGAAGTACGCCGTCCAGTTCTTGAACTCTTCCACACTAAGGGATAGTATTTCTTGTTCCGTCTTACCTAATTCGTGCCCTAGAAAAAAGACGTTTAACCTTCTGGGGTTACTTCGGAGTTTTTTATTGCATCCTGTATAGCCTTCGTGTCGATGCCGTTTAGCTTGGAAATGGCTTCCTGAGCCCTAATAAGGTCTTCACCCCAAGGCAAACTGACAATGGTGTCAACATCCAGAGGATCGAACACACGCTCGTCAGTGCCAGGTACGAAGGCATAGGATGCCAACATACGGGCAGACTTTTGTGCAGTAGTACCTTCGGCTTGGGTTTCGAACATACCGCCCATAGTTGGTTGACGGAGTTCGACCTTTTCGCCGAACAGCGTAATGACTTCTGATTTGGGCTTAGCCGCGAGAATCTTCTCACGGATTTCTTTCCTAGACATATTGCTCTCCTGTCCTAGGGGTTAAGATGCCTACCCACCAATCTTTTCGTGGGCCATGATGAGTAGGCTAGTTTATTATCCTGGGAGGATAATTAGTATAGTGTAGTTGGTTGGTTAGGGTACCAGTGAACCTGAAACGGTAAGGCTCACAGCAGTCGCCTTATTACTGACAACGGTAATATCACCGGACACCGTAATGGAGATGTCTTTGTTGTTATTCTCCAACAAGTTCGTGGCGTGCTTTGCCGCGTCCCTTGCGTTATTCCGATCGATAGAGTGGTTAGAGTTCGCGGCAACAACTGCGTCGAACTGAACGTCAAAGGCATCGCGGACTTCTGGGGCCCAAGAGGCGCCTGTTACAGTAAATGAATACATTCTCTTCTCCTTTAGGGTTGGTAGTTAGTAGTTAGTAGTTAGTAGTTAGGGCGTCGATTAGACGTCTGTGGTTGTTCCGGTTCCTTGCAATGTGCAGGCGAATTCATTCATCGCTTCCATACCGCCGCTAAGGGAGATTTCGGTCACGATTACTTGGCCAGACTTGCCACCCTCAAGAAGGTTACCTGTGGGCAGATACTGAACAAGTAGTTCGGTCTTGTTCTCCCAAGCGGCTAGCATCTTCTGCACACCAGTCGAAAGGGTGGTTGCCGTATGTGCCCACAAGAATGGCGTGAGCATATTATCGACTGGGGGCACCGACAAGGTGAAGTTAATGGTCTCTTCCTCCAAGTCACCTACGTTGCCTGATTGGTTCTGCGTCATGGCTTTGAAGTAGCCACGGGCCACGGACTGGTTGGAACCGTCAGGGTTGATCTCGATGATCAATTCCGTACGGTTCTTAACGAAGTCTTGCAGGTCGTTGGTTATATCAAACACCCCACTAACCTCAAGCGCCACGGTTTTCAAGCCATACTGGAAGGTGTGATGCCCACCATTTGCCTGGGCAGTTTCAAACACTGTGGTTTGGACCGCCTCGGCAGTCTCCGTAAGCGAGAAGGTGCGTCCTTTTGCAATGAGTGCTGTCGCGAACCAGGCACCCGTGATCGTAACGGCGCCTCCGGGGGTGAATGACGAGATGAAGGTGACGCGACCGAACAAGTAGTCGATCGACTGGATGTTTGCCGCTGCAACTGGTACTGCCGTATCCAGGACAACGAGGGTCGTCGCGCGGTCAATAATACGATGAGCTGCGCTGGTAATCTGCCAGGTCTTACCAGAGACAAAGGTCGTCGCTTCGCCCGTCATTACGGTAGACGCGCCTGCCACCTTCTTAAGGTCGGCAACATAACCAGCGAACCCCTTGAAATAGGCATTGGAGGTTATGTTCCAGTTAATCAGACTGACTTCGGACGACTTGAAGTCTTGTCCAAAGATCGTGTCGTCAACATCCCCGGCTTCATAGGACATTTCGCCCTGGGAACCAGGCAATGTATAAAGTGTGACGCCGGCGTCGTCCGATACCCTAATTCTTTTTGCCATGATGCGTTCTCCTGAAGGGTTAGTAGTTAATAGGTCAATAGGTCAATAGGTCAATAGGTCAATAGGTCAATAGGTCAAACCGCGATTCTGTTCGTTAGTGAGTTCGTTGCGGGCTCGACAATAAGTCGAAAGTTGATCGAGTAGATTGGTTGGTCATTTGCCTCATCGCGCCCCATAAAAGTAATGTCGCTTACCATGCCAACACTGACAAGACGGTCTCCAGAGAGAGTTTGACTTGGCGCACCTAATAGGCGATCTTTAATTTCTTTGGCCTTCGCGTACGCAGCTGCATTGTCGTTTACCCCCCCACGAACTTGAATTTGGACGGTAGGGAAATCAAGTAAGAGGGCAGGATTCGGATTGCCAACTCCACCGGTATCGAAGATGGCAACCACCTTAACCGGTGTAGTTGGCAACTTAGAAATGTTTACGCCCCAGTCGTTTGTAGGTAAGGCACCTACGACACTTGGGGCCTGGGTCAGGACAGTCTTTAAGAGGTTGGATGGAGTCATGGTTATGCAACCCCCCGACGTGCACGGCCAATGCCCATAACAGCACGGATATTGGAAGCGCGACTAACCCCATCAAGAATGCGAGACTTAATATCATCAGCATCTTCTTGGAGTGCAAACTGGAGCCACTTCCAACGAGTAGGTTCTTTATGATACATCGGGATCTCATGGACATATACAGCGTAGTGGGGACTACCTCCTCTGGCATAGCCCATAGCTGCCTGGGCACCGTTCTTTGTATAATCGACCTCGAGGTAACCTGAGTCAACCAACTTGCCAGTATCCTGCGGGCAATATATTACGGACTTCTCAAAGGTAGGTTCCAATGCCTCTTCAAGGATCTCGGCAGCCTGACTACCCATGTGAGAAGCAAACCTACTAAAGTTGGCAGTCAGACGACTAAGTTGGCGATTAAGGTCGGCAGCATTGTACTTATGCCCACTACGTGAGCCCAACGACACCTTCATAGGTTTGAATGCCCTAATGCTCATGCCTTGCCTTGTTTTAAATGCACAATGCCCTTCTTTCGTACCAGTTATGCCGAATCGCCGGCACCTTAATGAATGCCCGTATCTCCTGAGCATTCGCCTCGTTCGCCGGGATTGGGGCAGCAGAGGTACCTAACATTAGGTATCCACCAACTACTACATCCTGCTGTAGGAAGACTGTAGCACGCGACACGGCAGATTCCCCTGTCGGCGTTGTAAATTCGTCGTTCCGATCTTCCCACCGACCTTTTAGGGGGACCGGTGCCGCAAAAGTCTCACCGCCCTCCCCATCAGGAGTGGGCGCACCCCAATACGTAATATCATCGGTATAGTTCTTAAACATTAGATACCTATACTACGCGGAATTCCGCCTTCATACCGCCGCTACCTTGGGAAACTAGGGTGCCAGTCGTATCAAGCGCAATTGCTTGTTGACCGAACCGAGTAGACGTAAGACCCTGATAAGCTTCTTTCACAGTCCTATACGTCTCGGCGGATTCGCCCGCTGAAGTGCGAACGATTCCTCCACCCTCTTTTGCCAAGGTAGCGAAGTGGGCTGCTAGGAAGATCTCAATTTGCGTAAGACGTGCTTCCGACAACCCACTTCCGACTAGATCCTCCTCGACGATCAGGTTCGCAGTCGCGATGGACAACGTGTAGACTATACTCGTTGTGTTCATCTGGTAGTTCACGTCTGCGTCTGTCGCGCGGATAGCCATGACCTACTACCCTACGTACCCGCAGGAAGGGCCGCTCCACTACCAGACGGGCCTGAAGGCTCCGCCGGTTTGGCAGCCTTGGTTTCCACCACTCCACCAGCTGGGGCAGGAGGATGTGCGGCCGTAGCTGTCGTTGCCACCTTGGCGACCTCCGCTTCAGCTTTCTTCCTAACCGATTCGTTCTCGGCGGCGACATCAGCCGTCGCAGCTGTAGCTTCGTTGGCAGCAGCAATTTGGGCCTTTCGGGCTTGAGCTTGAGCATGGTAGACTGCCGGCGTAGTAAACTTGTCTTGGAAGGCCAAGTACTGCTTCGGAGTCAACCAAACCAATTGTCCTGCTTCATATAGCTGCCGGTCACCATCCTCGTCGATGCCATCATGAGTACCTCTCATAAGGACATACTGCTTGCGGTTGGCCATCTTGGCCGCCTTGGGGTCCAACTTTTCTTGTACCATAAAAATCTCCTAAAAATGATCGTGGTCAGAATAGGCGTAGAGGTAGAGAGGTAGAAAGGTAGGCACTACTCTTACGAGTAGTGTACCAGTCCGGTACGTCCGCCCTGATCGGATTTCAGGCGAGGAACCAAGATAGCCATAACCTTGAAGTTATGCACCATACCTCCCTGGGATTCCCAATGAACGACGGTTGGCTGCATACCAACGATCAAGTCAACAGTTTCCGAGGTCATCTGCACCAGTATTACTTGGCCATGATCGGTGATGTTGTCGGATGGCATAACTGCTTGGATGTCGGGAATTTCCAAGATACGGGAAATAATCGACTTGTCGGAAGCAGCCTTGTAGTCATCGCCCATATGGGTGTAGGATGGGCCAGAGACGTACAAGACATATGGGCCATAGAACCCATCAGCCTGCGCCTTGTTGATCATTGCTATGATGTCGGCAACGATTTGATCGCCTGTGGCGGTATTCCAGTCAGCGGTCGTAGAACCGGTATTACGATCTGGGAAGTTCGTATAACCGTAGACGACGCCCCCAATGGTACCAGCGGAGAAGCCGCCTGAAAGAACGAGGGCCTCAGCCGCCTCCGCAACCTTACGAGTAGCAGTGGCAACCTGCGTAGTGTCCAGAGGAACACCACGATTACGTGAGGCTTCCAATGCACGAATGTTGATCTGAAAGTCCTTGTGGATGATCGGGACAGGCAAACCAACCAGATCGTAGATGACACGATCATTGGTGGTCTGCGACAGGCCTGACATATCAATTTCTGCCGGGCCGAGATCAGACACGCGTTCCCATTCGACTCGGGTATGCCCCAAGGCGTTCGGCAATCCCATCGTCAAGCCGCGTGACATTAAGTCACGGACAAGACGAAGACGCTGACGTGAGATCTCAATGACCTTATCATCGAGCAGTTTCCACTCGTCTTTCTGGAGCGTGCCCATCGGGCGAAGAGAGTTCACATTGAACCCACTTGCCAGAAGACGCGCGGCAACAGAGCCGAATCCACTAAGATTACCGACACCGTTGGAGGTGATGGAATCTGTGATCGAGCCCATAAGCGCTGGCTTAGTCATTTCTTTTGTCCTTTTTCCTCTAGAGGGTTAAAGTCGTTAAGTCGTCAAGTTACGAAGTCGTTAGTGACGTTATGACCTTAGAGGATCATCACGCGAATACGTGCGACTGCCCCACCTGCCGAGTTGTCAACTGCTTCCATAGCAGAGGCAACAGCACCTGCCTGGACGATCGAGGCAGGATTTACTGCCACAACAGTCTCATCGACGAACGCTCCGATCGTTGTCAAAGCTGTGGTATTGGCAATGAAAGCTGTCAATGTTGGAGACGCTACAGTAATATAGCCCAGCGAGACGTTACCCGCATCAACCGCAGGAAGGGCTGCGAGCGCCAATGCCGCCGAGGTATATACCTGATCCGCGAGACCACCGCCCGGCTTTGTCGAGACGACACCAGCGGCGTTGATTTGCACACGCCAAATACCATACTTGATACCGGCAGCTCCTGCTGTATTGACCGTATCATTCGCCGTGAAGACCAGATTATCGGTAGCAGCTTTCTCATACTGCACAGCATCAAGTTTGTATGCGGCTGTTGTGGTCGTCTTGAACTGGTCCGGGGTGGCCGAGATTGCCAAAGTAGCAATGTCATACAAACCGTCCTCGTTAGGTTCTACCTGCGCGGTAAACTTACGAAGAGTACCATCGCCAGCCGATTCGAGGCGATCGCCAATAACGACTGCTACCGCAGCAGCAGCAACCAAAGCGTTGATTTCGTCGCCTTGAGTAGCATGCCAAAGAAGGGCACGCTCCTCAGCAACATAATCGGTGCCGATCTCGCCACCGAAGACTTCGTTCTCGGCTGCAAACAGAGGGTAGGCTTCGCCACCAGCTGTTGCATGTTTGCGAACGTTGCCCGTTGACATGTACTCGCAAAGGTGACCTGGGGTGATTGCGGCGTTTGCTACAGCTTCACGACGCTTACCCTGAGCCTGACCCTTCAGCAAGATAGTGCGGAGAGTGTTAGAGGCCATTTCAATCTTCCTTCTTAATAGTGGTTTCTAGTCTTGACGTCTTCCATTAGAAGACACCATAGTACGTCGTGGACTACTGTACCGTTTTGGGAGCAAACAGTGGTTCTACCGGAGCGGCCATGAAACCGTTCGGGCCATCAGCATTGACGTTGAGGGGATCTGGCTGATGCTGTCCACCGGCACCGCTGTAATCCGGGACGTCAGCAAGCCTGACCAACTTCTCAAGCTGGGTAGTCGACATTGCCTTCAATTCGGCTTCATCGAATGCACAACGATCCTTGGTCGCGACAAGCGCAGCAATGAGAGTGGCCTTCTTCTGCGCCTGCAGACGAATGCCTTCGTTCAGGACTTCCTGAAGCTCGGCTGGTGCAGCGGCGATATAATCCGATACAGTAACAGGCTTCTTGGCTGCTTCAGCAGCAGCGGCAGCCAATGCAGCAGCATTCGTAGGAGGCGGTACAACGCTAGGAACGACTGGCGTCGCGACAGTTGCGTCAGGAGCAGGCGTTACGGTAGCAGCAGCTGCAGGTACTGGGGTAGCAACTGCAGGCTTGGCGGCAGGTGTGGTAGGTGTAGCAGGTGCCTTAGCTTCAGCTGCAAGTTCGGCGGCAGTTTTGGTCATGGTATTCTCCTTTTGTGAGAGGGTTGCAGTAATGCCTGCATTGGGGGTAGGGTCGTCGACAGTGACAATCTGCATAATCAGATTGATCTCTGCGGGGTCGCCTGTGAAGGCAACTTTTCCGGATGCGTCCATAGAAAACGGCACTTGGTAGCAGATGTAGCCACCACCGCTAACATAAAGCTCGAATACTGCCATATCAGTAGTGTATCCGAGCAGGTAGGGTCGTTCCATGCAACCCATGGAGACATTATTATAGCTATAGGCTTTGCGGACTGCCTTCGAGAGGAGTTGGCGGATGTCCTCACTAATAAGGTTCGCCGGGAGGGCCTCAACAGCCAGACGACGCGTGAACGCTGCCAAGGTCCGCTCCTCAGCCTGCAATTCCTCCAGCAATTCCGCCGCATCCTCATTCACGGTAGGGGTATCGTGGCAGTGGCAGGTATCCTCCGAACCTGTTAGTTCAGCAATGGCAAGGGTTGTTGGCTTGGGAGCAAGAGCGGGAGTGTTCTTCGCGGGCACGGTTGTCATGGAAGCATCCTTGTTTAGTCTTGGTGCGCCGCAACCTGTTTCGATCGAGCATGCACCAAGAACGCCTTCGGATAGCATTGCAAGGTGATCAGGTACTACGCCAGCCCAAACAGCCTTGTATGCCTTTCCGTTGTAAATGCCTTTTGCTTGGAAGGTGGAGACGAAGCAACCGACAGACACTTCCACCATTGTGCCGTCCTGGAGGCGGGCGAGTGTGGACTCGAACTCACCTCCCTTCGTCTTGGCGAGTTCGACGTCGATCCACGCTTCGGTCTTGAGTTTCTTCTCATCGAGCACGGTATTAAACATTTGCCCGAAAGCCCAAACCTCAAGTATTCCTGGGTCGCCTGCAGATACCGATACCCCACCAACGTCAGGATGGTTCATTACGACTGGGCGACCATTCCATCCTTGTGGGTACTTACCGAATTCACCTGCCAGGGCTAATTCTGGAACTGGCGAGTTAATTCCTTGGAGGACCCCCTCAACCAATGCAACAACCGGAATGGCGAGAAATTCGCGTCCTTGGTACGTCTCGGTCCGTATGGCCTTAACATCCACGGACGCAGTCAGGCTTTGAAGCGTCGTCTTTATGTCGACGCCTGCGGGGGCTTTGAGGGTCCTGATGCGCATGAATGTGGTACCTGATATGCTAGTATTATAATTGACAATAATTGACTAATCAACAGGAATTTGTCGGTCACTCTGTTGTTCACTATAGAACTTTCCGAGGTCGCTTTTGGGTCGCCCTTCCAGTCCATTAGGCTAGGCTATTCCGGCACTACTGAGAACGTATCGGGTTGCCTTGGAGTCTCACGGGTTTCGCCTGGCAAAAGCCAGTAGTTGCCGTGAGCTTGCTGGTCGTTGCCATGCATGCATGAGGATGCGCGCATAACCTTCTGACCGTACGAATCGGTCTGACCGGCAGCATCATTTACGTAGACCAAGTTAACGCAACGTGTTCCATGTACCGCAGTAATCAAGGCGTCGTATGCCTTCCCACGCGGGTCGAAGAACACGCAAGCTTTGCCTACGTCCTTTTTCTCCACTGTCGTCATAACTATCTCACCTTCCTTTCCTGTTAGAGTTATTCCGGTATACGACCCACTCGCTCCCCGGTACTCAGCGCGGGTGTTAGGTGGGCTTCTTTGATCTAGAGCGTGGAACTTATGATGCGCAAAATTCCGACCAGACCTACGAAGACCATAAAGGTTAACAGCGTACTGACCAATAGGACGATACCGGCCTTCTGAAGTACGTTCATATTATGTACCTCCCTATGAGGATGCCAATACAGACCCAGAACAAGTGCCATAGGACAACTAGGAACTTAAACCGCATGCTAGCACCCGCCATCCAATGGTGGAATGTCCGATGGTATGGTAAAGGATGAATACCAAAGAAGCCACGAATATATTCTCGGTTCATGGTGACCTCCCTTAGGCCCTGCGTGAGTTAATGGCGATCGTCTTGTTTGGGTTTGTGTTCTCTAAAAGCGCGTCAGTGTCGCCGAAGCCGATGATCCGACGGGCTTCATCGATACTGACCAACTCGCTAGGTATAGGCTTACCTGGTACCGTAGTAGTGACGTCGTTACCTTCTGGGTCCTTGGTGGTTTCTGTGGTAGGGGCAGTTGTGAGCATGGTCATGGTCTGGATGGTCTTCGCCAAGTTGGTCGCCGAGCGGGCCTTTTGGGCACTGGTCTGGGCAGCCTCAAGTGGGGCAAGAATAAAGGCTTCTGGCCAGATGTATTGCAGACCTTTTGGTTCGGGGAGGACCTTCAGTTGCACGAGCTTGGCAATGGTGGGCGTTAAGGCGTGCGGCTCAGCGAAGTTCTTACGACGTTCAACAACGCGTTCTGCCCAGTTTGCACGATCTTGTTCTGAGGCGAGCTGGCCGGCCTCGCTGCCTATCAAGATGCGCTGCGGAATACGTGCGGCAGCGCTGATAAGAGAAATGACCGTATTGAAGGCAGAACTAGGGTCGGCTACTTTACTGCCGAGTTCTTTGATCTCGACGCCACGAGTACGCATTACACGACGCAGGTTATGGTAGTATTCATCAACTTCATCTGCTAATGCGGTGGCATCTTCTTCTTGGAGGTCCATGTCCTTATCAACATCCAACTGCATACCGCGATTTGCGGTCAGCCAGTAGGTTTCTGCTGCACCACCACCCACCTTCATTAAGTCGTCGAGCAGGTTGTAGACACATTCAAGCCGGGGTGCGCCGTAGATGTTGTCTTCAATGATCCCGTCGGCGATATGCACAGCGTTCTTCCAGGACAGGTCGAATTCCTTGAGGGCAAGGGTGGACTTGATGTTCGTGGTGTCCCTGCCTGTATCCATGGGTTTGATGTTATACTTGGTGGGCATAGCGAACCGTTCAGAGGAGGGCTTTTCGTCGAACTCTGTTACAGTCACACCAAGTTCCGAGTACGGCTGCATGTATAGAAGGCGGTCCACACCTTCACCACTTTTGGTACCAATGTTGATGAGGGAGAAACGTCCAAAACCAGTCATTTTGTCGGCCCGATTCAGAACATCCCAGACGTCAAAACGTCCTTGGAGCTCGGCCCAAGCCTTGTTGAAGGTGTTATCTGCTTTAACGACTGGAGGATGGGTCCAAAGGGCATCGGCTGGCGCATTTACGATGGTTTTGGCCATATCCTGGCGACGATATTTCTGGTACATCATCTGAGGCGTAAGGGTCGGGGCGTATCCGAAGACGGTATAGAAGTTGCGATTACCGTCAAAAGTCTCACCCAGACCACGTCCTAGACGCATTCTGTCGATAAGGGTAGAAAGGGAGCGAATAAAGCCCAAACCTCCACCGTTTAATGCTTTCGGTGAGGGTTTGCCAGGAACTGCACTCATATTGCGGGAATTATCCATGTTTTGCGTCCTTTTCGGCTGTTTTGGCCTGAATTTGACTGGTTTCTTATAGTTTGAAGACTAAACCGCTGCCTTTTGGGCGAGTGGAAGTGCTAGTTGGGCTAGAACGGCCCCAAACTGCTCCCCTTACTGGCCCTTTTGGGGCTGAGCGGACGGCTGGGACGATGAATGATTTCCTTAGGGGGCGACCATATTGGTCAATTAGGGGTTGGGTATCCTGGCCGTTTATGAGACGTTGACGTCCCCAGGTGACGACGACCTTTTCCTTACCGATCAGGTAATTCCAGGCTATGGCCCCGTTATCCTCCTGGTCATCGTATTCCCCCGTGGGGAAGCCGTCGAATTCCCGAAGGAATTGGTCGTTCCATGGGCCTTTTAAGATATAGTAACGGCCGGCCTCACAACCCGCCAACCAAGGCTGCGCACGGATCGTCTTTGCTTTGGTGGTAGGAATACCGATAACCTTGAAGCCTTTGAGGATATTCCTACGGTAATGGTCTACAAGGGCGACGCCTGACGCACCTGGCTCTTGCTCTAGGATGATTGGGACAGACTGGCCGTCTTCATCTGCGGTCTTCTTGATCAGCTTCTCGACGTTTTCGGGCGACAATTGTTCGCGCTTCATGTCAGCAGTGAACATAATACGGGTTTCAATGTCGACACAATGGAGTCCGCCAGTTGTATAGTCGCCACCTCCCTGAGTTGCGGCGCAGTCCCATACACGGACCCACTTGAGGTGGTTATGGTTTGGCAGTTCCGTACACAGCTGGACCCATTCCTTGTTAGCCATACGGGTTTCATCGCTTCTGGGATTCTGCTGATACATGGCATCGAACATCTTCGTGCCAAGGATCTTCTTCCACTGCAGCAGGTACTCAATGTTGTACCGTTGACTGAAGAGGGCTTCTCCGATCTGGCGGCCGAGAATGTCGTTCTCTTCCGCAATGGCTGGGATCCGAATGTACTCCCAAACTCCAGGAAACCGATCTAGTAAACGGCCGATCAAGTCGTCCTCGTGCCAACGGGTAGCCACGATCACTACAGATGCACCAGGCTCCAAACGGGTCATCGCAGTAGTTGTAAACCAGTTCCATGTGAACTCCCTACTTGTATGGGAATGGGCTTCTTTGTGATCTTTGATGAAGTCATCGACGAACAGGATATCTGCGCCACGACCAATGAAAGCGCCACCAGTACCAACAGCGATGACACTTCCCCCTTTGGTGGTTAGGAAGCGGTCAACGCGGTTAGAGTTGGAACGGATTCGCACATCGAGCTTGTGCGGGTTCTTCATAATCTGGTCGCGTACTTTGGTGGAAAAGTCTTCCGACAAGTCCGCACCGTAACTCGTGATCGCGATCTCTTTATGCGGCCACTTTTCTAGGGCCCAGACGGATGTACCGATGCTCGAGATGCGGGACTTGCCGTGCCGCGGCGGCAAGGAGATAATGATCCGTGCGGCACCTCTGGACAACGCAATAGCAATCCGGAGGGAAATATACATTAGGTGAGGGGATGGGATCCAGCGGGGATCCAGGTAACGTGCTAGGGTTGCCGGTGTGAGTTTCGGCTGCGCAAGGAGGTTGGCGAGAAACCTCTCGTCACCTGGATTCAGAATGAGC
>Ga0210377_10004188_pt1 | contig 12186 bp, 13 predicted proteins | sample PLM4_65_b1redo_FD_155480 | JGI IMG/M metagenome (GOLD analysis project Ga0210377, IMG submission 155480) | Groundwater sediment microbial communities from an aquifer in East River, Colorado, USA - PLM4_65_b1 redo | ecosystem: Environmental > Terrestrial > Soil > Riparian zone | place: USA: East... | reverse complement strand
TCGCGGGCAGAAAATTCTGCCGCTGCAAACCGTGCTGATACAGACCATCGGGCGGGTAGTTGGATGTGGTGATCAGCACCACGCCGCGCTCGAACATCGCTTCTACCAGCCGCCCCAGTATCATCGCGTCGGCGATGTCGTCGACGTGAAACTCGTCCAGGCACAGCAAGCGTGTGGATTTGGCGATCCGGTCGGCCAGCGCGAGCAACGGATCGTTTTCATGGGCCAGCAGCTTCATCTCGTGATGAACCTCGGCCATGAAATTGTGGAAGTGGATGCGTCGCTTGCGGCGGTAGGGCAGGCAGGCGTAGAACGCATCCATCAAGAAAGTCTTGCCGCGACCGACACCACCCCACAAATACAAGCCCTTGGGCACTTCCGGGCTGAGCAGGCTGCGCCCCAGAATTTGAACTCGACCAGTTGATGCCACAACACATCCAGCTCGTCGATCGCGGCGGCCTGCGCCGCATCATCGACGAAGCCCGGCGATGTGCGGATGTCCTGATACCAGGCCTTGGGACTGATGCCGCCTTCAGATGGTATGGTAATGGTGTATTGGGACATATTTTAGTTTAACTCAAATAATCCATCAGGCTGTATTGCTTCCCTCTCCCTAACCCTGGGGGAACAACTAGCCATTCGACTAAGTCCGCAAGCGGACAAGTCGCTGGTTATCTCCCACAAGTGGGAGAGGGGATATCAGATCATTCGGGTTAATAACGATTGACCTTATTTCCGGATTGGTTACTATCTTGCCTCCGGCGACGGGACACAATACCAAACTATTCAGGGAAGAATAAATGAGCCACACCTTATATCAAGCCTCCGTGCAACGCGTGCAACGCTGCGAACTGGCCGTGCCGGGCTCCAATCCGGGCATGTTCGAAAAAGCGCTGAAGAGCGGATCGGATTTTGTATTTCTTGACCTTGAAGATGCGGTCGCTCCGGACGACAAGGTCCAGGCGCGCAGGAACATCATCCAGGCGATCAACGATCTGGACTGGAAGGGGCATGGCATCACGCTCTCGGTGCGCATCAACGGTCTTGATACCCAGTATATGGTGCGCGACGTGGTCGATCTGGTCGAGCAGGCCGGCCACAAGATCGACACGATACTGGTGCCCAAGGTGGGCGTGCATGCCGACGTGTACATGGTCGAGGCGATGCTGAACCAGCTGGAAACACAGCAGGGGTTAAAAAATAAAATCGGCATCGAAGCCCTGATCGAAACCGCGCTGGGCATGGCCAACGTCGAGGACATTGCCCGTAATGGCGCAGCCGGACGGCTCGAGGCAATGCATTTCGGCGTGGCCGACTACGCGGCCAGTAACCGCGCCAGAACGATTAACATAGGCGGGCTCAACCCGGATTATCCGGGAGACCAATGGCACTTTGCGATCAGCCGCATGACGGTCGCCTGCCGAGCCTACGGTTTGCGTCCCATCGACGGTCCGTTCGGCGACATCAAGGATCCCGCGGGTTTCATGCTGGCCGCCAAGCGCGCCGCCGCGCTGGGCATCGAGGGAAAATGGGCGATCCATCCGTCACAGGTCGCGCTCGCCAATGAAGTGTTCACCCCGCCCGTTGCGGAAGTGGACAAGGCCCAGCGCATCCTCGCCGCGCTGAAGGAAGCGGCGGCACAGGGCAAGGGTGCGGCGTCACTGGAAGGCCGGATGATTGATGCCGCGTCGGCGCGCATGGCCAGCAATGTCGTCAAGGCGGCAGAAGCGATCGCCGCGAAAAAATAACAGCAACACAAATTCAAATGTTGCAAAGGGAGGAATGAATTGGACATCCATGAATACCAGGCAAAGGAGATACTGAAGGACTACGGCGTCAGGATCGCGGAAGGCGGTGTGGCGCACAGTCCCGAAGAGGCGGTGCAGCGCGCCAGAGAGATCGGCGGTGAAGTCTGGGTGGTGAAAGCCCAGATCCATTCCGGGGCGCGCGGCAAGGCCGGCGGCATCAGGATATGCAAGACCCACCAGCAAGTAGAGGATGCCGCGGACGATCTGCTGGGCAAGATGCTGGTGACGCACCAGACCGGCCCGGCGGGAAAAATCTGTTCCCGCGTGTATGTCGAAGCGGCGACCGATATCGCCAAGGAAATGTATTTCTGCATCGTGGTCGATCGCAGTGCCGAGCGCGTTGTCATGGTCGGTTCTGCCGAGGGCGGAATGGAGATCGAAGAACTGGCAGTAACCAATCCGGATGCGATCAAGAAGATCTACGTCGAGCCTGCTGTCGGCCTGCAGGATTTTCAGGCGCGCAAGATGGCTTTCGCGCTGGGGGTGGACAACGCGCATTTCAGCCATGCGATCAAAACCATCAAGGGTTGCTACCGCGCGTTGCGCGATCTCGATGCGAACATGCTGGAGATCAATCCGCTGGTACTGACTCGCAGTGGCGAGCTTGTCGCGCTGGACGCGAAGATGAACTTCGATGCCAATGCCATGTTCCGCCGCCACAAGATCTCCGAGCTGCGCGACAAGACCCAGATCGATCCGCGCGAAGTCGCGGCTGCAGATCACGACCTGAGCTACATCGGGCTGGATGGCGACATCGGCTGCATGATCAACGGTGCGGGTCTGGCGATGGCCACGATGGACATGATCAAGCTGGCCGGCGGCGAGCCCGCCAATTTTCTCGATGTGGGCGGCGGCGCTTCCGCCGAGCGCACCGAGAAGGCGTTCCGTCTGGTATTGGCCGACCAGAACGTCAAAGCGATGCTGGTCAACATCTTCGCCGGCATCAACCGCTGCGACTGGATCGCCGAAGGCGTTGTACATGCGGTGCGCAATATCGACATGAAAGTCCCGTTGATCGTGCGGCTGTCAGGCACCAATGTCGAAGCGGGGCGTCGCATCATCGCCGAAAGCGGTCTGCCCATCATCATGGCAGAGACCCTGGCAGATGCCGCCGAGAAAGCGGTCAAGGCGCGCAACGAAGTGGTTGCGAAAGAACAAAGAGGAAACGCGTAATGGGAACCTCTATAAATTCATTTTCCGGGCGAATCGCGGCGTCGCATGCTCGCTCATTCCTCGCCTATCAATTCGATATGTCTCGTCATTCGCTGCGCGGCTCCTTGCGCTTCATCCCGCAAAATGTATTTCTAGAGGTTCCCGAATGGCTATTCTGATCGACAAAACCACGCGCATCATCGTGCAGGGCTTCACCGGCAAGATCGGCAGCTTCCACGCGCAGGACATGATCAACTACGGCTCCAATGTCGTCGGCGGCGTCACGCCCGGCAAGGGCGGGCAGCGTCACCTCGGCCTGCCGGTTTTCAACACTGTGAAGCAGGCAGTGCGCGATGTAGGGGCCGAAGCCAGCATCATCTTCGTGCCGCCGGCGTTCGCCGCGGATTCGATCATGGAAGCCGCCGACGCGGGCATCAGATACTGCGTGGCGATCACCGACGGCATCCCCACCCAGGACATGATGACGGTGAAGAACTTCCTGCGCCGCTCCCCCAAACATGAACGCATGATGCTGACCGGCCCCAACTGCGCCGGAACGATCAGCCCCGGGCAGGCGATGCTGGGCATCATGCCCGGGCATATCTACATGCGCGGCAATGTCGGCGTCGTCGGTCGCTCCGGCACGTTGGGATATGAAGCTGCCGACCAGATGAAAGCATTGGGCATCGGCATCTCCACTTCGGTGGGCATCGGCGGCGACCCGATCAACGGCAGCTCTCACCGCGACGTGCTGGAAATATTCGAACAGGACAGCGAAACCAAAGTGGTGCTGATGATAGGCGAGATCGGCGGGCAGCAGGAGATCGAAGCCGGCATCTTTGCCAAGGAGCACATGAGCAAACCGCTGATCGCCTACATCGCTGGCCTTACCGCACCGCAAGGCCGCCGCATGGGCCACGCCGGCGCGATCATCTCCTCGGCGGGCGAGAGTGCCGCGGAAAAAGTGGCCATGCTGCAAGAACTCGGCGTCACCATCTGCCCGACTCCTTCCGCGATGGGCGAAACGGTAGCACGGGTGTTGGCCAGGATATAGCACCTAATATCGCAGTTGGTTGGCCGATACTTAGTTCAGGGAACATCACATGATAGTTGGTATACCAAAAGAAATAAAAACCAACGAAAATCGCGTTGCACTGGTGCCGGCAGGTGCGGGGGCCTTGGTCGCGGATGGCCATATCGTGATGGTTGAAACCGGCGCGGGTCTTGGCAGCGGGTTCAGCGATGCGCTATATCTGGCGGGGGGCGCGCAGATCGCCGGGGATGCCGATGCGGTCTGGGAGGCATCCGACCTGATCATCAAAGTGAAGGAGCCGATAGAGCTGGAATGGAAGCGCATCAAACCCGGCCAGACCATCTTCACCTATTTTCATTTTGCCGCCAGCGAGCAACTGATCAGGGCGCACATCGCATCCGGTGCGACCTGTATCGCTTATGAGACCGTCGAATTGCCCTCGGGTGAACTGCCGTTGCTGACGCCAATGTCCGAAGTGGCCGGACGCATGGCGGTGCAGGAAGGTGCCAAGTATCTGGAAAAACTGTATGGCGGGCGAGGCATTTTGCTCAGCGGGGTGCCGGGTGTTCCGCCCTCCAGAGTGGTGATACTCGGCGGCGGTGTGGTCGGATCCAACGCGGCAAGGATCGCTGCAGGAATGGGCGCAAGCGTCACCATCCTCGACCTTTCTCTGGAGAGATTGCGCTATCTGAGCGATGTGATGCCGGCCAATGTGCAGATGGTATTCTCGGATCGGCATACTCTGCAAAAGCAGATCGCCAGCGCGGATCTGGTCATTGGTGCGGTGCTGGTACACGGTGCCGCCGCGCCAAAATTGATACGCCGCGAAGACCTCAAAACGATGCACAAAGGTGCGGTGATCGTGGATGTCTCGATCGACCAGGGCGGCTGTGTCGAGACAATGCACCCTACCACGCACGAGAATCCCACTTTCATCGTCGATGGCATCGTTCATTACGGCGTGGCCAACATGCCCGGCGGCGTGCCGGTCACCGCCACGCTGGCGCTGACCAACGCGACCTTGCCCTATGTGCGGACATTGGCGAACAAGGGTTGCAGACAGGCGCTCAAGGAAAACCCGGCACTGCTCAAGGGGCTCAATATCATGGCAGGAAAAGTAACTCACAAAAAAGTCGCCGAAGCGTTCGGCCTTGAACATCACCCTGCGGAATCATTGATCGATTGACTCATCAGCCGTTTGAAAATTTTATAAGGTAGCGGCTATGGCAAAGTGGCTCATCATTGTCGGCATCATTTTCATACTGCTCGGAGCGGCCTGGCCCTGGCTGTCCAAACTGGGAATCGGCCACCTTCCGGGTGACATTAATATCGAGCGTAAGGGATTCAGTTTCTACTTTCCGATTACCAGCAGTATCATCATTTCTCTGGTGCTGTCGATTCTTTTCTGGATATTCAGAAAATGAATAGACATAATAATTTTGATTGTCCGCTACAGGAAAATTGTCTATCCGTAGCTTCGTAATACCGCATGCATAGGAGAAAAAGATAGTTGACGGGCGTGCATTGCTGATTGGACACAAACAATGAAAGAACAAGAACAATCGGAATATCGCGTTTTTGAGGTCTGGCGCCTGGACGACAACGGCAATGAGTTCCTGGTTGATACTTTTGATGATAGAAAGTCGGCCGAGATGAGAATTTCCGCACTTGCGGCGAGTGGCCACAAACAAGTGTATTGGTTAAAGGAAGCAGCCATATAGCAAATCAATTGAGCTGACGCCAGAGTAACCGAATGGATAGTCTCAACTGATTCCTATAACCTGGTAGATAATGCGCTTGTCCCTTTGTGAGCCGCATGAAATTTTGGAGAACTTATTATGAATAAACTCTCATCGTTACTCGCTATAACGCTGCTTTTAGCGACCTCACTTGCCCGGGCAGAAGACGATAGTTCAGGCGATCTTAGATACTGCCTGGAACTGCAATCCAATTATGAAATTGCAAAATGTGCGGGAGAGATTTCAGCAGGCAGCAAAGGCAGGCCCTATTCCAAAGATGAAGTAGACAAGATCCTCTCTGAGGAACAAGCAAGTGCACCCATCAGCCCGAACGAATCATCAGGCATGCCTGCCACCGACAATCACATCAAGGACATGTTGCTGGAACAAGATGAAGGCAGTAGCAAATAATAGGCATCATTCATCGTACGCCTACGTGCATGTCTTTCCGTTTGGCAGCTGACTTTGTCCTCTTGCTCCATCTGGCTTTCATCCTGTTCGCTGTTTTGGGTGCCGCAATGGCGGTGTGGTGGAACTGGATTCCGTTTGTGCATGTTCCGCTTGCCGCTTGGGCGATATTTGTCGAGCTTACCGGCCGCAGTTGCCCGCTCACGTATCTGGAGAACTATCTTCGGGTCAAGGCTGGCCAGTCGGGCTACACCGAGAGTTTCATTGAGCACTATCTCCTGGCAATCATCTATCCTGCTGGCCTAACCAGAGAGATCCAGTTCGTGCTTGCTGGTGTGGTCATCGTCATCAATACTGCAATCTATGGCTGGCTCATGTTTCGCAAACGCGATTCGCATGGAGAAAGCTGATCCCTCCATCAAACTGAGTCGGCATTTCGCTGTTGCAACTCGGTTATATCTGTATTGAAACTCTGCTTCTGAGCAAATCTATCGTCTGGTTTTGGACGTGAGATAAACGTCACCAGTGTCCGCTGCCAGGTGATCTGAAATAAATAAATGAATGAATGAACACACCGCTCCGATGACTGCTTGAATGGTTGGAGTGGTGTTATCGGATTTTTTCTGTAACAGTTAGGAAACAGGGGTGAAGGGACCAATGACTGCATCTGCTCTCCTTGCCGAGAGACAGACGTTAGAAGAACACCCCCCACACTGCCCAGCGTCAATGAGGAATTTAGCGGCTACGACCGCCGATTTGACCAAGCTAACGCAGGTGTGTTCCACCCCAGCATCCCTGTTCATCGCTGCGCATCCTGCTCATCGTCGCGCGGATTGATCCCACTGAGGGCGCAGAATAGCAACGTCGCGATAACACACACCACCAAAAGAATTAGAAAATAAAAGCCGCTCATTTTTATATCCTCCATTCCATTTACTAAGCGAAATGCTCTAGAGGATCAGAATTATAGATAGCCGATAGAGGAGGGGAGACGCAGAAAAGCGACTGTTTTTACGGCTATTTCGGTTGGCTGATAAGGGTTTGGTTAAATTTTCCGGCTGAAATATTCGAGTAACCTTGGTCTTTTTCGCTAATTTATCATGATGCGACATTACTTCTGAATGCCACCACTATGGGGTGTTTCAATCCAAATTGAATAAGCGAGGATTTTCCTAATATCGAGGAAAAAACTTTTTCGTTGTTCTTTTTTTCTTTTATCTAGGAAATTCGAGGAAAAATCAATGTGAACGAGAACAATTAAATCCAGCATAAACAAATACATAAATAAACGAAGAAAATCATGGCGCAATATTTGCATGAATTTCAATACGGTGCCGTAGTTAATACAATGGTGGTGAAAATGAAATACTTTTTTGCATGTTTGATCATACCAATCGTTCCAATCCTGCTCATCGCTGTTTTTGGAATCGGCGCGCTGTATTTTGGCTTGACTAACCAGCTGGAACGGAGCGGGCAGTAAGAACTCCTGCCGGATCCCACATTTCACCTAGTGGCCTTATAGTCGATCGAACTTGGAGATACGGCCCCGGCAGTCACATTTCTGCGTAAAGCTCACCTTATGAAGTTAGTTTCTGCAGGTGAGTTTCAAAGAATAGGAAGAATGAATACGATATGAACCGTTCTGATCTTATTGCCCACCTGGCCGAGTTACATCCGCAACTGCAAATCAAAGATGCAGAACTTGGGACTAAATTAATCATTGATGCTCTGTCCAAAACCCTATCGAATGGTGGGCGTATCGAGGTGCGTGGATTCGGTAGCTTTTCTCTGAATTACAGACCGCCGCGCACTGGACGCAACCCAAAAACCGGTAAAAAAGTTAATGTGCCCGCGAAATTCGTGCCTCGCTTCAAGGCCGGGAAGGAACTCAGGGAGAGAGTATGCAAAAGAAAGTAACAATACCTACATCACCCGTACGGCAGGAGAGCAATCCAGCCTCTAGCCAGCCAGCAAAAAGCATTCTCTAAGCCCATCAAACATGATTCACCTAAACATCTCAGGCATCCAATCTTTCTTTGTGCTTTGCCTTCTGCAAAAATTCCTGTGTTCGATATTAAATACTAAACAGATAATTCTGAAAGTTTGCTTCGAAGCAAATCGAAAGTCGGAAAAGGGTTAAAGCAGACATCGACGAACGACAGGGTAGCTAAAAACGCACGTTCAATGTTCGATGTATCTGGCTTGCCTTGCGGGATAAATCATTGATCCGGATTATCATTGTATGATTCACTGGAAGCGACCTGCTTTTAACTCGTATTTTCGACTTTGTCATACCGGTTAAAATGATACGCTAGCATTGTTTCGGTCTGCATGACCATTATAGAGAAAAGCGTGTCCGCACAAATCGTGAGCCTGCTTGCTGTTCTGGTTGAACATTGTTTTGCCGAGGCCGAGGCAATTCAACACGCGAGTGATGTTGCAGGGATTCGGCAACCGCAACCGCAACCATTTTAAGGAAACAAGGGACTATTCAATATATGGTGGGAGAAGATAAATATATGAATGCCCTGCTACAACTGGCTGCTGATATCAAATCGCTCAGCAATGACAGCGAATTCCTGATCGAGACGCAGGCCATCGCCCAAGCCAGCAGTTGGAAACGAGATCTGCAGACCGGCGAACTGATCTGGTCAGATGAGATGTTCCGCATCCTGGAGATCGACAGGGCAACGACGGCTTCTTCGCACAAGAAGTTCTTGAGCATGATTCACCCTGAAGACCGGGACAAGATGAGAATGGCCTTCAACAATTCGGTCATCAACCTGAAGCCCTTGGAAATGACACATCGCTTGATCATGCCGGACGGACGCATCAAATGGGTGAAGGAGAGCTGTGAAACGATTTGCGATCAACTCGGCAAGCCGAAATTCATCTCCTGCACCATACAGGACATTACCGGGCGCAAGCTGGCAGAGGATGCGCTATGCGGGAACGAGCAACGCTGGAGATTGGCTTTGGATGCCGGCGGGTATGGCTTGTGGGAATGGGATCTTCAGACAGGAGAGGTACTGCTTTCCGTGGCTTGCAGGGCAATGTTCGGCTTTGCAGATGACGAGATTGTCAGCAGCATGGCCGAGTGTGAAGCACGGGTCCATCCGGACGACAGGTTGCATTGGAAAGAAATACTGCGCACTTTGTTTCATAACAAGTTAGACAGGTTTTCCATCGAATATCGCATCCGCGCCAAAGATGGAAGCTGGAAATGGATGCTCACGCATGCCATCGTGACCAGCCAGTCAGACGATGGCCTTGTGGTGCGCATGACAGGCACGCAATCCGACATCACCGCACAAAAGAACACAGAGCATGAATTGCAGTTCGCAAACTCGGTATATCAGGCTATCGGAGACGCGGTCATGATCACTGATAGCAGCTACAGCATCATTGCCGTCAATCTGGCATTCACACAGTTGACCGGATATTCCCACGAAGAAGCCATCGGCAAGCCGTTGAATTTCATGTTCTCCGAACGTCATGACGAGGCGTTCAAACAGGCGATATGGCATAAACTCAACGTCACCGGTATATGGGAGGGAGAAATATGGATTCGGCGCAAAAATGGAGAGGAACACGCCGAATGGCAGTTGATCCACACCAGCTATGACAACAAAGGGAATGTGCTGAAGCGGGCTGTGTTGATATCCGAAGTTACCGAGCAAAAGCGGACTGAGGAAACCATCAGGCGTCATGCTTATTACGATCCTCTTACCGGCTTGCCCAACCGCAGGCTTTTCCAGGACCGCCTTGGTCTGGAAATCAGGAAGGCAAATCGTGCCAATCTTCCTATCTCATTGCTATATATCGATCTGGACCACTTCAAGGAGGTAAATGACAAGCTTGGGCATGAAGCAGGCGACACCCTGTTGCATGAAGCTGCACGGCGTATCAGTGCCTGTGTGCGCGAATCGGATACGGTGGCACGTCTGAGTGGCGATGAATTCACGGTTATCCTGTCCGAGATTCCCGATACCCGACATACAGATTATGTTGCCCAGAAAATTATTACCAGTCTGGCTATGCCTTATCAAATTGGCGGAGAAATCGTTCATGTGTCGGCCAGCATCGGTATCAGCCTGTTCCCGGACGATGCAAATGACATCAGCGCCATGATAAAAAATGCTGACCTGGCGATGTATGATGCCAAAAGCAAAGGACGTAACCGATTTAGTCATTTCAATCCTTCGCGGCAGATGGCAGAACAATCACCCCTTATAAGCGATTTACGTGGAGCACTGGCAGCCGGGCAGTTCAGATTATATTTCCAACCGATAGTCGATCTGTCTACTGGCCGCATCAGCAAGGCTGAAACGCTTATACGATGGCAGCATCCAAAACTAGGAATGGTCAGTCCGGAGGAATTTATTCCACTGGCCGAGAAATCCGGCCTGATCAACCAGATCGGGGACTGGGTGTTCAAAGAGGCTGCGCGATATGCAAAGCATTGGAGCAAAATATATTCGGATGATTTTCAAGTGAGTGTGAATATATCGGCTGTTCAGTTTGAAGCCGATTACAACTTTTTTGCAGCGAAATGGCCGCGTCAATTGCAGGAGATCGGACTTGCCGGAAAGAATCTTGCGGTAGAAGTTCGCGAATGGATGATGCTGAATGCTGAATCCGGCTTCATGGGTAAACTGCAAGAGTTTCGCGCGGCAGGCATTCAAGTGGCGATCGATGATTCTGACCTGGATTCTATGACACTTTCCAAATATCGGAAATTTGCAATCGATTATCTGAAAATCGTTCAGCCATTCATACTTGATAATATGTCTGACCCGAACGGCCTTGCGCTATCCGAAATTATCGTGATGGCACATAAGCTGAGCTTCAAGGTGATCGCCGAAGGGGTGGAAACGCAAAGGCAGCACGAACTGCTGTCCTCTGCCAAATGCGATTTTGCCCAGGGAAACTACTATTCCAAGCCGGTTCCTCCGGAGGAGTTTGAAGCATTGTTGCAACAAGGTTTTAACGCGCAAGCTCGGGAAGAGGGCGGCGTGGCAATCGAAATATCTGATCATTTGCTCCTGACTGAACAAGAGGCTGTTGCCTTTCTGCAGCCACACATGCCCAGTAAAACCGTCAATACGTGGCTTGCTCATGACCGTCAGAGTGATCCTATCATTCCGTTTTTCCTTGTGCAGGGAAAGCCTTGCTACCTTGAGTCCGATTTGGAAAAATTTGTTAGCCATACATTGAAAACATCGGCGCGATTTATCAGGCTCAACAACCGTCTCCACCCGGAACGCAGGAATTTGCAGGAACGGCGCAGACTTGGCAACAACAAAACCTCGGATGCGGGAATTTCACAGTACGGAATAAAACGCCGTAGGCGGGGAGATATGGGTTTGCGCTTGCATACCGATCTCGAACACAGCGCTGGTTTGGGCCTGGATCGCCGCTCCCGATCCAAGCAGACTGAACAGTAACTACAAGTGACTGTCTTCAGAAATACTTCAGCTCGATGGGTGCTATATTCCAAATCAAATTAAGCACGGCATCCCACTCCAACCGATGCTGTCGCAGATCCGAGTGGAAACATCGAAGAACAGCAATCTGTATTCCGTTTTTCAGTGCTGCTTGTATCGGTAGCAAGCGGAGTCATTATTTTGCTTTTTTGAGGGATACATGATTGACGAAGGTCATGCCGGGGAAGGAGCGGTTAAGTATCTTGCTTTTGAAGTCGGGGATGGTTGAGCCGCTATCAAACTGTATGACATCGCCTTTCTTGACGGCGATCGTTGAAGCGGCCAGCCATTGGGTTTGATTGTCATGTTTGACCTCGATATAGGTGAATTGGGGAATATCGATGGTGCTGACTACGGTGGCTGTTAGCGTCTGGCCCGCTTCGGGAGTACCGGGAAGTGTCGTTGTCTGGCCTTCGGAATTCACTGGCGGGTGTCCTGCGGGTAAAGTGCCCGAAGACTCAAACACCGGTGTCGGTACAAAGGGTTCTTGAGACGGCTTCTTGTCGCACGCGGTGAGGGTAAGCGCGAATATGGCTGTGATAAGCGTAGTGTGTTTCATA
>Ga0210377_10004187_pt1 | contig 12187 bp, 9 predicted proteins | sample PLM4_65_b1redo_FD_155480 | JGI IMG/M metagenome (GOLD analysis project Ga0210377, IMG submission 155480) | Groundwater sediment microbial communities from an aquifer in East River, Colorado, USA - PLM4_65_b1 redo | ecosystem: Environmental > Terrestrial > Soil > Riparian zone | place: USA: East... | reverse complement strand
CGAGAGGAACTGGCGGAAGCGATCGTGGAGTTTACTGAGCGGCGCTTCTCCAAGGTGTTCTTTGTCTCAGGAGGGTCGGAAGCGACTGAGGCCGCGCTCAAGATCGCCCGCCTCTACCACCTGGAGACTGGCCATCCCCAGAAGCACCTCGTCATATCTTGCTGGAAGAGCTACCACGGAAACACGATCGGCGCGTTGTCCATGAGCGGCAGGACGGCGTGGCGAGAGCCTTTTACTCCCTACCTCCTCAACTTTCCACACATCCCCCCGCCCTACTGCTACCGATGCCCCTACGGTCTCACCTATCCCACCTGTAACGTGCGCTGTGCGTATGAACTGGAGGCCGCGATCACACAGGCCGGTCCAGAGCAGGTCTCTGCCTTTATCTCCGAGCCAATTACCGGAGGATCGATCCCGGCCATGGCGCCGCCGCCCGAATACCTGTCGATAGTTCGCCAGATTTGCGACACGTACGGGGTGCTTTACATCTCCGACGAGGTGCTTTGCGGCTTTGGGCGCACAGGCAAGGTTTTCGGTGTCGATCATTATGGCGTCACTCCCGACTTGATGGCAGTGGGCAAGGGACTGTCCAGCGGATACGCGGCACTCGGCGCCGTTCTCGTCCATGAGAAGATCTATCAGGGTTTCAGCCGCGGCTCACGCCAGGTGAGGCACAGTCATACCTTCGCAGGGATTCCGATTTCTTGCGCGGCTGGGTTGGCCGTTCTCAAGTATATAAGGGCCAACGACCTGATTCGGAAATCTGCGGAGATGGGCCGTTACCTTTATGACGCGGCGACCCGACTTTCCCAGCACGAGATAGTGGGTGAGATTGCCGGGGGGAAGGGGTTGCTACTCGGCATCGAGTTTGTGAAGAATCGGAGAACGCGCCATCCCTTCTCCGCGCAATTGGGGCTTTCGACCTGGATTGTCAAGGAAGCGTTGTCAGAAGGGATGAACATATTGCCGGGCTCCGGCGGGTGCGCTGATGGCATCAATGGCGACAGGATAGAGATCTCGCCGCCGTTCATCATCCAGAAGACCGACATCGATACTATTGTGGACATCCTCGATCTTGTGCTTTCCCGGATTGAGGATCGGCTAAGAGCGCAAGGAGAGCTGGCGGCGTAACGTTCGAGGAGCTGGCGCGAGAGCGGCGGCGACGGCCACTCCGGAAGTCAGAGCGCGCGAAAAACGCGGCATGGGAATACAAGGGCCATGATTCGCCGAGCAGACACGGAGAAGAAGGTAAGTCCTGGACGTTCGACCTCCGTTGACAAGCCAGGAGTTCAGCGTGATCTCCTCGCGATCAAAGAGCTGAGGGTTTTGGGGTTTAGCGATCACGAGGCGAAAGTCTATTTGTCGTTGCTGGCGAATAGTCCGGCAACGGGATATGAGATTAGCGGATTCTCCGGACTACCAAGAGCCAACGTTTATGCCACTCTCGAGGGCTTGAAAAATCGAGGAACCGTTCAACTCGTAGTGGGCAAGCCGAAGCGATACGTTCCTGTCCCCGCCGAAGTAGTGACCGCGCGAATTCGATCAAGGGTGGAGGCAAACGCCGACCGACTCCTGAATCTGCTTAAATCGTACCAGAAGCCAGCTCACGTGGATTACGTGTGGCATATTGAGGGGGTGGACGAGTTACGGGCAGAAATTGCAGCACTGATTCGTGCTGCGAAAAGCCATGTCGGCATTCGCGCTCGGGACGCGGTCATCAAGTCCTTCGAAGGCGATTTACGTCACGCTACCAACAAGGGCGCCAGCGTTGTTATGGTAGTGTTCGGAACACTTGATCTCGGGTTCGGCCATGTCTTTACGCATAATATACAAGGCATGACGCCGATTGGCGACGTGGAGAATACGATCGTCGTCACAGTCGACTACGAGCATGCGTTAGTGGCATCTCTTGTCGAGAACGTGGGCGCCGAGACGAGGAACCAGGCCTTCGTTAGCGTTGTGAATACCGTAATTCGGCATGACGTGTATCTGAGCGAGATTTTCCGGCGCTTGGGTCCCGTCGTGGATCGGACCTTCGGCCCAGCGCTGCTCAGTCTGCGGCGAATCCTCCTGCCGCACTCCGTAATAGCTGAACTGCAGAACAAGCTTGCCAAAACTGGAAGGCTGGGTCGGAAAGGCCCACCGCCCAGCAGGAGGAGCGGCGCCGACTGAGTGCGGCTGCTGTGGGACGATTGTCGTTAGACCAACTGACAGGAGCGACAATGCGCTATCACCGGCTCGGAAGCAGGGGACCCATGGTATCTGCCATCGGCTTGGGCTGCATGACGATGAGTTCCGTTTATGGGCAGTCAGACGAGGCGGAGTCGATCGCGACGATTCAGCGGGCGGTGGAGCTGGGCGTCACTCTCGTGGACACCGCGGACGAGTACGGCGACGGTCAGAACGAAGAGCTCATCGGGAAAGCATTGGCCGGCCGGCGTGACCAAGTTGTGCTCGCCACGAAATTTGGCAACCTTCACTTTCCGGACGGAACGTGGGGAGTGAACGGCCGGCCAGAGTACGTCGCTCCGGCGTGTGAGGCAAGCCTGCGACGCCTCAAGACAGGTGTCATAGACTTGTACTATCTGCACCGCGTGGACCCGAAAGTCCCCATCGAAGAAACCGTTGGCGCCATGGCTGGATTGGTAGAGCAGGGGAAGGTTCGGTATCTGGGGCTATCTGAGGCGGCACCGTCCACGATGCGGCGCGCCCACTCGGTGCACCCCATTACCGCCCTGCAAAGTGAATACTCGCTGTGGACGCGCGATATGGAGGAGGATGTACTCCCGGCATGCCGAGAGCTGGGCATCGGTTTTGTGGCCTACTGCCCCCTTGGCCGAGGCTTTTTGGCGGGGAAGGTTCGAGACGTTGCGACGCTCTCTCCGGATGACCGCCGCCGGCGCATGCCGAGGTATCAGGAGGAGAACTTCAAGAAGAACCTCGAACTTCTGAAAGCCCTCGAACCCGTCGCAGCGGCGCATCGCTGCACCGTGGCGCAAGTCGCGCTTGCCTGGCTGCTCAAGCAGGCCGTGGTCCCCATTCCGGGCACCAAACGCCGGCGGTATGTTGAGGAAAACGCGGCCGCCATTGACGTCATACTCGACGATCATGAATTCGAGACGCTGAGTGCGACGTTCGCGCCCGACGCCATTTCGGGGGCGCGCTACACGCCGGAAATCTTGAAACGCGTTGGCCTCTGACAGCGACGCAGGCGCACTGCGCCGAGGGGTGGGTGCGCAAGGGACGGTGCACGTTGTCCGGTGAGAGCGTGGCCCGTCGCAGGGGGCTCTGCCCGGCGGGCTGCGGTGTGGGCGCCCCTCGGGGCGACGGCGAGAGCGAGAGAATCCAATGAGCGCGCACGCTGGGGTTGGAAAAGTCCAAACGGTGCTCGGGTTAATCGACGCGGACTCCCTTGGGATTACGTTGCCGCACGAGCACCTTCTCATTGACTCCTCATTCAAGTTCTCTGAGCCCTCCGATGCGGCTGACAAAGCCCTGGCATACGCGCCAGTCACCCTGGAGACTTTGTCTTGGGTAAAGACGCATCTGACTCACAACCTGGAGAACTTGAGACTGCTCGATGAGGAACTTGCGATCAAAGAAGCGCTCAGGTTCAAGAAGGCGGGCGGGGACACGATCGTTGACCTGACGAATATCGGCATTGCTCGGAACCCGTTGGCGTTGACGCGCATATCCCAAGCGACGGGCCTGCACATCGTGATGGGGTCGAGTTACTACATCGGCGCCTCACATCCATCCGAATTGGCATCCAAGGGCGTGGACGAAATTGCTGAGAGTATCGTGAACGATGTGGTGAATGGCGTCGGCGATACGGGGGTCCGGGCAGGGATCATCGGGGAGGTTGGCTGCTCCACGCCCTTGAAATCAACCGAAAGATTGGTGCTCGCGGCAAGCGCAGTGGCACAGAAACACACGGGTGTCGCGATAAACATTCATCCGGGCGGCGATGACAGCGGCATCCTTGAAGTCGTCAACATTCTGGACAGGTCGGGCGCGGATCTTCGGCACACGATTATCAGTCACGTGGTAAAGCGAGGTTTTAGCCGGGACACACTGAAGCAACTGGCTCATGCCGGCTGTTTCGTGGAGATCGATAATTTCGGTCACGATACCATGAATTCTCTGTCCTATATCCAGGCTGAGAAGCGACGAGTCTTGAACCCGAGCGATATTGAGACGATCGACGCCGCCATAGTGCTCATCGAGGCGGGATACCTCGACAAGCTCTTGATTTCGGGTGACTGCTCCTTCAAACAGAATCTCGTTGCCTTCGGCGGGCATGGATATGCCCACCTGCTCGTGAACGTCGTTCCATGGATGAAGGCCAAGGGCGTGACCGATGAACAGGTGGCGGCGCTCCTGATCCAGAATCCCAGGAGGGCATTGTCGGGTTTCGCGGCACAGATCTGAAGCGACTGAAAAGGGGGATCTCATGAGCCAGTCGGGCCGTGCTCGGATCACTCGTCGGCAGTTCCTCTCACTCGCGGCGGGCGCTGCCGCCTTGCCGGCCGTGCCACGGGTCGCAGCCGCGCAGCAGCCGCGCCGCAGCGGCGGGACCTTCATCTCAGCGAAGACCACGGAAGTTCCGGGATTGGACACCACCCTGGAGCAGGCCGCTTCCCTCAAGCGCATCGGCGTCTTATTCTACAACTGTCTGGTTGAGTGGGGCTACGACGGAAAGATTGGGCCTGCCCTGGCCGAGTCCTGGACCACGAGCCAGGACGGCAAGACCTGGACGTTCAAGCTGCGGCGGGGAGTGAAATTCCACAACGGCCGGGAGCTGACGTCGGACGACGTCAAGTTCACCCTCGACCGGGTTCTCGACCCGAAGGTGGGCTCGGGCGGACGCGGGTACCTGCTGGCCATTGACGGCATCGAGGCCCCCGACAAGCACACGGTGCGGATCCATACGAAGGAGCGCAGTGCCTCGCTGCTGGCCGGTTTGGCCGGGAGCTGGCAGTCCATCGTCCCGCGGGACGAGGTCGAGAAGCGCGGGGATCTGCGGCGCACCGCGATCGGGACCGGTCCCTTCATTCTGCAAGAGTGGATGGCGCAGAGCCATCTCAAGGCGCGCAGGAATCCCGATTACTGGGACAAGGGCAAGCCGGTTGTGGACGCAGTCGAGCTCAAAGTCATTCCGGATGAGGCCAGCATCGTTGCCCAGCTCCGCACCGGCAACATCCACCACGCCCTTCTCGAGGACAACAAGAACTACCTGTTGGTGAAGGATGATAAGCGATTGAAGGCCCTGCGCAGCTCGCGGCTCGGGTTCGACGTGCTGGTCATGAACCATGGCCGCAAGCCGTTTGACGATGTCCGGGTACGGCAAGCGGTCAGTCTGGCCATCGACCGGAACGAGATCCTGCAGGTGGCGGCCTCCGGACTCGGCCAGGTGACCGGGCCGGCGACGCCGGCCATGAAGCAGTGGGCGCTCCCGATCGAGACCTTCAAGGAGTGGTATACACCGAACCTCGATCGGGCCAAGAAGCTGCTCGCCGAGGCCGGCGTGCCCAACGGATTCAAGACCACCCTCCGGGCGATCCCGACCTTCCCGACGATGGTGGCCGGCGCCCAGGTCATCGCCGCCCAGCTCAAGCGCATCGGGATCGACGTGCAGATCATCCAGGAGGAATACGGCGTGTGGAGTAAGAACATCATCAAGCCCAATTTCAATTTTGACATGACCATGAACCTGACCAACGGCGAGCCCGACCCGGACTCGCTCTTCTACCGCCGCCTCCACTCCACAGAGAAGCAGTGGCCCAACGGGGGCGATCCCACGGTGGACGCACTGCTCGACGAGGGGAGGGCGACCCTCGACCAGGCTAAGCGCAGGGAGATCTATGAAAAGGCGCAGATACTGATGGTGGAGAAAGCGCTCGTTATCTGGACGTTCTCAGCTGATCTGATCGACATCGTCCAGAACTACGTCAACTACGAGCAGCACTTCACGAGCCTGTATTACGGGTTCCGCAGCGTCTCGCTGGAGCGCTGATCTCCGCACCTGTCCGTTCGGGCTTCTCTGAACGAGGGGAGCCCGAACGGACGGAAAAGTGCATGCGCCGTTACATTTTGGTCCGCACGTTGTCCCTGCTGCCGACACTCCTCGGTGTTACGGTCGCCGTGTTCCTCCTAGTCCGGCTGATTCCGGGCACCATCGTCGACCAGATGATCGGGATAGAGGGCAGCTACAGCCCGGAGACCGTCAAGGCCCTTCGCGCGTTTTTCGCCCTGGATGTTCCACTCCACGTCCAGTACGGGCGGTGGTTTGCTCAGGTCCTCCAGGGGGATTTGGGCACGAGCTGGCGCACAGGCCTGCCGGTCCTCCAAATGATCCTCGGCCGTCTCGAAGTCACCGTCGAGCTGACGCTCGGGGCGATGCTGGTCGCCATGATAGTCGGGATCCCGCTGGGCATCTTCTCCGCCCAGCGCGAAGACCGGCCCGTGGATCACCTCGCCCGTATCGCCAGCCTGTTCAGCCTATCGATACCTGTGTTTTGGCAGGCGACCATGATGATCCTCGCCGGCTCCCTCTGGTTTCACTGGGCGCCGCGCGTGGACTTTGTGAGCATCTGGGTGGATCCCGTGGCCAACCTCGCCATCATGGCGCTTCCGAGCCTTGCCCTCGGCACGGCGGTCGCCGCCGTCTTCATGCGCATGACGCGCTCGTCGCTGTTGGAGGTGATGCGGGAGGCCTACATTCGGACAGCGCGGGCAAAGGGCGTAGCGGAGGTGGGAGTCGTCTGGGTGCATGCCCTCAAGAACAGCCTCATCCCGCTGCTCACGGTCGCCGGGGTGCAGATGGGCTACCTCCTCGGCGGGGCCGTGGTGACCGAGGAGGTCTTCACGCTGCCGGGAGTGGGGCGGCTCATCCTCTGGGCCGTGTTCCAGCGCGATTATCCGCTCGTCCAGGGCACCATTCTCTTCGTCAGTGCCATGTTCATGTTGGTGAATTTGACCGTCGACCTCCTGTATGCCGCGATAGATCCGCGGATTCGATATGGCTGAGAAGGTGAGTCACACCGCGGCAAAGGCGGCGAGCAAGTGGCGGGCGGGGCTCCGACCGCTCTTTCGGAACCGTCTCGTCCTGTTCGGAGTCGTTATCATCCTCGGGATGGTGGCCGCCGCCGTGTTCGCCAGCCTGCTGGCGCCGTACGATCCGACCGAGATGAGGGTAAGGGACGCGCTCAAACCCCCGTCGGCCGCCCACCTTTTCGGGACTGACCGCTTCGGGCGGGACGTGTTGAGCCGGACCATTTACGGGAGCCGGATTGCCCTGTGGGTTGCCCTCTCGAGCATCACCACGGCCTTGCTGGTCGGCTCGGTCCTAGGTCTCATCAGCGGGTTCTGGGGTGGATGGCTGGATCTGGCCATCGGGCGGATCATGGACGTACTCTTCAGCTTCCCGACTCTGATTCTGGCCATCGCCATCGCGGCGATGCTGGGCCCTGGCTTGAACAACGCGGCGCTCGCAATTGCAGTAGTGTACGCGCCGCTATTCAGCCGGGTCGCTCGGGGACCGGTGATCGCCGAGCGCGAGAAGGAGCATGTCGCTGCCGCCACCGCTCTCGGAGCACGGTCATTTCGAATCATCTTCCGGCACATCCTTCCCAACGTCATCGCCCCAGTGATCGTCCAGGCGTCGGTTGCCCTCGCGTTCGCCATTCTGAGTGAGGCGTCCCTAAGCTACCTTGGCCTCGGCACGCAGCCGCCCGACCCCTCGTGGGGTACAATGCTCAACGAGGGCCGGACCTACCTCGAAACGGCGCCATGGATGAGCGTTTTCCCGGGTTTCGCCATCATGCTGGCTGTATTCGGTTTCAACCTACTTGGCGACGGCCTCCGGGCGGTCTTCGACCCGAGGCTCCGCGGGCATTAGCGACGGCGCCGAGCCGCGCGACCTTGCCTTATCATAAGCGTGTGCGGAGTGAATGAGGGTGTGACGGTCAACATTATCAGTGGGAAGATTGGCATGCCCAACGGCGCGCTGCTGCAGGTCAACGACCTCCAGACCCGCGCCAAAAACAACTTTTTGGACCAGTAACCGGGGCGGGTCAGCACCTGCCTTCTCTGGACAACAAACTCGCTTACATTGGCGAGCAAGGAGGAGGGTGACCATGACGGAGAAACCGGGTGCGGTACAGGTGAAGCCAATATATATGCTCTCCATCGAACCATGAACTTCCGAGCCGACGAGGAGGGAATTCGTAACGGCAAGGATTCTCGCCCACGATCGCAGTGCTTCGGCCACCGTCATGAAAGGAGGATCCCCGTGAGACCTACAAACGTACTCGTCATGACTCTCGCGCTCCTGCTCATCATCCCTTCCCTTGGTCTGGCTGCAGCAAGCAAGGCCACCATCACCTTGTGGTATCCCGGCGGTGACATCACCGCTGGGGTCAACGATTTTGTCGACCCGAATCTCTGGGCCGAGTTCGAGGCGAAGAACAATGTCAAGGTCGAGGCGGTGGCGCTCGACTACGACACTATGAAGCAGAAGATGTTCGCGGCCGCCGCAGCAAAGAATATCGGTGATATTCTCTTCGTTGATGACACGTTCGTTGCCGCCTTCGTAAAGGAAGGCTTGCTGGATCCCATGGAGGATTCGAAGGCAAAAGCATGGCTGGCCGCGGTCATGCCTGAAATCAAACTGCGATCAGAATATGGCAAGGGCAAGATGTGGGGCTATCCGCAGTACGGCGGGGACACCTATGCTCTAACGTGGAACAAAGAGCATTTCAAGGAGGCGGGGCTGGATCCCGACAAGCCGCCCAAGACCTGGGCGGAGTTTCGAGAGTACGCGAAGAAGCTCACCAAGCGGGACGCGCAGGGGGTGATCTCCCGCGTCGGCTATGCATTCCGCCATGTCGGGGCGGCGAGCGGCATCGTCCACAAGCATTTCTGGGCTCTCGAGGGAGCAGGCGCACGCCTCGTCGTCCCTCCTGATGCTCTGCGCGGGGGTAAATCAGCCTTTAATAACGAGGGTGGGAAAGCCGCACTCCAGCTCATCCTGGACATGATCGATGTGGACAAGAGCACAAGTTTGAGTTTCCCGGATCCTCGCGCTGCCTTCTTGAAGGGCATTGCCTCGATGCAGTACAGTGAGCTCGTCAGCATCAAGGCGCGGCAGCCGAAGGAAGCGCCGGATCTCAACTGGGGATTTGGTCCCCCGCCCGTGCGGAAACCCGGCGACGTGCCCGTGACCCTCTTTGGCGGATTTATCTTCGTTGTTCCGAAGGACGCCCAGCACAAGGCTTTGGCCTGGAAGGCCCTCGAGTGGTTGAACAGCCCCGAGAAAGACTACGAGCTCTGCAAGAAAAACGAGGCCACTCCCCGATATCGAGCTAACTGGGAAAAGGAGCCCTTCAAATCGACCCCGTATTTCCAAACACTGAAGGCCCTCTATCCCGGCGCCGTCGTTTTCCCTATCAACCTGGGGTCCGACGGTGTTGTGGAGGCGGTCGGAGCGGCAATCCAGAAGGCCTGGCATCACGAGGCATCCGTTGAAGCCGCGCTGGCCGAGGCGGAGCGGCTGGCCAACAAGGCCATCGCCGAGGCGGCGAAATAGGCTCGCCTCGCCATCCGACCACTGCCCCACGGGGGTGTGCCCGTGGGGCAGGTTCTTTGGGGCACTCGAGAACAGAAGGGAACGATGTGACCAGGGCGCGAAGACGGTCCCTCCGCCAGGTTCTGACCCGGCTCAGCTCCCGGCACATCCTTCACGCCTATTTCTTCATCGCTCCGGTCATCCTTCTCTTCGGGATCTTCCGCGTGGTCCCCTCCATCCAGACCCTACTCTACAGCTTCTACAAGGTGGAGCTGCTCAGGAACCGTTTCACCTTCATCGGGCTGGAGAACTTCTCCGACCTTTTCGCCGACGAGATCTTCCGGGGGGCGGCTCTCAACACCCTGAAGTACGTCCTCACCATCGTCCCCATCTCGGCTTTTCTGGGATTGGTGCTGGCGGTCATGTTCAACACCAAGTTCCATCTCAAGGAGTTTTTTAAGGCGGTTTACTTCTCCCCTATGGTGACCAGCACCGTGGCTGCCGCCATGGTCTGGTGGTGGATGTACAACCCGCAGTTCGGGATCTTCAACGTCCTCCTCAAGTTGGTTGGGCTGCCGTCCCAACCCTGGCTGATGTCCAGCCGTATGGCCCTCCCCTCCATCATCATCTTCAGCATCTGGAAGAACCTCGGCTACAACATGATCATCTACCTGGCGGGTCTCCAGGCCATCCCACCGCAGTTCTATGAGGCGGCGACCATTGACGGAGCTGGCGGCCTCTCGCGCTTCCGACACATCACGATCCCGCTCTTGGCCCCCACAACAACCTTCATCCTGATCTACAACAGCATCTCCGCCTTCCAGGTCTTCGACCAGGTGTTTGTCCTCACTAGCGGAGGCCCGGCCAACTCCACCAACGTCGTCGTCCTGGACCTCTACCGGCAGGCGTTCCAACGGTTCAACTTCGGTTACGCGGCGGCCGAAGCCATGGTGCTCTTCCTGTTCATCATGGGGGTAACCATCCTCCAGTATGTGTACAGCAAGCGCTTTGAGGTGGCGTACTGAGAGGAGCGTCACGATGCGCGCCACAGTGAAAGCCTTCGTGCAAGCGAACCTCTACCTGGCGATCGGAGGGGTGGCCCTCCTCATGGTTCTCCCCTTCTACTGGATGATCATCACGGCCTTCATGCCGGCGCCGGACATTATCGCCTTCCCCCCAAAGTGGATCCCAACCAGACCGACGCTGGAGCACTTCAGCGCCGCCTTCGCCAAGGCCGCTTGGCTCACCTACTACTGGAACAGTTTCGTGGTCGCGGCGGTGTCGGTGGGCTGCTCGCTCCTGTTCGGCCTGTTCGCAGGCTACGCCTTCGCCGTCTATCGCTTCCCCTTGCAGAGCTTCTTCTTCCTGCTGATCCTTGGCACCCTGATGGTGCCCGTGCAGGTCACCTCGGTCGCCCTATACATCTTGCTTTCCAAGATCGGCTGGGTGGACACCTTTCTCGGCATCCTGGCGCCCAACTTCGCCAGCGCCTTCGGGGTCTTTATGATCCGCCAAGGTATCAAGTCCATCCCTGTCGATCTGATTGAGGCGGCCCGCATCGATGGCGCGGGTGAAGTGCGGATCGTCCTCACGATCATCACGCCGCTGATCAAGACGACCCTGGCGACCGTGGCGATGATCTTGTTCCTCGGCTCCTGGAACGATTTCCTCTGGCCAGTCATTGTTATCAATTCGTCGGGCCTTCGCACTCTCCCGGTGGGCATCGCCCTCTTCAAGGATCCCTACGGAAACATCAACTACGGCCCCCTCATGGCGGCAACCGTCATCTCGACAGGCCCAATGCTCATCGCCTACATCATCTCTCAGAAGTATATGATCCGGGGGATCGCGCTGACAGGACTGAAGGGCTGATGAGCGAGGGTTGTGCTCCACACAAACTCCGTCCGAGGTCTGCTTCCATTGCTGTAAAAAGGTACCGGACACCTTTCAGCCTCCAAGTGCTTGAATTTGCGGAGGGAGGAAAACACTTTTTCGGCGCCCGCCGCGGGGGAGATGCCGGTCGAGGAACGCCAGGCTCCCCACGGCCCGCTGGGTACTCCACCGCGGGTCGCGGGCATCGGTCTGGGGATCAGCGCTCGGGGCGAGCAACGTCCGATACTGGCGCTGCCGGACCTTCGCCGAGGGACTCAACGCCAGGTAACTCGGGTGGAAGGTGAGCGCGCGATTGGGGGCCCCGAGGGCGTAGGCCGCACAGCTCGACCAGGGGTAGGTTGTGGAATCGGCCACGAGGCCGGCCCGGACGGGATTCCGATCCAGGTACCGCAGGGCGGCCAGCGCGTAGAGATCGTCTTCGATGAGACAGGATCGATAGCGTCGCTCCCAGAAGTGGCCCCGGCGGCCGCGAGCCTTATGGAAGGCCTTCGCAGTCTCCGTCATGAACCAGCGGACCGGCCGGCCGAGGGCCTCGGCCTTGGGGGCCTGGAGGAGCAGGTGCATGTGGTTCGACATCAGCGTGTAGGCGTAGAGCGTAACCTCGTAGGTCCGGACCAGCTCCCGCAGGTGGGCCAGCAGGAGTTCGAAGTCCTCCGATGTGGTGAAATAGAACTCGCGGTTGTTGCATCGAGCCACCACGTGTACCGTGCTTCCCGGCGCCACCAA
>Ga0210377_10004186_pt1 | contig 12187 bp, 18 predicted proteins | sample PLM4_65_b1redo_FD_155480 | JGI IMG/M metagenome (GOLD analysis project Ga0210377, IMG submission 155480) | Groundwater sediment microbial communities from an aquifer in East River, Colorado, USA - PLM4_65_b1 redo | ecosystem: Environmental > Terrestrial > Soil > Riparian zone | place: USA: East... | reverse complement strand
GACGGGGTAGGGGGGATTAAATCTTTACGACTCTGTCCTATAGACCGTCGCTGATAGGACGGAAGAAAAATTTTCCCCAATGTGAAAAATTCCTGACCATAACCAAAATGCCAGCCCGTAAGGATTCATCCCTCAATAAGCGACACGACTCGAAAAAAGATCGAGCAAATCGAGAGTCTGCCGAAAGCGCCATGAAGCCCACTACGAAACTAGGCATGGAGCCACCCCGCGCGCTTGATGATCACCCGCACGCGCGAAAAGTTTGGAAGCGCACGATCAGACTCTATACAGAGATCCAGGGCGAGATCATTACCGCGTTCGATGAAGATATTTTGATCAAGTACTGTTTGGCAGAGGGAGAACTGGTGGAGCTTCAGGGATTTCGCAAGGCGATTGCAATACTTTGGAATCAGCACAGTAAATGGCTCGCGAAATTGAAACCAACGAATGAGAACCTGAAGAATTATTTCAATGCGCTTACTCAGGCGAACGCATTGCTGAAGCAGTTCCAGGGAATGGACGCGCGCCTCGATGGTAAGCGGAAGATGCTGCTGGCAATGGAGCAATCTCTTTATTTGACGCCGCGATCGCGGGCGGGTGTGGCACCACCGGAGAAGCCAGAGGAAAAGCCTGACAGCGAGATGGATAAATTATTGAAAGGATAAACATGGTTAGAAAATTTCTTCGATCTATTGCTTACGGCGTGATCTCTGAAATGATAGATGAGAATTTTATTATGCTGATGGCTAATGAATTTGCAAAGGCTATCAACGTGAAAGTTATTGACATTGCCGTGACGGAAATAAAGCGGCTTGAGCTTAAACCCGGCGATGTTGTTGTGTTGAAATGTAAGACGGTGTTGTCTGATGAAGCATATAAGCATTTACGGGAAAGTGTGCAGCAGGAATTATTCCCAAACAAGGAACATAAGGTGATGGTTCTCGAAGAAGATATGGATATTGCTGTGATGTCGGAGAGTCGAGATGTCTCGTAGGTTGTCGAAGCTGGCGATTCGCTGGATTGAGATCGTGACATCGATGCTGCTATATCTCGGGGAAGATGCTCCGGAAGATGTCCGAGTTGACCTGCACAATGCTTGCCACGACTTAACCGAAGAGATCAAGACCGTATATGACATTCGATAAAGAGAAGGCGCAGCGTGCTGTTAGGTTCATTGAGTTACTGAAGTTGACAGGGGATTTTCATGGACAACCCTTCACACTCATGTCGTGGCACCGACAAATCATATGGGACGTATTTGGCACAATGAACCATCGCGGGACAAGACAATTTCGTTATGTGTATGTGGAATGCGCGAAAAAGAATTCAAAAAGCGGGTTAAGTTCTGGAATTGGAAATTTGCAGCTTTTTCGGAATGATGAACCTCATGGAAGAATTAAAATATGCGCCGGCGACAAAAATCAGGCCAGAGAGACCATTTATGAACCATTGGTGGAAATGATCGAACAAGACCCTGCATTAATCAAGCGGGTAAGGATCACGGATAGCCAAAAACACATTGAGAACAAGGAAACCGGTACGGTTCTGGAAGTCATCAGTTCAGAAGCATATTCAAAACATGGCCCTTCCAATTCACTTGTTATATTCGATGAGCTTCACACACAGCCTAATCGAGATCTATACGATGTGATGCTAAAGGGTTCGGGATTGGCAAGACGCCAACCGTTGTGGGTGTTCCTGACAACTGCCGGTGATGATCCGAACCGAGTCTCGATTGCGTGGGAAGTGCACGAGAAAGCCGAATCAATTCTAAAGGCGAGAGAGGCGGGGGATAAATCCAAAGATATTGACACCTGGTATCCCGTCATCCATGCGTACAACGGTGACGACATCTATAACGAAGGGAATTGGAAGAGGGCAAACCCATCGCTGGGTATCACGTTGCAGATCGATGATCTACGCGATCTGGCGAACGAGGCGAAGCTGCATCCAGCAGATGAAAGGCTTTTCCGTTGGTTGAATCTCAACCAGTGGGTGACTACCAAGTTAACATCCTGGTTGTCGTTGGATTTATTCGACGTCACAGTGGGGGATTGGTCGCGGGCGGATCTGCTTGAAGCGGATTGTTACCTGGGTATGGATCTCTCGACAACAACGGACCTGAGCGCGATCTGCCTGGTGTTTCCTCCACAAGAGGCTTTCGACGATTGGCGCGTGATCTGGGATTGCTGGATTCCACGTGATAATATGCAGGAACGTATCGACGAGGACCACGTGCCTTATGATCAGTGGGCTGCCGCTGGATGGATACAGCCAACAGATGGGAACGTGATCGATTACGACATCATCGAAGAGCGTGTCAGGGAAGTGCGAAAACTCTATAATGTACTGGAGCTGGATGGCGATAAGACATTTGCGACCCAACTATGGCAGCACATGGAAAAGGAGAAGCTCACGTGCGTGGATATCCCGCAGCATTACGCGACGCTAACGGACCCGATCAACGAGGTGGAGGTATTGATCAAAAAAAGACGCAAGATGCTTGACGATGACGGCCACGTGGTGCAGGAGCTGCCCATGCTGACTCACGAGGCGCACCCGGTAGCGCGCTGGTGTTTCGGCAACGCATCGATCATCAAAAACGGGAATGATCAAAAGAAGCTGGTAAAGGAGCACAAGGGCAGGGGGCTGGACCGAACGAAACGCATCGATCTCATGATTGCGTGGGTGTGTGCGATGGCGAGGGCAAAATTTTACAAGTCTACGGAGAGTGTTTATAAAAAGCGCGGCTTACGAGTGGTGGGAAAACGAGAAAGTGGTGAGTGATCTTGTGCGGCAGCCACGTCGCCGGCAGGAACAAGAAAGGATAAACAATGTTACTAAAGCTCCAGAATGAAGGCGGTACTACTTTTTATTTAAACGTTGAACTGATTGAAGTGGTGATTGAACGCATGGGGGGAACATCGGAGATCATTCTTACGAATGGAACGCATTACCTGGCACAAGAGACGTCAAAGGTTATTGAAGCAAAAATATCAGCCATGAAAGCGCCGAGGGCAAGGATTGAAGAAAGATAGTCCTATGCTTCCGCTTCTTGTGCAAGATATTGCGCACCGGTGAGACAAGATCGAGGATAGTGAAGGAGATTTCCATGAGATTACCCATCAAGGCGCTTCGGGAACTTGCCAACCGATATGGTTATTCCCACGTGATCGTTTACGCCTACGATTCGAAGAATAATATGCAGCATGTGGGCACATGGGGAAGGACTGTCAACGAATGTGACCAGGCGGCACGATTGGGAAACATGATGAAGGATGCGTTGAAGTGGCCGCAGAGTCTGTATGCAGACCCAAACCGCGTGAAACGCCTGAAGCAGCGTATCAAAGAATTGGAACTGCAACTGAGCCGTGTTGAAAATACAACCAATAATTCCTATTCGCCAGGCGAACAGGGCGAGGATGTATGAAGTCTACTCTTGTTTGCCATGATCGAGCCGGCGGAAACAAGATTTTCTTGTTTTGCAGCTGCACCAGGTGCATGCACAAGAAATTTATCTCTTGACAGCGCGCGTGATTGACCTATAATCTGCGTTGGCAATCGCCTTGGGTGTCCCCCTCACTCCGGGCGGTTGTCGTTTAATTGCAATGTTTATGTTTCCTTTGGGGGTATAATGCCGGAAACAACTAATGCAGTCCTGGTGTAGACCGGGACGCTGTCGGAAGATGATGCGCCCGACGACTCAAGCCTTGAGTCGTCGGGCGCTTTTTGTTTGGTACAACGAGCATGGAGATTCCTCTCAGTGATGTCATACGCACGTTTCGCAGGTTCGGCGACCTGCATTCAATTGAAACTGAAGATCATGCGGTTCGAACGCGGACGTTTGCTCTTCGCATTGGAGAGAAATTGAAATTCGACTCCATGCAATTGTTGTACCTGGGATATGCGGCAGATGTGCATGACATCGGCAAAATATTCATCGACCCAAACATTATCGATAAGGCGGGCCGTTTGAATAAAGCGCAGCGTACGCAGATGCAAAAACACTGTGAACTTGGTTTTGAGGCAATGGAATTTATTCATTTGCCGGAGGAGATTTCGGACGCGATCCTGCACCATCAGGAGCATTGGGACGGCAGCGGTTATCCCGACAAGCAGAAGGGCGAACAGATCCAGATCATCACACGGATCGTAACGATTGCGGATATGTGGGATGCGTTGAATACAGACCGCCCCTACAGATCCAGTTACAGCACGGTGGAAGCTGTGGGGATCATGACCCGGCATCAGGCGTGGTTTGACCCGGAGTTATTTGCGATCTTTCTATCGCTGGTGAGAGGAGAACCATCACCATGGTGCCTGAGATCCTGACACTGATTGGTATTCTCCTGGGATCGTCGGTGCTCAGCTCGCTCGTCACAGCCTGGATTATGCGGCGCAAGGTGGCGGCGGAAACCGCAGCTGAGGAAGTCGATACAACGGGTAAAGTCTCTGACCTGCTGAAGGAAATGCAGGGTCAGAACGTGGATCTATACAAGCAAAATACTGCGCTGGAAAAGGTCAACACGGACCAGACGCGCACCATCGAAATTCTGACAGCACGATTGGACGCGCGTGACGCTCAATTGGCGGGAGCCACGAAACAATTGGATCTGCTGCGGAGCCTGGCAGAGCAGACGCCGATCACAGAAATACTGCGCACACAACTGGATACAGTGAACCACGTGGTGGCTAACTTACAGGCTGCATTGGTTGACGGACAGAAGATCATGCAGGAGAAGGATAATGCCATGCAGGAACTACTGAAGACCAACCGCGACCTGGTGTTACAGAAACATCCCAAGGCGTGAAAGGAAAAAGCATGTCAGATCTACAACCAAAATTCCGCCTGATCGTCACAGAGCCGTTTGGGTGGAAGATCCTTGACCGACCACAGCCAATCGGGGGCGGTGCCAATAGTCCGCGCGCGGATATGGTGGGGAGCCTGAAGTATGCTTATGAAATCATCTCCATCGATGGCGTGCCATATGCGTGCCTGGTTCCCAAGGATCCCAACAAGGTGGAGTGGGGAAGAGTCGCGGAGCAGGGCGGTGCGCTTTTTGACGATGACGGCAATTATGTGGAACAGGTGAAAGGCATACGCGCGTATGTGAAGGTGATCCCCTTGATCAATAACGAATCGCTTCTCGTCGTGGTCATACGTGAATTGATCAGTGCGATCGTCAATCTCACGTTCGAGATCCGTGCCAAATTCTTGAAGCAGGCATAAAGAGCATGATCTCTGTTCTGGACCTGCGCGATCAGTTTTTAAAACGACCGGCTGCCGTTTTGGGCGGAGGTCCGTCACTGCCCGGAGACTTGAAGCGTTTACCCAAGGACACCTTATTGATCAGCGTGAACGATCATGCATTGCATTTTTGCGATCCAGAATTTTTGGTATTCATGGATATCCCCAATGCGCAGATATTGCCGGAACTGACCGAGACGGTCAATCATTATCAAGGCATAAAGGTTTCGATCACGCCGCTTTCGGACATAGATCTGAGTGGGTCGGGGTATTGGAACGGTGGTTTTACATCCTCGCTGGCGACATGGTTGGCCTGTTATCTGGGATGCGAGCCGGTGATCCTGTGTGGCATGGATTGTTACCAGGGAGAGCCGAAATATTGCCATCCACGACCTGATTTTTATCACCCGGTGATGGATTATCCGCTCGAAATGCACTTTAAAGCATGGCGCCCGGTGTTCGAGAAGTGCCCGCATCCGGAGCGGATCTTCGCGATGAGTGGTCCATTGATCGAGATGTTTGGCAGTTATTCATGAAAAGAATAGTACTCGGACCCACTGAAGTCATTTTTCTGCTTGGTTTCATCTGTCTCACCATTGGCATCGCCTTGTTATGCGGTTTCGCCTGGGGATTGATCGCTGCCGGATCGATCCTGCTGATCACGGCATTTCGGAATGCTGCAGAACGAGATGGCGGCGTTGTGAAACGCGAAAAAGGGAGCTAATCGATGCTGTTCGAACAACGATCTGTCACTGTTGTGCCCGAAGATCTTTGGCGAAAAGCCAGAGGCGGCGGACCTACCCCTACAGGGCTGACAATCACGCCAGAGAATGCCATGAATTCCACTACGGTGTTCCAGGCGATCCGTTTTCTGTCGTTCATGGTGGCTTCCCTGCCGCTGATCACCTATCAAAAAAGTGGTGAAGACCGCCAGCGCGCCACAAAACACCCTCTGTATTACCTGCTGCACGATCAGCCAAACGATGAGATGACGAGCTTTGACCTGATCTCCCTGCTGGCATCGCATGTTTTTGGACGTGGAAATGGACTGGCAGAGATCGTTTTTAACTCTTCCGGGCAGATCGAATCATTGTGGCCACTGCGTGTGGACCGCGTTGGTCTGGTGCGTAACACAAATCACGATCTACGATACGTGGTGACACTGCCTGAGAAATTTGGAAGCGAACCACGTGTGCTGCGACCGGAGCAGGTGTGGCATTTGCGTGGATTGACCAAGGAAGGATTGTGGGGACTCTCTGTGCTCTCGATGCACCGCAATGCCGTGGCATTGGCGCAGGCCACCGAGCAGTATGGATCTGCCTATTTTGGCAATGGGGCTGAGCCTGGCGTGGTTCTGAAACATCCGGGAACGCTCGACGATGACGTGCATGACCGCATCACCGAATCCTGGGAGCAGGCGCACCAGGGACTCAACCAGGCGCATCGCGCCGCGATCCTGGAAGAGGGCATGAGCATCGAGAAGATCGGTTTCAACCCACAGGACAGCCAGTTTTTAGACACACGCAAGTTCCAGGTGATCGAGATCGCGCGCATGTTCGGCATTCCGCCTCACCTGTTGTTCGAGCTAAGCAACGCCACCTTTACCAATATCGAGCACCAATCGCTCGAATTTCTGATCTATCACCTGCGCCCATGGCTGGTGAATTTTGAGCAGCAGATCAAGCGTAGTTTATTACTGGAGCGCGAGCGCAAGGCGGGTTATTACTCCGAATTTTTAGTGGACGCGATCGAACGCGGCGACCTAACAACGCGATTTACAGCGTATGCGACAGGTTTTGGTAATGGAATTTTTACGATCAACGATGTGCTGCGCAAAGAAAACGCGAACACGATCGGGAAAATGGGAGATCGGCGGTTTGTGCCGATGAACATGGCTGTTTTAGGCGATGATGGTATGCCGATACCGTCCCTTAATCAGCCTAAGACCCCGCCTACGTCCGCTCGAAATGAGGAGCCTGAGGAGGCTCTTGAGTCGCGAAATCAGGACTTTAAACCGCTATTTTTGGATGCTGCAGAGCGCATTTTGAAGCGTGAGACGAATGAATTGAACAATGTTTTGAAACGTTTCGAAGGCAGATCGGACAAGCTCAATGCATGGCTGGATGAATTTTACAAGCGAGATTACCCAGAGTTCATGCAGCTTGTTATTAAACCGCTTATACGAGCGCGCCTCATCACGGACGAACAGGCGGACTCTTTAATTTTGTCTTATTGTGCGCGGCGAGGAGATGAATTCAGACGTTTGATGGATGGAACGATTCAAACGATGTCATCCATCGCCGATGAAACGATTGCCAATCAATTAGCAGGAGAGAGCCATGAGTGACACAATTGAACGCCGATTTTTAACCATTGCACAGCGCGCCGCCGGTGACGCAGAAAAACCAACCATCGAGGGTGAGGCTGTAATCTTCAATCAGGAAACCGTGATCGGTTCATGGTTCCGTGAAATGATCGCACCCGGTGCGTTCAAGAGATTGCTCTCTGAGAAGCCGGATGTGATCGGAGCCTATAACCACAATTGGGACGATGTGCTGGGCAGGACGACAGCCGAGACGCTTTTTCTCGAGGAGACGAAAACGGCACTGCGCTATGTGATCGACGTGAACCTGGAAGACACGGATGCGATGAACATCTATCGTAAGGTGAAGCGCGGTGACGTGAGCCAGGCCTCGTTTTCTTTCACGGTGCGCGCTGAAGAATGGATCCGCAGCGCCAACGATACCGAACTACCACTGCGGATCATCAAGGAAGTCGATACGCTCTACGATGTGGGTCCGTGCACGTTTGGGGCGTATCCGGAAGCGAGCGCCAACGCGCGCTCGAAAGCCAGTGAACTCCAGATACCAGTACCTGACTTGACGCAGGAGCCAGAGTCAGGGGAGTCGCCGAACGATCTGCAGGAGCAGACTAAAGTGGAGCGCCGCCGGCTGGACCTGTTGAAAATCAAATATCTATCCTGAAAGGAAATTTTGCCATGACCACGAAAGTCATTAATCTTCGTGAAATGCTCGATAAGCGCACCGCGCTTATCGCTGAATGCGAAGGCATGATGAAGGATCTCGATAAACCCGAGATCCGCAATGCCTATGATCTCAAGGTGAAGGAGATCAACGATGGAGACGAAATACTGAGCCGCGTGCAGGGATTTGAAAATCTGCGCAGTAAACCGATAACCCTGATGGAACAACAGGACGGGATGATCGGCATGAGCCAGACGGAACTACGCAAGTATTCGATTATGACGATCCTGCGCGCGCAGATGACCAACGGGAAAAACTGGCGGCAGGCTGCGCCCTTCGAAGCCGAAGTGAGCGATGCCGTTGCCAAGCGCACCGGAAAGACTCCGCAAGGCGCCCTGGTGCCTGAAGATGTGACACGCGAAAAGCGCGACCTGAATGTTGGTTCCGTGGCGGCGGGTGGTTATTTCAAAGCCACACAGCAGCAGAGCATGATCGAGATGCTGCGCAGCCGCATGATGCTGGAGATGGCCGGCGCCACTGTCATCAGCGACCTGGTGGGTGATGTGGCATTCCCGAAGCAGACGGCTGCCGGAACTGCCTACTGGGTGACCGAAGGCAATGCCCCGTCAGAGAGCCAGATGACCGTTGGTCAACTGCTCATGCAGCCCAAGAGCGTAGCAGGTTTTACGGAATACACACGCAAACTGATGAACCAATCGAGTGTGAGCGTGGAGGATTTTGTACGCGCCGATCTAAGCGCGATCCTGGCGCGTGCCATCGATGCGGCGGGTCTGCATGGTGCCAGTAATGGTCCGACTGGTATCGCGGCGACAAGCGGTGTTGGATCCATTGCCGGTGGAACGAACGGTCTCGCTCCCACATGGGTGCATATCACCGCGCTCGAACGCGAGGTAGCCATCGACAATGCCGATGTTGGGAGCCTGGCTTATATGACGAACCCCAAGGTGCGCTACAAACTCAAGAACACTTATCGCAACGCGACATACGGCGATATCCCGATCTGGGGAGACAACCGCGAGCAGCCGCTCAACGGATACCCGAGCCATGTAACCAACCAGGTTTCGAGCGCGCTCACCAAGGGCTCTTCGAGCGGTGTGTGCTCGGCGATCTTTTTCGGTAATTGGGCGGATCTGTTGATTGGTTTCTGGAGCGGGATCGATATCCTGCTTGACCCATATTCCCTGGGTACATCAGGCGGGCATCGTGTGGTGGCGTTCCAGGATGTGGACGTTGCCGCGCGGCGTGCTGAATCGTTTGCTGTGATGCTGGATGCATTGACAGCCTAAGTTGTAGATCGTGCTGACTACAAAAAATTCAAGTGGGCTGGTGAAGAGCCAGCCCACTCATAAGGAGAAACTGACCATGGCTAACAAGGAAGAAAAAATCATCAAGATCCGAATCCTGCGCGCCTGCATCGTCGCTGGCGAACATGCCAATGAGGGGCAGCTCTTCGAAGCTCCGAAAGATATTACCATCGCGGATGCCAAATATCTGATCGGCATCAACAAGGCGGAAGTGGTCGGTGAGACCAAGCCCGCAGCTGTGGCTGTCGATAAAAGCCCCAAGAAATAACTCTTTGTCCCAGCGACCGAGGCGCGCACATGAAATACGCTCAATGGTTTTGCACGGTCAATGACCTGGTCGCCGATAAACAGGCGCCTGGCGTGGACGAGGCGCGCATGTTCCAGGCGATCAAGGACGCCAGCGATTGGGTGCAGAAAGATATTGGCTGGTTCCTGCCTGTGACGATGACCAACTATTTCACCGGCAATGGATCTGGCAAATTGATCATTCCGCCATCGCTGCTGGCTATCGTTTCGATCTCGAATGATGGGGTTACGCTTTCAGCGAGCGACTACCTACTCAAACCCGATCACGGGTTCTGGGCAAATGGCCCATTTGGAAAGATCGAAGTGAAGGTAAATGCATCGTTATCGAACTGGAGTACTGAGCAGGATGGTATTGAGGTCGAAGGTCGCTGGGGCAAATACGAACGCAGCGCCGAGATCGGCGCAACGGTGCAGAATGATACTCAGCAAAGTAATTCGCAATCCACGCTGAAGGTCTCTGACGGTGGAAGAGTCTCGCCTGGCATGGTGCTGTTGATCGGCGATGAGCAGGAGTCTGTCAGCGGTTGGAGCGATCCAACCGAGAGCGTGACACTGCTGAACGGAGGAATCAGCGCCAATGATGAGATCGTCACGGTTGATAATGGCGCATTATTAAACACTGGCGAGATGCTGCGGATCGGGTTCGAGCAGATGAAGATCAAGGACAAGCGGAGCGATCAGGTATCGGTGATCAGAGGGTGGAATGGAACCGGGCGCGTGCTGCATGCTGACAATGCGCCGGTGGATGTATATCGCACAGTGAATGTGGAACGCGGCATGAATGGAACGGATGCAGCGGTGCATGTGCTCACTACAGCGATCTCTCGATATGTTGTACCTGATGATGTGTTGTTATTGACCAAAGAGATCGCGACGCTGAGCGTAAATAAGGCACTGAGCGGATATCAGGGACGCACTGGTAATGCAGACACCGGTGTCGTTTTTTACAACGATATCTTTCCACGTTTCGATATCGAGCAGATCAAGAAAAATTATTACATCCCGAGGGCGCGATGATCCCGCACGTCACATTCAAAACCACCAAGGAGCGTGCGGGATGAGCATCAAAGTCGATATGACATCCACCGATCTGGATCGCCAGATCGAGTTATTGAAATATTACCCGGAAGTGTTGAAGAAACACTTCCGGCCGGCGCTGAAGCGTGCTGTGCAGGCGTTGGAAGATCGCATTCGACCGACGATCCCGCAGGATACCGGTTATGCAGAGATGACATTTGGTTCCAAGGTTTCAGGAAGCGGGGTCAGTATGACAGGGCGCGTTGGCTGGTACGATGCTTCTGACCCGTGGCACCCAAATATCATCGAGTATGGGGCGAAGCCTCATGCCATGAATGTGTATGTGCCAACCCTAAGTAAATATATCGATACTCACCCAGGGATATCGGCGCGCGGTTTCATGGCGGCTGGTTATTCTGCCATGAAACCGATCATTGAAGCGGACATGGCGATGGCGAATGAAGCGGTGGTGAAGGAGCTGGCGCTGAAATGATTGAACGATGGATCGATGAACTGGCGAAGATCTGGCGGATTAGCGATAACCGTTTTGGGACGGTGCGGTCGTACATGCTGATCGAGAAGGCGGAGTTCCCGTCTGCGATCGATCCTTTGACGCTGGGGACGCAGCCGATCGCGCTGACGATCCCGGGATGGTTGAAGCCGGAGTACAGTGCGGGCGGTCCACACATTGGATTCTATACGGGTGTGACAGAGTTCCACGTGGCGCCTAGTTTGGATAAGGGACTGATCCCATCGCTGATGCCCTGGTATGGATTAATCTTGAAGGCGGCGGTCAGTCATGTGCGGTTGAATAACACGGTCGAATATTTCCTGATCGACGACCGCGAGGATGCAATCGCTGGACCGATCGGTTTGAAGTATGGCAACGAAGACATGCACTGGGGTTTCCTGGTGCGATGGAAGGTGAAGGAACGACTCGAGGGTCAATTGACGGTGAGTGCATAAGCTGCCCCACCACGATAAATTTACGATGGCGATTTCTCCCTCACCCCAGCCTCTACCCTAAAGGGTACGATGTCCCGCTGGGAGAGGGGGAGTAAGGAGAAAACATGGGTAGTGAATTTTTCAACAAGATCCAATATGGATTGGAGAACCCGGCGGCGCTGGGGACGCCTGTAGTTGCCGCGCAGATGTGGATCGGGCAGATGCCAGCGATTCGCACAGACCGCAAGCCCACGTATCCCAAGGAGCATTTTGGGGTGCGGAGCGATGCGCTGCGGTCGGTCATCCACCAGTATTTGTACACGAACACGCTTTCGACGGAGCATGGAGCCTTCCAGCATTTG
>Ga0210377_10004185_pt1 | contig 12189 bp, 9 predicted proteins | sample PLM4_65_b1redo_FD_155480 | JGI IMG/M metagenome (GOLD analysis project Ga0210377, IMG submission 155480) | Groundwater sediment microbial communities from an aquifer in East River, Colorado, USA - PLM4_65_b1 redo | ecosystem: Environmental > Terrestrial > Soil > Riparian zone | place: USA: East... | reverse complement strand
ACGGAGGAAAGGCGCCGACTCCGGGTTTTCATCGCATACAACCATCCGCGTTCAGCAATTGGGCGCGTTCTCGCTGTCTTGTTTGCGGGGATGTACGCGCGCTGGTGCGTCAGCCGCATGGCCAACGATGCGCTGCTGCATTTCCGGAGACATGGCTGACGGTCTGACCTTCTGGGCGACCTGATGCGGTCCCGGCAGTCTCTAGCCGTGCTAGAATCGTCTCGTTAGCCTGATCGGGAGAAGGTTGAGCGCGCTTCACCGGCTCTCGTTTGTGCATTCGGTGTGCAACGCAGCACAACGCGAAGGCGCCGCAGCGGCGACTACCGCAAATCTGACGGCCCCCGCGAACAAGAGACTTGCTGCGCCGCATTAGAGCCCGCACCACTCGCTCACTTGCCGGAGCAATGGCGTTCCGGACGGCGCATCGCGGCGCCTACATCAAGTTCGGACAACGACGTCCGTGCGGCCTCACCGGCGCCGCGCGGGCGTTTTTTTTGGCTTCGAGCCAGCAGGGGATGACATGGCGGACGGCGGTAGCGCTATCCTTGGGATAGCGATCGGGAGAGGTTTGGCTGCGCTCGGGGGAGCGGCAGGGATCATGGCGATCGCCGTGGGCGGCGCCTATGCGCAGGATGCGCCGCTGGATTTTGGCGCCGCAATCCAGCAGGGAACGCCGATCCTGGAGTTCCGGCCGCGGCTCGAATTGGTGGACCAGACCGGCCGGGTCGACGCCGAGGCTTTCACCGCCCGCACGCGGCTAGGCTGGCAGACCGCCCGGTGGAACAACCTGCAGGCCACGATCGAATTCGAGGACGTGCGCCAGCTCGGCGAGGAAAGCTACGACACCAACGTCAACGGCAAGACGACGTTCGCGCAGGTGTTCGATCCCGATGTGACCGAGCTGAACCGGCTGCAAGTCGTATGGACGCCGGACAGCCGCTTCACCGCGACTCTTGGACGCCAGCGTATCAATCTGGACGATCAACGCTTCATCGGCGGCGTGGCCTGGCGCCAGGACGAGCAGACTTTCGATGCTGCGCGGTTCGACGCGGATCTCGGCCGCCTGGACATCACCTACGCCTACATCGCGCACGTCAATCGCATCTTCGCCGAAGCGCAGGACTGGAACTCGGACAGCCACATCGCCAATGTCAGCTACACCTTCGCCGATCCGCTGAAGATCACGGCGTTCGCCTACGCACTGGACTTCACCAAGCCGACGACGCCCGGAGTGCGCAACCAATCGAACCTCACCTATGGCGTGAAAGCCTTAGGCAAACAGTGGTTCGGCGCCGTCAACGTGGCCTATAACGCCAGCTATGCCACCCAGAGCGACTATGGCGAGAGCCTGCTCGACTACGACCTCGACATGGCGAGCATCGACGTCACGGCGACGCTGGAGGAGTTCTCCGGCCGGCTCAGCTACGAAACTCTCGGAGGCAATGGCGTCCGCGGATTCTCGACGCCACTGGCGACGCTGCATGCTTTCCAAGGATGGTCCGACGCCTTCATCGCCAATGGCGTGAAGACCACGGTGGACGGGATCAACGATCTCAACGCGACGCTCACGTGGAGTCCGCGCTGGAAGTGGGACTATCTCTTCAACCTCTCCTTCCTCGCCCGTTATCACGACTTCGAAGCGGAGCGGACAGGCGCCGATCTCGGCTCCGAATGGGACCTGCAGGCGACGGGCGCGATCACGCCGCGCCTCTCCTGGCTCCTCAAGTTTGCCGATTATGACGGACCTGGCGTCGCGCCTGCTCCGGCCGACCGCACGAAGGTGTGGTTCGGCTTCGAATGGAAACTCTAGCGCGCTCTCGCGGAAAAAGGGGACTCGAAATGACCGACGTTTCGGACAAGAAGACCGGCCTGAGCCGCCGCGCTGCGCTGACAGGCGCCGCCGCAACCGTATTTGCTGCAAAGATAGCGTTTCCCGCCGGCGCTTTCGCGCAGGGCAAAGGCCCGGAAGTAACGAAGGCCAGGCTGGGCTTCATCGCGCTGACCGATTGCTCGCCGGTGATTATCGCGAAAGAGCGCGGGCTCTTCGACAAATACGGCCTGCCAGATGTGGAAGTCCTCAAGCAGGCTTCATGGGCCTCGACGCGTGACAATCTCGTGCTGGGCTCCGGCGGTGGCGGAATCGATGGCGCGCACATCCTCTCGCCCATGCCCTATCTGATGACGCTCGGAACCATCACCAGTGGCAAGCCTGTGCCGATGAACCTCCTCTGTCGCCTCAACATCAACGGGCAGGCGATCTCGGTTTCGAACACGCTGCATACTTCGGGCGTCAACCTCGACGCCTCGGCGCTGAAAGCGCGATTTGCCGACATGAAAAAAGCAGGCAAGGCCGCAAAGGTCGCCATGACATTCCGGGGAGGAACGCACGATCTCTGGATACGCTATTGGCTCGCTGCGGGCGGAGTGAACCCCGACACCGACTGCGAGACTATCGTGATCCCGCCGCCGCAGATGGTGGCGAACATGCGCGCAGGCACCCAGGACGCCTTCTGCGTCGGCGAGCCCTGGAACGCTCAGCTAGTAAGCCAGAACCTCGGCGCCACCGCGGCGACGACGTCCGAAGTGTGGATGAACCATCCCGAGAAGGCGCTCGGGATGCGCGCCGACTGGGTGGCCAAGTATCCTCGCGCCACGCAGGCCTTGCTGACTGCCGTGATGGAGGCTCAGCGCTGGTGCGATGACATGAAGAATCGGCCGACCATGTGCTCGATCGTGGCCGGGCGGCAGTACATCAACGTGCCGCTCAACGACATCCTGCCCCGCCTCACCGGCAAGATCACCTACGACAAGAGCCGTGTCGTCGAGAAGTCGCCGCACATCATGAAGTTCTGGGCGGACGATGCGAGCTTCCCCTGGAAGTCGCACGACAAATGGTTCCTCACCGAGAACATCCGTTGGGGCAACATTCCCGCGGGAACCAATGTGGCCGCGACCGTGGACAAGGTGAACCGGTCGGACATCTGGCGCGCCGCCGCCGCGACGCTGAAAGTTGCGGCGCCCGCGAGCGACAGCCGCGGCGTCGAGAAATTCTTCGACGGCAAATCATTCGATCCGGCGAATCCTGAAGCCTATCTCGCGTCACTCGCCATCAAGCAGATCGCGTGAAGGAAGCCATCACCTTGCTCGCCGCCGTGAAATCGGAAGCGCTCCCGGAGACGGGCCCGGCGCTTAGCGCGGAGATTGTCAGGCTGCCGCGGCCCAGAAAACGTCCGGGGCGTCACATGGTTGTCGTCGGCCGCATCCTCGCCTCGATCATTCCACCCGTGGTCGTGATCTTTCTCATCCTGGTTTTCTGGCAGATCGCGTGTGGCGATCCCGCGTCTCTCTTTCCCGGACCGCTGTCGATCTGGGAACAGTCGCGCGAGCTGATCGTTGATCCGTTCTTCAATCGGGGCGGCGTAGACAAGGGTTTGTTCTGGCACGTGTCGACGTCGCTCTCCCGGGTGGCGCTCGGCTTCGGTCTCGCCGCCTTCACCGGCATTCTGCTGGGCGTCTGGATCGGCGCGAACCGCTGGGCCCTCCGGGCGCTCGACCCGATCTTTCAGGTGCTGCGTACGGTGCCGCCGCTCGCTTGGCTGCCGATTTCACTGGCGCTGTTCCGCGAAGCGCAACCGTCGGCGCTGTTCGTGATCTTCATCACGTCGATCTGGCCGGTGATCATCAACACCGCGGTCGGCATCCGCAACCTGCCGCAAGACTATCTCAACGTCGGACGCGTGCTGCGGCTGTCGCCTATCGAGATGTTCTTCCGCATCATGGCCCCCGCGGCGACGCCCTACATCTTCACCGGCTTGCGCATCGGGATCGGCATGAGCTGGCTGGCGATCGTCGCCTCCGAAATGCTGCTCGGCGGCGTCGGCATCGGCTTCTTCATCTGGGACCAGTACAACGCCAGCCGCATCTCCGACATCGTCGTCGCCCTGATCTGGGTCGGCCTCGTCGGCTACGCGCTGGACCGCTTCGTCGCTCTTCTGGGCCGTTTCGCCTCGCGCGGCACAGCCGCAAGCTAGGAAAGGCAAACCATGCCCGGCTATCTTTCCATCGAAGGCGTCTCCGTATCCTTCCAGCGCGCGGGCGTCGTCTCGGATGTCCTGCGCGACATATCGCTGGCGATCGAGCAGGGCGAGTACGTCTCCATCATCGGGCATTCGGGGTGCGGGAAATCCACGCTGTTGAATGTCGTCGGCGGACTCGTGGCGCCGGTTTCGGGTGGCGTGATCCTCGACCGCCGGGAAGTGGTGGGGCCGGGGCCGGAACGCGCGATCGTATTCCAGAACCACAGCCTGCTGCCGTGGCTGTCCTGCTACGAGAATATCCGCCTCGCGGTCGACAAAGTGTTCGGCCGCACGAAGTCGAGGGCCGAGCGCCATGACTGGGCGATGCACAATCTCCAGCTGGTGCAGATGGCCCACGCCGCCGGCAAGCGGCCGGGCGAGATCTCCGGCGGCATGAAGCAGCGTGTCGGCATCGCCCGGGCGCTCGCGATGGAGCCAAAGGTCCTGTTGCTGGACGAACCCTTCGGCGCCCTCGACGCGCTGACGCGTGCAAGCCTGCAGGACGCGGTCGCCGAAATCCATGCCAGGGTCGGCTGCACTGTTCTGATGATCACTCACGATGTCGACGAAGCCGTGTTCCTCTCCGACCGCATCGTGATGATGACCAACGGACCCGCCGCGACGATCGGTGAGATTCTGGCGATCGGCCTGCCGCGCCCGCGCATCCGGGCGGCGATGGTCGAGGAGCCCCGTTTCAACCAGTATCGCCTGAAGGTGCTGGAATTCCTCTACAGCCGCCACGCAGCGAGGGCAGCCTGACGGCGCAACTCGCTCACGACAACAGCTCGGCCAGCATGGAGGCGGCGCGCGCGGCGCCGTCGGACTCTACCGGCCTCGGGCGGCGCGGCGTGGCCAGCTCGGATACCATTGCGGCGGCGATGGCGTCCGGATCGCTTGTCGAGAAGTTCATCCGGCGGCCAGCGCCATAACATTCCAGCCGGTGCGCGACGTGGACGTTCTGCTCGAAATGGTTCTGCAGCGGGAAATAGAGGAAGGGTGTGCCGGCGGCGGCGAGCTCCATGCAGGTGGTGAGGCCGCCCTGCACGAGCGCGAGATCGCAGGCCGCAAGGTGACGGTCGAGGTCAGGCACGAAGGCGCGGACGGTGACGCCAGCTGGCGCCGCGACGGACGCAGGATCGATGCGCGGACCCACGACGACCGTCATGGTCAGCCCGGAGATGCGGCGCTTGGCGATGGGATAGGCGGCGAGGATCCGCCGGACGAGAGCGCTTCCAACGCCTGAACCGCCCACGGCGACGATGCAGGCGATTTCGCCATCGCGATAACCGAAGCGTTCGCGCAGTTCGTTGCGCGGACCGAAACGGCTGGGATGTTCGCCAATGACGTATCCCGAAAAGTCGAAATGCTTGGGTATCCAGTCGCGCATGGCTGGCAGGTCTCGGCCGAAACCCAGCGGCGCGATGTCGTGTGGATTCCCGACGAAGATCGCCCGGTCGCGCAGGCCTGGATGTCCTTCCACGTGGCCGATCATCTCGGCGTTGTAGTCGGTCGTCAGCACAGCTTCGCGCGTCCCGCCGCCCGGCATCGGGACCCAGCCGACAAAATCGGTGAGCCAGGCAACCTGCGTGTTCTTCAGCTCCGGATGCTCGTGCCAGTAGTAGTCGACGTCCCAGGCCTCGTCGGCGATGACGAGATCGTACTTCTCGCTCTCCACCACTTCCTGGAACACCATGAAGTTGCGAATCAGGATTTCATCCATGCTGCGGATGGCCTGGAAGCAGTTTAGGTCGTGCTCGCCGGCCTCTTCCTCGATGTGCTGCGTCTCGCTTGCCAGAAGCCTGCTCGCCTCGTGGATGCGTTCGTCGTTCGCGTCGAGAAAGCGCGTCACCGGATCCTGCGCCAGCCAATCGACCTGAAGGTCAGGGCGATGCTTGCGCAGCTCGCGTACGATCGCGAGGTCGCGGCGCGCATGGCCGAGGCCGATCGGGGAGGAGAGATAAAGCGCTTTTCGCTCGTGGCTGCTGCGCGGGCGCTGTTCAGGCTTCCAGGTTCCGAGCTTTCGCGCGAGGAAATCGCGGACCAGAGTGTTGGTCCAGGCCGGGAACCGGGCATGGGCGGCATGGCCTGCGCCCGGCGCCATATGCAGCTCCCCGCCGGTGAGTTCGGCGACCTTTTCCGACATGGCCGGCGGACAGATCGCATCGTCCGTCCCGTGGATCAGCATCACCGGGCAGGCGATGCGGCGATACATGTCCTCGGTTACCGGGTACCGAACCGGCGGACCGGCCGTCACGGTTTTGGTCAGCGTCTCGCCATCGCCCTCGGTCGCCCATAACAGCGCGTCTTCGACCTGCTTGGTCGAATGCGGTTCGGGAAAAATCTGGCCGATGAAGAATTCGCAGAAATCGGGATAGTGGTCGCGCCAGTGGGCGCGGTTGAACTTCTGCCAGTCCTGCGGGTTCTCGAACTTTTCGTCGAATTTGGAAGCGCTGCGGCCGATATGATCCCGAACCAGCGGCATGCGGCCGCTGACCGTAATCAACGCCTCCACGCGCTCCGGAAAATTGGCGGCCACGATCGACCCGACGAGACCGCCTATCGACAACCCAAACAGGATAGCGCGCGTCGTGCCGGTGGCGTCCAGCACGGCGAGGGCGTCATCCGCAAATTCATCGGAAGAATAGCTCTTGCTGGATTTAGGCCGATCCGACTTCCCGTTGCCGCGCGGGTCGTAGGCGATCACGCGGAAACGGTCCGAGAAGTATGGGATCTGGGCCTTGTAGATACGCGAATGCACGATCGACCACGCCGGGACAAACAGGATCGTGTGGTCGCCCTCGCCATAGATCTCGTAGTGGATCTGGACTCCGTCGCGGTCGACGAAGCCCTCGGTGTGCGGCAGCTTTGCGCGCATGGCGAACGTCCCTAACTGTGCGCCTTCTCGAGTTTCCTGATCGCCACGCCGATGCGCCGCAGCGCCCGGCGGACGGGTATGCGCTTCGATTCGGAGTCGAGGAGCAGAAATGCTTCGGCGCCGATGAACGCCGCGCCGACGAGAGCCGAAATATCTTCGGCGGAGAAGGGCGCCAGCGAGCCGAAACGGTCTTCGGCCTTTCGGGCGACGCTGGTCAGTAGTTCCATCCACCCGCCGATGCTTTCGCGCACCAGCCTCGCGACCTCCGGGTCCGACCAGCCCGCGGCCCACAGCTCCATCAGTGTGCGCACATACCCGGACTTGAGATCGTCATCGAGATAGTCGCATGCCCGCTCCCACTGTTCCGAAATGGACATGGACGGATCGGCGTACATCTCCCTCTGGCGGCCCAGGAGCTGCGCGTTCTGGTATTCGAACATCGCCGCGACCAGACCCTGCTTGGATCCGAAATGATAGTGGATCTGGCTCAGGGGCACGCCGGCGGCCAGGGCTACGTCGCGCGTCGACAGCCCACTGTATCCCTGCTCGCGCAGCATCCGCTTGGCCGCCTCCAGTATGGCTGTCCGCGTGGTGTCGACCTTGCGCGGAGCGGACACTTTGGCTGGTTGCGCCTTTCGGGGCGAGGCAGTCCTGGTCACTTGCCTACCTCGACGTGGCGGGCGCCGTGCGTGTCCTTCCGACCCATGCCCGGGATGAGCATTGGCGTGCGGCGGCGATAGTCGGAATAGGTCTGGCCAAACTGCCGGATCAAGTCGCGCTCCTCAAGCTGGATCGCCGCGAGGATATAGATCGTTGTCACGATTGCGAAGATGAGATGGGCGACCGTCATCGTCGGCGCCGACCAGAAGATGATCAGCCAGCCGACATAGATCGGATGCCGCACCAGCTTGTAGAGGCTCGGCGTGTGGAAGGCCGGCTCGCCATAGGCCTGGCCCCCAAGTCGCCGCCAGACCTGCTTTAGGCCGAACAGGTCGAAATGGTCGATCAGGAAAGTGGCGTAGAGCAACAGGGCCCAGCCGGACAGGTAGAGTCCAATCACCGTCGCTCGCGGCCAACCCTCGGGCGTATCCCAGATCACGCCGCCGATCGGCTGCCAGAGTACGAACAGGGCGACCAGGGCCAGCGAACTCAAGAGCACATAGACGCTGCGCTCGGCAGCCGGCGGCACGAACTTCGTCCACCACCGTTTGAACGCCGGCCGCGCCATCCCGCTGTGCTGGATCGCGAAAGCGGTGAGCAGGCCGAGGTCGATCAGGACCGCATCCATGACCGGCGAATGAGGAACGGCATCGAGACTGGTTGGAGTCAGAAAGCCGCCGACGAAGCCGATGGCATAGAGAAACACGGCGAAGAAAACGACGTAGCTGACCACTCCAAAAACGAAGATCCCAACGCGTGCCATCATGGCCTCCTGCAAAACCGCCACCGCCTGTCTTCCAATCGGAACGAACGGCCTGGCTCAGGTTTGTCGGCAATGTCTAATTCGGTCGACCGACCGAGTCAAGGCGCGAGCGCACTAGCGACTGAAAAAAGGTCGGGATGATCCTTTCGAGAAGTTTCGCCGGGGAAGGTTTGGCCGCTTCCCATGCTTCACTTGACTGGCCGTCAAGATCGGCGGCCACTTCGTCCCAACCCCCGGATCGCTCAGGGCCAAACCGCCGCTGAGCAATACCGGATCAGAGATAGGGGAAGCGCATGGGGCGTCTGATCGCGGCCATCCTCGTCATCGGAAGCGCCGTATGCCTGTACTTTGCATTGACGCAGCCCATCGTGATTTCACGCATGGTCAGCCTCAACCAGATGATCCGGGTGATCTATCCGGAAGCGGCGTTTGCCGCGAGCCAGCCAGCCAAGCCCGCTCCGCCTGTCTCCGCTGCGCCCGCAACCGCGGCTCCCGCAACCACAGCTCCCGCAACCCCGGCGCCGGCTGCAGCTCCCGCCCCGGCAGCGGCGCCTGCTGCATCGGGCCAGACGACTGCGCCCAGCCCGTACGAAGCCAAAGTCAGCCAGTACGAAAAGATGTTCACCACCATGGTGCTCGGCTCCGACGCGGCGAAGCAGCACTTCGCCGAACTCACCCAGCCGAAAGGCTACACTGCCTGGCAGAGCGCTCGCGTTCTCTACGATGCCGGCGACATGGTTGCGGGCACGGCCATCATCGCCTTCAGCGTCATCTATCCCATCGTGAAGACGCTGGCTCTGTTCGTGATGATCCTCGCCAACATCCGCCAGAAGACAGCGCTGAAACTTGCAGAGTGGACGCACAAATACACGATGCTCGACGTCTTCGTCGCCGCTGTGACGGTCGTCGCCATCTCGACGCAAAAGCTGCTCGAGATCGACACCGGTCCAGCTGTCTTGTGGTACATCGCCTATCTGGTCGTCGGCTTCCTCTCAGTGTCGGTGCTGATCCGGGCCGGACGCAAGGAATCCCCGCCGGCCGCCGCGTGACGGCAGACACAGAACTTGAGCCGTGCCCGCCCGCGCCTTGACGGTTGCATTCGAGCGATCCCTAGCGCCGTAGCTCCCGGTCCCTACAGCCCGCCCTGGTTGGCTTCGACCGAGGCGAAGGCGCTGGCGAGGCGGCGGTAGAAGTTGAGGCGGTCCTGGTCTTCGCTGGAGAGGAATTCTTCGGCCAGCTTGGCCCCGGGTAGGGCCTCGGGCGTGAGGCCGGCCAGCGCCGGGGCCATCATCTGGGCCCAGATGCGGGCGGACATTTCTCCGCCCGTCACCTTCGCCATCGGCGCGTCGTTGTCGTTGCCCACCCACACGCCGCCGACATAGCGGGTCGTATAGCCGATGAACCAGGCGTCGCGCCAATCCTGCGAGGTGCCGGTCTTGCCCGCCACCTCCCAGCCCGGAATCTGCGCGGCGCGGCCGGTGCCCTGGACCACGACGCGGCTCAGCATGCCGGTCATGTCCTCGGCGAGGTTCTGCGGATAGACGCGGTTGTCCTTCACGACCGGATTCGAATAGAGCAGGTCACCCTTGGAGTTGCGGATCTCCTCGATGATGTAGGGCGAGATCTGCAGACCGTTCCTCGCCAGCACGCCATAGCCCGTCGTCATGTCGAGCAGCGTCACCTCGTCCGACCCCAGCGTGATCGAGGGATAGTTGTGAAGCTGCGACTTGACGCCGAACTCGTGCGCCAGGGCCGTCACCTTCTCGAGGCCGATCTCGTAGCCGATCTGCGCAGAGACAGTGTTGAGCGAGTCCGCCAGCGCTTCGGACAGCGTCACCGCGCCGCGATATTCCCCGCCGTAGTTGCGCGGGCGCCAGTTGCCGATCTGGATCGGCATGTCATAGCGCACCGTGCCCGGCGTCATCCCGTCCTCCAGCGCCGCCGCGTAGACGAACATCTTGAAAGCCGAGCCGGGCTGGCGCCGCGCCTGCGTCGCGCGGTTGAATTTCGATTTTTCGTAGTCGCGCCCGCCTACCATCGCGCGGATCGCGCCATTGGTTTCCATCAGGAGGGCCGCGCCTTCCGACGCCTTCTTCTCCTTGCCCATGGTGGCGATGCCGGTCTCGACCGCCGCCTGCGCCTTGGCCTGCAGGTCGAGATCGAGCGTCAGCTTGATGACGAGGTCCGGTGGCGGATTGGGCAGGAGTTCGTGTACCCGCTCCACCGCATAGTCGAGCGCGTGACCGGAGAAGGTCTCGGTGACGTCGGAGCCGAAGACGAGTTCCTGGCGCTTGGCCGCGTCCGCCTGATCGAGCGTGATGTAGCCGGCCTCGACCATCTGATCGAGCACGTAGTGCTGGCGTTCGCGCGCCTTGGGCGTCGCGGCCTGGTTGGCGAAGCGCGAAGGCGCTTTCGGGAAGGCGGCCAGCATCGCCGCCTCGGCGATCGTCAGGTCCTGCGGCGCCTTGGCGAAATAGGTGCGCGCCGCCGCGTCTATGCCGTAGGCGCCGGCCCCGAGATAGATGCGGTTGAGATAGAGTTCGAGGATCTGGTCCTTGTCGAGCATCGACTCGAGGTCGCCGGCGAGCCTTGCCTCCTGCGCCTTGCGCTTGATCGTCTGGTCCGGCGTCAGGAACAGGTTCTTCACCAGCTGTTGCGTGATCGTCGATCCGCCCTGCACGGTGCGCCCGGCGCGCATGTTCTCCATCGTTGCGCGGAAGATCGCGCCGTAGTCGACGCCCTGGTGCGCCAGGAAGTTCTTGTCCTCCACCGCGATGAAGGCGTTGACCACGTGCAGCGGCAGGTCGGCGGTGTGCACCGCCTTGCCGTAGCGCGGGCCGCGCACCGAAATGGTCACGCCGTTGCGGTCGACGAATTCCACCGCCGGCTCGCGGTTCAGCGCCCACAACGCATCCCGCGAGGGCAGCTGGGGCATCTGGGCGAAAAGCGTGTTCCACAGCAGGCCGAAGGTGACCGCGCCTACTGCGGCCATCGTGCCGATCACTTTGAGGAAGGGCGGGCCATAGCGCGCCAGCAGGCTGTCAGGATCGCTTGAATATCTGGCAGTTGAACTCATCCGTCACCCAACAGTCGCGCCAAACGGCCCGTGAAGGGCCCATCGCCCCACCAAGTCAGGCCGGACCCTTGCCCGGCGCAGGATCAACGCGCAACCAGCCCTTTTTGCCCACGCCAGCAAGCAAACATTAGGGCGGAGCAGGGCCGCTCACGAATGAATTAGCAGCAACCAGCAGCCCGGCCAGCTGCCATGGCCGGTGTGGCGCCTGTGCGGGACGCGCTAGTTCGGGTCCTGCCGCGAGTCTCCGCTGCTGTGGAAGACTCTTGGTGAGTCGTCTGGTGGTGGGGGTGGTGGAGGCGGTGGTGGTGGTGAGGATGCTGCTGGTGTGAAGGACGGTGGTGGGCTTGGGGGTGGGTTGTTTTGGCCTCGCCATAGTGACGGTGGGGGTCGGGACGGTGGTGGCGGCGCCGGTGAGTCTGACACTGACGGGTGTACCGGGTTGTACTTTGGCGATGGTTGCGCCGGTTGCTGCGGCGGTGGCGGGTTCGGCTTGTTCCGGTACAGCGATGGCGGCGCCTGTGGTGGTGGTTGTTGTTGGGGTGGCGCCGGGTTGGCGTTCCCGCTGTTCCCGCCCCCGCTGTTGTTGCCGCCGTTGTTGGGAGGGGTGTTGGGCTTGTTCTTCCAGAGGCTGGGGTAGGTGTTGTTGCGGTCGTCGTTCCAGCCGCCGTGGCGCCCGTGGTCGTCGTCCCAGTCGCGGTCCCAGTTGTGGTTCCAGTCCCGGTCGTAGCGCCCGCCATTG
>Ga0210377_10004184_pt1 | contig 12190 bp, 12 predicted proteins | sample PLM4_65_b1redo_FD_155480 | JGI IMG/M metagenome (GOLD analysis project Ga0210377, IMG submission 155480) | Groundwater sediment microbial communities from an aquifer in East River, Colorado, USA - PLM4_65_b1 redo | ecosystem: Environmental > Terrestrial > Soil > Riparian zone | place: USA: East... | reverse complement strand
TCTTGTGATCACCACCAGCGCCAATGCTGCCGTCGCCAAGCAGGGATCATTTGCCTATGACACCAGTAAGGCTGCTGCAAATCATCTCGTGCGCGAATTGGCAATTGAGCTTTCGCCGTTGGTGCGTGTCAACGGATTGGCACCTGCGACCGTAGTGGAGGGGAGCAGCATGTTCCCCCGCGATCGGGTGATCAGTTCACTTACAAAATACAGCATTGCCTTTGATGAAAGTGAAAGCACAGAAGCCCTTCGCAGCAAGCTGGCGGAGTTCTATGCCCAGCGAACGCTGACCAAATCCCCCATCACGCTGGCAGATCAGGCAGAGATGGCGTATCTGCTGAGCAGCAGCAAATTTAGCAAGACAACAGGGCAGATCATCAGCGTGGACGGCGGTCTGCATGAAGCCTTCTTGCGATAAAGAATACGAAAACTACGTACCACGAAGGACACAAAGGACACCAAGGTTGGATGAAAGATGATTGAATAGCCTTTCCATAGATTTTCCTTTGTGTACCTTTGTGGTTGAGATTATTCGGATCAGAGAATATATGCCAAAAGCCCAACTTTTCATCACCTGTCTTGGTGACCAGTTCTACACCTCCACGCTTCAAAACATGACGCATATTCTGGAGCGTCTTGGAGTTGAGTTGATCTTTCCTCCTGAACAAACCTGCTGTGGACAGCCGCTCTTCAACAATGGCTTTGAAGACAAGACGCGTCCGGTGGCACTGAACTTCATGCATGCCTTTGCCAAAAGCGACGCACCCATCATCGGACCGTCGGGTTCGTGTGTCAGCATGGTCAAGCATCATTATCCTTCTTTGTTCAAAGAGGGAACTCCTGAACATACTCTTGCGGTGGATATCTCCTCTCGCACATTCGAATTCACTGAATATCTTGTCAACGTGCTCAAGGTCACCGATGTTGGCGCTGTGTATTCGCACAAAGTCAGCTATCATGCATCCTGTCATTATCTGCGCGAGATGGGGCTCAAAACCGAAGCAAAGACACTTCTCAATTGTGTCAAAGGTTTGGAATTCGTTTCGCTCAAGGAAGAAGAGACTTGTTGCGGCTTTGGTGGCGCGTTCACCGTGACCTATCCAGAAGTCAGTCGTTCCATGATGGAAAACAAGGTAAAGGACATTGTTGCCAGCGGCGCGGATACGGTCGTCATGTGCGAACCGGGCTGCTTGATGAATGTCGCCGGTGGATTGCACAAAGCGGGCTCAAAGATACGCGCCATGCACATTATTGATCTTCTGGCGTCAAGGGAAGATACTCTATGACTCACGAAGTACCCACCTATATTGGCTTTGAAGAATACAGCGAGCGTGTTCCCGCCAGCATTCCATCGGCGGTGCAACAGGCGACGAATCGCTTTGTCAGCGGAAGAGCCGCGCGTGTTTCAGAGCTTCCGCAGTGGGAAGAGCTGCGCCAGATCGGCTCGGACATTCGCTTGCACACCATTGAACATATGGATGTGTATCTCACGCGTCTGGAGGAAAAGGTCAAAGCGGCTGGTGGACATGTCCATTGGGCGCAGACAGCCGAGGATGCAAATCGGATCGTTTTGCAGATCGCGAGAGAACACAACGTCAAGACGGCGGTCAAGTCCAAGTCCATGGCAACCGAAGAGATCGGGTTGAATCACGCACTCGAACAGGCGGGCATCCAGGCGATCGAAACCGACCTCGGCGAATACATCATCCAACTGGCTGGCACGGGACCTTCCCACATCATTGTCCCAGCGGTGCATCTCAAGAAGGAAGAGATCGCAGCCATCTTCAGCGAAAAGCTGGACATGAACGCGCCTGCCGATCCCATTGAACTGGCACGCATTGCCCGAGAAGTGTTGCGCGAAAAATTTCTGAATGCCGAAATGGGAATTTCCGGGGGCAACTTCCTCGTTGCGGAAACGGGCACACTGGTCATGGTCACCAACGAAGGCAATGGGCGCATGTGTACGACCGTGCCCGACCTACATGTTGCGGTTGTAGGTATCGACAAGGTAATTCCTGACTGGGAGTCACTCACTGTATTCCTGAAGCTGTTGGCGCGTTCTGCCACAGGGCAAAAGCTTTCCACCTATACACAATTTATTACAGGTCCGCGCTGTGAAGAGGGGGAGTTTGGTCCGAAGGAATTCCATCTGGTCCTTCTGGATAACGGGCGTTCCAATGTTCTCAAGGATCCCGTTGGGCGAGAAGTGTTCAAATGTATTCGTTGCGGTGCCTGTGCGAATGTTTGTCCCGTGTATAAGAACGTTGGTGGTTTTGCCTATGGCTGGTTCATCTCTGGTCCGATTGGTGCGATCCTTTCGCCGCAGATGCTCGGCACAAAAACAGCGCGTGAACTGCCCTATGCATCCACGCTATGTGGTGCGTGTGCGGATGTTTGCCCGGTCAAAATTCCCATCCCAACGATCCTTCGCCATCTGCGTCGCCGCGTTGCTCAGGGCGACGCGATTGCACTTCCAACAATGCCAGCGCCCATCCGTGTGACTGCAAGTCTCGCATCGCTAGCTTTGACACAGAATTGGATCTATCGTTTTGGAACTCGATTGCTTCCAACTCTGATGTCTGTTTTCAGACGCGACAACTGGGTTCCATCCGCGCCATATCCCCTCAGCCGTTGGACAAAGGCCCGCCCCTTACCTCCGTTCACAGCCGGCTTCAGAAACTGGTGGAAAAATGTGCGCTCCGCCAAAACGAAGGAGTCCGCACGATGACCAATCCCGTGATCGACAACATTCGCCGTTCCCTGGGGCGCACCGTTCAATCGCCAATCGAGCCGCGTCCCGTTATCTATGCATCGCGCCAGGCTGAATCGTTGGAGTCCGATATGGAGCACTTCCTGGATGAGATCACGAAGCTTTCCGCTGTGGGGGAGCAACTATCGCCTAAGGAAATTGACTCTGCATTGAAATCCCTGGTGACAGAACAGAATATTCGCAAGGCAACCGTATGGGAAACCGCTTCTCTGCGACAACTGGGAGTGGCTGAGATCCTCAACTCGCTCGGCGTAGAGCTTGTTTCAGCGAACGCAGACAAATACGAAATGGCGCAATGTGATCTCGGCATTACCGAAGCGGACTTTCTTCTGCCTGAAACTGGAACACTTATATTGAAGTCGTCCCATGAAAAGCCACGCGCTGTATCTCTTCTTCCGCGGATCCATCTTGCCATCGTCCGTCCTGAGATGCTGCGCGCTGACATGCACCAGGTATTTGCAGAAGCAAAGTACAGCAATTATCTTGTGTTCATCACCGGTCCCAGCCGCACCGCGGATATTGAACTAACAGTTACACTCGGCGTGCATGGACCGAGAAATCTGTTCGTATGGGTCGTAGAGGATCGAAAAAATCATCACAACTAACTGGTGTTTCCAAACCTGCTCCCAGTGCCGTTCTCGGCGCTGGATTTCTTGAGTATGTACGGTGAAGATGGTGGTCAACTTCCAATAATGACGCACCGTAGCATTTTTATGCTTCTCTCACTCGCTCATGCGACAACAACGGAAGGTCTATTAATCAGCCGCAAGACTAGTCCTTCCCCGAAGTCGTTCCACATCACGCATCGGCGGTAAACCAAAGAGGCTTTTATAATCTCGATTGAAGTGCGAAGCGTTGTGGTAACCGACGCGGGACGCTGCCCTCGCAGCGTCGAGTCCATCGCCCAACATGAGGCGGCGCGCTTCTTGAAGTCGTAATCGCTTCTGGAATTGCAAAGGGCTCATGGCAGTAACAGCCTTGAAGTGGTGATGAAATCCAGAGACGCTCATCCCCAGCTCGCTCGCAATGTTATGTACTCGAATCGGTTGGTCAAAGTCTCTATGCAGACGCTCAATTACCTTCGCAATAGGGGGAGTATAGCCACTAAGGATTGCGACATGGCGGAGGCGCTCACCCTGCTCTCCAGTCAAAAGACGGTATACAATTTCCCGTTTCACGAGCGGGACAAGGACCGGCGCTTCGACCGAATTCTCGATAAGTCTGACGAGCCGCACCACAGCATCCAGGAGATCTGCATCCAAAGGGCTCACGTTGAAGGCTTTTACATCCGTAGGTTCTGATAGTGGAGTTTGCCCAGATTCACTCATAACTGAGCCGACCAGGATGGGATCCAGTTCCACTCCAACACTCAGATAGGGACGCTCTCTAGTTGCTTCGACAATTTGGGTGACGAGGGGTAGTTCTACTGTGCCAATGCAATAATGATAGGGATCGTACCGATAATGTTCCTCGCCCAGTTGGGTTTCCTTGCTACCTTGAGCGATTACATTGAAGGTAGGAGCAGACAGACTAAGAAGTGGTTCATTAGGCGAGGAGAAGCGGCGGAGGTAAACATCTTTGAACGGCTCGACTGTGCCGTCTTCGGTAATAGCTCTCGCGATTCGCTCAACCAATTCATATTTATAGGCTTCTATTACTCGTGCATCTCGCTCTACCGGTTGGGAGATCTTTACATTCATTGGACCATTCGACTTCCTAAATTACCAAACTTTGCAGAATCAGACAATAATTTACGAGAATCATTATACCAATCTTGCGTTTCGCAGTTCTAAAATACATGAGGATCAAATGAAGCGGTTCACCGTCTTCAGGCAACGGACCAGCCGTATAGTTTACCAGTATGGTGCGCATCGGTGCCTTAGAGAGTGTTTCTTAAGTAGTTTGAAGCCATGTTAAAACGCCTTTCAAACCATGTTCAGCCACGAATTTCACGGATTTACACGAATTTTGCCCATCAAACGTCAAACCTTCGTGCTCTTTGTGTCCTTTGTGGTGAGTTAAGAAACAGTCTCTTACTCCAAATAGACGATCCAGCATGCGCGGTCGGCGCCAGTGTTACGTTCGAGCCCGATACTCGCGCAGTGTGGCGTACACACCTGCTGGGTCAGCACCTGATTATTCAACTTTGAACTTACGTCTTATCGAAAGGAAAAAATGGCTCTGCCTTATCATCAATTAATCGTGCTCTTCCTCGTGGTTATCTTGATCACTGCTTGCGCGCCCGCCTCAACGCCCACGCCGCTGTCGACAACGGTTGGGGCTCCAACTGTTGTACCGGCAACGCCCACCTCGCCGCCAGCTGCGTCGCCAGGCCCACAAGAAACCTACGCAGCGACGGCTGTGCCTACAAGCCAACCGGTAGCCGGTGAAACACAGATACGGGTGACCATCGGCGATACGGTCCTGCCCGGGCGGCTGTGGGACAACGCCACGGCGCGCGACCTGATCGGCCAACTTCCGTTGACGCTAACCTTCCGCGACTTCAACGGACTCGAGAAGATATCGCAGCTCCCCCGGAAGCTGCCAATGGATGGCGTACCGGCGGGTGCGGACCCGTTCCCTCGCGACATCGGCTACTACGCCCCGTCGGGCGACCTCGTCTTCTATTACGGCGATGTCGGCTACTTCAACGGCATCGTGAGGATCGGACAGTTCGACGGCACCATGGACACCATCTCGAGTCAGGCTGGCGACTTCACCGCGAAGATCGAGCTTGCGAACTGATCATCACGCGATGCGGCTGGCCAAGCGTTTCTTTCGTATCCAGTAGTCTGCCACGTAGTGGCGAACACCATAAACGATAAAGGAGATATACCATGCAAGGAACAATGCTCTACGGTCCTCGGGATGTGCGCTTTGAGGAACGCCCTGACCCAAAGATCATCGAACCAACAGACGCCATTATCAAATTGTCGGCTGCCTGTGTGTGCGGCTCGGACCTCTGGCCCTACCGCGGCGTTGACCCGGTGATGCAGCCGATACCGATGGGCCATGAGTACGTCGGCATCGTCCAGGAGGTAGGTAGCGAGGTTAGGAACATCAAGCCTGGTCAGTTCGTTGTCGGCTCGTTCTTCGCGTCGGACAACACCTGCGAGATCTGTCAGTCCGGTTACCAGACGTCCTGCATCCAAAGGCAACCTGGTGCCCCCACCGGCGCGCAGGCGCAGTATGCCCGCATCCCGCTCGCCGATGGTACGCTGGTCGCTACGCCAGACCTTCCACCTGACGATCTCATTCCCAGCCTGCTCTCCGCCTCCGATGTGCTTGGCACTGGCTGGTTCGGTGCTGCGGCAGCCGCAGTGGGTCCTGGCAAGACGGTGGCAGTTGTTGGCGATGGTGCCGTTGGATTGCTCGCGGTGCTCTCTGCGAAACAGATGGGTGCGGAGCGCATCATTGTGATGAGCCGGCACGAGGATCGGCAGAAACTGGCGCTGGAGTTCGGCGCGACGGACATCGTGACAGAACGCGGTGACGAGGGTGCGGCACGGATTAAGGATCTCACGAATGGGTTTGGCGCGCACTCTGTGATCGAGGCAGTCGGCACGCAGGAAGCGATGATGCAGTCTATCCGCTCCACGCGACCGGGTGGTCATGTTGGATTTGTCGGCGTGCTTCACGATGTGAAGATCCCTGGAGGAGAGTACTTCTTCTCGCACGTGCATCTGCACGGCGGTCCCGCTCCGGTCCGCCACTTTTTGCCCAATTTGATTGATCTGATCTGGAGCCGAAAGATCAATCCCGGCAAGGTCTTCGACTTGACCCTGCCGCTGGAACAGGTGGCAGAGGGCTACCGCGCGATGGATGAACGGCGCGCGATCAAAGCACTGCTGCGCCCGTGAGGTGAGAACCCATGACTGCATGGACGAGCGCTGAACTCAAAAAGATCGAAGCAGCCGAAGAATTAGAGCTTGCATCCCTTCGACGTGATGACACCCTGGGCAAGCCAGTGATCATTTGGGTCGTGCGCGTTGGCGATGACATTTATGTTCGCGCTTACAAAGGCCGTACAAGTCCCTGGTTCCGTGGTATTCACACCTGCCCTGGCGGGCGGTGCCAGGGGACGCGCCATCGGGGGCATATCCGGGCGGGCGGTGTCGAAAAAGATGTCGACTTTGTGGACGAGACAATTGCTGATATCAACGATAAGATCGATTCGGCATATCTCACAAAGTACCACCGTTATCCAACATACGTTGCTCCGATGGCGACCACCGATGCACGAGCCGCAACCATCAAACTTGTGCCGCGTTCAAACGAATCGTAGTCATTTCCGTTTATTTGTATTCGCAATAATACAGAACCACATCAAACCAGGATTGCTTCATGGCTCAAATACAAGTTGTATCTACACAACACGATCCGTCAAACCAACGAAAGATCGCCATCGGGGTATGGGCGATTTTCATTGCAGAGTTTGTCAGTTTACTTTTCGCCAACGCCAGAAATATTGCCCAGCCAGGCATGGTCGCCGAGTTTGACGGGATGGCGCTCTTCTCTTGGTTGATCGCGCTGCCCGCGCTTGCGGGTGCGGCGGCTACATTGCTCTTTGGCAAACTCTCCGACGTGTATGGTCGGCGAGCGATCATATTGCTCTCCATTGCCATCTTCAGCGTTGGGTTGGCGATTTCTGCCAGGAGCACCTCCATGGTGTCTCTGGTGGCTGCGCAAACCTTTATGACCATCGGACACTTTCCGATCTTGCCGTTGTGTTTTGCAGTGGTCTGCGATCTCTTCCCGCGTTCACAACGCGCAAAATGGACGGGACTGCTCAACATCCCGACTGGCTTCGCCGCACTGTTTGGTCCTGTTTTGGGTGGAATGGTTGCCGAAAGCGTATTTGGCTGGCGTGGATTGTTTTGGGGCACGATTCCCTTGATCCTGGTGGCGGGCGGCTTGGTCGCTTTTACGCTGCCGGATAACGCCCAAAAGGTGAAACCAAAAATGGATGTGCTTGGCACCTTCGTGATGGTGGTGGCAACGACCACCCTCATTGTTGGATTCTCATGGTTGGGAATGCCGAACAAGTTCGGGGTGGGAATGCTCCAGCTTCTCGTCTCGCTGGTTGCGTGGATCATATTCATCCAGATCGAAAAGCGGGCGGAAGCGCCCATCCTCGATCCGCAGGTACTTTTCAACCGTACCTTTGTCACGGCTGCCGTGGCTGGCTTGCTTTCCTTTTTTGGAATGGTGGGAATCATGGGATATTCGCCGATCTTTGTGCAGGAAGTGATGGCGGTCAGCCCGACCATCAGCGGCTCGATGTTGACTCCCTTCAGCACATTGGTCGCCTTTATCGGTATTCCTGTTGGGTTTTTGCCAGCAAAAACGAAGAAGTATCGCTGGATGTACAATTTTGGTTATGCAGTGGTGACGCTTGCTTTGTTGGCGATGTGGCGCTTTAGTGCCAGCACGCCGATTTGGGTTTATGTGCTGGTGACGGGCATTGCGGGCATAGGCTTGGGAATGATTCCGACCGTTAACGCGGTGGTGGCGCAATTTGCCGTACCCAAAGAACTTTTTGGCGTGGCGGTTGGTGCGATCTTTTTCTTTCAGATGGTTGGAATTGCGGTCTCTCCAGCCATTCTGGGTTTTGCGCAAAGCAGCGCCCCAGACTTGGAAAGTGGTTTGAAATTGGTTTTCCTGGTGAGCGCGATTGCGCTGGCGACCGCCCTGCTCCTAATCCTGACCATTCCTGAAATATCGCTGGATGCAGAAGCAATTGAGAAAGATGAGCTAAGCAAATCTGCCGTCTCAATTGAAACTTCACTTTCGTAGAAAAATGGACATGACCTAACTATATGACAACCACCAACTCCAATTTAAAGGGCAGCGGTTATCTCTTACTGGCGTTGCCGGTGCAATGTCCGTTACATTGACTACAGCCGTCGTCACAGATCTGGAAGAACTATACGTGCCGTATCGCATCGTTGGCCGTCAGTAACTAAGAGAACAACGAAAGGCGTTTGGAACTTTTATAACCGTCACGACTCGATATCATCATTGAGCCGATACGTCGCTTGGAACAGGAATTATTGTTCCCCAACAGATCAAGAGAATAAAAGCGTATGACAGAAAACAGAATTATTACCCAAATATGTATTGTTGTTCGTGATGTCAGGGAAGCAAACTCAAATTGGGCCAAAATCCTTGGAGTTCCGGAAGAAAAGATCGAGACCATCTTCCCGGATGGAATTCTGCACTACACCCACGGCGAGCCAGCGCAATACAAAGACTGTCAGGTCGCAAAATACCAGCTCGATAATTTCGTTCTTGAGTTGATCCAACCCGGTCAATCTCCCAGCCCATGGAGGGTGTTCCTCGAGAAAAACGGACAGGGCGTTTTTCACTTCTGCCTGCTTGTCGAAGATCGAAAGGAGTTTCAACAAACGCTCTCAGAGATTGGCGTTGGACTTCCATACCACATTGGCTATTTCCCCGGTGGTTCATACAGCTATGTTGCATCCGAAGAACAATTGGGATTGGAACTCAGCGTGAACAACCAGGCAGATTACCAGAAATTATTCAAGGGATTGCTGGATGGCACTGTCAACCCCATGGATGAATTGGAATAATAAAATAGGAGATCAACAAATGGATATCAACACACTACGAAAATGGATCGCAGAACGCGACACGTATAGTATTTTGGAAACGGTCGATGTACACACTGGGGTCAGGACTGTGCTCAAAGAGTTTGACTATGTCATTGAAGCACCCAACTGGACACGCGATGGCAAGTACCTGGTCTATAACAGCCAGGGACGAATGTATACATATGAATTGTTAACCGGCGAGATCAAAGAGATCGACACGGGATTCGCCATCGACTGCAATAATGACCACGTCCTCTCACCAGATAACAGCCAGCTTGCTGTAAGTCACTTTACGAATGAAGATGCCACGTCACGGATCTATATCCTGCCGTTTAGAGGTGGCAAACCTGTACTGGTGACGGACAAAGGTCCCAGCTATTTACATGGGTGGTCACCAGATGGTAAACGTCTCGCTTACTGTGCTGAGCGGAATGGTCAATATGATATTTACACCATCTCCATAGATGGCGGCGCGGAAACCCAGCTCACCAATTTGCCCGGACTCGACGATGGACCTGAATACTCTCCTGATGGCAAAACTATCTGGTTCAACTCGGTGCGGACTGGACTGATGCAAGTCTGGCGCATGGAAGCCGACGGCTCGGACCCAACTCACATGGTGAAGGAGGATGCCAACTGCTGGTTCCCGCATGTCTCACTCGATGGAAAATGGGTGGTGTATGTTGCCTATGGCAAGGATGATGTGAATCCGGGTGACCATCCAGCGAACAAAAATGTGGAATTGCGCCTCATGCCCGCCGGGGGATGCGAATCAAAAACCATCGTGAAGCTATTTGGCGGACAGGGAACGATTAACGTCAATTCATGGGCTCCGGATAACCGTATGATCGCTTTCGTCTCATACAGGCTCAAGGCATAATACAGACCAGCAACACACGGAGAATATCATGATACAACCAGTGAAGACAGTCATTATCAGAAGCGGTTCGATCAGCGATGCTTACCTGAGCACAATGCACAATTTTGGCCCCTACTGTCCACGCGCCAAGGTTAGTCAGACCTATTCATCGCCAGCACATAAGCTGAATGGCTTTGTCTACCATCAAAATTGGCTGCACAATTTGCTGATTGCCACTTCCTTGTCTGGCATCAAACCATGACCACAAATTCCAGCAGAATCAGGAAATTGCATGGGAGATGTGGTTCAATGTGGATAGTTCCAGAATAATTATCATTGCTCCAGACAAAAAGACTGCCGCGATCCATCAAAACAAAGATGAGGTGGATCGTGTATTGATAAAACCGTTTTCGTTGGAAGAATTAACGGGAATTGTGCTGCCCTACCGAAATCCTGCTTATTAAAAGTAAACTGCAGATTAGTATTAGCTCTTCTAAGCTACGAGCTGTGGGTTCGAATCCCGCCAGGGGCGCAGATGTAGGGGAAATGAGCACCGCCATATCCAAGATATGGCAGTGCTCTTCGAAGAATATACTATCGAGTGTTACATTCTCTGCTGGGTTCAGGGAATGGTGCTGGATAATTGGGAAATCGTTTGCCAACAGAAGAGTTATCACCAAAAACATATCTCTGGTCTATAGCTGGATCGTAGATCGTATCGACATTCACATCAAAGTTCCAATTTATGGGTTACAGGATGGAAGTCAGAGCTTGATGCTAGCAGCGTCAACTTATCAGCGCGTGTCTATCACTGCATCCTGAAATTGGCGTGCATGATTGCTGATTTAGCGAGGAGTTAAGAGATCCAATCCGCGCATCTGGCAGATGCGCTGAATTATCATCCCAAAATTATGACAGGATGGAGTTCAACAACTCTCGATAGAAATTGTCCCTTGAATGGGGGAATTACATTGAAAAGTAAGTACATATATATAGTGAATATTACTGAATTGGTGATATTAGTCATTTGTCATCCAGACAAAATGTTAGTAAACTGATCAGGAAAGATTTCACAAATAAACGATTGCCTGGTTAATTTGTGAACGTAGCTTCCTACAGTGATACTCCTCTACTTTTTATATGGATTGGCATTTGAGGGACTGGGGCTTGCTACTTATTTGCAGTTGAGGCACGAAGGGGATTTCCCACTCAAAAAGGAACTCCCTTGGCTGGCGGCTTTTGGCTTTGTCGGTGGCGCTGCGGGTTGGGTGGATATGTTCCTGGTCAGCGGTTCGTTGAGCGAAATTGAAAATATATTAAGCATCTTACGAGTAGTCCTGCATCTATTAACGGGTGTGTTCATTCTACGTTTTGGCTGGGGAATGTTGAATAACCTGGATCCATTACCTGCATGGAGTATTTTCATTCCGGGGATTTTGATCGTCCCGATCGCTTTTGTTATCACATACGCTTCCACCACCTTTATCACCCCTTCTCCAATTGTGATACCGATCGAGATCTGGACCCGGTACCTGCTCTACCTCCCGGGCAGTTTACTGGCCGGGGGAGGATTCTTGCGTCAATGGTACGCCCAGCGCAAGTTGGGGATGTACGATGTTTCGAACCTGATGCTTGGGGCAGGACTGGCATTTCTCTTCGAAGCCGTGATGATGGGATTGATCGTACCTGCTGCTCCATATGGTCCCGCCTCCTATTACAACTATGACCGTGTGATTCATAATGCGTTTGTCGGGGAGAGTCTCGAAGTCAACCAGCCATACGGGTTATCTGCCTGGCTTGATTATCAAAGTGTTCTTAATACGACGGGCCTGCCCATTGAGATTTGGCGTATGCTCTCGGCCGTCATCGTCACATTTTTTGTGGTGAAGGCATTGGATGTGTTTGAAGCGATCCGAAAACGTCAAATGGTGGCGCTCCAGACAGATC
>Ga0210377_10004183_pt1 | contig 12190 bp, 10 predicted proteins | sample PLM4_65_b1redo_FD_155480 | JGI IMG/M metagenome (GOLD analysis project Ga0210377, IMG submission 155480) | Groundwater sediment microbial communities from an aquifer in East River, Colorado, USA - PLM4_65_b1 redo | ecosystem: Environmental > Terrestrial > Soil > Riparian zone | place: USA: East... | reverse complement strand
GGCATCGCGGTCAATCAACGCGAGCGCCTCGGTGAGCGTGATTGGGGCGACGTCGGGATTCCCGTAGGGACTTGTCCGCAGATCGGCGTGAAGCATCTCTCGCGTCACCGCGAAGAAGTGCTGCTCCCCGCAACAGGCGACGGGCTCTCCCTCGGGATAGCGGGCGCCACAATAGGCGCACTCCACGAGGCCGGTCGGGTTTTCCATGGTAGGTCCACCGGGTGAGGAGTCAGGCTCCAGCAGCCAGCACAACGCCGACGACTGCGCTGGATCAGGGGATCGGCTGGCCCGCTCCACCCTCTCCAGACAGGCGATGTACTCATCCACGGACACGCAAGGTCTTGCAACCTTGCGGCTTAGGGGCACGGACGGTATGACAAAGGAGAGGCGCATGGTCAGCTTGCCAGCAGGTCGATGTTGTCGCGGAGGTACGATGCGACGAAATCGCGGACTTTCGCTGACCGGGTGTAGGCCAAGAGGATCACTCGCGCCCCTTGGCTCTTGTTACGGAAACCGCCCTGGTCGATGGCGGCGAGGATGTCCTTCTCTTCGGTGGCGGTCACTGAGCCCCCGACGATTCGGTCCCGGTTCTCGCGCTCTTGCTCAACCTGGGGATTGGACATAGCCTTGACCTATATATTGTTAGACAGCAACCACTTACGGGGGGTTAGTCAATCTGACCTAGCGTCAGAGTCACACCTAACCCTAGGCTATATTAGCTCACGCAAGGTTAGCCGTCAAGGGGGAAAGCTCCGGCGCAAGGATTTGGCCTTCGGAGCGCGGCTTGTCGATGCAATGACCGAGGCCAGGATATCGGTGCAGGACCTGGCCGCAAAGGTCCCGGCTCACGAGGGAACGGTGAGCCGATGGCGAGGCGGAGAGGTTCCGGTCCCGGCCCGCGTCGAGCGGATTGCTGGACTCTTGGGAGTGCGGGCTAAGTGGCTTAAAACCGAGGAAGGCGAACGTCGCCTGCCAAAGCCAACGGAAGTGGCCTCGTCAAACCAATCGGCGACCAGGGCGGCGCTAGAGCTTGATCGTGCCGTGGCTGACTTGGACCGGGCGCGGGCTACACTGGCGCAGCTCCGCGCCTCACTCGGGATTACTTCAGTCGAACCAGGTGAGTCGGCCTGGATCGGGGTCGCCAGACGGAGCGGGGCGGGCTCAGATAGCCCACTGCAAGCCGGAGATCCGCCGGGGTCGGCGACGCGGTGACGGACTCCAACGCGCCATCCTCCCATGCTAACAATGCGACTCCGATATTCGGAAGCGCACGGCAGATCGTGAGGAGGGCGGGGGCTTCTGGATCGAACACGATGCGATCACCAGCGAGGATACCAAGGCGGGGGACGGACCGGGTGGCCCGCAATACAAAAGGTTCCATTGCTGCGCCTCCAGTTTCGGGAAGCTATCGTCATCGCCGTGTGACGCTAGGAGTTTGCGATGCGACCACGAAACACTTTGCGTCCGGACCGTCAACTGACCATCAAATCACTCTCGCTATTCCCACGGTGCGACTATGAGATGTTATAGGTGAACCCCAAACGTCTCCGCTTGGATTGGATTGGTCCTGCTCGTTCTCGGGTTGCTGGCGTGGATCTACTTCACCGGCGCCCCATCCTTTGATCCTCGATAGAAGGATCACCACATGCGCTACGTCCTCCCGCTCTTGTTTCTAGCTGCCCCACTATCCGCCCAACAACCAGGCGATAGCGTCCGACTCCGGATGGTCTCTCGTCCCGAATGGATCTCAGGTCTTTACGTGCGAACCGACTCGAATACCGTCATCCTTCGGCGGCGTCTCCAGGACGAATCCTTCCCGGTGCGACAGATCGACCGGTTCCAAGTATGGAAGCGGGATAACCCACTGCTCAATCTCTTTCTCGGGGCCAGCGCGGGGGCAGCCGGCGGTCTAGCCAACCAACTCATCTCACCCGATCGTGAGCCCTTCACCGGCAGCAAGGGAGGGGACGTGGCGGTCATGGCGGGCGGTGGCATGGTGATCGGCATCATCTACACGCTGGTGAATCCCGGCAGTTGGAAAACGAAGCGCCCGTGATCTACTACCGTCTCCGGCCCGGCAAATCCAACCCGTCTTTCCAACCCGGCCGGCTCTACCCCTATCTCCGAGATACCCACCCCAAGGGCTACATCTTTTTGGAACTCGCCGGAAAACCCCGCTGCGTCTGGTCCAACGATTTTGAAAAGGTGAGAGACGGGTCACGCACTCTCCCAACTCGCACCATTAAGCACCCGAACCAGGCGATCCGCCGCCTGAAGTAGCGGGGTCTCCCAATCGTCCGCTCGGGTCTGTCGGATCATCCGAAGACGGGTATACCAGGCCGTCCGTTCTCCATCCAACCCCCAGCGCCAGTCCGGGGCAGCCGGCGTCAACATCCAGGTCCACGGCCCGCCGATCAGACTCGCGCATGCATGGACCGTCGCCGTGTCCACGGCAATCAGGCCGTCCAGTTGCGAGAGGACGGACGCGGTTTCGGTGTAGGCGTTGATGAGCATCGTCGCATCGAAGACGCCTGGGTTCTCGTCATCAATATCTCGGGCGCGCTCGCCGACCTGCACAGAAATCCAGTCGATGCGACCCGCGAGACGCGGATCGTTCACCAGCGTGTCCCGCCACTGCGGCCAGAGGATCGAGCGATACCGATCATTCTTATGGGCCTTCGATCCGGCCCACGCAATCCCGATCCGCAGTCTTCTGTGCTCGGGGAGCATGACATGATGTCCCGCCACCGGACGGAGCCACCCGTCCGCCTGCGTCACCTGATGGAGTCCGAACATCCCCGCCTTCTGAGGGACGGTCATCATCGGGAGATAGCGATCGATCCGTTCTATTTCTTCGGGGATGGGATTGTTTGAGGCGATGACATAATCCACGCCGGACACTTGCGCGAGATAGTCCACCAGCGAGTCACCCACCTCCAGAATGATCGCCTTCGCCTGGCTCCGCTCTGCGACTCGTTTGAGGAAGCGGGACACCATCAGCACGTCACCGGCGCCCTGCTCGGTATGGACATAGAGCACCTTGCCGGGGATCGCTCCGCCGTTCCAATGCCGAGCTCCACCAAAGTTCCGGCGGTTCTCCGCGAGAAATGAGGCGGTCTTCCATCGCGTACTATAGTCCGCCCAGCCGCCGGAATAATCGCCGAGCGCCAGCTTCGCAAAGCTCCGGCCATAGACGGAATCCTGGTTGTGTGACTTCGTATTCGCCGCAGAGGCCAGCCATCGCCGGCCCTCCTCGAGTTCACCGAGGTTGAGATAGCAGCCGGCAAGCGAGGTCATCGCCTCCACTAAGCCCGGACTGTTGGTCACCGCCTGGAGAAAGAAGTCGCGGGCCTGCTCCGTCTGTCCCATGCGGTGCAGGAGAATCCCGAGGTTGTAATGCGCCTCGGGAATGTCCCCGAGCTGGTGGACGGCATGCTCCATCAGGGCGAGGACTTTGGCTTCCGGGTGGTTTTGTTGTGAGAGGGCGATGGCGGAATAATACAGGGCCTTTTTGTTCCCTCGGTCATACAACAGCACCTCGCGGTACCGCGCCATCGCCTCTTGATTCTTCCCGCGGACATGCAAGGCGATGCCTTCCTCGAGCATCACATCAAGTTCTGCAGGCTGATAGCGCGAGGGTGGGACGGGAATATCCGGCACATCGTCAAGGGAGATCGGGCCGGTGTCGTGGGCGAGACGGGGATTGCGGGAGACGGCGGGCAATGTCATTGCCCCACCGTATTCGATTGGACGTCCCGTCTCTAGTCCAGGAGCGGAACCCCCCACAAGGGGGCGTTATAGCGGATCGTGTCTCGCATGGTAAGGATGGAATCGGCGGATTGTTTATAGGCGAACATCCGAAGGCCCATCTGCGCGAAGTTGTCCGCCGCTCCACCGGCGCTGTTCCGCGCGCCGAGAGTCGCCCGCACGATCGCGAAGGCGCTCAAGGAAGTCCCCAGATCATAGGAAAGAATCTTGTTGTTTCGCATCAGGGTCAGGACCGCCCGACCCTCGACCACCTTCCACCGCACGCCCATCATGGCCCAGGTATACCGGGCATCCGGACTCGCCAATCCAGATCCACCTGCCTCGCCGAACGAATAGCTGACGCTGTTCCGCGAGAGCAGCGTGCGCCCCGCGCCGTCCATCCCGATCACCACGAACGCATCCGACTGGCTGAAGTCCCCGAAGGCGTCCTTTTTCAGCGTGAACAGTCCGGCCGTCGTGGAGATGTTGAGCGCCCGATAGATCAGATACGCGGTGAGTTCCGTGCCCGTGTAACTCGTCATCCCGGTCCGCTCGAAATAGTCATTGACCCCATCAAATTCGATGAACGGAAGACCATCCTCACTATCGGTGGCTCGGTAGATCGGGCGATCCGTCGCGCCGGTATTCGTGAGGTTCCCGCCGAGGCTGCCGATGTTGGGAATGGTCGTCATTGATCCCCCATCAGCCGCCCCTCCCACATTCAGCGCATCGCCCATGAGCTGACAACTGGACGCGAGCGGAAGCGGGCCAGCGGGGTATCCGGCTGGAAAGACTAGGGATGGCGGACGCCATACGGCATCGAAGGTGGTGGCGGACGCCTTGACCAGGATGTCGTCAAGGTCCCCGCCCAGTGGGAGATTGCCCCGCCGATCGAGGGCGGCATCCCGGATGTCCTCGAAATGGGTGAGCACCCCTGCCGCACATTCCACGATCGCCATCGGCAGATTCGTGGTGAGGAGCGTCGGAGCAACCACTACGGTCCCGGAGTAATCCCTCTGCACCACAGAGAGCGCGTTGTCGGTGCAGACGACCGTGCCATCTGCGACCCATGACGTGATGATACCAGTGACCAAATCGAGGACGGGGCCACCGAAGAACGCGAAGGTGCGGGTGGTCACGACGATACCTGCAACGCGCGGGGCGAAGGAGCCGGGATACGAAGCGTCAAGCTCTTGCAGCGCCCTCGCTATGTCGCTGGTGTCGAAGAGATATCGTTTGGTGATGGCCATTAGTTCGTCTCCGTGCCCCAATCGGGGACGGGATAATCCAGGGACGAGTCCGGATCGTCGTCCACGTCCGCGGGCGGCTCCACCCAGCCCGATTCCGGCGGCGCCGTGTACACCGCACTGCCGACATTAAAGACATCCTGCATCGCCTCCACCTCGATCGTGCCGTCGTCCAGCGCGCCGTAGTTAATCCGGGTGATGCGAAGAATGAGGTCACTCACCCCGAAGGCCGCGGGATCGGCGCTCACCACGTCGCCCTGCATCAGCGTGTAGCCCTCCCGGTTCATCTTCCAGGAGCACCGAGCCAGGGGAATCCCGTGAGCCCTGCGGGCCCGTTCACACTTGAGCCGCGCCACATCCGGATCGGTAATGAGCCGGGCATCCAGGGTGAGCGTCCGTATCCGGCCGGTCGCTTGCCAGTTCGCGCCATCTTGGGCCGAGGCGATATCCTCCACAAACCCCCGGCGTTCGGTGGTGTTCACGAACCGGTTATAGGTCAGTCGCACTTCGTTGTAGGTATCGGCCCAGGTACTCGGGCGGTAGACGAACTCCCAGCTATTGCTCGAACTGATGACCGGGAGGGTGGCCACCACGTAATCATCCCGAATCAGCTTGAGCCGATAGAGTCCAGTGAGGGGATTGGTGGCCAGTGAGGCGTCAATGGTATCGAGGATGTCCCGGAGAATGGACCCCGCCTCAATGGGGGTGTTGATGATGAGTGAAATCCCAAACCCCCGTTTGACACCCGGGACACTCGCGTCCACGGTTTCATTGCGGAGCGCCACGGCGGCATCGATGAACGATTGCAGATCCATCCGCGCAGCAGACCGTCCGAGGCCATAGACCGCATTGGTGAGTAGATCATACAGCACTTCCGCCGGGTTGGCGTCATACCCCAGTGTCGCTTCCTGCTCCGTCTGGCCCAAGGGGGAGGTGGCCGTCTCCCACCAGCCGGTTCTCCGGAGCACGGCTCGCAATGGATAGGGTGTTGAGGTGTTGGCGCCGAGATAGAACGGTCTGTCACCGCCGTCCGCTTGACTCGCCGCGCCCCCGTCCACGCCGGCTGCAGTCGGGGTGCCTCCGCCCTGCCGGATGTAGCAGATACGCGGCCAGCGTGACACGAAGGAGCTGCCGTAGGCTTCCGACAGGCTGAGGTAGCCATCGGCCGATTGGGCGTCCGTGCCCCAATAAATTTTGAATCCGCCGGCGACGCCGCCACCTTGCCGGTTCCCTCCGAACATCGAGCCCGCTTCCTTGCGCTTCGCCGCATAGTCGCCGTGGATGTCCACGAAATAGGGAGCGCCGTTGTTGAGGAGTGGCCCCTGCAGCACTGGCGGGGTAGCGGTCGAGTGCGATGAGGGGTGGGTCAGGTGATGGTTGCGGGCGCTCTTTTCATCCCAGGAGAGATCAATCAGCTCATTGACTTTGCCGAAGCAGAAGATGTGATGCGCCGCCCCGTAGAATCGCCAGTACTGATCCACGGAGCGCTTGAGAAAGTGTCCGGTCCAGGTGGTGTTCGGGGCGAGCTCCACCACGCCGTAGAACACCGGAATGATCCCCCCGGCCTCTGACGTCGGCTGCGTATGGTCAGGCGCCTTGGACTTGGGCCGCAGCGCCACTCCCAGCACCCGCTGCAGGAGGCTGATGGCAACCGTGACAATGATCCAGCCCAACCAGCCGAGTGGCATCAGTCGCTCCGTTTCCAGGTATTACGGAGCGGGATCTTCGCATAGCCCTGAAACCGCGGCAGATTCGCGAAGAGACTGTTGCACACCGAGGCCGTGCGATTACAGCCCCGCCGGAGACTGACCGTCCCCCCAACCACCAGATTCGGCAGTGGGGTTTGCAGGGTAAATACCCCCGCCGCCCCTTCCGAGATGATGAAGCTGACATCGGTCAGGTTGAACAACACCCCACTCGCATAATGGGACGGCGTGCTCCCCAAATCAGCCGGATCGGTGACGGTGATCGTGCGCCCGCTATCCGCTACGACGGTCACCGTGGCGCTGAACGTATGGGTCGCGGCCACTACGCCGCAGAGGGTGTCATAGAGCATATTGGGGCAGGTGCGGGAGAACGTGAGCCGCCCGAGTTGTCCCGCCAGTGCCGTCTCTTCGGTGCTGCAGAGCAGGTTGACCTTGCTGTCCCGAAACGTGATCCCCACCACTTCCCCCATCCAGATCACCTTCGCCTCGCCGGCGGCTTCGTTCCGGTGATTCCGCCAGAGAGTGACACTCATGACGAAGGGGGAGAGGTTACCCACAAACTCCGCGGCGATGGCCGCAATGCGAGGGAGGGCAATGGTCAACTGCATCGAGGCGTCTTCCTCGGTCTGCTCAATCGGCCCTCGTTCGATTCCGGCCATGGCGAGATAGACATTGCTGTTGAATGTCTGGTCTGACTCAGCCGAGGTGTAGCGCCAATACGTACCGTTCCGCTCGAATTGCAGATATTCGATCGGTGCCCCGAGGGCGGCGGACGTTTCTCGGGCGTCGTAGCTCATGCGACCGTCATGGCGAGGCCGGTATCGGTCTCGCTCGCGATACCGATCGCCACCTTGTGTTGTGTCGTCATTGCCAGTCCGGTATCCGTTTCCGACGCGAGTCCGATGGAGCCCAGCTTCCGACCCGCGAGAGGCAGTGCGGTATCGGTTTCGATCGCGGGACCGATTTCCAAGGGATTCCCGGCCACCGAGGCATCCAGCGGCACATCAATCAGTGGCATCTCGAGAATGGCGGTCTCCCAACTATCCCGGTGAAGGACCAGGTCATCACTCTCCGCCCGTGACAGGAGGAGAAAACACACCCGGTCTCCGACAGCTAGGTCCAGGCCCAAGGCACTGTCCAGCGTTAGCGATTCTGCGGTCTCACTCACCACGTCTGCGGCGGTGACGTGACGGTAGAGAATGGTTCCCGGGGAGCCGGTAGGGAACAGCGCTACATGCGCCCGGCCAACGTTTGTTCCCGTGTACCACCGCGTAAACCCGATATTGCTGATGGAGAGCGTGGACGATGCCGCAAGGCTTCCTGCCGTCAGATAGACGTCATCGACCCAGTTTGGCACCCAGAAGGTCTTGAGGCGTCCCTGTGCAGTCGCGCGGATGAAGTCCAGCGCCTCCATGATTTCCGCACGGGAGAGGAACACATAGCGGTGGCGGCGGATCGTGCGCGGCCCGGTATCGTAAGGGTGATCGTCCCTGACCTTCCCGGCGTTGCCATCCCATCGGTTCTTCCGGCGGACCAGGGTGGTGACAGGGTCTTGCGGGTCCGGTTCCCAAGTGACGACTGGATAGGTGAGGTAGGTGGGGAAGCTCATGCGTCCACCAGAAACTCAAGATCCGCTTCGGCCATATGCCGCGCGTGGCGCAGGACATCCACGGACTCCGGGAGCCGCGCCCCGACCAGCGGAAGGACGAACGACGTGCCCGCAAGAAAGGTATGGATCGTCGGCCAGTAGAATTGAAAGCTGTTGGCTCCGACGAGCTCCACGATATGAATCTCCCATGTATCCGGGGCACTCCAGAGGAGCACATACTGTGCGGGGCCGGTGAGATCATCGACGGCGTTGTATTCCCGGTTGGTCGCATCCTGCACGCTGATGAACTGGTCCCCGATCGCGACATTGGCGGAGACCACCGAGGCATTCCACCACAGCGGAGGCCACACGGTCATCACGTTCGAGCCGAAGAGGAGCGCCATCAGGTGTTCGGTATGGTCTCGCTCCAAGGTGGTCAGATTGGCGCGCAGCATCCGTCTCGGCAGATCGGGGTTTCTTACGCCGATTCGCTGCTCCTGTCCATCGTCTCCGACCATGACGTCCGTGAGGAAGCTGAACTGCTCCTGCATCGGCCAGTTGAATCGGAAGGGGATAGGGACCATATCGGCAATCCGTTCGCGGATATGCAGATCGAAGATGCCCGTACCCCCAGCCGCATTCCCAGTAGTTAGGATCAGCCCGACACGATCGTTGCCCGCCACCATGAGGGCGCTTGGCACCCGTGCGCGACAGATCAACGTCGCGTGCAAACCGCCGTCGGTTTCCGCGTCGTAGAGCGATATGACATCCTCCACGACGGTGGCGAACAGGCGGCGACGGGTACCCACGGGGAAGCTGATGGCCCGTCCCGTCGCAAGCGTGGCGGGTGTGCCTGCCGCGTTGACCCATTGAATCGAGGGTCGGATGCTGCCGGCTCCGATGCGCACCACGCCCGCCCGGATATAGCTGATGTTCGTATAACTAGCGATCGCTGTATTGGGGACGAAGAAACAGAAGTACATCGAATCGCTGACGTTATCGACCGTGAACTTGTACAGATTGGCCCACATCTCCAGCCGGGTATGATCGAAGGCGGCATTGAGTCGCGCGACTTGACCCGTGACAGCGCCGTCTGAAAACAGCGTCGTGAACGTGCCAAGGGTAAAGTCACCAATCATGTAATCCGTTTGCGCACCAGTGTATTCCCACGCGGTAACACCGCTGGCGTAGGGCCGAGTCGGGACGTGACTCGACACATTAACGAAGGAACCGACAGCGTTTCCGGTAAATAGGTCATACAAGAGATCGGACATCACAGCCCCAGTGCGCTGCGGACAGCCCGCTTGTTTTTCGCGATTACACTAATGGCGGCGCGCACCGCCGGCCCGGTTTCCATCTGTCGGGCGATCAGTCCGTCCTCCAGCATCACCTTGACCAGCGCTGCACTCGCGCCATTCCCAGTCCCACCAGTGGCTGCTCCCACGACTCCACCCGTTGCCAAACGTGGGACGCGCTGGTGGAGCATTTGATAGTTCAGTGTATTCAGTCCCGCGATGAAGTCTGGCCCACCGAAGAAATCCACTGCCTTCGCCGTGACGATGCCCTCGCCAGTCGAAAGGAGCGCCGGGATCGAATCGCTGGTGCCGGTGCCAGGTCCGTGGACTACTCCACCGCCGGCCGCGGCGACGGGTGGTTTGACCCCGAGGAACTTGAGGAAGCCTGAGACCGCTTTCTCCGCCGCGATCTGCGCGAAGATGTCGAGAAACATCTGGATGACACTGCGGCCGAAGTTGGCGATGGCCTGGCCCAAGGTCTCGAAGGTGCTGATGCCCCGCGCGAGGAAATCCGCGAGCGCGTTGGTGAGTCCGGTGCGTATGTCTCCGATGATCTGCGGCTCTTGGGTATCCACTTCCCCTGTCCGCTTACCCCCACCGGTCGCCGCCCCCACGCCAAGCAGTCCCACCGTGATCTGACCGGCGAACTTCGCAGGCTCTAGCATGATCCGACCTTGGATCAGCAGGAACTCTTTGAACGCGGCGAGACGCTTCAGTTCCTTCTCGAGGAGGGCCTGATAGATTGGGTCGGCGGCGTTGAGCAGCTCGATCTGCCGTTCAAGCAGATCGTTGGCTTCATCGTTGATCCGGACCTGTTCTTTGCGAGCGTCCGCTTGCTCAAGCAGCACCCGCAAGGTCTCCCGTTCCGGGCTGGTGAGCGCGGTGGCTGCTTCGACCTGTCGAGTGATTTCGGCGGTACGGATGGCTGCCCGAGCCTTGCCCTGTTCTTCGGGGCCCTGGGCCCGTAAGGCGTTGAGCGCGCGTTCCGCGTCTCCCAGCATCCGCAACTGGTCAAGCCGTTCCTTCGCCCGCTGGCGTGCCTCATCGGCGAGCCGCTTCTGCTCCGCTGCGCGTTCCCGGTCCTTGGCGTTTTGATCCTCGACACCCTCGACGTATTTCTCCGCGTCTTCGACGTAGAGCGCCCCGAGTGCCTTAATCGTGCGTGCCCGCGCCTCCAGGTTCTTCTGGCGCCCCAGCTCGGCGGCCTTCTCTAGTTCGGCGCCGCGAGCGCCACCGACGCGTGGCTGTTTGGCTTGTGCGTCGAAAAGCCGCTTCTCTGCATCCACCGACTTAAGCTGCGCCTCAAGATTGGCACGACTCTCCCGCGCCGTCTTGCCACTGCGGAGATCGGCTTCCTCCACCAGCTTGTCGATCAACTCCTGGGTCGCCCGCTTGGCCTCGCGCTGCGTGCTGGTGAAGTGATCCCAGATAGCAACCAGTGCGGTGATGCCGGCCACCACACCGAGCGTCCAGCCGCCCCCAAGAGTGAACGTCGCCAGCGTCGAGATGACCCGACCCGCCGCTCCGGGGATACCTGAGAGCCCGAAGGCGAGTTGTTGCGCGGCGTTCTGAAGTTTCCCGAAACCAGGGACGGCACCGACTGCGGCCGCACTCTGCCCACGAAGCGCATTGGCCACGGCGAAACTTGAAGCGACCGACCGCTCATCGGCCCGGCGCTTCAGTTCGATCGCGTTCCGAACGGCAGCGAAGTCGGAAAGATTGGCCTGGGTCGATACTGGGAGCCTGGCTCGGAGCGCGGCCAAGCGGACTTCCTGCGCGGCGACGCGCTGGGCTTCAATCCCCAGCCCCCGGAGTTGGTTGACTTCGTTCTGAACGGCCCCTGAATGGGCTGCACTTGCCCGCGTGCCGGCGACCGTGGCAGACGCAACCGCCTGGGTTGCCTGCACTCCCGCGCGCAGCTTGCCGGTTTTCGCATCAAGGGCCGCGAGAAGATCCTTCGTGGTTTTGAAACCGAGTTTCTGAGCTTCGGCGAGATTCTTCTCGGCCGCGGTGAGTTCTCGAGCAGATGCCGCCGCCGCCTTCTCCACCGTGGGAAGTTCGGCGGTTTTCTTGATGACGGCATCGAGCGCCTGACTCGCGTCGTCTTTCGCCTGAATGAGGAGGGATACGAGGCCCTTCGTTGCCATCAAATCTCCCGAAGTATCCGCGGAATCTTCGGCGGCTTGGCCCCTTTCTTGGCATAGGGAGCCAGCACCGCCCAGACCAGGACCGCGTGCTTGTAGTCCTCACGGGCTCGGTCCTTGAGGTGCGCTTCAAACGCCAAGAGCGCATCCCGTAAGGGCCAGCGAAGGATCTCCGGAAATCGTAGGGGATTGTACCCAGCCAGGACTCGGATCAGTCGGTCCCAGAGACCGAATTGTTCCTCGCCCCGGACATCAGGACCAGGAGCCTGTTCAGTAGTAAGGGTTGTCTTCGGGCCTACGATGAGGGGGAAATCACCAAGGATCGCGGCCCGGCGGGAAAAAAAAGAGCCAGCCCTTCGTTGAGGATGGCACCCAGAAGCCCTCGATCCTTGGCCGGCAGCCCGCCGTTGAACCGGATGGCGGTGTTCTTCGCCCACTCCGCGGTCCACGGCACATCCACGGG
>Ga0210377_10004181_pt1 | contig 12191 bp, 10 predicted proteins | sample PLM4_65_b1redo_FD_155480 | JGI IMG/M metagenome (GOLD analysis project Ga0210377, IMG submission 155480) | Groundwater sediment microbial communities from an aquifer in East River, Colorado, USA - PLM4_65_b1 redo | ecosystem: Environmental > Terrestrial > Soil > Riparian zone | place: USA: East... | reverse complement strand
GACGCTCGTGACGAAGCCGTCGAGCGGATCGTGATGGCCCATCGACGGGACGAGCGGCCGCGTCAGATCGATGCTCATCTTCCAGCACATCCGCTTGCGGCCGCCGGGATGAGGCTCGTATGTGAACGCGCGGTGTGCCGCTTCCGCGAGGTCGCGCGCCCACATGGAGAACATCACGCGACCGGTCGACCGCGCCATCCGATCGAGTGCGTGCATCCACTTGGTCAGGTAGTGGAAGTACTGCCCGTCGCGATCCCACTCGAGGCGATCGTCGAGCGGCTCGCCGGGCCCGCGCTCGGGCAGCGGCTTGCCAATCCGGAGGCCTCCACGTGTCGGGTGTACCTCGCCCTCGCGCTCGGGCAGCCCGCTGATCCAGCCCCGGCGCTCGTCGTCGAGGCGATGCCGGGCAAGCGTGCGGTGCACTTGTTCGACCAGCCGCAGCGCGAGCTCGGCATGGCTCGGATCACCGGTCGCGCGGTCGAGTGCGAGGAAGTTGCAGACGGCGAACGCGTCGGTCCACAGGTAACGGCGCGGCGGGCGCTCGGAGGTCAAGCCCGTGCGCCCCGCGAACCGCGTCATCAGCTCGATCGCCTGCTTTGTCCGCTCGTCCATGTGATTTTTGGAGCCTCCTCTTCTCGATCCTCCAGCTGGCCGTGGCAAGGATCATGGCGCTGCGGAGCCAGGCAGCCGCCTCCCCTGCCGCCTCTCCGGCCTCCCGCTCCCAGAGTCGCTTTGCCCCAACCGCGGGCCCTCCGCGCCACTCCTCGACGCCACCGCCGCCGCCGCGTCTTGCGCGAGCGCGTCGCGGGTCGATACCGCGTGGCACGCCTGATGCACCGAGATCCTCGCGGAAGTCCATGCCGCCAGTCGGCAGAAGGAGCAGCCATGGCACCGGCGAAGGGAAAGAAGCGCGAGGTCCGGCTCGAGGCCAGGAAGATCGCGGATCTCGTGCAGCGCGAGATCGACGACGGGGCGACCACCGTGGAGGAGATCCACAAGGCGATCGCGAACCTGCCGCTCGATATCCTCGAGCGTCTCGACGTCTTCGACGAAATGGTCAAGGATGTTCGCAAGGTTCAGGACACCTCGATCGGCGCGATCTACGACGTGATCCGGAGAGTCAATCACGAGGTCGGCAACTACGCGAAGGAGATCCTGGGGGGTCGCCCGACGCGCAAGTCCGCCCACACGCCCGCGCACAGCGGATAATCGTTTCCAGCGGGCGCTTCGGGTCCGGGTAGGGGACGTTGCGTAAACGTTCTCGGCCAGCGCGAGCGCGACCCGGATGCGCTCACGCTCCGAGCGCGATCACCAAGATCCAGAGGCACGCTGCGAAGCCCACCAGGAAGCTGGCCGAGCGCGGAGTCGCGAGGTCGCGCAGGTAGCAGATCGGGTGCGCGATGCGCGCTGCTACGAAGAGCAGCGCGGGCGGGGCGAGCGAAGCCGGCTCGACCCCGGCGAAGAAGGCCGCTGCGAGCGCCGCGGTGAAGACGGCGAGCGCCTCCCAGGCATTCTGCTGCGCGGCCACGGCGCGCGCGCCGGCGCCGGTGAGCTGCGCGGCCTGGGCGCGCGGGTTGTTGTTGTCGGCTTTTCCGAACTGACGGGTCTTGTGGTACCCGCCGATGCCGGCGAGCACGTAGGGGATCAGGACGGCGATCAGAAGACAGACGAGAACGGTGGTCAAGCAAAGCTCCTTTGTGTCGGGAAGCGGCTCGAGCCTAGGCCAGACGCGTCGGCGTCAGCATTCTACGTCCGGCCAGGGCGTTCCGTCACCCCTCCTGTCGCGGCCCCGTGTGCCTTCGCGCCTTGTCCGGGAGCGTTGCTGTGGCGCGACGCCTCGCTCCGTCGGAAATCGGGTCGAGACGGGCGGCGTCGCGATCCGGCCGGACGATCGGAAGCGCCGCTGAAAGTGTGACGCGCGTACTTTCTTGTTCTCGCCGTTGTGCCGAAACTGAAGATCATGGGAAAGCTGCTCCTGCTCGCCGCGCTCGCCGCCGCACCGCTCCTGATCGCAGCGCTCGACGCCGATGCCCTGCCGCGCCCGAACCACGTCGTGATCGTGATCGAGGAGAACCACTCGTACCAGGGAGTGCTCACTCATCCCGACGCGGATTACATCCGCGCGCTCGCCGCCGCCGGCGCATCCTTCACGAGCTCCTACGGGGTCGCGCACCCGAGCCAGCCCAACTATCTCGCGCTCTTCTCGGGCTCGACCCAGGGGGTCAGCAGTAATTCCTGCCCGCACAGCTTCAGCACCCCGAACCTCGGGAGCCGGCTGCTCGGCGCCGGGCTCACTTTCGCGGGCTACTCGGAGTCGATGCCGACGGTGGGCTACCTGGGATGCAGCTCCGGCGCCTACTGGCGCAAGCACAATCCGTGGTCGGACTTCGTCGATCTACCGGTGTCCACGAATCTGCGGTTTGCCGACTTCCCGGATGACTTCGACGCGCTGCCGACCGTCGCGTTCGTCGTGCCGAACCAGGATCAGGACATGCACGACGGCAGCATCGCCGACGCCGATGCCTGGCTGCGAGCACACATCGACCCCTACGTGCAGTGGGCTGCGACGCACGACTCGATGCTGATCCTCACATGGGACGAGGCCGACCCCGGCTCGGGCAACCACATTCCGACGCTCTTCGTCGGCCCGATGGTGACACCGGGTTCATACGACCTTCGCATCACGCACTACGACGTGCTGCGCACGCTCGAGGACATGTACGGGCTCGAGCCCTTGGGAGAATCGCTCACGGCGCGCGCCATCGGCGAAGCGTTCGCCCCGGCGTCCGCGAGCCCCGAGACGGCGCCCGCCGCGTCGGGATCGGCGCTGGTCGTCGATACGCTGGCGATGCAGCTGAAGCTCAACAAGCCGGGGCGCGATTCGCTGCTCGTGCGCGGCTCGTTCCCGGTGCCTCCGGATTTCCAGCCCGACGGCCAGCGTCTCGTGATCGACGTCGGCGGGATCGTTCGCGAGTTCATCCTCGACGCGCGCGGCCGATCGCGACGCGACCCTGCGAATCCGGGCGCGTCGCTCGCGCTGTCGGTCGGCGAGGCGACCGCGTCGTTCAAGCTGCGCCTGCGCCGGTTCGACCTCGCAAGCGCGTTCGCGGACGAGGGGATCGGCAGCACGGATGCCAGCGATGCGCTCACCGGCGTGCGCGTCGCCTGCGTCGTCGACGGCACGCTCTTCGAGACGATCGAGCCCCTGCGCTACTCGGCCCGCCCCGGGCACTTTGCGACGGCTTCGTCCGCCCAATAGTGGCGCGCCCCGATCGCGCCGCCGCCGCGGCGCGATCGATCTGCGCATGCGCATCAGCGACGACTCGGCGAGGCTCCCGTCGTCGAGCGACGCAGGCTGGAAGGCGCGTTGCGCGACGGGAGTCGGCGTCGCAGCCGCGCGAGCCGGCGCAGCGTCCGGTAGTCGTGCAGGATCGGCAGGCACGTGCGGATCTCGATCCAGTCCGGGCGCCGTAGACCCTCGCTCCGGATCCAGTAGCCAGGCCGCAGCCACTCGCGTGGCGCGACGACGGTCTTGTCCGGGCGGGGATCGAGCCACGCCCCCCACCAGCTCAGCGTGGATGCGGAGCACACGAAGTCGCGGCACCGCGTCATGAGGTAGAGATCCTCCCACGGCTCGTTGCCGTCGACGAAGACGAACGGGCCGGGCAGGCCGCGCAGCCAGGCCCGGGCACGATCGATCTCGTCGGAGAAGACGAGCCTCGTCGCGCCGCCCCGGACGCGGCGCAGCGCGGCCCGGTAGTACCGCGGCGGTGCGATTACGGAGTGAAGCTCGCGCAGCTTGTCGCCAAATCGGAGGTGCAGGCCGACGCTGCGCGCGAAGTCCACGTGCTGGTACTTCGCGCGGACGCGGGCGATGGCGTCGTCGCGGAACCGGAACCAGGCGCGTACGGCGGCGGCGTCGACGAAGTAGCGCTCGGACTGGAAGTAGCCCCCGACATCCGTGCCGTCAGCGATGTCGAGCGCCGAGGGATCGAATCCGGCGTTGGCGGCGGGCGCCTCGTACCGAGCGATGATGCCTTCGGGCATCTGAGCGCGCTCGCCGGCGTCGTCCAGCTGGAAGACGCCTTCGCCCACCCATGGCGGGCAGTAGAACGGGACGCCCAGCCGGCGCGCGCTGGAGCGGAGGAACGCGTACTGGAAGAGCTGGTTGCCCAGTCGCCCCCAGCGGCCCAGCTCCTGGAAGGAGATCACGCCAGACTCCGCGCCACCTGCTGCTCGATCCACGCGTAGGTCCGGCGCAGCCCCTCCTCGAGGGGGGTCGGGGGCTCCCAGCCCAGGACCGCGCGCAGCCGCGCATTGTCGGAGTTGCGCCCGCGCACGCCCTCCGGTCCCGCGATGTGGCGGAGCTTCAGATCGACGCCGGCGATGCTGGCGATCATCCGGCACAGCTCGTCGACGCTGACCGCGCGGTCCTGGCCCAGGTTGAGCGGCTCCCTCCAGTCGGACCGCAGGAGCCGGTGCAGCCCGGCGACCGCGTCGTCCACGTAGCAGAACGAGCGCGTCTGCCGGCCGTCGCCCCAGACTTCGATCTCCGTGCGACCCTCGAGCTTGGCCAGTGCGATCTTGCGACACAGCGCCGCCGGCGCCTTCTCGCGCCCGCCTTGCCACGCGCCGAGCGGGCCGTAGACGTTGTGCAGGCGGGCGATCCGCGTCTCGAATCCGTAGTCCTGCTGGTAGGCGAGGCACAGACGCTCGGCGAGCAGCTTCTCCCAGCCGTAGGCGTCCGGTGGGTCGGCCGGATAGGCGTCCTCTTCCCGGAGCGGCGCCACGTCCGTGACACACTGGCGTGATTCCGGGTAGACGCACGCAGAGGACGTGATCAGGTAGCGCTGGCATCCGTTGCGTCGCGCGGCCTCGATCGTGTTCAGGTCGACCAGCGCGTTGCCGTGCAGCACGTCGGCGTGATGCACCGCGAGGAAGCCCATGCCGCCCATGTCGGCGGCGAGGGCGTAGACATCCTGGATGCCTTCGGTCGCACGCAGGCAGGCCTCCGCCTCCCGGAGATCGAGGACCTGGAACTCGTGCGCGCTGGTAGGGTCGAATGCAGGGTGCCGGAGGTCGGCACCGCGCACCCAGTAGCCCTGGGCTACGAGGAAGCGGGCCAGATGATGGCCGAGAAATCCTCCGGCGCCGGTGACGAGGACGCGCGCGCTCACGCGCCCCCCCCGCCCTCTCCGCGCTGACCGATCATCGGTGCACCATGTAGCACGCGATGGTGGCTATCCGATTCGCTCCGCTCGTGACGTCTCCGTTCACCCGAGGGAGCCGAAGACCTGCGTTGCACGCGGCGCCAATCGCACCGAGAATCCAGGCGATGGACCGGCCCCTCGCAGCGCTCGCAGCAGCCGTTGCGCTGGTCGCGGGGACCGCGGCGGCGGATCCTACCCTCACGCTGGCCGACACCCGGGCCCTCGATGGCGGCATCACCATCGAGACGGGTGAGTTCCGGCTCGCGTTCAGCGAGCGCTTCAACGGCGGCATCCACCGTTGGTTCGACCTCAGCGCCGACCCCGGCGCGAGCGACAACCTCACCACCGCGTCGTACGGGGGCATCTACAACACGGGAACCCTCTTCGACTACGACGTCTACCTCGGCTTCGGCTCGAGCCAGGTCAACGAGTTCATGACGACAGTCGGGATGAACGCGGCCCCGGGCGCGCTCGAGCTCGAGATCCTCGAGAGCACCCCGGTGCGGGCGCGCATCCTCCAGAAGGGCCACCCGCGTCTCAACAACGCCACCGGCCCGCCGGGGGACCCCTTCATCGAGCTCGGCCTCGTCGACGCCACGACGATCTGGACGATCTACCCGACGGGAAAGGTAGCCATCGAGTTTCGCGCCGAACGCAACCCGGCCGGCGAGTGGATCGACTCCGGACCCGGGGGAGCTGGCAGGCGCGTGATCTCGCCCGGGCCGGCGCCGACGACGGTCCTCACCGCCGGCGGGGGCGCCGACTTCCTGGCCGTCTTCGCGACTTCGGGGGACACCATCGAGAGCCCCGGCGGCGGCTGGGGGCCGCTGCACATCGTCCAACGCCTGAGCGCCACGCAGCTGAGCGTCGAGTCGTCGATCCCGCCCGGAAGCTACGACTACGTGATCCGCCGCAACGAGATCCAGCTCGAGACGATCTCGATCCACGCCGACGGGGACCCCACGATCGTCGCCCAGTGCTCGGATCCGGCCGTCTCGCGCTGGCAGGGCGGGAGCAACGGCGACGCCGTCTGGGACCGCAACACGGGCGACGGCTGCGGCACGCTCTTCCGCGACACCACGGTCCAGGGTGGAAACCCGCCGATCGCCGGCGACGTGATCCTCGCCCATTGGACGCGCGACCGCGCCGCGGGCAGCCTGCTGGCGTTCTTCGAGTCGTGGCCCGGTGTGAACGGCGGCTTCTTCAACGACAGCGGCTTCACCGATATCTCCTACACGCAGCTCGGCCGCTTCGGCGTGCGGCCCTTCGCGCCGCTCCACCGTCACTTCCTCGCCCACATGGGCAGCAGCGCCGCGTCCGTGCTGCCCGCGATCCGGAGCGTCGCCGCCGCCCTGCCCTACGGCGAGGACTACCGCACGCCCTTCGCCGAGGCCCTCGTGGGCAGCCTCAGCGCTGGGCCGGAGATCGCCTCGTACGGCTTCGACCCCGGCACCGGCGCCTACACGATCGCGGCACACACCGGCACCGCGGTGATCCGCTTCGACGCTGCGGGCGGGTCCCGCGCCGGGCGCGCCTACCTGGCGCCGGTGGTGGACGTCACCGGCCTCTCGGCCGACGACGCGTTGCTCAGCCTCGAGCGCTCGACCGACGGCGGCGCCACGTTCCAGGATCTCGCGCCGGGGACCTTCAACGTGACGTCGCAGGCCGACGAGGCGCAGCTCGGCGCCGGCCGCCGGATCTTCCAGTACCTGGGGGCGGTACCCGCCTCGGCCACCGGAGCGTCCGCCTGGGCCTTCCGTTTCCGCGCCGGCGAGGCGCCAGGGGTCCCGGGCCTGCGCGACCGCGGCGCCGCCCTCCTCGCCGCGGCGCTCGCGCTGACGGGATTGGAAATCCTCGCCGCCGCACGCCGGCCGCGAGAGGAGCGCCGGGCGGGACTTTGATCCAGAGCCTCGTGCCCTCCATGCGCCGCTCGAGCGCCGTCTCCGCTACGCCAGCAGGAAGTCCAGCACGCCGCCCCAGACGGTCTCGAAACGGGCGCGATCGAAGCCGCTGCCGGTCGTGAGCCAGTCGAAATGCGGCGGGTCCGTCGCCGGGTCGTTGAAATGCCCGATCACGTCGAGGTGGTCGCCGCGCACCGCAGCGATCACGCGGCCGTGGACCTGCGCGCGGGTCGGCACGATGCCGTCGTTCGCGCGCGCGCCCGGGACCTTTCCGTAGGCGCGGCGCAGCGCGCGTCGCTGGGCGGCGTTCGGCTGCGGAGTCTCGGCGGCTCGGGTCTGCGCACTCAACCGATAGATCGCGCCATAGATCGCGTGGATCGCCTGGGCTCCGGCGTCGAGGCCGGCAGCCAGGGTGGTGGCGACGCCCGGGGGCCGCGAACGCGTGACGATCGAGCCATAGCGGACGCCGGGCCTGTCGCGCACCGTCGCAGCAAAGAGATCCATCGACTCGGGCGTGAGCTGCAGCAGTAGCGACTGGTCCTCGAAGACCTCGCGCAGCAGGCGGCCGACGGCGCGCCGCCGCGCCGACGAGAAGTCTTCCAGCAGCCGCTGCGAGAGATCATCGATCAGCGTGCCCTCGCGCCTCGTTTCGCCGCGCCGGAAGAACGCTGCCATCCCGAGCAGCGCCGAGAGCGGCAGGTGGCCGAAGCGCAGCACGTAGGAGGTGGTGAGGGAGAGCAGCGCCAGCGTGCGCTGGCCGCGCCGCGTGGTGAGGTAGGCGGCCAGCGGCGTGCCGCGCTGGGGCGAGCTCACGCCGATCACGCTGCGCACGCGTCCGGCCCAGCGCTCTACGTCCAGCTTCGTCGGCAGCACCACCCCGGGCGCCGCCACCAGCCGCGCGTCGACTCCGCCCGTCGAGTGGCCGATCAGGTGGACGATCTCGCCGCGCCCGCGCAATGTGCGCGCCAGGGTCTCGACCACCAGCGCCGCGCGCTTCGAGAGCGAGGCCGTCGGATGTGTGGGCACCACGTACACGCGTGCGTCGATGCCGCGCTCCGCACAGCGCTCGCGCAGGAAGCGATCGACGTGGGTGAAGTAGCGGAGCCGACCGAGATTCGTGAAGCCGAAGAAGCCCGGGATCAGATAGATCGCGTGGGCTTCCCGCCGCCTGCGCGCGCTCATCGCTGCATCCCTCCCCGGCCGCTGGGAGGGTCGCTAGCGGATCGCGATCGGATTGATGATCGCCTGCACCGCGCCGGCGAACTTCGGCTGGCCCAGCACGAACAGGAACTCATAGCCCTTGTCCGCGGCCAGCGCGCCCACGTTCATGTTCTCGAGGATGTAGATGCCGTTGCGAGCGAGCAGGATCTGGTGCACCGGAAACGCCTCGTGGGGATCCTCGTGCGGGATCACCTCGACGGCCCAACCATCGGAGCCGACCGCGACGACGCCGAGCGACGCCAGGTATTCCGCGCCGTTCTTGCCAAGCCCCGGCTCCTTCTCGAGATATGCCTTCTTGTCCCTCTCGGCCATCGACGCGAGCCAGCCGGTGTGGAGCAGCACCACGTTGCCCTTGCGGATCGGCGTGCCCTGCTTCGCGACCGCGGCCTCGATCTCGACGCGATTCACCGCAGTGCCGGGCGCGAGATTCCCGCCCTTCAGCGCGACGATGTCGAGCAGCACGCCGCGCGTGACGATCGGCGGCACTTTGTCGGTCGAGAGCAGAAGCAGCCCGTGGGGCCGCAGGAACTCCGACTCCTTGTGGCCGTTGTAGTAGACGGAGTCGATCCCGAGGTGCCCGAGCCCGTCGAGCTGGCTGCCGATGCCCATCCACGTGGCCAAGAAGTCATCGTTCGCCGTCGCCTTGTTCGTGCCGAGCGGCGTGCCGGTGACGATCGCCTCGGTGAAGATCTGGAAGCTCCGCGTGCCATACGCGGGCGTGTCCGGGCCGGTGGTCACGCCGAGCGAATAGGTCTTCCCGGTCTTCACGAGCTTCGTCGCTTCGACCACGCCGGCGGCCGACAGATTGTTCGCGGCCCCGATCGTGTCGTCCTTGCCGTACTTCGACGGATACCAGGCGTCATCGGCGAGCGCGGCGCTCGCGAACGCGCCAATCGCGACGCTTAGAAGTAATCGGCGCACGTCGAGCCTCCGCGGATCATCCGTTCAAGCGGGCATCATATGCCCGGGGAGGGGCGTTCCGTCAACCAGGCAACGGGTGCGGTCGATCTCACGCCACGGCGGATGCCCGGCGCGAGCTCGCAGGCCGGATCGGTCGCCGCGGCTGCGCGTTTCGCCCGGCGAACATCGGGCGTGCTAGACACTGTCTCGCTTGCCGCCGTCTCGTACATCGCGACCCGATCTAGACCGCGGCCTCGCGGCGACGCTCGTCCTCGGCACGCTGGCGCTCTATGCGCGCACGCTCGGCCACGACTTCGTGCTCTTCGACGATCCTTATTACGTGAGCCGCAATCCGATGGTGGCGCGAGGCCTCTCGGGCGAAGGCGTCGCCTGGGCACTGCGCAGCCTCGAGTTCTCCAACTGGTCGCCGCTCGTGTGGCTCTCACACATGCTCGACACCACGCTGTTCGGCATGCGCGCCGGGCCGAGGCTCGCGGTCAACGCGGGCCTCCACGCGCTCACCGCGCTGCTGCTCTTCGACACGCTCCGGCTCGCCACGGGGGAGCGCTGGCCGAGCTTCCTCGCGGCGGCCCTCTTCGCCTGGCACCCGCTGCACGTCGAGTCCGTCGCCTGGGTTTCCTCGCGCAAGGACGTGCTGTCGGGGCTCGGCTTCGTGCTCGCGCTCGCGGCCTACGTCCGCTGGACGCGGACCGCGAGCCGGCTCGCGTGGGTCGGGGTGCACGTCTTCGCGCTGCTCGGGCTGCTCGCGAAGTCGATCCTCGTGACGCTTCCCTTCGCGCTGCTGCTCTTCGATTACTGGCCGCTGCGTCGCCTCGGCGGCACGGGCCGCGTGCGCGCGGCTCTTCTGTGGCCGCTCGTGCGGGAGAAGCTCCCCCTCGTCGCGCTCTCGATCGCCGTTCTCGCGCTGAACGCCATCGCGCAGGAGCGCGCGGGAGCCGTCGCGCGCCTCGATTATCTCCCAGTCTCGCTGAGAGTTGCCAACGCCGTCCGCTCCTACGGGCTCTACCTGGTCGACACGATCGCGCCGAGCAACCTCGCGCCCTACTACCCGTTTCCACCCGGCCTGCTGACGTCGGCCGGATCGTGGCTCAACGTGATCGCGTCCGGTTGCTTCTTGCTCGGCGCGTCGGTGTTCGTCTTTCGCGAAGCGCGGCGGCGGCCGTGGCTCGCGACGGGCTGGCTCTGGTACCTCGGCGTCCTGGTCCCGATGATCGGCCTGGTACAGATCGGCGACCAGGCTCGCGCCGATCGCTACACCTACCTCCCCCTGATCGGGATCTTCGTCGCCGCCGCCTGGACCTGCGCCGATGTCGTCGAGCGGCGGCCGCGGGCGCGTCCGCTCGTGGCCGCGGCGTGCGCGGCGGCGCTCCTCGCCTACGCAGGTCTCGCCTGGGTCCAGATCGGACTCTGGCGCGGCACGCTCCCGCTCTTCGAGCATACGCTGGCCGTGACGACTCCCAACGCGATGGCGCACGTCCTCCTCGGCGTCGCGTTCGACGAGGCCGGCAACCCGGAAGCGGCGGCGCGGCACTTCCGCGAGGCCGTCCGCCTCACGCCCTGGATGCCGCTGGTGCGAAAGAACTTCATCGCCAACGCCACGAAGCTGGGCCGGCTCGACGAGGCGAACGAGCTGCTCGAGGAGCTCGACACCGCGCCGGGCGCGCGGCCAGCGCGCTAGTCGTCCTTCTCGCCCGCCGCCGTGCGCCAACCCCCGAAGCCCGCGTCGCGGCGATCGAGCGCGCCGAAGCGATCGATGAGTTTTCCCCCCTCATCGCGGCAAGCAGCGCGAGAGAACCGAGCCCATCGAAGAGAAACCGACTCACGGGCCGGGCCGGTGGTTTAAGATGCGTCCCGGGTGGGGGATCAACCAAGGAGGGAAACATGGTTCGTCCTGTTGCGATCGTCGGGCTCGCGTTGGCAGTGGGCTGGGTCGCCGTGCCGCAGTCGGCAGTTGCGGCTCAGCCCGTCGTCCAGGTCGTGACCGTGAAGGTCAACCCCGGCAAGCTCGAGCAATATCGGCAGGAGCTCAAGAAGGTTCGTGGCGTTCTGACGCGTCTCGGGAGCAAGGCCACGATGCGAGTCTGGAACACCACCATGGGCGGAACCGACGCCGGCCAAATCCTGGTGGGCCTCGAATATCCGGATCAGGCCACCTGGGGCGCGGACGCGGGCAAGCTGCAGGCTGACGCCGAGTGGCAGAAGATCCAGGCCGGGCTCTCTGGGATCCGCACGGTCGTGAGCAATTCGATCTGGCGCGACATCTCGCCGGAGACGAGCCCGTCGGGCGGGGGAAGCACACTCGTCCTCACCGGCGTGGCCGTCAAGCCGGGCAAGCTCGCGGAGTACCGCCGGCGGGTGGGAAGCGCGAAGGCGATCAACGAGCGGCTCGAGATCCCGGGCAGGGTCCGCATGTGGCAAGCCGAGCTCGCGGGTGCGGCAACGGGCAGCGTGGCCATCGGCATCGAGTACCCGGACGTCCCCGCCTACGTGGCCGCGCAAGAGAAGCTCGCTGCGGATTCCGAGTGGCAGAAGCTCCTCGCAAGCCTCGACGAGCTCCGGACCGTCGAGGGTCGCTGGCTGTATCAGGAGATCAAGCCCTAGCCGTGATCCGTGCGATGGGTCGTTCGCGTCCGTCATAGTGCCGGCGATCTGGCAACGACTGCTCCGTCTCGCTGCGTGCCTGGCCTTCGCGATTCTGGCCGTCCGGGGCGTGATCGTCCCCGCGAGCATCGCCTGGCAGGTGTCCGGACGCGTCCGGCTTGGCGAAAAGACCGACCCCACGGCTTACTTGAGCGCCCTGGCACCGGCGAAATCCCTGCTGCCGACCACTTCGATCGTCGGATACTCGGGCGACGAGCCGCTGGATTTCGCGCATCCAGGTCAGTCCGAAGGCGAGTACTACCTGGCGCAATTCGCCGTCGCTCCCCTGCTGCTCGAC
>Ga0210377_10004180_pt1 | contig 12195 bp, 5 predicted proteins | sample PLM4_65_b1redo_FD_155480 | JGI IMG/M metagenome (GOLD analysis project Ga0210377, IMG submission 155480) | Groundwater sediment microbial communities from an aquifer in East River, Colorado, USA - PLM4_65_b1 redo | ecosystem: Environmental > Terrestrial > Soil > Riparian zone | place: USA: East... | reverse complement strand
CGACGTGCGCGTTCTCTCGGCCGACGAGCGCGCGCGGCTCGCGCGGCTGCCGTTCGACGAGCACCTCTTTCGCGAGCAAGCGGGCCTCGTGACCTCGGCTGCTCTCGCCGGCGAGCCGGACTTCACGCCGTACGAGCGGCTCTGGCTGCGGCCGAGTCTCGCGTTCACCGCGCTCGAGGGCGTGCCGCTCGCGGGATCCGCGAACCGGCTCATGGAAGCAGCATCCGCGCGCGTCGGTCTGCGGCTCGCACCGAGCCAGGGCGCGCAGCGCGCCGCGAAGCTGTTGACGGAGTTCCTGCAACGGGATCCACCGAACGGTGTAGCGGTGGAAGTCACGGTCGAGAGCGCAGCGAGCGGCTGGGAGACGGATCCGGTCGGGCCGGCGTTCGATGCGGCGCGACGCGCGCTGCGCGGCGGCTACGGCCGCGAGCTCGCGTTCATCGGCTGCGGTGGCTCGATCCCGTTCGTCGGCCCGTTCGCCGAAGTGCTCGGCGGCGCGCCCGCTCTCTTGCTCGGTCTCGAGGATCCGATCTGCAACGCGCACGGCGAGAACGAGAGCCTGAATCTCGACGACTTCAAGAAGGCCGCGCGCTCCGCGCTGCAGCTCTACTTCGAGCTCGCCGCCAAGATACAGATGTCCGCGTGACTACCCGAGTACGACGCGCACGCGATGGGTCGCGCCGTCGTCGGCGAGCGGAATTCCGGGTCGTGTGCCAGGAAGCGCCTCGCCGTCGAGCTCGACGAGAGTCACTCCGCGGCTCACGCCGTTCGGGTTCTCGACCGCGATCTCGTAGCGGGCCGAGCCGTGGCGGAAGGCGATCTTGAAGCCGGGCCACGCCTTCGGGATGCACGGATCGATCTCGAGCACCGCAGCGCGCCGCCGGAAGCCGAGGATCGACTCGAGGCCGGCCCGGTACAGCCATCCGGCGGAGCCCGTGTACCAGCTCCAGCCGCCGCGTCCCGTGTGGGGCGGCTCGGAGTAGATATCGGCGCAGGCGACATAGGGCTCGACCTTGTAGCGATGGATCGCGGCGCGCGTGCTCGCGTGACGGATCGGCGCGAGGAATGAGAACAGCTCGGCGGCTCGGTCGCCGTCGCCGAGCTGCGCGAACGCGATCACCGCCCAGGCGCCGGCGTGGGTGTATTGGCCGCCGTTCTCGCGGATTCCCCGCGGGTAGCCCTTGATGTAGCCGGGATCGAGCGGCGTGCGATCGAAGGGCGGGGTGAAGAGCAGCACGAGGCCGTCGGCGCGGCGGACGAGCAGCGCGTCGAGCGACGCCATCGCGGTCGCCGCGCGCTTGGGGTCGGCGGCGCCCGAGATCACGCTCCACGACTGCGCGATCGAGTCGATCCGACACTCCTCGCTCGCGGCCGAGCCGAGCGCAGTGCCGTCGTCGAAGTATCCCCGCCGGTACCACTCGCCATCCCAGGCCTCGCGCTCGAGAGCCAGGCGCAGCTCTTCGGCGTGCCGCCACCAGGCCTTCGCACGCGCGCTCTCGCCGCGGTCCTTGGCGAGTGGAGCGAAGGCCGTGAGCGTCGCCTGCAGGAACCAGCCGAGCCAGACGCTCTCGCCCTTGCCCTCTACACCGACGCGGTTCATGCCGTCGTTCCAGTCGCCGCCGCCAAACAGAGGCAGGCCGTGGCTTCCGACGCCGAGACTCCGGTCGAGCGCCCGTGCGCAGTGCTCGAACAGCGTCGCTCGCTCGGCGGAGACCTCGGGTTGGAAGAACGACTCGTGCTCGCCGTCGCGGAGCGGGGGCCCGTCGAGAAAGGGAACCGTCTCGTCGAGCACCGCGCGGTCGCCCGTCACGCCGACGTAATGCTCCGCAGCGTAGGGCAGCCAGACGGCGTCGTCGGCGAAGCGCGTGCGCACGCCGCGTCCCGACTCGGGCAACCACCAGTGCTGCACGTCGCCCGGGGTGAACTGGCGGGCAGCGGCGCGGAGCAGGTGCTCCCGGGTGAGGTCGGGCCGCGCGAGCGCGAGCGCCATGCCGTCTTGCAGCTGATCGCGGAACCCGAAGGCGCCGCTCGCCTGGTAGAAGGCCGAGCGCGCCCAGACGCGGCACGCGAGCGTCTGATAGAGCAGCCACTGATTCAGCATCAGATCGAGCGCGCGATCCGGCGTCGTGACCTGCACCGTTTCGAGGACGTCGTCCCAGATTTTCGTGGCGGCGCCGAGGACCGCGTCCAGGTCCGCGCTCCGGTAGCGCGCGATCAGCGTGCGCGCGCCCTCGGGGGTCGTTGCCTCGCCGAGCAGGAATACCACCTCGGCGCGCTCGTTCGGGCGGAGCTCGATGCTCGTCTGGAGCGCGCCGCAGGGGTCGAGACCGGCGCCGACGCGATTCGAGAGCGTCGCGCCGCTAGCCAGCGCGGCGGGCTGGTCGAGCGAGCCGTTGCGGCCGAGGAACTCGGTGCGGTCGCCGGTCCAGGCGAGCTGTTGGCCCGCGAGGTCCGCGAAGGCGACGCGCGTGCCGCGCTCGAGGCTCCAGGGATTCCGGGCGAAAACCGCGCCCGTCGCGGTGTCGATCTCGGTCACCAGGAACGGCGCGGCGGCTTCTCGCGAAGCGGCGAGGGTCCACTCGACGTACGCCGTCACCGAGAGGCGACGCGTGCGGGCGGAACGATTGTGGAGGGTCAGACGCGAGATCTTGATCGGGTCGACGGGCGCCACGTACTGCAGCAATTCGAGCATCACGCCGTTGGCCATGTGCTCGAAGCGGCTGTAGCCCCGACCGTGTCGCGCGACGTAGAGTCCGGCCTCGTTGCGAATCGGCAACGCGGTCGGGCCCCACAGCGCGCCGGAGTCGTCGTCCCGCACGTAGAGCACTTCGCCGGGTCGATCGGTTACGGGATCGTTCGACCACGGCGTGATCTGGTTCTCGCGGCTGTTGTTCGCCCATGTGTAGCCGGCGCCCTCGGCGGAGACCTGGAAGCCGAAGCCGGGATTCGCGATGACGTTGATCCACGGCGCGGGCGTCCACTGGCCCTGGCCGAGGACCGTGACGTACTCCCGCCCGCAGTCGGTGAAGCCGCCCAGACCGTTGAAGAGCTCGAGCTCCGGTCGGGGAGCGGCGGACTCCGTCGCAGGCTCCGCGCTGCGCGGCAGGGGGGGCGCGGCGGGCTCCGCCGTCTCCTCGAGCCGCTTCACCTGCTCCGACAGGCTCCCGCGCCGGCTGAGCAGCACCGCCCGCGCGGCGCACCGCAGCACCCCTCGCGCCTCGTTCGACACGAGATCGGATCGCAACACGAAGACGGCGCCCGGCGTACCATCGCCCGCGTCCGGCGTCCGGGACTGGCTCGCACGCACGAGCGCCTCGAGCGCGCTCTGGAGATCCTGCAGATAGGACGGTGGCCGCTCGTTCAGGAGCACGAGATCCACGGCGAGGCGCTTCATGCGCCAGTACTGGTGGGCGCGCAGCATCTCGCGCACGATCTCGAGATCCTCGACGCTGTCGATCCGGATCAGCACGATCGGCAGGTCGCCCGAGATGCCGTGCGGCCACAGAGAGGACGGCGGTCCGAGCGCTCGGCTGATCAATTCGGGAGCCGCGCGGAGTGTCTGATCGGCATAGAGCACGCGGTTCGCGAGACGCTGGAAGAGCCGGCCCTCGTCGGGGCCGACACCCAGGTGATGGAGCTGCACATGGGCCTGCGTCCAGGCGAGCGTGACGGTGCGCTCGAAGGCGGTCGGCGAATCGTGCTCGTCGGCCAGGTCGAGCGCCTCCTCGCGGGACGGCGCGATCAGGGTCCAGAACGCGACGCGAACCGTCCCTCCGGGTGGGATCCGCACGCGCCGGCGCAGGCTGAAGATCGGGTCGAGCACGCAGCCGACAGAATTCGAGAGCGGGCGGCCATCGATCACCGAGACCGGCGCGCGGACCGTGTGCCCGCGCCCCAGGAAGCGGGCGCGGTCGGTCTCGAAGCCGCCGTCGCCCACCGCCTCGCCTTCGACGACCGCGAGATGCGCCGCCCACACCTCGGCCTCGCCTGGCGCACGCCGGCGGCGCGTCGCGAGCAAGGCGCCAAGCGAGGAGACGAACTCCGTCTGCACGAAGAGCTTCGAGAAGGCGGGGTGCGCCGCGTCGGCGGCCGGCGTCGCTAGCACAAGCTCGGCGTAGGAGGTGAGCTCGATCTGCCGGATCTGGGCCCCGAGATTCGACACGGAGACGCGACGCACCTCGGCGTCGTGCTCGGCGGAGACGGCGATCTCGAGCGTGGTGACGAGGCTACCGTCGCGCCGGACGATCTCGGCCCGGTCCTCGGAGAACGCTGCTTCGTAGGCATCGGGCTCGACTCCGCTCGGCTGGTACGCGGCCGACCAGACCGCGCCGCTCGACGTGTCGCGCAGGTAGACGTAGCTGCCGGACGCGTCGCAGGTCACGTCCTCCCGCCAGCGCGTGACGGCGAGGTCGCGCCAGTGGCTGTAACCGGAGCCGGCCGCTGTGACCATCACCGCGTAGCGCCCGTTCGAGAGCAAGTGCGTGCGCGGGACCAGGTCGTGCGGAGAGCGAAAGCGCCGCAACATCGGGAGCGCGAGGTCGCGCACGTTCGCCGGGGAAGCAACCTCCTCGGCGCGCGGGCGGGCGACGGCGACGCCTCGCGGCGTGCGCTCCTGGAGCAGGAGCTCCGTCGCTCGCACGATCGGCTCGGCGTGGAAGCGGCTGCGCATCGACGCGTCGAGCAGCGTGTTCGCGATCGCGACCACGGTCATGCCCTGGTGGTGCGCCATGTAGGCGCGCACGACCGCGACCCGCTCGCCCTCCGGCACGCGCGCCCGGGTGTAGTCGAGCGCCTCGTACCAGCCGTAGCGCCCGCGCCCGCCTTCCGCTTCGAGCCGCTCGAAGTTCCGGGCCGCCGGCTGCGGATCGACCATGGCCGCGAGCGCCGTGGCGTAGGGCGCGATCACGGCGTCGGCGCTGAGCCCGCGCTTCAAGCCGAGCCCGGGAACGCCGAAGTTCGAATACTGATAGGTGAGCTCGGTGTCGCGCGCGTTGTACGCCGACTCCGAGACGCCCCAGGGCACACCGAGCTCCGCGCCGTAGGCCCGCTGCCGCCGCACCACCAGGCGTGTCGTCTTCTCGAGCAGGCTCCCCGCCGGCGCCCGCATCACGAGCGACGGCATCAGGTACTCGAACATCGAGCCCGACCACGAGATCAGCGCAGAGCCGCGGTCGACCGGCGTGAGCGAGCGTGCGAGCCGGAACCAGTGACGAACCGGTACGTCGCCCTTCGCGATCGCGACGAAGCTCGCGAGCCGCGCTTCCGAGGCCAGCAGGTCGAAGCAGTTGGGGTCGAGCGTGGCATCGCTGCAGCGGTAGCCTATCGAGAGCAGCTGCCGGCTGGTGTCGAACAGGAAGCCGAACTCCATCGCGGCGAACAGGCGCCCGACGCGCTCGGCGAGGGCGGAGAGACGTCGCTCGAGACCGGGCGTCGCCTCGGAGCCGTCGGGCAGCGGCGCGAGGTCGCGCGCGTGGCTCCGGATCGACGCCGCCACCAACTCGGCGCAGGCGAGCGCCTCCGCACTCGCGTCGTCGCTTTGCTCTGCCGCGAGCGTGCGTGCGACGTCGCTCACGGTCTCGGCGCGGCGCGCTAGCTCGTCGAGACGCGCCCCGAGTGCCGACGGGATCGAGATCGGCGGTTCGAGCGCATCGGCCAGGGTGTCGAGCGCTTCCTCGAGCTGCCGGCGCGTCACCGTCTGCGTGCGGTGGTCCTCGGCGAGGGCCTCGAGCGACGCGCGTGCGAGGCCCAGTGCATCGGCGATTCCGACCAGAGCGAGCGGGCTCGCGACGGGTCGGGGGATCATCTCTCGGCAGGCATTCGCGAGCGCGATCAGGTGCCCGGCGAGATTCCCGCTGTCGACCGTCGAGACGTACCGCGGGTCGAGCGGGCGCAGATCGCGTGTGTCGTACCAGTTGTAGAAGTGACCGCGGAAGCGCTCGAGGCGTTCCAGCGTCGCCAGGGTCGCCTCCAGTCGCTCCACCGTGTCGATCGCGCCGAGCCAGCCGAAGTCGCGGGCGCTCACGACCGAGAGCAGGTAGAGCCCGACGTTCGTGGGCGACGTCCGGTGCGCCACCACGGGCTTGGGGTCCTCTTGGAAGTTGTCCGGCGGGAGGTGGTGATCCTCGGCGGTGACGAAGCGCTCGAAGAAGCGCCAGGTGCGACGTGCCACGAGTCGGAGCGCCCGGGCGTCGGCGGCGGAGGCGGGTGTCGCGCCGGCCGCGGGCGGCGGGCGGCTCGCCCAGTGGGCGATCGCGGGCGCAAGCAGCCAGAGCGCCACGAACGGAGCCGCGATTTCCGGCGCGGCGTCGACCGTTCCCGCGACGGCGACGCCCGCGGTGAGCGCGAGCACGAGGCCTCCGGGCATCCACCGGTAGTAGCCAAAGAGATCGAGGCGGGGTCCGAGGTGCGCCTGGGCGGCGGTCCGCCACTCGAGCAGACGGACCCTCACGACGAGGCGGTAGAGCGTACGCGCGATCGCATCGGCCATCAGCCAGGCCTGCTGAGGGAGGAGCGCGACCAGGAGTCCGATCTGCGACAGCGCCAGCGCGAGATCGGCGCCGACGGCGCGGAGATGGCTCCGCTTCGAGATCCCCCGGCGCCGTGGCACCAGGCCGGCGAAGCAGGGAAGCAGCGCCGGTGCGGCGAGAAATCCGAGCGCGAGAGCGGTCCACAGCGCCGCGGGCACAGGCGGAAGCAGCCATCCGGCGGTGAGCGTGAGGAAGGCGGTCGGCGCCGCCAAGGTCCGGCGCAGGTTGTCGATCATCTTCCAGCGCCCGACCGCGGGCACGGCGTCTCGCGCCGAGCGCTTCCCGCCCTCCGCCGCGGGCCCGCGACCGAGGATCCACGGCAGAAGCTGCCAGTCGCCGCGCGCCCATCGGTGCAGTCGGGCGGCTGCGACCTCGTAGCGGGCCGGATATTCCTCCACGACCTCGATGTCTGTGACCAGACCCGCGCCAGCGAAGATCCCCTCGAGCAGGTCGTGACTCAATACGGTGTCGTCTGGGATGCGGCCTTCGAGGGCGGCCTCGAAAGCGTCGACGTCGTAGATTCCCTTCCCGGTGTAGGAGCCTTCGCCGAAGAAGTCCTGGTAGACGTCGGACACCGTGAAGGCGTAGGGATCGATCCCGCCCGGCCCCGAGAAAACGCGTTGAAAGAGCGAGCCGTCCCGGCCGGTCGGGAGAGCGGGCGTCACCCGCGGCTGCAGCACGCCGTACCCCTGGACTACGCGTCGCGAGACGGGGTCGAGCCTCGGTCGGTTCAGGGCGTGAGCCATCTTTCCGACGAGGCGCCGCGCCGCGCCGCGGGGAAGCTGGGTGTCGGCGTCGAGGGTGATCACGTAGCGGACGCCCGGCGGTACGGCGCAGGGCCGCCCGCCGACGGGCAGGAAGGTCGTGTCGTCGGCGCCGCGCAGCAGCCGGTTCAGCTCGTGCAGCTTTCCGCGCTTGCGCTCCCAGCCGATCCAGCGGCCTTCGCCCGCGTTCCAGACGCGGCGTCGATGGAGCAGCAGGAAGCGATCTCCGCTCGCGGTCTCGCCATGGCGGAGGTTCAGGCGCGCGATCCCATCGACCGCGGCGCCGAGCAGCGCGTCGTCTCCGGGCGCGCTTTCGGTTTCGGCGTCGGTCCAATCCGAGAGCAGCGCGAAGCGCAGCTCGTCGTCCGGGCTCGCGAGGGAGTGGATTTCGAGGCGCTCGAGCTGCTCTTCGAGCTCGGCTTGAGTCGAGAGCAACGTCGGCATGACGACCAGCGTCCGAAGCCTCCGCGGCACGCCGTCGCGGAGCTCGAGACCGGGAAGCGGCTTTGGTCCGAACCGGTTCGTGACGCTCCGGTTCACCAGCGCGACGGCCAGGTCCGAGGTGGGAACGAGGGCGATGAGGGCGAGCAGGATCAGCGTCGCGGAGCCGACCCCGAACGGGGCGATCGCGATCAGGGGCAAGGCGAGCAGCAGGGCGGTGAGGGTGGCGATGGTTCCGAGGTAGCCGGCGACGCCGCTGCCGAGGCCGGCGCGCAGAAGCCGTAGGCGCAGCGGGACGCGGAAAGCGAGCTCCCGCTCGAAGTCTCGGCGGCCTCGCGAGATCAAGAAGTAGCCGGGGTCCTCCTCGCGACGCTCGGGCGGATCGTCGTCGCGCGGCGGCACGCGGCCCGCTTGCCGCGCCGCCAGGATCGCCCGTCGCGCCACGTCGAGCTCGTCGTGATGGCTTCCCCGCGCGAGCTCTTCGATCGCGTGCCGGTAGCGATCGCGCGTCGCGAAGTCCATCTCGCCGAAGCGGCTGTCCGCGCGCAAAGTTTCGTCGACGAGGCTCACGCCCTCGACGAAGTCCGCCCAGTCGATGTCGGAGAGGAGGCGCATGCTCGTGACGACGTTGCGGACGGTCACGTTCATCGCGCCTTGGCGTTGGTGCTCCTCGCGCACGAGCACGTCGGCGCTCGTGCCTTGGGCGGCGAGACTCTCGTCGAGCCAGCGCAGCGCGGGGGTGACGGTCGGATCGTGCTCGCGCAGCCGCTGCACGAGCTGCACCGCGAAGGCGCGCGGCAGCGATCTCGCGTCGAAGCGAAGCAGCAACAACTCAGCGGGCTCCGGCTCGCGCTGGCCGACGCCGATCAGCCGGTCGGCGAGGGCGTCGGCCTGCTGACGTGCCGCCCGGCTCTTTACGATCCGCTCGGCCACACGTCGCATGTTCTCGACCAGCACGATTCTCAGCGTGATCGCGACCGCCCAGAGCTCGCCGATCGTGAGCGGCTGCACGCGTTGGTATGCGCGCACGAAGCGCACGAGCGACTGCGGGTCAAAGCGGCTGTCGGTGTGTGCGACGTAGGCCCAGGCCAGGCCGAAGACGCGCGTATATCCCTCGAGCGGTCCGTCAGCGAGCTTCGGCAGCTGACGGTAGAAGCCGCGCGGTAGGTCGTCGCGGATCTCGCGGATCTGCTCCTCGACAACGTGGAAGTTGTCGACCAGCCATTCGGCGGCCGGCGTGATGGCGCGCTCCTCGCGGATCGCTTCGCCGATCGTGCGGTACGCATCCAAGAGGACGCGGCCGTTGTCTCGCAGGCGATTCGTGAGCCTTCGGCCGGAAATCCGCCGACCGGTTACCCGCTGCGCGACAGCCAGGCTCGCCGCATGCTGCTCGAGGCGCTCGACACCGAAGAGCTCGGCGCGGATCGGATCCTCGACCTCGGCGTGCGAGGCCGGCGACAGACTGCCGAGCGCTCGAAGAATGACTTGCTTCACGATTCCTTTCGGTCTCCGGCGACGGAGTCAGCTTATCGCGCTTGGTCCGCGCGAGCCCACGCGCTGCGAGCGTGAACGCCGCCGGCGCGGGCTTGCGGCTCGACCTGCGTCGCGCTCGGTGCGGATCCACTTTCTCCCTCTTGATCCGAGCGCGCGCGATCGCCTTCACATGGAGCGGCTTCGCCGTCGCGACCTCGCTCGCGCTGTCTCGGTCGCTTCCGATAGTATCGCGGTCGCGGGTGTGACGACGAGGCGACACGAAATGGCGTACGTGAGCGAGGCCGAGAAGGCGGGCTTCTTCAAGGCGGTCCAGGAAGCGAGCAAGAAGGCGATCTGGTGCGCGGTCGCGAGCGTCGACGCGCAAGGCGCGCCGCGCGTGCGCGTCGTGCACCCGACCTGGGACGGGGACGTGCTCTGGTTCGCGACCGGCGCAGACTCGCCGAAGGCGCGCCAGATCGCGAAGGACCCGCGCGTCGACGTGCAGTTCCTGGTCTCGCCGCCCGACTTCGTGCACATCCTCGTGCGCGGCCGCGCCGAGATCGTCGCCGATCCGGGTGAGAAGAAGCGCGTCTGGGACGTGATCGACTACGACCTGTTGCAGTTCTGGAAGGGCGGCCCGGACGATCCGAGCTACGCGCCCGTCCGGATCGTGCCCGAGCGCGTCGAGCTCTCGAAGATGTTCGGCAGCGTCGACAAGCGAGTCTGGCGCAGGCGCTAGCGGCCCAGCGGGTGTCTCTGCGAGAAGCGGAGACCCCTATCGAGGTAGATCCGCTCGATCAGCGTGCTCGCGCGCTCCGGCGTCGTGACGAAGCGGATGCGCAGCTCGTCCGTCTCGACCACGCAGCTCTCCACCAGCTCGTCCGAGACGATCCGCTCGAACGCCGCCGACAGCCGGAAGCGATCCGTAAAGTAGAGCGTGTGTACCTGCGGGCGCGTCATCCCGACAAAGCCCGTGGCAAGCGCCGTGCCGGGCCGCCGCGCTTTCAGACGGGTTACCGCCGAGCGGTCTGCTCAGAGCTTGCGCTCACTCTGCCTGGAGCCTCGGCGGCACCTGGCAGCTGTCCTGCGGGCCAGAGCAGCCGGAACGAGCGGACGGCCGCTCGGCGGTTACGCGCCGAGTGCCTGCGCCGCCTTCTGGTAGCTCGCGGGTCGCACCCAGAGAATCATCGCCCAGCGTCCGCTGCCGGCCGCAAGCGCTTGCGCAGCGATCACGTGGATCTTCTGCGCCGCGAGGCGGCTCAGCGGCTCGGCCACTGCGCCGACGCGGTCCTCGCCCTGCAGGAGGAATGCGCGCTTCGCCTTGCGCGTGCGGAGCTTGAGACGTGAGGCCGCGCTGGCGAACGCCGCCGCGTCGTCGGGAATCAAGTCGAGCTGAGCCTTTCCCGCGCCGGCAGGGAAGCCGCTCACGGCGAGCAGGTTCACCCCCTCGGCGGCGAGCGCGGCGAGAATGCCGTGCCCCGCACCGGCCTTGTCGGGAACGGTTGTCGCGAAATACTCGACCGTGCGGACCGTGTACGCCATGGCGGACCCCTTCCTGGATTGCCTCATCGTAGCGCGAAGCCGACCGCGGAGCGCTTCCGCCCTCCCTGCAGCGGACTCGCTGCAGGCTGACACCGTGCGATGTCACGAGTACCGTCTCGGCTCGACCCGGAGGTGCCCGCGAATGCCTCTCCCCTACGACCCGTTCCGCGCCGAGTTCCGCGCCGACCCCTACCCACATTACCGCGCTCTGCGCGATGAAGCGCCGGTCCACTTCGCGCCCGAGGCGAACGTGTGGTGCGTGTCGCGCTACGACGACGTGCAAGCGGTGCTGCGGCGCGACGACGTCTTCTCGTCGCGCGCGATGTTCACGATGCTCATGAACAACGGCCAGGATGGCATGCCCCGACTCTCGTGGCGGGTGCTGCGTTTCGTCGGGCTGCTCTTCCTGCGCACGCGCCTCAATCCCTTCACGTTCGCCACGGCGCGGAATCTGATCGCCGAGGACGGCGAGCGACACAAGGGGATGCGCGAGATCGTGAATCGCGGCTTCACGCCGCGCCGCATCGCGTCCTGGGAGAAGCGCGCGTACGAGATCGTGGAGGCGTGCCTCGAGGGCTTCGAGCGCCGCGAGCGCTTCGACGTGGTCGAGGGGCTCGCGATCCCGCTGCCGGTGACGGTCATCGCCGAGATGCTCGGGATCGAGCCCGAGCGGCGCGCGGACTTCAAGCGCTGGTCGGACGCGATCATCTCGAACGCCACGGGGCCGGGCCGCGCGACGCCGTACAGCGCCGACTTCGGCGCGGCGCTGACCGGACTGATCCGGTACGTGAAACGCGTTGCCCGCGAGCGGCGCCGCTCACCGGCGGAGGACGTGATCAGCGCGATCGTGGCCGAGCAGGACGGCGAAGCGGGGCTCTCGGATCGAGAGGTCGTGCAGTTCGTGGCGCTCCTGCTCGTCGCCGGGAACGAGACGACGACGAACCTGATCGGGAACGCGGTGAAGGCGCTGTTGCGCCACCCCGACGAGCTCGCGCGCGTGGCCGCCGACCCGGCGCTGGTGCCGCGTGTGGTCGAAGAGACGCTGCGCTGGGATGCGCCGATCCAGCTCGTGTTCCGGGTCACCCGACAGACCGCCGAGGTCGCGGGCAAGACCATTCCCGAGGGAGCGATCGTGGCGGCGCTCGTCGGATCCGCGAACCGCGACGAGCGCCGCTTCCCGGATCCCGACCGCTTCGACCTCGACCGCGATTCGCAGGGGCACATCGCCTTCGGCTTCGGCCGGCACTTCTGCCTGGGCGCGTCGCTCGCGCGCCTCGAGGCCCGCGTCGCGCTCGAAGCGCTGGTGCCTCGCCTCGCGCATGTGCGACTCGACGCTCCGCCCGAGCTCGTGGATTCGTTCCTGGTGCGCGGACCGCGCAAGCTCGAGCTCTCCCCGCGAAGCGTCTAGCGCGAACGGTCATGCGCGGGAGCGGCACTCGCTCCCGCCC
>Ga0210377_10004179_pt1 | contig 12197 bp, 8 predicted proteins | sample PLM4_65_b1redo_FD_155480 | JGI IMG/M metagenome (GOLD analysis project Ga0210377, IMG submission 155480) | Groundwater sediment microbial communities from an aquifer in East River, Colorado, USA - PLM4_65_b1 redo | ecosystem: Environmental > Terrestrial > Soil > Riparian zone | place: USA: East... | reverse complement strand
ATGCAATGTTATAGAGCGCGGGGATAAACGTGGCAACAATTGTAAATACAAATAAACACGTAAACCCAATGATCCCTATCCAGGCGTTCCTTCTTCCGAAGATTCCGCCCTGGAGCATGACAATGGAGATGGAGATCGCTGCAATGGTGCCGAGAAGAAGACCGATAAAAGAACCGGGCGTAAAGTCCTCGCCGCGAGCCAGGATCGATTCTCCAGCCGCGATCAAAATTGTCTTCTGTATATCTGTGGTTGCCAGCGCGTATTTATTGGAGAGAACAAGCAAAGGAACTGCTGCATTCGTGGAAATATAGATCGAGGTGGCGAGAAGAAAGATGATCATCGCCAGGGCAGCCTGGACTCCCTGCCGGCGGCGATGCGCCCACAGGAGCGCAAAGTACACGGGAAGCATCGCGATCATATAGAAAATATTCAAAATACCGAGAGAATACAAGCCGTCAAATGGACTCTCTTGATACACGGCAAACCATTCTGCTGCAGACCTGGTCCCGTTGATAACAACCTCTGTCGCTCCGAAACCCAGAACAACATCCGATACACTGACAAGCATTGCCAGTATGGCAGCTATCGCTCCAATCGTATACAACTTCTGCCAGTGGAAAACGATTGCTTCGCCCTGTGGCATTTCCTTATTCATAATCTTTGTAGTCTTCATTTTATTGTTCCTTTTCCTTTTTGATTTTCAAGATGCGTTTGCCAGCTGGAAGAGTCTTCGGGCGATCATGATGTTCCAGGTCACTAAAAACAGCATGGAAAAAATCGCAATGAACATACCAATCGTTGGCACAAATAACCCAAAATCGCAGATACTGGATGCTATCCGGATATAAGCCGTTGCCTTGCTGAAAAGCGTGGTCTTGAGCATGACCATTGAAATAATGAGCCCAGTCAGGGAGCCCAGGATGTAATTGATATAGAAAGCAGTGCCATGGAAAGTGGCCACTTTTGCTTCACCTGCTGCCAGAAACGCGGCTTTTTGCATCTCCGTTTCAGCGGCGAAATATCCATGACTGAGATGGAGCATTTCGAAGGCTGGTCGGGCAGCAATGAAGCAAATCACTCCCAGAAGACTCAGGATCAGATAGATGGCTGTCCAGGATGGGTTGACCCGCCTAAGGAGAGTGTAGAGCGCCAGCGCTATTGGGATACAAAGGATCACGTAGATGATCATCAGGAACTCAAAATGAACCAATCCAATGATCGGGTTCTTTTGAAAAAGGATGAACCAGTCAATGGCAGTACCATCCAGTGGAGGTGGAGTAATGGTAAAGACGATTAACTGGATGATGACGATCGCAACCAATAAGAGGGCCGATATGCCGCCCAGTTTGTATAAGCTGCTCCATCCTGATGAGACATTTTCGCCTCTGGATTGATTGATGGGAAATGTTGTAGTTTCTGCAGTCATGTTTACTCCTTATTTTTCTATACACACTATACAATCTCAATCTCCAGGCGTCACTGTACCAAGGTGGTGTCTTTGTTCCACAACAAAAAACCAGTAGGTATACTAAAGTACACCTACTGGTTGATGAATTGAATGTGGGGAACGATCAGTTAGTTGTCGATCGAGAGCAACCCCAGTAGACGGGCGCGAGCAGTGGCTTGTGTGCGGCTGCTCACATTCAACTTTTGGAAGATATTGCCTGCATGCTTCTTCACCGCACTTAATGTGATGACAAGCTTGCCGGCAATGATCTGATTTGAATCTCCGGCGGCAATGAGTTGCAGGACTTCCAGTTCCCGCGGGGTCAACGGTTCTATGGGAGACAGATCATCATCGACGCCCTCGATGATGACAGCCTTGAGTGATTGTGCTTTTGGAAATGCAGCCAGGATCTCCCGGACGTAGGCCGGTTTCACTACCCCGAGCATATTGCGCTTGAGCAGGATCGTTAATGCCTCCGCGATGGGTTGCCCCTCTTCCACGAAAATGCTGATAAATCCTTCCGGTTCCGCCAGTTCCAGCGCCTGGAGAACATCAGACAAACAGCCGCGCTCGTCTCCCTGGATGACATGCATTTGACTGCGCAGCAGGAGCGTTTCCAATGCAACCTCGATCTGTTGGCATTGGAGTTCACCGGCAAGGATGAGCGAGGCAAGCTCCATCCCGCGTTTCAAGTTTCTGAATTCGTGGTTTGTATTGGCCAGATATAACAACACACGCAAGGCACTGTTATAAAGCAGACCGGCCGGGTGAGTGACATTGGAACCCGGTGCGAGAACGAAAAAATCAGAGGAAGCATCGAAGGTAAAACCTTCCGATTTGAGGATGGCTTGAGCCGCTGTCAGACGGTTCTTGGCAAGATCTACACGGACTTGCTGGGAGATGATGTTCTCCCGGATCATGGCAGGCGGGATCGCTCGTGCCAGATCTCCGGCCATTTCCATCTCTCGCGCCGCTGCTTCCCAGTCTGCCTCCAGTTGGAACATGTGGGAGAGCATAACGTGTTGGTAAATTTCAGGATCGCTGTAACCGCTCGATCCGCTGGCTTGAATGGAACGAAGAAAATAACTTCTGGCTTGATCGAGCTGATGCCATTGGTAATAAATCTGCCCAAGCTCTCCGTAGAAGGTTGCGCTAAAGGGAGTTGACTCGCTGGTCGCCTTCATCCGTTTGAGTCCCTGTGTCGCCAACTCAAATCCGAGGTGGAGTTTGCCCTGCTGCAACATCATCTGTGCCTGCCCGGAAATCCCCATGATCTCCAGTGGGAAGTTCCCCAATGCCCGAGCTTCCCGGACGATCCTTTGGAGCGTTTCGATGGCGTGCTCATAATCAAGCATTTGTTGGTAGGCTGTGGACAGGTTTACCAGGACCATGCTGCGCACGTGGGCATCGGCTTCGGAAAGAATGTCCAGTGCCTGATTCGCCAGATCGCGGCTTTCGATTGACCTTCCCTGCAGGCCCATGAGCTTGGATTGGAGCGCGAGCCATTCGCCCTGAAGGGATAGATCCTGGGTGCTTGCCCCTGCTGCGGAGAAGATTGCCTTCAGACGCTCCAGATATGCATTGGCCTGTTCCGGTGTTCCGCGCAGCAGATTTAACCAGATGAAGGCCATATTGATTCTGGGATTCTGTTCAATGAAATCCTTGGGAATGGACTGCAACCAACTCTCAACGGTTCGCACATGCGCCTGAAGGATCATTGGCAGAGCGGATTTTTCAACAAGCGCCACCACGCGTGAAAAATCCGTTGCTGACCGGGCATGATCGATCGCCTCTGCGATCATGCCCGCCTGTTCATACCAGGAGGCAGCCCGCTGATGTAAGGCTGCAATGGCAGTTTCTGGAAATCGTTGTGGGAGCCGCGCCTTAAGCAAATCTGCAAACAGATGATGATAACGAAACCATACACCTTCCTCATCCAGAGGCAGTACAAAAAGGTTCGCTTGATATAGCTCTTTGAGCATTGTTTGACCATCCGAATTTCCAGTGACTGCTTCACAGAGATCCGCCGTCAGGCCATTCAGGATGGACGTTTTTAATAAAAAGGTCTCCACCTCTTCCGTCTGGTGCTTCAATACTTCTTCGATCAGGTATTCGGCCACGTAGAGATGGCTGCCGGTGAAGGCCTGGATGAAACCATTGACATCGCTGCGCCCTCTCATAGAGAGAGCTGCCAGTTGCAAACTGGCGATCCAGCCCTCGGTGCGCGTTTCGAGTACTGCCACATCCTCAGGGCGAAGATTCAATTCCATCACTTGATTGAGGAATGCAGTAGCCTCTTCCGTAGTGAAGCGTAAATCCGCGGCACGGATCTCAATTAACTGATTACGGGCGCGAAAACGTGCCAGTGACCAGGGTGGATCGACACGAGTGGAAATAATGAGGTGGAAATTGTCGGGAAGATGATCGATTAAGAAAGATAGCGCCCCATGGATGGATGAATTCTGAATGGCGTGGTAGTCATCCAAAACTAATGCCATGGTGTTTTGCAGCCTGACCAGGTCATTGATCAGAAGGGTGGGGATGGTTTCGTCAGATAGGGGTTGCGCAGTCTGGAGCAGAGCCAGAACGGATTCACCGATCTCAGGCTGTACGGATTGACAGGCAGCGATCAGATACTTCCAAAACCGGATCGGGTCGTTATCCGCTTCATCCAAAGAGACCCAGGCAATGGGTGGCTGCTGAGACATCGCTGCAAATTCGCTCAGCAGGGTAGTCTTGCCAAAACCTGCCGGGCCGGATAACAAAACAAAATTGCCTGGATGCGTCACACCAGTGCGCAGTTTTTCGGTCAGACGCGGCCGTGACACGCCATTGATCCGTGTGTGAGGGATGTGAAGTTTGGTGGAGAGAATGGGAACTGACATCATCGATGCTCATTCACTGTGATGGTGCCAATACCTCTAAAGAGATTTACCAGACCAGTTGAATGCTGCCATTATACTTTTCTTTTCACCAATGATCCTGCTCCTGTTCTTGCTAGTCTACTGGATATGGACAGTTTCAAAAGAGCAGGCGCATTAACCCGCTAGTTTGTACTTCAAAGTGCCTGAGATTTCCTATTTTCAAGCAGTAATAATTGAGGAGGTTGACAACTCGAACTCCCAACCTCTGCTGTGAAACAATTATGTCTCGACTATCGTGATCGCAACACTATCTGCAATACCAAACCGATCTAATAATAAAAGCGCCTCCCAAATTTCTAGGGAGGCGTTTTGAGATTCAGGCAATACGCCGCTATCTTGGGCATTTTTGCCATGCTTTCGAGCAAAACCGCCTGTTTTTTTGTGGTCTTGACAGGACTCGAACCTGTGACCTCGCCGATGTGAACGGCGCGTTCTAACCCTTAGCAGGATGCTTCGCGACCAACTGACCTTCCGACCTCTACTGTGAAACAGTTGCGTCATTCTATTGCAACACTTTTGCAACACCTACATCCTCTACAAAAAATACAACCCCCAAATAAGGAGGTTGCTTTCGTTTTATAGCAATAGCGCATAATTTACTATGGGGCTTCTTTTGGGGTAGAGCACCAGAGTTGCTCCAGTTGCCCGAGTTGATATTTGGCTAGTTTTAGAGACCGGGTATGGAGCCTGAAACGGTTTCGATGTTGACGCATGCGAAGTCGTTCATCCTGAAATTTGTTAGGAATAATATGGGAAACAACCCGGATGGTTTCATGCAACGTATCAGGGTGAGGCAGCAATTCCCATGCGCCTTGTCGCTGAATGATGCGCACCGTGAGACCTTTTTGTCCGGTGGTACGCAATAAACGACGGCCCAGGGTACGGAAATCGTTTTCTCGATCATTATTAGTGCGGGGCAGGTTCGGAATATCATAACCATGGAATAAGCCAGGAGCATAGCTGCGTGTGGTTTTTAGAATGCTGCGAAAAGCATTGCGCAACAGGGGGTCCCGAAAGCGGGTAGATTGAATTTTAACAAGGTAGGCAAACAGTTCCTGGCGTGCTTGTTCCCCAGAGCGGCTAGGGTTGTGTTGGGGATCTAAAAGAGTGGCAATGTGTTCCAACCAATCGGCCGCCTCACGCAGGCTGGAGTAAGTTGCCTGAGCAGATCGGAGCGCTGTTTGTAGTCCGTGATGCAATGTCAGCAATTGAGGTGTGGAATGATGAACCATCAAGCGCTCCAGGCATTCCTTGACTTCAGACAAACCCACAAACATCTCAATTCCAGCCAGTCGAAAAGGAGGACGGCCTTTGAGGGTCAGCAGATAACGAATACGGCGACATATATCTCGGAGAATGGTATCGCGTACCTGCTCACTATCATTCGGTAATACGGGTTCAGAAGCTCTGGTCGCTGCTTCCACTGGCGAAGGTAAAACCCCGGTGATGGTCAAAACACCTTCTGCCACAACATCCTCCTGGCGGATGTGTTGACCAATTGCCGCTCTTACATCCTGTCGTAAGAGCATTTTCATGGCTTCATCCGCTTCTGCCACAGGAATGGCAATATTGCGAAGATAGTGACTTTGGCAAAAAGCATGTCTGGCCTGTGGAAAGACTTCAGCCACGGCTGGCAACAGACCATTCTGCTTGTCGCTCATCACAGCGGTCACCCGCAAACCAAGATCGGCAATCGGTTGAAGGAAGTGCACGAAGGCCGCTTGATTTTGCTGGCTCATCCAGCCACTGCGCAAGGTTACTCCGCTCAATAGTTCTCGTATCAACCACAACTGCGGCTCGCCTCCCTCGGGGGCCAACCCGTCTAAACTCAACAACAGCCCCACTTGGTCTGCCACTATTTTTAGTCGGTTCTGTTGCGCTCGTTCGTGGCACGCCAACAAAGGTAAATATCGATAATGATACAACGCTCTCACTTGGGATTCGCTGATACTGAGCCACTGTCTCAAATCCGTGTGGATCGCTGCAAAAGGTTGTTGCATGGTTTGCCGCTGCCAACCAATCCGCGCAATCACATCATAGCCATACGTGCATGAAACCGGCGCTATCTGCCCCCATTCCACCGACCCCCATATCTTGGAAGACATATCACAACCGGGATTCACACAACGCTTCGTCCGCTGCGCAATCATCGCCACTTCTCTCATACTTTGCACAGTTTTGTATTTACTGGTGTATGCTATTCGCATCGCCCCATTACACTTTGGGCATCTATCCATTTCACAGTCGTATACAGTCCCGCTTCCCGAGTAAAATATCCCTTGGGTTCTCATGCAACTCTCCTCTCTAAGCAAGTGGTGAGTTTGCCATGAGAACCTCTTTTTATCAACTCCGTAGTAAATTATGCGCTATTGCTTGATTAGCCATGTCGACCAATATATAGGGGTAAAAATAGAGTCCGAATCGCACCTCAAAAGAAAGCGATTCGTAATCGGCAGGTCATCAGTTCAAATCTGATCGGTGGCTCAGCAAAATTAGTGGTTTTTCCTTCTTATGTAGGGCTATTCTGAAGGGAAAACCGCTATGTTTTTAAGTAAAAATCATGAGTAGACGATTATTGAAATTGCACAAGGGGATTATGTAGCCATTACAGCCGAGTCTTTTATGATTGACAGACAGGCACACATCCAAGGCTTTTTTGTGGGTCGAAAACCAGCGGTAGGGACAGCGATGTACACAATCCCGCCCAAACCACGCGGGACTTTCGAACATATTTTTCGTACTCGATAAACATCGTGAGTTGCACCAGAAAACTTTGATGAAGACCAGCGACTCCCCACATGCCAGACTATTGTTTCTCTATTCTACGATATATTTTCCACTGGTGGATGATCAAAAAGTTCAAGAGTTAAAGCTGCTGACCAGGAGAAGTCGCTGGATCCGCAACCTGAACCGTCACGCACGTCATAGTATTCTCGAAAGCCAGCAGATTCAATCATATTCAGGGTGTCCTGCCGAATCGCCTCAGCAAGATCATTGTAACCATAACGTCGCAAACCTTCGATAATGAACCAATTCATAATGATCCACACCGGCCCACGCCAGTAGCGCCGCGGTTCCCAAGTCGGTTCCGTCTGAGCCGTTGTAGTGATCCAATGTCGCACTTGGCTATTTGGCGCATACTCAACCGGATTGAGCAAATGTTCATCGACCAGACGCTGCGCTTGACTCTTTGAAGGCAGTCCGGCGAACAGAGGTAGAAAGGTTGCTGCTGTATTGACCGGGATCGGCCTGCCTGATCGAACATCATAATCATAATAAAGACCAATGCTTTCATCCCAAAACCGGCTGTTGAAATTCCGTTGCATACGGTTGAGCCAGTCATCGATCTCATCCGTTGGTTGGCCGAGACTCGCTGCCAAAGCACGCAGATCTTCATCGGCGCGAAACAGAATGGCATTGAACAGAATATCCTGAGCAAGGAATGGCGAATGCGCCAGCAACGCGCGAGGCGCATAGTTCAGTTTGCGAAAAACATCGATCAGATGAATAAATCGTTCATACTCTCGTCGGTTGGGCCGTTCGGTTGCCGGAACATACCTGGTATCGCCTCGTTGAAATTCGGGGAGGGCCTCCGGTCGGATCGCATCGAAGAGATGAAGCCAGCGCGGCGAATCATCCGTCCCGGACTCCCACGGATGGATGATGCACGCCAGCGCGCTCCCATCTGCATCACGGTCGGTATGCAGCCAGCGATGCCAGCGCAGCAAGGCTGGGTAGACTTCCTTTACAAAGCCTGGCATCGGAACCCGCGAGTGGATTTGCCGGACGACAGTTGCCAATAAGGGTGGCTGCGTAATCCCAGTGGTTGGAATACTCGGCGCACTGGGGCTGTTCTCGATTTGCCAGAATTCTGGATTAGGGAAGTAGTCTGATGGAATGGAATGGTAAACGACAGAAGGCACCATGCCATTCTGCCATTGCCCGCTCAAGAGGGCACGTATTTCTAATTGTGCACGCGGCAGGTCAAAGTGGGAGAGACCGAGCGCGATCAGGGCTGAATCCCAGTTCCATTGGTGAGGATACTGATGCGGTCCAGGTTTGGTGAAGACACCCGTATCGTTACTTCGTAGAACCAGCATCGCATGGTCAAGTAAGGAGGTTGCAGCCATTGTTACGCAGGATACAACACTTCGCCGTTCTCTCGATCGACCCACCGGATCTTATCTGCCGGAAAGCGCAACCAAATGTCTGTGCCGGGTGAAACGCGGAATGTGGGATGCGTGGCAACCTTGACCAGGTCATCGCCGATCTTCACAGTGAGAAGGTTCTGCGACCCCAATGGCTCCACGACCAACACTTCCACCTGCAAAGCATCCCTGGCAGGTTGGGCAAGAGTCTCCATGTTTTCGGCTCGAATTCCCATCAGGATGGATTCGCCATCATAGGATCGCAAGAGCTGCTGCATCGTATCTGTAGGACTCAAGTCAAAGTTACCCACCCGCACCTGTACATGACTGTTTTGGCGCTGTACCTGTCCCTGCATGAAATTCATGGGTGGAGTACCGATAAACCCTCCCACAAACCGGTTGACAGGCAGGTCATAAACAGTTTCTGGTTTGTCACATTGCAAGATCTGCCCATCTTTCATAACAGCGATACGATCTCCCATACTCAGTGCTTCGATCTGGTCATGGGTCACATAGATCGTTGTAGCTTTGATCTCCTGTAACAGACGTTTGAGCTCGGCGCGCATCTCCAGTCGCAGCAAGGCATCCAGGTTGCTCAGAGGCTCGTCCATCAGCAGCACTTCAGACCTCATGGCAATCGCCCGTGCCACGGCGACGCGCTGGCGCTGACCGCCACTCATCTTGCTGGGATAACGGTCCAGCATGTTCTCGATATGCAGTAAAGCGGAGGCATCGCGGACCCTCCTGTCGATCTCGCTTTTGTCGAATTTATTCATCTTCAATCCAAAGGCGATATTGTCATACACGGTCATGTGCGGGAAGATGGCATAACTTTGGAACACCATGGAAATCTTGCGCTCGCGCGGCGGCAGGTACGTGACATCACGTCCCCCAATGCTGATGCGCCCTTCATCCGTCATTCCCAGACCAGCAATGGCACGCAGCAACGTGGTCTTGCCACAGCCACTTGGACCCAATAGCACCACAAATTCCTGGTCCTCAATGGTCATGCTCACATCATCCACAGCCACAAAATTGTCAAAGCGCTTGGTCACGTTTTCGATTCGGATGTCTGCCATATGGTCCTCCTATTTGGAAATCTGTCCCCACATATTGAACAGGTAGCGCCGGATGTAGAAGATAAAGATCAAAGCCGGGATCATCATGAAGAAACCACCGGCAAACTGGTAGGGCTCGGAGGACTGGTTGAGAGTCACAAGCACCTGGGCTGGCAAAGTCCGATTCTGGATGGTGAGTATGGTTGCAGCGAAGACCTCGTTCCATGAGAGGACAAAGGTGAAAATTGCCGAGGCGGCAATACCGGGCATTACCAAAGGCAAAACCACATGCCGGAAGGCCTGCCCCGGCGAACAACCAAAGACCATGGCGGCCTCTTCCAGTTCATAGGGGACACTGGAGAAGACGCTGCTGAGCACAAGAATGGTTGTCGGCAGCGCCAGGGCCGTATGCATCAATGCCAGGCTGTACACGCTATCGTAGATGCCTGTCCGCAGGAAGACCACTGCCAGTGGGATGGACAGAATAACAATCGGAAAAGCACGTACTGCCAGGATCGACAGACGAAAGACATCCCTGCCGCGGAAGGCGAAACGCGAAAGCGCATACCCGGCGGGCGCGGCGATCAGTGTGGATAAGATCAGTGTGATCACAGCCACCACAACACTGTTCCGCAATCCCGGAAGAATGCCTCTTGACCTCAGAAAGAACTCCAGCGTTTCCGTGGACAACGGAATAAAGGGCAGGATGCCTTTGGGATAGGCTCGTACTTCGGCAGGCGTGGTCAGCGCCATCGACGTAATGAACAGGATCGGGATGAGCACCCAGAGCGAGATCAGGATGCCAACCAGATAGGTCACTGCGCGACCGAGGCGCTGGCGTCGCAGCATATGGCGATGGATGGCTTTGACTTCCGGCGAAACCTGGACAGCAGGCTTTTGAACTCTGGTGACAGATGTCATCCGATCACCTCCTCCTGCGTTCGAACAGCCCGTAGATAGAAAAATGATGTGATCATTGACAAGAGCAAAATAAAACTGGCATAGGCTCCGGCAACGTTGAAATTCTGCAGATCATAATACTGGCGGTACGTTTCGTTCGCCAGCACGGTCATTACATCCCCACCGCTCAAAACAATGACTACCGCGAACACCTGGAAGGCAAGGATCGTGCGCAGGATCAGCGCAACCTGCAAGCTCGGACGCAGGAGCGGGATAATAATGTATCGGACCCGCTGCCACAGTGTGGCGCCGAACACCTCTCCCGCTTCGAGTACCTCGCGCGGGATCGCCTGCATCCCTGCTACCACGATCACCATGACAAGCGCCGTTGCCCGCCAGACCTCCGCCAGCCATACGGCAATCAGGATCCAGTATCTAGTGTCGGCTGAAAGATAAGTTAGAGGGGCATCGATCAGGCCTATGCCCTGCAGGATCGAGTTGAGATAGCCGAACTGGGTAAAAATGGAATACCAGACGATGCCCACGGCAAGGTCCGAAAGTCCCAGAGCAATGGCAAAAATGTAGAGGAAGATGCCGCTGCCCTTAAGATCCGCCTGGATCACCAGTGCCATGATAATCGCCAGGATGAACTGCGCTGGAATGATGAGCACGATCAACAGCAGGGTGGTCCGGAGCGCCGGCCAAAAAAAGCGATCGTTGACCATTCGCTGGATGTAGCGGGTGGTGAATTGACTTGTGTCTCCAACTTCGATGCGTCCGCGCGTGCCATCGCCCAGAGTGCTGATGTAACGCGAGGGTACCCATCCTTCAATGGTCTTATTTTCATATTCCCCGTGGATCAGGAACCACACCTCCAGCGTAGCCTGATCAAGGATTTCGACCGTGGTCCGGGCTTCCATCTGACCAACGATCTCGCTATCCTCGCCCGCTTCCATATGTAGATAAGTGAGAGGATCGACGCTGCTCGAGAGGATCGACCGGACAGAGCCACTGACCGGTCTGCCACTTTCATCTGATTCGCGTACCCGGATCCGTCGTTCCGGCACCCAGCCTTCAATGAGCTGGCCTTCGACACCCATGCCGCGCACCCGAAACCAAACTTCCGTGAGCTGATTACTCTCCTGCACCGATTCTGGTGGAATCGGATTTCCCTGCCGTTGCAGGATATCAACCTGTGTCCCACGTGGTAATTGCCCTGCCATGCTACTAGCCTGTTCCGATTTAGAACGTACAGTCAGTAATGCCCCATCCTCTCTGATGGACAGGATCAAACCCTGAACCATCGGCCAGGCAAAGAACAAAGCCAGGTAGACCAGGGAGGGCAGGATCAACAAATAGGGTACCCAATTCATTTTTTTCCGCGTCTTCGGTGCAGGAGCAGTGGTCATACAAGCACCTCACGATGATTCAAAAAGATCTTGCCTGGTGCATGCCACGAGCACACACCAGGCAAACTAAGGGACAGATTTGGTTATTCGACCTGGCACGGGCCATCGCTGGGCGGATCGGGAGCCCAGCACGGTGCTCCGGTATCGTCCAGAAGTGTTTGCAAATTGGATGCTTCTTCCTCAAGGACGGTGGCCGCAACTTCGCCGTCAATGACGACTCGGTCGAAGGCGGCGCGGAAGATCTCGTTGATCTCCCCGCCTCGTGCACCGAGTCCGACCGGTATTAGGGCGGGCAGGGCATCCGGGGCATT
>Ga0210377_10004178_pt1 | contig 12197 bp, 6 predicted proteins | sample PLM4_65_b1redo_FD_155480 | JGI IMG/M metagenome (GOLD analysis project Ga0210377, IMG submission 155480) | Groundwater sediment microbial communities from an aquifer in East River, Colorado, USA - PLM4_65_b1 redo | ecosystem: Environmental > Terrestrial > Soil > Riparian zone | place: USA: East... | reverse complement strand
GCCGAGGCCGAGCGCGCGGATCCCCGGCTCGATCACCGCGCGATCCCCAACCACGAGCCAGATCAGCCGCTGCGGCGCGACGAGCGCCGCTCCAGCGGTCTTGACCTGCGGGAGGTCGAGCGCCCGAACCCGCTCGGCATACGTCGTCCAGTAGTCGTCCGGCAGCCCGAAGCGCACCTGCTCGGCGACGTCCTGGGCCACGGCCGCGGCCGTCTCCCAGCGCCCGGGAAGCGTGAGCGTCGCCTGGTCCTTGGTGCTCGCGAGCTCGAGCGAGGTCGGCGGGCGCGGGCCGAGCGCAGCCTGGATTTCGCGCAGGATCTCCTGCATCGCCTGCGCCGTGCGGTCGGTCTGGACCGGAGCATACACGATGAAGGGTCGCTCTCCGCGCGCGTCGATCAGCGCGCTGTAGGCTCCGTAGGACCAGTGCTTCGCCTCGCGCAGATTCATGTTGATGCGTCCGGAGAAGCTCCCCCCCAGCAGCTGGTTGAAGGCGTCTAGGGCAATGTCGCGCGGATCGCTCTTCGCCGGGGCGAGATTCCCCGCGACGATCAGCGACTGCTGCGCGCCGGGGCGATCGATCAGATAGACGGCCGGCGCCGAGGCCGGCGCGCCGGGCCCGAGCCGCTTGCCGGGCGCCTTGCCCGGCTGCCAGTTTCGGAAGAGCGCGTCGAGCTTGCGCGCGATCTCGGCGAGCGACGTATCGCCTGCTACCACGAGCGTTGCCTGGTCGGGACGGAACCAGGTGCGGTGGAAGCTCTCGAGGTCCTCGCGCGAGAGGCGGGCCACCGTCTCCGCGGTCCCGGAGCCCGTGAGGGACCGAGCGTAGGGATGGCCCTCGCCGTAGAGCAGCCGCGGGAAGAGACGCAGCGCGAGCTGTAGCGGACGTTGCTGCTCCTGCTCGATCGCAGCCAGCTGGAGCTTGCGCTCGCGCTCGACGTCCTCGAGCGCGAACGCCGGCTGCTGGATCACGTCGGCAAAAATTTCTAGCGACTCGTCGAGGTTCTCGCGCAGCGCCGAGAGCTCGACCACCGAGAGATCGAGGTTCGAGCGCGTCTCGAGCTCGGCGCCGAGCAGCGCCAGGCGCTCGGCGATCTCGAGGCCGCTGCGGTTCCGCGTGCCCTCGGGAAGCAGCGCCAGCGCCAGCTTGGCGAGGCCCGCGGTCTCGTCGCGGTCCGCCGCATAGCCGGCGTCGACGAGCAGCTCGAAGCGCACGAGCGGCACCCCGCGGCGCTCGACCACGATCAGCTCGAGGCCGTTCGCGAGGCGCGTGCGCGCGAGCGCCGGGAAGCGCGCCTCGGGCGGCGCGCCCGGCTCGGGGAGCTTGCTGCGATCCGCGCCCTTCGCGCTCGCGCGACGTTCGGGGACCGGCCGCACCTCGATCACGGTGGAGCCGGCGTCGAGCCAGCGCCGCGCCGCATCGCGAACCTCGGCCGCGCTCGCGGTCTGGCGGCGCTCGAGCGTGCGCCGGTATGCATCCGGCCTCCCGCCCAGCACCTCGCTCTCGGCGAGCACGTCGGACTTGCCGCCGATTCCGCCGACCTTCTCGATGCCGCGCAAAAAGCTGGCGCGCTCCTCCGCCTTCACGCGGGCCAGCTCGCTGCGCGTGGGACCGTCCTCGACGAAGCGGGCAACTTCGTCGTCGAGCGCGCGCTCGAGGGCGGCGAGATCCTGTCCCGGCTGCGCCGTCAGCTCGACCACGAAGAGCCCTCCGATCTCACGCAGCCATGCGAAGGCTCCGACCTCCGTCGCGATCTGCTCGTCGTGCACGAGCCGGCGATACAGCCGCGAGGTCTTGCCCGAGCCGAGCACGGCCGCCGCGAGCGCGAGGCGATCGCCATCGGGCGAGCCGAACGGCGGCACGTTCCAGGCCTTCAGGAGGCGCGCTTGCGGAACGCGATCCTCCAGCACGACGCGCTGCGAGGAGGTGCGCTTCGCGACCCACGCTCCCGGGCGCGTCAGCGGCGGCCCGGGCGGGATGTCCCCGAAGTATTGGATGACCTTCTGGTGGACCGCTTCCGCGTCGACGTCTCCCGCGACCACGAGCACGGCGTTTGCCGCGCCGTACCAGCTACGGAACCACGCGCGCACGTCGTCGAGCGTCGCGGCGTCGAGATCCTCCATCGATCCGATCGGCGCCCACGAATACGGGTGTCCGGCGGGATAGGCGCTCTCGACGAGCACGCGGTAGAGCGTGCCGTAGGGCTGGTCCTCGCCCTGACGCTTCTCGTTCTTGACCACGCCGCGCTGCTCGTCGAGGCGCGCTCGATCGATCACACCGAGCAGGTGCCCCATCCGGTCGGACTCCATCCAGAGCGCCACGTCGAGCGCGGAGCTCGGGACGTTCTGGAAGTAGTTCGTGCGATCGGAGTCCGTCGTTCCGTTGATCTCCGTCGCGCCCACGCGATCGAAGACCTTGAAGTACTCGTCGTTCGAGTGCTCGCTGCCCTGGAACATCAGGTGCTCGAACAGGTGCGCGAAGCCCGTCTTCCCGGGACGCTCGTTCTTCGAGCCCACGTGGTACCAGAGGTTGACGGCGACGATCGGCGCCTTGTGGTCCTCGTGCACGATCAACGTGAGCCCGTTGTCGAGGACGAAGCGCTGGTACGGAATCGGGTCGGGCGCGCTCTGCGCGTGCGCCGTGGATGCGGCGACCGCCGCAGTGGCGAGGAACGCGCAGACCTGCCGGCGAATCTGCATCGAAGGCGCCCCCGCGGCCGATCAGGCTGGCACAGGCCCGCGTGAGGCACAACGCCGGCTCGCCATCCCCGTGCGGGAACGCTCAGGCCGCTCGGCCGCCGTTGCGATCGATGCCGACTCCCGCTGTGAGTCCGAGACCGATTCCGATGCAGAGGCCGACTGTCCCGCCCGCGAAGACGGTCCAGGCGAGGTTCGAGAACTGGAGGATCATGGCGGGCCACATCAGCAGGAAGAGCAGCATCGCAGAGTGCCAGACGCTGCGCGGGGCCGTGCTGCGGAAGTTCGCGATCAGCGACGCGCCGAGCGCGACCGGGGCCGCGAGACAAAGGCCGAAACAAAACGCGCTCCCCAGATCTCCAGAGAAGTGCGCAGCGGTGCCGCCGACGAGCGTGGCGCTCCACCACTCGATGTAGTGCGGATGAGGACAAAAAACGCCGAGCGTGGCCGCCAGCGCGAAGCCGATCAACGCAAGCGTCGTAGCATGGCCGAGAGAGAGGCGGCGTCCCTCGATGCGCAGCAGCACCACGAGGAAGCACTCGACCAGGATTCCCGCCCAAGCGGCGGCACAGAAGGCCAGGTGCCAGCCGTGCACGGACGCGAGCGTCCCGCCGGAGAAGAGGATCACGGCCCCGATGGCGGTCGCGACGCCGAGCACTCCGGCGAGGGCGAGGCTCCGGGTCGTAATGCCACTCGTGCGGTCGAGATCCTCCCGCAGCGCGTCGAGGATCCCCTCGCGTACGCCCTCGCGCAGGCTCCCGGGGGTCGGCGACGCCCCGTTGCTCCCCGATTCGTGCGCCTGCTCTTCGGCCACGCCCCTCACGGTCGCCGTCCCCGAGCGCCGCCGCAAGTCGCGCGATCAGGGCCCGGCGTCGAGCGCCCGCAGCCGGCGCATCGCACGAGAAGAGGCCTGCTTGACGGCGGCGACCGTCTTGCCGAGCTCTCCCGCGATCTCCGCGTAGTCGAATCCGCCGATCTTCGCCGCAACGAGAACAACCCGCTGCTCGGGCGGCAGGCCGGCGAGGATCCGATGCGCCTCTGCCCGCGCAATCGCCTGTTGCTCGCCGTCCCGCTCCCCCGCTGCATCCGCAAGCGAATCTCGAGCCGGCTCCTCGAGGCCGTGGCGCTGACGCAGGTGATCGACGAAGACGTGGCTCGCGATCGTGAAGAACCAGGGCTCGAAGCGCTGGCTCGGATCGAATCGCGCACGGAAGCGGTGGATCCGCAGGAAGAGATCCTGGTACAGGTCGCGGGCGCCATCCGGCGAGCGTGTACGGCGTAGGAAATACGCGTAGGCACGGCCCTCGTAACGCCGGAAGAGCTCCTCGAATGCCTGCTGATCACCAAGAGCGTATCGCTCCATCAGCTGCGAATCGGTCGCGTCGGGCATCGACACTTCCTCCTCCTACGGGGCCCGCGGCACTCGCGTGACAGCCCCCGGAGCATTCGGAGCAACCGGTGTGCCAACGCGTAAACGGCGTTTGCGAGCCGAGGCCGGCACAGTTTCCGCGCCGAACCGACGCGCGCGGGATTTCGCGTGAGGCCCATCGCCTCACCACACCGCTCGTCGTGTGGCGAACGGGGTGTGCATCACGATGCGAGTCGCGTCGCCGTGGTCCCATGTCGCCGCGGAGCCGCCTGCTGCGTATGCCCCGGCGAACGCGCTCGCTCCATAGTGCACCCGATCGGGAGCCGGAGGGGGCGACCACCAACCAGCTTCCAAGGGCAAGACAAGGAGCTTGGCATGGACGAGGCATCGAATGCGTCTCTCGAAGCGCTCGAGAGCATCGGATGGGCTGGGATTTCGGGGGACGACCGCGCGCGCATCGATCGCATCGCTGCGGAGCTCGACTCCGGCATCCGGACACTACGAGATGTCGAGCCCGCCGTCGCCTTCTTCGGCTCGGCGCGGTCGGCGGAGAGCGCCCCCGAATATGCGATGGCGCGCGAGGTCGCCCGCGCTGTCGCCCGCATGGGGTTCAACGTGATCACGGGCGGCGGTCCGGGCGTCATGGAGGCGGCGAACTGCGGCTGCCGCGAAGGAGGTGGCCTCTCCGTAGGGCTTACGATCCACCTCCCCAAGGAGCAGCGGACCAACCGCTTCGTCGAGCGCGAGTGCTCCTTCCGGTATTTCTTCGTTCGCAAACTCATGTTCGTGAAGCACTCGTGTGCGTTCCTGATCTTCCCGGGAGGCTTTGGCACGCTCGACGAGGCCTTCGAGGCGCTCACGCTCGTTCAGACCCACAAGATTCCGCATTTCCCGGTGCTGCTGTTCGGCGGAGACTTCTGGGACGGTCTACACCGTCAACTCGACACGATGGAGACGCATGGCGTGATCTCGACCGACGACCGCGCGCGGATAAGACTTGTCTCCGCGCCGGACGAGGCGCTCGCGATCCTGCGCCGCTGTCACGAGGGCCTGTGCGCGAGCCTGCACAAGCCGCCGCTGCGCAAGGCCCCCACGAGCTCGTGAGGGCTTGGCTCGGACGTCGAGCCCAGAGTCCGCGGGGCAGCCTTTCAGCGGCCTCACGGAGTGCCTCGCCGACGTTCACGTCGAGGAGCGCTGGCTCGAATCGCAATTCCTCGTCTGGGGAAGACTGGGGACCTGTGATCCAGCTGCGGCCGCTAGGTTCGCGCAGTCTCCGTGACGAGCGCGAGGGCATTCGGTCTCGCACCCGTGCCCGAACGCCGTACCCACTTGCGCACTTCGAGCACCAGAAGGGGAATGACACCGATCGCGATCCATGCGAGGCACTGACGCATCGAGATCGGCTGGACGCCGAATAGCCTCTCGAGGGCCGCCGCGTGGTGGATCCAGATCTGGAGCCCGAAGCTCACGGCCACGATCGCGAAGAGACGTAGGTTCGAGAACAGCCCGATTTCGTGGACGAGTTTGGTCTCGCTGCGCGCTCCAAAGGCGCGCAGGAGCTCCGCGAACACCAGCGTGGAGAAGGCGGCGTTGCGAGCCGTCGCAATCTCGCCATGGCTCCCCAGCTCGTATGCGAACACGCCGAAAGCGACCGCCGCCGTGAGGCAGCCCGTGAGGGCGATTCCGGCGAGCCGCGAGCGGTCGGTGAGCTGGGCATCCGGACGGCGTGGGGGCCGGTCGAGCACGCCCGGATCGATCGGGTCCGTGGCCAGGGCGAGGGCCGGGAGGCCGTCGGTCACGAGGTTGATCCACAGCAGCTGGATCGGCAGCAGCGGCAGCGGGTAGCCGGCGAGCGTCGCGACGAGCACGAGCGCGAGCTCGCCGGCGTTTCCGGCGAGCAGGTAGGCGAGGGTCTTCGCGATGTTGTCGAAAATTCCCCGCCCCTCTTCGACGGCGGCGACGATCGAGGCGAAATTGTCGTCGGTGATCACCATGTCCGAGGCTTCCTTCGCGACCTCGGTGCCCGTGATGCCCATGGCGACGCCAATCGACGCCTCACGCAGAGCTGGCGCGTCGTTGACGCCGTCTCCCGTCATCGCGACGACGAAGCCGCGTCCCTTCCAGGCTCGGACGATTCGCAGCTTGTGCTCTGCGGTGACGCGCGCGTAGACGCGCACGCGCTCGACGCGTTCGAGAAGCTCCGCGTCGCTCATGCGCTCGAGCTCACCGCCCACGAGCACCTCGTCACCGGCGTCGAGGATCCCGAGCTCGGCGGCGATGGCACGGGCCGTTGCGGGATGGTCGCCGGTGATCATGACACTGCGGATGCCCGCGCGGCGACACTGCGCGACGGCCTCGCGAGCCTCGGGGCGCGGCGGATCCTGGAGTCCCGCGAGACCAAGGAAGACGAGATCGCGTTCGACGTCCTCCTCGGCCTCGCTGGGAAGCTGCCGCTCCGCGAGCGCGAGGACCCGAAGGGCCTCGGCTGCCAGGAGCGCGACCGCCTGCCGGAAGCGCGCTCGCGTCGCTTCCTCGAGTGGCTCGCTGCCCGAAGCCGTTCGGAGCTGCGTGCACCGCTCGAGGACGACTTCCGGCGCGCCTTTCACGTACGTCCACGCAGCATCCTCGCGGCGGCGGACGACGCTCATGCGCTTTCGGTCGGAGTCGAAGGGGAGCGTGCGCAGCCGGGGCTCCTCGGCCTCGAGCGCCGCGCGGTGGATGCCCGCCTTGGCCGCCACGACGAGGAGCGCCGCTTCCGTGGGATCGCCGGTGATCGCAGGCTTGTCTTCGCGCACCGAGAGCTCGGCGTCGTTGCAGCCGGCGGCGGCTCGCAGGAGCTCGCGAAGAGCGCCCGTCGCGGGCGCGGGCTCGCCGGATTCGCCGAGGATCGTCCCAACGGGCGCGTAGCCCTCGCCCGTCACCCGGAAGACGCCTTCGGGGGTGAGCAGCCGGCGCACGGTCATGGCACCCATCGTGAGAGTTCCGGTCTTGTCGGTGCAGATCACCTGCGTGCTGCCCAGGGTCTCGACGGAAGGCAGCCGACGCACGAGCGCGTGGCGGCGGACCATGCGCTGAACGCCGAGCGCGAGCGCCACCGTCACGACGGCTGGGAGCCCCTCGGGCACCGCAGCGACCGCGAGGCTCACACCGCCGAGGAAGAGCTCGAGGAGCGGGCTCCCCCGGAGCCAGCCGAGCGCGAAGACCAGAAGCACGATGGCGAGGCACGCCCAAAGGAGCCGTCGCGCCACTTGATCGAGCTTTTTCTGGAGCGGCGTCTCGCCGCTCGAGGCGGTCTCGAGCAAACGCGCGATGTGGCCCACCTCGCTCTGCATGCCGGTCGCCACCACGAGGGCGCGGCCCGCGCCCGCCGCGATGCTCGTCCCGAGGAACACCTGATTGCGACGATCCGCGAGCGCGGTGTCCACGGGAAGCGGAAGCGTGTGCTTCTCCACCGGCTCCGACTCGCCCGTGAGAGGCGCCTCGTCGACGCGGAGCTCAGAGCTCTCGAGGAGCCTGGCGTCGGCGGCGACCAGATCACCAGCATCGAGGACGAGCAGGTCCCCGCGCACGACCTCGCGCGCAGGAACGAGGGCCGAGGCGCCGTCGCGCACGATGCGAGCCCGAGGCGCAGCAAGGCGCGCGAGCGAGGCCACGGCACGCTCCGCCCGGAACTCCTGGAGGAAACCAATCGCGGCGTTGAGGATCACGATGGCGAGGATCGCCGTGCCGTCGACGATCTCGCCCAACACCGCCGCGACCACTGCCGCGCCGATCAACACCCAGATGACGAGGCTGCGGAATTGCGCGGCGAAGATCGCGAGCGGCGAAATCTCCGCGCCGCGTCGCAGCTCGTTCGGCCCATCGGCGGCAAGACGGCTCGCGGCCTCCGCGATCGCGAGGCCCCGCTGCGGATCCGTCGCGAGGCGGCGCGCCGCTTCCTCGATGCTCGCGGCGTGCCACTTCTCTTCCATGGCGGATTCTTCAGGCCTGCGTACGGCGCAACCCCCGCTCGCGCCAGATCACGTAGAGCGCGGGGATCACGGCGAGGGTGAGCAGCGTGAGCGAGACGAGACCTCCCCACAGCGGCGCGGCGATGCGCTTGGCGACGTCGGAGCCGATGCCCGTACCGAAGATCACGGGAACCAGGCCCACGATGTTCATCAGCACCGTCATGAGCAGGGGCCGCACGCGTTGGCCGCCCGACTCCAGGGTCATCTCGATCAGGTCCGCGGTGGTGTGGAGCCGCCCTTCCGCTAGCCAGCGCCGGTAGCCCTCGTCGAGGTAGATCACCATGATCGAAGCGGTCTCGGCTGCGATGCCGAGCAGCGCGATCAGGCCCACCCAGACCGCGACGGACGTGTTGAAGCCGAGAGCCCACAGCAGCCAGATCGAGCCCATGGCCGCGCAGGGAACGGAGAAGAGCACGAGGAGCGCCTGGCTGAAGCCGCCGAAGTTCACGTAGAGGATGGCGAGGATGATCCCGACCGTGAGCGGCACGACGATGCGCATGCGCGCCTGCATCCGCTCCAGGAACTCGTACTGTCCCGTCCAGCGCAGGAAGTAGCCGGGGGGGATCTCGAGCTGGCTCGCCACCGCGCGCTTCGCTTCTTCGACGTAGCCGCCGAGGTCTCTTCGATCGGTGTCGACGTACACCCAGCCCGTGAGCAGCCCCGCCTCGTCCTTGATCATGGGGGGACCCATGGTGGCGACGATCTTCCCGAGCTGGCCCAGCCGCACGTGAGCGACGCGCCCGCCCATGCCCTCGACGCCCGTCTGCGGCGCCATCCCGCCTTCCCCCGCGGCGGGCCCGAGCAGCGGCCCCCGCGACTGCTGGAACGGGATCGGGACGAGCACGCGCGCGAGATCCTCCGGGCTGTCGCGCAGCTCGCGCGGATAGCGCACGTTGATCTTGTAGCGCTCGCGCCCCTCGATCGTCGTGTCGACGTCGAGCCCCCCGATCGCCGTCTCGATCACGTTCATCACGTCCATGAGCTGAAGTCCGTAGCGCGCGATCGCGTCGCGGTCGGGCAGGAAGTCCACGAAGAAGCCGCCCAGCTCGCGCTCGGCGTATACGGACCTCGTGCCCGGCACGTTCCGCAAGATTCCTTCCAGGGACTCGCCGATCGCGGCGATCTGCCCGAGATCCGTGCCGAAGATCTTGACCCCAATGGGTGTACGGATGCCGGTGGTGAGCATGTCGACGCGCGCCTTGATGGGCATCGTCCAGGCGGCCTGAAGGCCCGGGGTCTTCACGGCGGCGTCCATCTCGGCGAGCAGAGCGTCGAAATCGAGACCTGCGCGCCACTCCGCGCGCGGGCGCAGCGTGATCACGGTCTCGATCATCGAGAGCGGGGCCGGGTCGGTGGATGTCTCCGCGCGTCCTCCCTTGCCGAAGACGGAAGCCACTTCCGGAATCGCCTTCAAGCGTCGATCCTGTTCTTGAACGAGGCGCTTGGCCTCTTCTATCGAGAGACCCGGGACACTAATGGGCATGAAGAGAACGCTGCCTTCGTAGAGGGGAGGCATGAACTCGGACCCGAGGCGAGAGAAGGGAACGAGCGTCAGCCCGAGCGCCGCCACCACGGCCAGCACGAGCGCCCGACGGTGCACGAGGCACCGGCGAAGCACGGGAGCGTAGGCCGCGCGCACGATCCGGTTCACCGGGTTCTCGGCCTCCTTTCGGATGCGCCCCCGCAGGAGGAGCACCATCAGCGCGGGCACGAGCGTCACGGAGAGGATCGAGGCAAAGACCATCGCCAGCGTCTTGGTGTAGGCGAGCGGCTTGAAGAGTCTCCCCTCCTGGGGAGCAGCGAGCCGAAGATCGGGGGGCCGAGCTCCTTCACCGACGCGATCACGATCTCGGTCCGGCTCTCTCCCGGGCCGGCGCGCTCGATCCGCCGGTGGGCGTTCTCCACGAGCACGACCGCGGCGTCCACCATGTCGCCGATCGCGATGATGATCCCGGCCAGCGACATGATGTTCGTGGTGAGGCCCATCGCGGACATCGGAATGAAGGAGAGCAGAACGGCGATCGGGAGCATGATCGCGGGCACCAGCGCCGAGCGAAGATGCAAGAGGAAGATCACGATCGTGGCGCACACGATCACCATCACCTGGATCACGTTCTCGCCGAGGGTCCGCACGGCGGCGCGGATCAGATCCGAACGGTCGTACGTGGTGACGACCCTCATTCCCGGAGGCATGGCCGGCGCCAGCTCGGCGAGCTTGGCCTTGACGCGCTCGATCACATCGAGCGCGTTCTCGCCGAAGCGCATGACGACGATGCCCCCCACCGCCTCGCCGTTTCCGTCGAGCTCGGCGAAGCCGCGCCGGATGTTCCCGCCGATCTGGATGCGCGCGAGGTCTCCGAGCTGCACCGGTGTTCCGGCCGCGTTCGTCGTGACGACGATCTTCGCCAGGTCTTCGCGGTTCTGGATGTAGCCGCGGCCGCGCACGGCGTACTCGTGCTGCGCGAGCTCGAGGACGCGGCCTCCGACATCGCCGTTCGACATGCGGATGGCGGCGGCCACATCGCCGATCGAGAGGTTGAAGGCCTGGAGACGTACCGGATCGATCTCGACCTGGTACTGCTTTTCGTAGCCTCCGAGGCTCGCCACCTCGGCGACGCCGGGGACGGCGGAGAGCCAGTAGCGGAGGTGCCAGTCCTGGAAGCTGCGCAGCTGCTGGAGGTCGTAGCGACCGCTGTCGTCGACGAGCGCGTACTCGAACACCCAGCCCACGCCCGTCGCGTCGGGTCCGATCTGCGGCGCCACGCCGGGCGGCAGGCGCCCCTGGAGCTTCACCAGATATTCGAGCACGCGGCTGCGCGCCCAGTAGATGTCGGTCTCGTCCTCGAAAATGATGTAGACGAAGGACATACCGAACATCGTGAAGCCGCGCACGACCTTGACCTTCGGCGCGGCGAGGAAAGTGGTCACGATTGGGTACGTGATCTGATCCTCGACCAGGTTCGGGCTGCGTCCCATCCACTCCGTGAAGACGATCACCTGCGTGTCGGAGAGATCGGGGAGCGCGTCGAGCGGAGTGCTCAAAAGCGCCCGGATGCCCCACAGCGTGAGGAGGCCGACGGCGAGGAAGACGAGCAGCGGCCGGCGCGCACAAGCCTCGATCAGACGCGCGAGCACGCTCAGTGCGCCGCGTGCGCGGGCCGGGCGACCCCGCGCAGGCGGCTCTCCGAGTCGAGGAGGAACTGCGCGCTGACGACGACCTTCTCCCCCGCCACGAGCCCGCCCAGCACCTCGTAGTGCTCCGCTCCTTTGCGGCCGAGCTCCACCTCCCGCGGCTGGAAGCGCCCGTCGCTCACCTCGACGAAGACGACCTTGCGCACGCCGGTGTCGATCACCGCTTCTTCGGGGAGCGCGAGGACCTGGCCGAGGGGTCGCTCGAGGTTCACGGTCGCGTACATGCCCGGCTTGAGCGCGGCATCTGCGTTGTCGACGTCGAAGCGAACCCGTAGGGTGCGCGTCACGGCGTCGACCGTGGGCTGCAGGTAGCTGACCGTCCCGGTCCGTTCCCGCGGAGCCGACGCGACGTCGATCCGCGCTCGCTGGCCGAGCGTCACCAGCGGGATCTCGTCCTCGTTCACGTCCGCCCAGATCCAGACGTGGTCGAGATCCGCCACGGTGTAGAGCTCCATCTCGGGGGTCACGTACATCCCTTGCTGGACCGACTTGAAGGTCACGTAGCCGCCGATCGGGGAGTGGAGGACCATTCGCCGCTGTGGATTGCCGCTGCGCTCGAGCTCCTCGATATGCAAAGCCTCGACGTCCCAGAGGCGAAGCCGGCTGCGGGCGGAGTCGAGGAGGCGTCGCCGATCCGCTTCGTCGAGGCCCCCCGCGTCCTTCGTGGCGCCGAAGGCCTCGAGGGCGAGCAGATACTCGCGCTGGCTCGCCACGAGCTCGGGGCTGTAGATCGAAAGGATCGGCTGTCCGGGACGCACCGCTTCGCCGGTGAAGCTCACGAAGAGCTGCTCGACCCAGCCCGACACTTTGGTCTGGATCCGGCGCACGCGGCGCTCGTCGGCCACGACGAGTCCCACGGTGCGGATCTCCCGCGTCAGCTCGCGGACCTCGATCGGCTCGACGCGCACCCCCGTGAGTTGGCGGCGCTCGAA
>Ga0210377_10004177_pt1 | contig 12198 bp, 8 predicted proteins | sample PLM4_65_b1redo_FD_155480 | JGI IMG/M metagenome (GOLD analysis project Ga0210377, IMG submission 155480) | Groundwater sediment microbial communities from an aquifer in East River, Colorado, USA - PLM4_65_b1 redo | ecosystem: Environmental > Terrestrial > Soil > Riparian zone | place: USA: East... | reverse complement strand
CCGCGAACGCGTGCACGTCGGCTCCGAACTGCCGCGCGACCTCCGAAGTGGCGTCACGCGAGCCGTCGTCCACGACGAGCACGTGCGGCGGCGACGGCAGGGCCGCGAGGCCGAGCAGCACCTCGCCGAGGTGCGCCGAGGCCTGGTAGGCCGGCACCAGGGCCGCGACGTTCAGCGCCATCGCCGGCCTCTCGCGCCGCGCTTCACGCCAGCCCCTCGGGCAGCGATTCGAAGGCGGCCCACTGGTCGGGCCAGCGAGCCAGCCACCCGAGCATGGTGTCGCGGAACGCGCCGTCGCGGCAGGCCGCGGCCTCGATCGGGGCCTCGACGTGCAGGCGGTGCCCGCCGCCGACCTCGCGCACGAAGACGGCCGGCAGCACGAGGGCGCCGGTCCGTTGCGCGAGCACGGCCGCCCATGCGCAAACGGAAGCGCCGCCCGACCGCGCGGGGCCGCGGTCGGCCATCAGGGCGATCCACTCGCCGCGCCGCAGGACGCACGCGGCGGCCGGCATCAGCCTGCCCGCCGGCAGCGCCCGCACGCCCGCGGCGGCGCGGCGCGATGCGAACAGCGCTTCGAGCGGCGCGTGCGCCTGCGGCCGGGCCGCGAGATGCAGCGGGCAGCCCTGCGCGGCCATCGCGGCGGCGCCTCCCTCCCAGTTGCCGAGGTGCGCCGACAGCACGATCACGCCCCTGCCACTTGCGAGCGCGCTCGCGAGGTGCCGCTCACCGACCACCCGCATGCCCGCGGCGGGCGAGCGGCCGCGCAGGAAGTCCGCGAACGAGCGCGCGAAGGTCTCGAACGCTCCGCGGGCGTGGCGACGGCGAGCGGCCGCGGGGGTCCGGGGCAGCAGCCGCGCGAGGTTCTCCTCGAGGGCCCGCCGGGCGGGGACGCGGCAGTCGAACGCGAGGCGCGCGAGGGCAACTGCGAGCGCCTCGGCCAGCGGGGCCGGCAGGACGCGCGCCATCGTTGCGGCGATCCGGTACCCCAGGATGGTGAGCATGCGGTTGTGGGATGGGAAGATGGTCGGGGCGACTGGATTCGAACCAGCGACCCCCTGCACCCCATGCAGGTGCGCTACCGGGCTGCGCTACGCCCCGACCGGAAGTCTCGTGGGAAAAGCGGCAGGCAATGTAACGGCCGCCGGGGCTTTGCGCAACACTGCCCGGGCTGCACGCGCGTCAGCGCGTGCGGCCCGTTTCCAGCTCACGCTCGCTCGCGCGCGAGCGCAGGCGCGCGAGGACGTCGCGCAGCCCTTCCTTCACCTCGAAGAGCAGCATGCGGCGCTCCGCCTCGGCGAACTCCAGCTCGCCCTGCGGCGAGTCCTCGCGGCGCTCGGCGAGCAGCGTGCGGCGCGCGCCGGCAATGGTGAAGCGCTTGCCGTAGAGCAGCTCGCGGATCCGCAGCAGCAGCTTGACCTCGTCGGGCCGGTACATGCGGTTGCCCGCGCGGTTCTTCTTCGGCCGCAGCATGCTGAACTGCGTCTCCCAGTAGCGGAGCACGTGCGGCTTGACGTCGAGCATCTCGCTCACTTCGCTGATCGACCGGTACAGCTTGCTGTCGGCGTCGACATCCACCTTGCGAACACCCAAGGCCAGCCTCCTCGCGTCGCGCTCAGTTCTCGCGCTTCAGGTCGCGGGTCATCAGGGCCAGCATCGCCTCCCGAGGCTCACCGCCCTCGAGGAGGATCGCGCAGACCTGTTCCGTGATCGGCAGCTCCACGCCGCGTTCGCGCCCCAGGTCCCGCGCGGCGCGCGCCGTTGTCACGCCCTCGGCCACCATCACCATGGCGCCGAGCACCTGCTCGAGCGTCTCGCCCTTCCCGAGCCGCTCGCCGACGTGGCGGTTGCGGCTGTGGCGGCTCATCGCCGTCGCGATGAGGTCGCCCATTCCGGTCAGGCCGAAGAAGGTCTCGCGCCTCCCGCCCATCGCGACCCCGAGCCGGCTGATCTCGGACAGGCCGCGCGTGAGCAACGCCCCCTTCGTGTTGTCCCCGTACCCGAGCCCGTCACACAGGCCCGCCGCGATGGCGATCACGTTCTTGAGCGCGCCGCCGTACTCGCAGCCCACCACGTCGTCGTTCGTGTACACCCGCAGCCGCGGCGTCGCGCACAGCACCTGAACCGCGCGGGAGCGCGCCTCGTCGGCGCACGCCGCCACGATCGAGGTCGGAATGCCGAGCGCGACCTCCTCCGCGTGGCTCGGCCCTGTGAAAGCCACCGGGGCGGCATCGCCCAGCGCCTCGCCCAGCACCACCGACATGCGCACCAGGGTCCCGAGCTCGAGGCCCTTGCTCGCGCAGACCGGAATCCCCTTCGCGCCGGTCTCCCGGACCGCCCTGGCCACCTCCCGGGTGGCCTGCGAAGGCACCACGTAGAAGTGGAACTCGACGCCCTCGAGCGCCGCTTCCAGTTCCGGCTGCACCTTAACTCCCACCGGTAGACGGATGCCAGCCAGGAATTTGCGGTTCTCCCGGTCTCGTTCGAGCTCGGCCAGCGCCGGGCGGTCGTTGCCCCAGAGCCGCACATCGTGCCCGCCGTTCGCCAGGTGAATCGCGAGCGTCGTGCCCCACGAGCCTGCTCCGAGGATCGCGACGGCGCTCACGGCCTGGCCCGCGTGAACGAGAAGCGCCGCTCTTCGCCCTTGAGAAGTCGCGCGATGTTGTCCTTGTGGCGCGCGATCACCAGCAGGGCGAGCAGCGTCCCCACCGCGAACGTGGGGCTCGCGACGCCGGAAGGGCTGAAGCGCGCGAGCGCGACCGAGAACGCCACCGCGCCGAGCATCGAGCCCAGCGAGACGTAGCGCGTGAGCAGCAGCACCACGAGGAAGACCGCGACGAAGACGCCGAACGCCGGCGGCGAGAGCGCCAACAGCACGCCGGCTGAAGTGGCGACGCCCTTGCCGCCGCGAAAGCGCGCGAGGAACGTCCAGACGTGCCCGGCGACGGCCGCGAACCCCGCCGCGAGCGCGCACCACTCGGGCCCTCCCGGGAACGCGGCGCCCAGCGCCGTGCGCGGCAGCAGCCACACCGGCAGCGCGCCCTTGGCGATGTCCAGCAGCAGGGTCGCGATGCCGATGGCGGGGCCGAGAGAGCGGTAGACGTTCGTAGCGCCGAGGTTTCCCGAGCCGATCGTGCGCACGTCCACGCCGCGCAGCCAGCGGCCGAGCCACAGGCCGAAGGGCAGCGAACCCGACACGTATCCGGCCAGCAGCGTCGCGGCCAACGCGAGGGCGGGGCTCATGCTACTCGCTCTTCTTCACCTTGAATCGCAGGGGAGTTCCCCGGAACCCGAAGTGCTCCACGAACTGCCCCCACAGGTAGCGGCGGTAGTTGTCGTTCAGGCGCGACGGGGCGTTCACGAACAGCGTGAACGTCGGCGGACCCGAACCCGTCTGCGTCAGGTAGTAGATCTTCGGGCTGCGGCCCGAGGCGTTGCTCGGCAATCCGCGGCGCTTCTGGACCAGCTCGAGCCATTCGTTGAGCTGCGCCGTCGGGATCTTGCGGTTGTTCTCCGCGGCCCGCTGGGCAATGTACTCCGGCAGCTTCACGAGGTGGATCTTTTCCTTCGCCGAGATCGGGTGCGCGGGCAAGTCGGCCAGCGTCGGGAATCGCCGCGCCCGGTCGGCGGTCGCGTCCTTCCACGCCCGTTCTCGGTCCTCGACGAGGTCCCACTTGTTGTAGAGCAGCAGCAGCGAGCAGCCCGCGTCCAGCGCGTGGTGTGCGAGGCGCGCCTCCTGCTTCTCGAAGCCCTCCTTCGCGTCCACGACGAGGCAGGCCACGTCGGCCCGCTCGAGCGCGTTCAGCGCCCGCATGGTCGCGTAGAACTCCGCCTGGTCGTCGAACATGGCCTGCCGCCGGATGCCGGCCGTGTCCACCAGCGTGAAGCGCCCGTGCGGCGTCACCCAGTCCGTGTCGATTGCGTCCATGGTCGTGCCGGCAGTTGGTTCGACCAGCACGCGATCTTCACCGAGCAGCGCGTTGACGATGGAGGACTTGCCCACGTTGGGCCGGCCGACGATGGCGACCCGCGCGTCGGGGCGCTCCTCGCGCGCGCGGTCCTCGGGCAGCAGGGCCAGCACCGCGTCGAGCAGGTCGCCGATGCCGAGGCCGCCCTCGGCCGCGACGGGGAGCGGCTCGCCGAGCCCGAGACGGTGGAAGTCGTGCACGATCGCGTCGCCCGGCTTGTCCACCTTGTTCACGACCAGCAGCGCGCGCGAGTGCGTGCGGCGCAGCTGGGTGGCGATGGCCTGGTCGAGGTCGGTGACGCCGGTCAGCGCGTCAACGAGGAAGATGACCGCGTGCGCGAGCCCGATCGCCGCCTCGGCCTGCCGTCGGACATCGGCGTCGCGGCCCTCGGACGAGCTTGGCAGGAAGCCGCCCGTGTCCACGAGCACGAACGCCCGGCCCGACCATTCGGCGCGCACCGCGTTGCGGTCGCGCGTCACGCCGGGACGGTCGTGCACGACGGCCCTGCGCTCCCCGATGATTCGGTTGAAGAGCGTCGACTTGCCGACGTTGGGACGGCCGATGATGGCGACGACGGGAGCGGGCATGGCCTCGGGCGGCATCCTCGCAGGGAAGCATGGAAATGGCGCGCCGCCCTCGAGGGTCCGGCGCGCCGCGGGTACGGCTGAAAATGGAGCGGGCAACGGGGGTCGAACCCGCGACCTCAAGCTTGGGAAGCTCGCGCTCTACCAACTGAGCTATGCCCGCGTGACCCCTTCGCAGGGGGTTCGGCAACGAGGCAAGCTACGGGAGTTCGCGGCGGGGTGTCAACCGCAGCGCCGCGAACGCCGCGGCCAGCGCGGCTCCCTCCCAGCACTCCTGCGCCGGCAACCGTGCGGCGTCCACCTGGTGGCGGAACCACGTACGCTGGCGCTTCGCGAGCTGCCGCGTGCGGCGGTTCGTGGCCTCGATCGCCGCCGCGCGCGCCAGCGTGCCGCGCAGCAGCCCGAGCGCCTCGTCGTAACCGATCGCCCGCAGCCGCTCGAGCACCTCATCCCGCCCCGCCTCGCGCAGCGCGCGCACCTCCTCGACGAGGCCGCCCGCGAACATCGCTTCCGTCCGTCGTTCGATGCGCGCGGCGAGCGCCGCCGGTGCGCACGTCACCTCGAGCAGCCGCGCGTCTGCCGCGAGGCCTTCCCTCGGTCCGCCGGCGTGCCACTCGGACAGCGGCCGGCCGCTCGTTTCGAACACCTCGAGCGCGCGCGTCACGCGCTGCCGGTCGCGCGGCGCCAGCCGCGCGGCCGTCCCGGGGTCCACGCGCGCGAGCCGGGCGTGCATCGCCTCGGCGCCCCACTCCTCCATCTCCGTCCGCAGTCGTGCGCGCACGGTCACGTCGTGCGGCGGCTCGGGGTGCAGGCCCTCGAGCAGCGCGCGCACGTACAGGCCCGAGCCGCCGACCAGCACCGGCGCGCGCCCACGCGCGAACACCGCTTCGCAGGCTGCACCCGCCGCACGCGCGTACCAGCCCGCGCTCGGGCACTCTTCCAGTGTTAGCGCGTCGAACAGGTGGTGCGGCAGGGCCGAGCGCTCGGCCGGAGTCGGCTTGCCGGTGCCGCGCTCGAGCTCGCGGAAGACCTGGCGCGCGTCGGCGCAGACGACCTCGCCGCCGAGCGCGCGGGCCAGCGCCTCGCCCAGCTCGCTCTTGCCCGTCGCCGTCGCACCGACGACCGCCACCAGCGTGCGCGGCGTTCCGCTCACGTGCGCCCGAACCGCCGGTGGAGCTCGTCCAACTCCATGCGCACGAACGTCGGGCGGCCGTGCGGGTCGCCGTGCGGCCGTTCGGTCGCGAACAGCCGGTCCACGAGCGAGCGCATGTCCTCGACGCCGAGCAAGTCGCCGGCTTTTACGGCCGCGTGGCAGGCATGCGAGCGCGCGAGGCGCTCGAGCAGTTCGTCCTGCGCCAGCGCAGGGCCCCCGTGGTGCTGGTGCGGCAGTGAGCCCTCGGCGGTGCCGTCGAGCAGGTCCTGCAACAACAGCCCGGGGTGCTCGATGCGCAGCCCCGACGGCACGCCCTGGATCACCACCGTCGGCGGCCCGAGCGGCGAGAGATCCCAGCCGAGCTGCCGCAGCATCGGCCCCGATTCCAGGAGCATCTCGAACTGCGCGTGCGTCAGGTCCACGAGCGCCGGGAACAGCAGGCCCTGCGAGGCGCCCACCTGGCCTTCGAGCCGCGCGCGCGCCTCCTCGTAGAGGATGCGCTCGTGCGCGGCGTGCTGGTCGATGATGACCATCCCGCCGCGCACCGGTGCGAGGATATAGGTGCGGTGCAGCTGCCAGAGCTCCGGCTCGGCGGCCGCCCCCGCCGGCGCCGCGGCGGCCGCCGGGGCAGCAGGGGCCGCTCCCGCCATGTCCCCCGGGAGCGGCAGGCCGAGCTGCGATTCGTCCGTGGGCGCGCCCTCGCGCACGCGGTCGGCCCAGGCCGGCTGGCGCGCGTCGGCGCCACCGCCCGGCACGACCGTGAACGGCGGGTAGAGTTTCGAGAGCGGCTGGGCGCACGCGCCCGCCACGAGCGAGAACACCGCGTCGTCGTCGGCGAAGCGCACCTCGCGCTTGGTCGGGTGCACGTTCACGTCGAGCCGATCGGGCGGAACGTCCACCCACACGACCGCCGAAGGGAACCGGCCCCCGGGGATCAGGTTGCCGTAGGCGTGGCGCAGCGCCTGCGAGAGCGCGGCGTTCTGGATCCAGCGGCCGTTGACGAGGAACACCTGCCCCTCGCGCGTCGAGCGCGCGTGCTCAGGCAGCCCCAGCAGCGCATGGACGCTCGCGCCGCCGCGCTCGCCCCGCGCCTCGACGAGCTGCTCCGCGTGTCGCGCGCCCCAGATCTGCCCGGCGCGATCGCGGCGTTCCGCCGTCGCGCCCCACTCGAAGCGCTCCTTGCCGTCCACCAGCATGCGGAACGCGACGTCCGGGCGCGCCAGCGCGTAGCTCTCGACCATCCGCAGCGCCGCGCGCAGCTCGCCGCCCGCCGTGTTCAGGAACTTGCGCCGCGCCGGCGTGTTGAAGAACAGCTCGCGAACCTCGACCGTCGTGCCCGTCGAGCGGGCGGCCGCCCCGCGCTCCTCGATGCGGCCGCCGACAGCGTGGACGAAGGCCGCCGCTTCGGCGCCCACCGCTCGCGACGTCAGGCGCAGGCGGCTGACGGCCGCGATGCTGGGCAGCGCCTCGCCGCGGAAGCCGAGCGTCGCGAGCCGGTCGAGGTCGTCGAACTCGGCGAGCTTGCTCGTCGCGTGCCGCTCGAGCGCGAGCTCCAGCTCGCCGGGAGCGATGCCCTGCCCGTCGTCGGCGACCGTGAAGCCCTGGTCGAGCGAGCGCTCGACGCGGATCTCGACCCGGCGCGCACCCGCGTCCAGCGAGTTCTCGAGCACTTCCTTGAGCGCCGAGAGCGGTCGCTCGATGACTTCGCCCGCGGCGATGCGGGATGCCGTTTCTTCGGGAAGGCGGCGGATGGGCCGGGACACGCGTCCTCCAGTGGAAGGCGCGCACAGTGCCCCGCTCCCCCCGGCAGGGTCAAGCGGACGCACGGACGGAATTGTGGAGAACCGGGAACGCGCTTCAGCGGCGCGAGAGCCAGGCGCCGGCCGCTGCGAGGAACGCCTCGGCGTCCTCCGGGCCAGCCATCGCCACGTGCTGGTCCACGAGCGCCGGGGCGGGCGGAGCCGCGCCCGAATCGCGCCACGCGGTGTCCCACAGCGCGAGCAAGCGGCGCCGCAGGTAGGTGAAGCCCTCGGCGGGGCCGGCGTTCAGCAGCAGGACGCTGCCGTGCGCCGGCCGGCAGATGCAGTCGGTGTCGCGGATCTGCCCCGGCAGCCAGCCGCACAGGGCCTCGACGGCCATCGGCGCCTCGGGGAAGTCGAGCCGATGCAGCTCGAAGCGCATCCGGTCGTGCCGGTTCCGCTCCAGCGCCAGCTCGATCCGCGCGCCGAACTCCTCCTGCTCCAGCCAGCCCGGCGAGCGCAGCGGCGTGAACGGGAACGACGCGCCGGCGCGCTCGCGGTCCTGCTCGTCCCACGAGGTGCGCAGCTCGTCCACCATCTTCTGCCACTCGCCCCAACCCGCCTTCGGATCGAGCGCGGCGGCGGCAAGCACGCCGCGTCGCTGGGCCGTGCGGAACGGCCAGGCGCCCCACGCCTTGCCGAGGCCCGGCTCGGACAGCCGCGTGATCACCTGCGGCGTCCCCATTTCGTTCGCGAGGTCCACGAGCCCGCTCAGCAGCCTGTCCTCGGGCCCGATCTGCGCGAGCAGCTGCAGCGAGGCGCTGTCGCCCGCGTGCAGCTCGGCGGTGCCGGCGCCGGAGCGCGAGACGAGCTCCTTGAGCGCTTCCTCGAGGTGCGCGCGCGCCTCGTGCGACGGAAAGTCCTCGAAGCTCGTGATCAGGATGCGCGGGTGGTTCGTCGGCGCCACCGGTTGCGGGGTGACTGGCGCGTCGGCGCCCAGGTCGGGCAGCGCCTGCTCGACGAGCGCATCGAAATCGCCGCCGCCGAGCGTGTGCTCGAGGGCCGCGGCGTGCAGCGCGAGCGGCGCCTCGATGGCGGGCGGTGGCGGCGGCTCTCCCGGCTTGCCGCGCAGGAACTCCTGCGGCGTCAGGCAGGGCGTGCCGAGCGCGAGCAGCAGGCTCTCCAGCTGCGAGCGGCGCGAGCTGCTCTCGCCGACCAGCGCCATGTCGAAGATTTCGCGCGTCAGGTCGGCCAGGTCCAGCGTGCGTGGCAAGCCGCACATCTCGGCGACCCGCAAGCCGGGGTCCTGGGCGTGGTTGCCGGCGACCAGGCGCACGGCAACGCCCGGCCGCCGCAGCAGCTCGGGCATCAGGTCCGCGTCGCCCCAGTCGAAATCCACCAGCACGACGCGCTTGGGGTTCGCGTTCACGTTCTCGGTCGAAAGGGTCGCCATGTCCGTGGGTTCCGGGGGATGGTGCTGCACGCACCATACCATCGGCCATTTCGGCGCCGGACCTGAGATTCCCGTTGCTTTCCGAGAGGCCGCGCTGCCGGCTCGTGCAATGTGCACGAGCCGGCAGCCGGGATTCGCATCCTCTCGCGTCAGGGCGCGGGCGCCGGGGGCGGCTGGGCCGTCGCGACGTCGCGCATGCGGGCGTCGAGGATGCGCACCGGCCAGCGCTTCTTGAGCCGTTCGAAGTAACCGATCAGCCCGCGCTCGACGGTCGCCGCCCGCTCGTTCTCGATCCTCGCCAGCACCTGTTCGCGCGACGGCTCGCTCCGCCCGGTGAGGCGCACGCGCGCGACTCCGTTCTGCAGTCGCAGCCAGCCGCTCTCCTGCCCGATCGCGAGCGGCCTGCGCCCGGGGCCCTCGAAGAGCAGCGAGTCGAGCGTCGCGCCGCCCCCCAGGTTGCCGAGGCCGCGACCCGGCTGCGCATCGGCGAGCCGTTCGAGTCCGCCCCAGAGCGTGCCGAGGCTGTCGAGCGACCAGCCCCCCGCGAGCAACGAGTCCAGCTCGGCCCGCTTCGCCTCGAGCGCGCGCGCGCCCGCGCCGCGCCGGTACTCGTCGATCGCCGAGATCCGCGCCTTCTCCCAGGTCGGCCGCCCCGCCGGAACGACGCTGTCCACCCAGCTCACCCAGAAGTCGGAGCCGGGCATCTTTTCGGCCCGCGGGACCATCTGGCCGGGCTTCGCGCTATCCAGCCGCCCGAAGTACTCGGACAGGGCGGCATTGACCGAGGACTCCCCGCGCGGCTTGGTGAGCGAGTAGATGGCCAGGTTGTACCGGCTCGCCGCGGCGCGTGCGTCGGCCGGGCCGCGCAGCGCGCGCGTGAAGCTGTCGGCGCGCGCAGCGGCAAGCCGCGACGCCTTCACCCTCGCGGCATCCGAGCCGACCATCGCGTAGATCCAGTCGAGGTTGTGGACGACCGCCGGCACGTGGTCGGTGCAGTAGATGACGTGCCAGCCCAGCGGCGTGCGCACGGGCTGCGCCGCGTACTGCCCGGGCGAGAGCGCGAAGACCGCGCGCTCGAATGCGTCCACCATCGTGCCCCTGCCGAACGTCCCCAGGTCGCCGCCATTGTCCTTCGAGGCCGGGTCATCGGAGTTCTCCTTCGCGAGCTTCGCGAAGTCCTCGCCGGCCCTGGCCCGTCGCAGGAGGTCTTCCGCCCGCGCGCGCGCGGCCCGGTCCTCCTCCGCCGAAGCGCCGGCAGGGGCGACGAGGATGTGCCTGGCCGTCACCAGCTCGGGCGCGGAGTACTTGTCGAGGTTCGCGCGGTGGTAGCGCTCGACCTCGTCGCGCGTGAGGGGCATGCTGATCGGCGCGACCGGCGTCACCGGGAATCGCGAGAAATGCACCACCTCGCCGCCGCCGAAGCGCGACGCGTCCTCGTCGAACACCCGCCGACCGCCTCGCTCCTCGTCGGCCGCCTTGTCCTCGGCGAGCCGCCTCGCCAGCAGCGCTCGCGCCTGCTCGAAGCTCGGCACCGCGCGGTCGACCTTGCCGGTCACCGCCCACAGGGCCCAGCCCCTGCCCACCGCCACCATGCCCGGTCCGCGCGGATCCGCGTAGGCCCAGATGCTGTCCGAGAGGGCCTGCATGCCCGGAGCGGCGTCGACAACTGCGCCCGCGATCATCGGCTCGGCCTCGCGCGCCCGCATGCCGGCTTCCAGCTTCGCGTCGCGCTTGCCGGAGCGCCAGGCGCGCAGCAGGGTCTCTGCGCGCAGGCGCGTCTCGACGCGGCGTCGCTCGCTGTACCAGCGCGCGCGCACTTCCTCGCGCACCTCGGACAGCGGCCGCGACACGATGCCGCCGCTCTTCGCGTCGAACCCCGAGTAGTCGGCGAGGTGCCCGCGGTACCAGCGATCGAGGTCGGCGTCGGTCGGCGCGGGGATGTTCGCGTCCGCGGTGTCGGCGAGCGCCAGCCTGAAGCGCCAGCCCGGAGCGGCCAGCGAGTCGCGCAGCCGCGCATGGAGCGCGCGCTGCTCGTACTCGTCGTGGTGCACGCGCCGGTCCCTGCGCAGCAGGCCGCGAATCTCCCGCGCCACGTCGCGCAGCGGCGCGACGTGGGCCGGCTCGACCTCGTCCACGCGCACGACCAGCCAGCCCTCGGCCGCCGGGAACGCCTCCGGGATCACCTTGCCGACGTTCCGCGCGTCGAACAGCTGGCGGTTCTGGCCCGCCTCGGCGCGCCAGTAGCCGGGGAAGTTGTCGCTCGTCACGACGGTGTTCGGCCGCGGCCCGAGGAACCCCGCGGCGCGCTCGAGCGTCGCGCCGCCGCGCACCAGCTCCAGGACGCTGTCCGCGACCGCCTTCATGCGCTTCGTCCACGCCTCGGCACCGCCCGGAAGCGAGCGGATCGAGTCCGAGAGCCCGGGTGAGTTCACGAACGTCACGGTCAATCGCGCGCGGTCGGGGCGCAGGTAGTCCTCCCGGTGCGTCGAGTACCAGTCCAGCACGTCCTGCTCGCGCGGCTCGGGGTAGTTTCCGTCGAAATCGGCCTGGCGCAGCGACAGGTGCTCGAGCGTCACGCGCGAGAGCGCGCGCGAGGCCGCGCGCCGAAGGCTGTCTTCCGACGGGCGGAAGCGCGCCTCGACCTGGCCGTTCAGCCTGCGCGCGGCCAGCTGCTCCTGCAGCGCAGCGATGGCGTTGTTGTAGCTGGCCGTCTGTGTCGTCTTGACCGTGAGGAAGCGCTGCTCGTCGAACTTGCCGCCGGGGTTGAAGAACGGGTCCTGCTTGAGCAGCGCCTCGGCTTCGGCGGCCGACGCCGTGACCCCCGAGCGCTTCGCCTCGAGCACCAGCAGCTCGATCCGTACCTGGCTCTCGAGCACCTGGCGGCGGACGAGGTCCTTCACTTCGGCCGGCAGCTCGCCGGCGGCATTGCGGCGGGAGAACTCCTCGAGCGCGAGCGCGCACCGGCGCTCCCACTCGTCGCGGGGAATGGCCCTCGTGCCCACCGTCGCCACCGACGGACGCGGCGGCGCCGCGGCCCTTGAAGCGGGCGGACCGCCCTGGGCGAGCGCCTCGATCGACGCGGCCGTGACGACGGCCAGCGCTGCGAGCAGGATTGCCTGACGTGCGTTCACCGTTTCCCTCTCTCCTTCGGACCTACCGCGCTTGACCTCGCGCGCACCGCTGCCTAGCGTGCGGCGCTCATGTGGACGCTCGACGCTGCCGCGCCCGTTCCCCTGTGGCGACCCGCACCCGGGCTGCCCGGCGTGCGCCTCGCCTTCTCGACCCGACGCGGCGGCGTCAGCGC
>Ga0210377_10004175_pt1 | contig 12199 bp, 6 predicted proteins | sample PLM4_65_b1redo_FD_155480 | JGI IMG/M metagenome (GOLD analysis project Ga0210377, IMG submission 155480) | Groundwater sediment microbial communities from an aquifer in East River, Colorado, USA - PLM4_65_b1 redo | ecosystem: Environmental > Terrestrial > Soil > Riparian zone | place: USA: East... | reverse complement strand
TCTGCTCCGGGACGGTGCCGACGGCGACAGCGGGCCAGTACTACTGGGTAGCGTGCGCGGACTATCAGAACGGAATCCCCGAGTCGATCGAGAACAACAACTGCGGGTTCTCGCCGGTGACGATCACATCAGGTTCGGCCGACTTGGCGCTGACGGCGGTGAGCGGACCGACGACAGCGGCGGTGGGGGTGACGGCAAGTCTGTCGGCGACGGTGAGGAACTTCGGGACTGGTGGGACGGGGTCTGGGTTCGGGGTGGGGTTCTACCTGTCGACGGACACGGCCCTGGGCTCCACGGACGTGTTCGTGACGAGCTGCAGCACGACGGCGCTGGATGCGGGTGTACAGCGGTCGGTGTTCTGCTCCGGGACGGTGCCGACGGCGACAGCGGGCCAGTACTACTGGGTAGCGTGCGCGGACTATCAGAACGGAATCCCCGAGTCGATCGAGAACAACAACTGCGGGTTCTCGCCGGTGACGATCACGCCGATAGTGACCATAGTGAGTGGACCAAGCGGTAGTCCGAATCCAGTGATATCTGGGGGGGCGGTGAATGTGGCCGTCAGCGCCACGGACTCGCATGGGCTGCCCTTGCGTTACACCTGGGCGGCTCTGTGCCCGATGCTAGGGGGGAACGGCAGCTTCAGTGACGCGAGCGCGCAGAGTCCGACATGGACAGCACCAGCCAACATGACGGGGAACCAAGAGACATGCACGTTGACAGTGACGGTCAGCGACGCGCAGGGAGCGCACGCCACAGGACAATATAGCCAAAGGGTGAGCCGAGCCAGCGGTCCGTGCGATTCGCTCACCCTCACACCGATAAGGGTGATGTTCAGCCCCGGCGGCGGCATTAGCACAGTAAACGTGTTTGCATCGGATAGCTGCGGCTGGACCGTCTTCAACACCAATCCGGATCTGATCACCATTACATCAGCTCAAGGCGGCACGGGTAACGGGACGATCGTGTTCACGGCTGCTCCCAATTTCTTCGAGAGAGCTCTTACGGGCAAGCTGCTGGTGTCGGGGAAAGAGGTCTTGGTGCTCGATGACATCGACACCGACGCCGATGGTCTGGGTGATTCGCTAGACAACTGTCCAACGACGGCGAACCCCGGCCAACAGGATGGGGATGAAAATGGCACAGGAGATGCTTGCGAGAATCTCGTGGTGCGGGCCAACATCGACGATTCAGGAAACGCGATGCGCAGGATAGACGGATCGGATCTGTTCATTCTGGCGCACGCGTTTGGTAGCAGCGAAGGCGATCTGCTTTTCGACTACCGAGCAGATCTGAATCGCGATAGTCAAGTCGAAGGAACGGACCTGGCACTGATGGCATCAGTGTTTAGTGAAGCGGTTCCCTGAATCCCGTAGGAGGTGCGGAGATGATGTTGGAAGCCCCGGGCCGGCAAGCGATATATGAGTGGCTCAGGAGATTTAGATTCCTCGCAACATGGCGAATCCTGTGCGTTGCAGTGTCGTCGATGGCGGTACTCGGCATCGGGTGCGAAGGGCGGGGGCATGATGAGTCACCCGTCCCGTTTCCCTCGTTAACAGTTGAATGTGCCGGTGCAGTAAATGCAGGGGTGGACCAGGTTGTGCTGGAATGTCCGGCGTCCTCACAGGAGCTGGTCGAACTACATGTCATGATCGGAGGCCCCACGACCTCCATCGACATTTATGGGGCTAAGTTCGATCTTGTGTTTGACAGTACGGTGTTGCGCTTCGAACCGCCAGCGATCGAAGGATCGTTCTTGAACGCCGATGGTCAATCCACGCTGCTGGAGTCGGAGATCAACTCACAAGACCCGAACCGTCTGGTTGTAGGCATAACACGCGCTGCCACGGCGGGAGGCGTACAAGGGGCCGCGGGTGAACAACGCATCATGACGCTCCTGTTCAGAGCCATTCAATCCGGCAACACTGATGTCGCGCTCGATAATGCGGAGGCGGTAGATTCGGACCTTGTGGTTGTTCCGAGTGTTCGGTTTATCGGACCCATAGGCATTGAGGTGCGCTGACCGCTTGTCGGGGCGTGAGTGGGTTGTACAAGGTGAGTAACTCGCCGACTCCCGGACGCCGAGTCATGACTCAGGCGGCGGCGGTTTCGCTGGTCGTCCTCGTTCCAGTGGGGGGAGTTACTATCGGGAGCACTTTATAGGTGACATCAGGTGGCCGGCAGGATCCACAGGCGTTGGTCATAGCGGCGCTCTAGGCTGACCCACGAGAAACTCGCGGCCTTGCGGGACCTCATGTCATGAACCTGGCGATTGTCGTGGAGAGATTGGGGGTGGAGCACCTGGAAGCTGGACACGCCAACGAACAGGCGTTGACAGGAGAGCGCCCTTATCAATGAGGGTCGCGGGATCCTTGTACACGCGAGGGTAGCCTGCCTGCTTGAGCCGCCGGAGTTCCGGATAGACCGATGCTTGGAGATCGATCTCTCCCCAGAACTGGACCTCATAGCTCTCGCCATGCTCCCTCGCCTTATTGAGTTCATTCTCCGAGAGGTAGAATCGTGTCTCGCCCCCCTGGCTTCCCTTTACCTCGATGCGCCGGCACGGGCCAACCGAACGATCCTCCACATCCCACCCGATCGTGTCTGAGTCCTTGGCCACCCACGCGATGTGCGACGGATTGACCCCAGCTTTCGATCGTTCGCGCAGGTAGGTGAGCAGTTCGGCGCGGTCTCCGATTTGCTTTCGCAGGACCGCCCGTGAGAGAGCGGCGGCAGGAGGTGGTAGCGCCCACACGACATCAAGTTGGGAGACTAGGTCTGGTGGCACTGAGACGATGGGCTCTGTCCGGACCTCCGGCCACAGCTGAAGCACGGCAAGGAGCTGAGCTGCCCCCCTGCGCGCAAGCTTGGTCGGACACTCCAACTGACCGATGGCGTTGACTCGGCCGGCTTCGAACAGGACCCGACCTTGCTCGTGGAAGATCCCGGACTCTATGAGCGCCATGCCGATGGGGCGGCAGTCGCCACGGGCCACCGCCTTCGAGAGACTGTCGCCAGCGGCACTTCGACCAATGCTGCCTTTGTCGACGGTTAATGCCCCGAGGTCTCGGAGGGCCTGCAGCGTCCTGAGAACCTCCTCGCGTGACCCTCGACTTCGTCGCCATATGACGCGCACCGCCTCATCGAACGGGATGGCGGCGCGCACCGGAGGAACAGCGCAGAGCGCCTGGGCGAGTCTCTGGAGTCTTGCAGCGGTCAACCAGGTGACGAGGAACAACTCCATGCCCTAAGCCGTCTGGCCCATGAGATACCGCAGAAGTTCCCCCAGGTCCTCGTCAGTCCCTTCCGCGTCGTCGAGCGGCTGAGGGCTCATGTGGAACGGGCGGAGTTCTGCGCCCTCAAGGAGGCGGCGCATTGCGGCCTCCTTGCGAATCAGCGAAGCATCAACAAGGTGGTCGACCGTTGGCCGACCGTTGTATGTCGCAAGGAGAATGTGGATGGTCACGTCGGTGCCGGCAGGGAGACCGAGGCGGTGAATGCGGTCGATAGATTGTAGGAACAGGGCGCAGTCATACGTGCGGTCCACGTAGATGGCGGTGTGGCAACTCCGGTGAAGGGAGATCGACTCGGAGCACGAAGCCGGGTTGGTGATCAGGACCGCGGGCCCGTCGGTGCCCAAGAAGCGCTCGATGATCTCCTCCCGCGTTTCGGCCTCGGCGGGAGTCAGGGCGAGCGCTCCTTCCTCCAGAGCGTCGTCGCCAGCGGCGATACGGCCATCAACCTGGAAGCAAGGAGCTGGCAGCTGCTCGCGCACTAACGCGGAAAGATGATCGAGGTTCGGGACGAAGTTGCTCCAGCACACCGCCTTCTTGCCCGCAGCAACCGTCTCGCGCAGGAGCGACAGGGCCGCCTCCGACTTGGCGGGTGTCTCCCGATCGCGGTACGCCGCGAGCCGTTCGAGGAGCGTTGGGGCAGGCGATTCGATGCGAGCGATCTGAAAGTACCCATCGACTCGGTTCAGCAGGTCCGGGTTGGCAGCGGCCTGGAGCAGCCGGATGGGACGGCCGCGGCGGAGCGCATCGAGCTTCGCGCGCCATGTCTCGGCGCCAACAATCTGACGGTCGAAGTGGTGAAGGATCAAATCATAAATCTCGCCCTGCGTGCTAACCATGGGGACCTCATGGCGACAGACCTTGTACGGCGGCAGCCCGAGTGCATCTTTCGGCGTACGAGAGACGAATGGGAGAATGTCAGCGAGCAGCGAGTCGAAGTCCTGCTCCACGCGCGCGGCGAAGGAGTCCCGCGGCCCGGTGATCTCAGCGGACGGCCAGAGGACGTTTAGCTGGCTATATAGGTCGCGCCCGCTCTGGGGCATGGGAGTACCGGAGAGGATGATCCGGACCTTGGCGTGGCAGGCTATCTCGATGAGGGCCGGGGCCCACAAGCCGCCGCGGAACCGCTTGATGCGGTGCGATTCGTCAACGACCAGCATGACCCGGTGCGAGCCACACAGGTTGATGAGGTGTGCACGGTCGACAGCGGCGCTCGCGTAACTCACGAGCGCGAGCTGGCCGGGCTTGAGAGCTGCGTAGAGCGAGTGCCGCTCAGCGGCAGAGCCACGGATGCGCCGGGTGCCGATCCTGCCGGGAAGCGCCGTGCGGATTTCTTTCTCCCATGGTGCGAAACAGGCGAGCGGTCCCACGACCACGACGAGGTCGATGGTGCCTGCTGCAAGGTGGGCGGCGGCGACGGCCAAGATGGTGGCTGTCTTTCCTGACCCGGGTACCGAGAAGTTGGCGGCATTCACGGCAGTCAACGCATGGACCATCCCCGACTTCTGGTGCGGGAGCAACGAGCGAGCGTCCTCGTTCCACCCAAACTTTCTCAGGGACGCCTCGACCTGCGCAAGCATGACGCGGCCTTTGCCTGTGTCCCGCAGTTCCGCGGCTTCCTCCCGAGTGCGCGCGAAACTAAGGCGCTTCTCGATTTCATCCTGAACTGCTCGCTCGGCCACGGCAGAACGCTCAAGGCTCCAACCCTTCGCCTGGAGGAAGTTGTTGATGCGTACCACGATCACTTGGAGCGGTTCGCGGCGCCGGGGGCACCGCCAGCCACGGTCGGTTGGGTGGGCACCCAGGATCGAGAGGAAGAAGAGGCGCGCGAGGCGGTCGGATTGGATCTCCGGGTGCTCGACCAGGACGCAGTCGCCGTCGGTGCTCAGGTTCACAGGCGCGCCCTTCGGCATCAGCGGTTCTCTTTGAGAAGCCCCTTGGCCTCCTCCGCCCATTTGATGATGCGCTGGAGGGCCTGACGCGCCCCCTCACCGTCCGCACCCTTGAGCGATTCTTTGAGCTGCTTGGGATTACGGTCGAGCTGCTGGAGGCGGCTGCCGACCTGCTCCAGCAGCGACACGGCATCGAGCGTTGTCGCCGCGAGGCCGTCGATGGCGTTCTTGATCCGGCGGCTGACCTGCTCCTTGGGATAGTTGGGGACGACCGGCCCCGGAGGATCTCCTTCAAGAGTCTCGTCATCGTCCCCGGGTGGGGAGGAGAGGTCGGGGTCTGCGAGGCGCTGCTCTCCCTTGGTCTCCCAGTCGGCCTCCTCGCGCTGAACGTCCTTGAGAAGCCGGTCGTACCGCGCCCGATCTTCGAGGAACATCTTGCGGAATGCCCGGATGTCGCCGTGCGGGTTCCCAGCGCGGATGGCCGCAAAGGCCAGACGGAGGATGTCCGCGGCATCCTCGGGATAATCAGTTTCGACCCGGGCCATCAGCTTGCCAACATCGCGGAACCGTTCCACCTGCCGGAGGAGCTTCTGATACTGGCCCGGGGATTTCGAGTCGTCGAGGTACGCATCCATGTACTTGATTGCCCGCAGCTGCAGGATCGCGTAGTTCTTCGAATGGTCGCCGCCCGCCACTTCCTGCAGCTCCCCTGCAACCCTCTCGATGGACTCCAGGTCTTGCCAGTCGATCCCGCGATCCTCGGCCGCGTCCTTGAGTGCCAGCAGGAGATTGATGTCGGTGTAACGCACCTTGAAGTCTTCGGTGAGCTGCTCTCGCTGCTCCATCTGGAAGAGATCGATCTCGTCGATCTCGGCGGGGTCAAGGATAACCGCATCAACCCACTCGGTCGCCTTGAGCCCGGAAGACCGCATGCGCTTCATCACCGCGAGCCGGCGGTTCCCGTTGTGCACGGTTCCGTCGGGACGGATCCAGAAGGGGCGCTCCTGATTTCGTCGCTTCCAGTCCTCCTGGAGAGCGAGTGCATCCTCGGACGGGCTACCCTTCACTACCCCGCCCTCCACGCGGTGGCTTGTGTCGAGAAGTAGCGAGATGATCGACATCTCATCATCGGGGTTGGTCTCCGGGTCGAACGCGTGGCCGACTTGTTCCTCAAACATCTTCCGCTCTGCGGTGAAGCGGCGGTTCTCGGGGTTCAGGAGGAGAGCATCTACAGGGGCCCGGTAGACCGGGAACTCAGTCCATTGGTCCTTGCACCATAGACGCTCCTTCCGATCCTTCTCCAGAGCCTTCTTGGTCCCGATGAGCTTCCGGCGTTCCGCTGCTCGCATCGTTCCCCCCTCTCTCAGAAACCACCCGAGCCGTAGACGGCCCCGAAGCGGCCGCGCGCCATTCCGATTGCCAGCGACATGCACCGCTGGTCAACCTTGCTCACGTGCAACGGCCGAGCGCCCTGCTTCCAATCCTGCACGGAGACCTGAGGCACCCAGCCGGTGCACTCGGAAGACCGCCGGCAGACAACGACGATGTCCCACTCGCAGTTGCCCGCGAAGGTATGGTGCCCCATGTGCCCGTCGTTGCGGATGGGCCACAGTGCCGTGACTCGAAGCTCGGCCTCATCGAGCGCGGTGCCAATTGCATCCCAGGCTTCCGGTGCCGCCGAGTGGAAGGTAAACGCGAGTGGCCTCCCCGGCTTCAGGCGCAGGAGCGTCGGCGAGAGACTGGCGGCGAGGTCCCGCCCGAAAGAGCGGGCCGGGTCTTTGCCGCCTGGGAGGAGCGGTCTCCCCGGGAGGGTCCGCGTCCCAAGCCACGCCCGGTAGAACTCCGAGAGTTCACTGTACGCGATGTAGTCAAAGTACGGAGGATCAAACAGGCAAAGGTCAATCCCGCGGCGTTCCCCCGACGTATCGTCGGCAGCCGAATGGCACTGCACTGCTGAAGCGTCAGCCCGTGCTGTAAAGGTGAATTCTGCCGTCACGGGCATTGACCGCTTATGCGACCAGACGTAGCGGCGTACATGGTCGCCACAGGACCGTACCACGTGCTCGATGCTCCGGCGAAGCGTGCCGCGTCCGGCACGCGGGTGGAAAGGGTTGAGTTCGACCGGGAGCGCCGGGAGCGAATAGCTCCTGATGCTGAAGAGTGGCGCGAGCCGTCCATAGTCGGTCGCGTACCCGCAGAGGCGGTTGTTAGTTGTGAGGGCATTGGAGAGTGCGAGGGTGACCGCTCGGTGCACCGCTTCCTCGCACCCGAGGTTGCGCAGCCACCGGAAGCCGTGTCCGAAGAGGGCGAGCTGACGCGCGGTGAACAGGTCTCGCGGGTGTGTGATCCCGAAGCTCCGTGGACGTGCATCCAGGCGCGTTTGATCAAACTCGTGTTCAGGGATGTCTAATTCCTCCATATGGGAGGCGACATACCGGCTCGCTGCGGCAAGGAGCGCACGATCCTCATTTGACGCGGCGCGGATCCTCCGACGATCCACAGGTGAGGTCTCCTCGATTGCCAGCAGATACCGCGGCGACATCCCAGTCTGGAGGTCGCGATGGAGGGCACGATGCCCGCAGGCGGGGCACCTGAACCGCTGCGCCGAAAACGTTGCATAGGTCAGCTTCACTCGCCCGCAGCATCGGAGCTCGCGACGCTCCAGCCGGTCCATCTGGTGAACACGCAGACATTCCGGGCAGAACACCGTGATTGCCGAGTCCCTGACGACTGCACCGGACTTGCCCGAGGTGACTGCGATGATAAGGTTACGGTACAGTTGGGACTCGACCCGGCACCCGGGGCAGCGGACGGTGTAGAGGTAGAAATAGTGGAGCGGCGTCCATCCTTTGCGCGTGCCTGCGAAGAGGTGCCCAACGCGCTGTTCGAGGAATCCGAGGAGTGCCGCCGCCACTGCAGCTACTCGCTTCGGATCGGGGCGTTCGAGTTCGTGCCTGACGATAGCCACCGCGAGTGGGTCAAGGTCGCTTCCTGAAGGTGTCGCACCCAATCGCCCCGCCTCCACAAGTGCGGAGCCGCCGCCGGCGAAGGGGTCATGCACGGCCAGGCCCTTCAGCACTGGAAGGTTGCTGGCGAACAGCCGCCAGTACTCCTCAGCAGTGATGTCTGACGGCAGCGAGGCTGCAAGCAGCAGTCCCCGCATGACGCCCGCCGGACGTCGCGCCCACCACCGGTGAGCGGCGTAGACGGGATCAACGGCCCGGCGATCTGCGTGAGCTATGCGGGAGAGGGCCCTGTAGGGGAACGCGGACTCAAGGAGGGTTCGCTCACCGGGCAGCGCCAGTCGAATGGCACAGGGTTCGTCGCGCACCTCGACGGGGCGCGAGAGCGCTCCCATACGTGGCAGGATTGCTGCCCCTCCAGCACCTGCGGCCGGACAAGCGGGTGCCGGGATTACTCTGGTCAGTGAGTCAGGCGGTCCCATCGTCCCAAGCATCCTTCTTGCGTCTGGATCTAAAGCCCATCAAGCGGCAGGGCCGCACGATAGGGATACCGCGCCTGCCGCGACTGCCTGATGCTCTCATCAAATGGCCCATCACCAGCGAATTGGCGAGCGAGCGGTGATTGGAGGAGCGGTTGCTGGTTGTCACCCCTTTGGGGTGTGCCACTATGATCTGTCCCACTCCGCCACGAAGGAGGCGGCGGGAACGACGGGTGTACCAGTCGCAAGTGTACGCACCAACCACCCGGTCTTGGGTAGCAGGGGGCGGAGCGCAGCAGCAGCCCTCGCCCGGGAGGACACATCGTCGAGAGACCATGAGTCACGGTAGCGGGATAGGTGGGAGCGGATAAGCTCCCAGAGGGTGACCACTGCGTCCTTGCCGATGATTGTGATTGGTCCCACGGAGGATGCAGCGTTTTTGTGCAGCTCCGCGAGGTGCGTGACGATGGACCCGCGAACAGTGTAGGCAGCAGGCTCGAACTCTGTTAGGGCGCGCGCCAACTGATTGTGGGCTTGACCGATCTCGGTTGCCGTTATCTTGCCCGAGGGGCTGTGCTCGATTTTAGCCTCGAAGACAAAGACTTCGCGGGCACTGCCAAATACGCCACGCCACCGGCAGTCGGTCGCAGTGCCATATTTGGGCCGGCTCGCTGTGAACGCCAGGAGACTGCCCAGTCTCTCAAGTCCCTCCAAGTATTCAGCGTGGCGGTCCGAGGCTAGCTGCGCGGATATCCTGTCGACATAGCGCTGGTACCCGTCGCCACTCGTACCGAGTTTCTCGAGAATGTCGTCGAAGCTCCGAACGAGCGCCTCACCGTACTCACCCGCGCTCAGCGCGCCAAGCGCGACACGATCCCTCCGCGCGCGCAGGAGCGAGGCGCGCATCCGGTTGAACCAGGAACTCTGGCCGCCACGCCGGATTGCCTCCTCTAGTGCTTGGAGGGCACGAGCACGCGCGGCGTCGTCACCCTGCTTCCCTTCAAGGTACAGAGCCTTGGCATGGTGCCAGCCGTGCAATGCAGCGATCTCAAGCAGGTTGACCCGCTTCGTCGCCTCCCAACATTCCTCGAACCGGTTGGCCGCCAGCGGGTAGTTCTGGCTGTCCATCGCGGCCCAACCGACGACCTCGTCGGCAGAGGTGTCCGGCGCTGGTGCGGCAGCCCCTGCTGGAGGCACGCCCTTGAGAAGCGCGGCAAGATCAGTATCGTACGCCGCGAAGTCCCCTTGGATAAACCGCTGCACGTAGGCGATGACGTCCTGCTCGGGCCTTTCCGCGAGATCCTGAGCCAGGTCAATCTCGGCGATTATATTCGGGGGGATGCGTTCCCGGTTCGCCTCACGCGAGAAGTGCGTGGCGAACCGTTGATCAGCCAGAAAATAGACCCCGTAATCGTCGCCGGAGCGGTTGCAACGCCCGAGCGCCTGGACGATGCGCTGGTTCAGCCGGCGTCGCATAAAGCCAGCATCGCGCAGGTAGCTCGTGATGAACTCCTCCTGCAGGTTGATGGCACGCGGTAGCGTCGTCACGACGACGATGCGACACTCGTCCGCCTTGAAGTCCATGCCGTCGAACCGACCGGCCACGAATAGGTGTCCAGTCGTCGCGCGGCTGAAGTGGTTGACCTCGTCGCCCAGTGAGGTGAGCAGCCACGACGGGTGGCCCGTCATGCCGTTGTTCGCCAGCCAAGTCATCACGACCTGCTGGATCTTCGTGGCCTCGACCTCGCTGGCGCACAGCCAGACGCTCTTCGGGTGAAGGCGGATCGCTTCGAGCAAGGCGCGTGCCATGCGGCGAGGGATATCCTCGTCGTCATCGGTCCGATTCATGACGACGAGCCGCCGTCCCGAGGTCGTTTCGGCGAACTCCGACGGGATGGGGATCTTCTCGATTGGGCGCACTCCAAGACGACGCGAAAGGTCCCCGGCGTCGCCGACGGTCGCACTCATGTAGAGCACCTGCTGCGTCGCAGCATAGTGTGTGTTCGATACCGTAGGGTAGACGTACGGCCGGAGCCAAATCGATTGTCGGCTCATGTACACGTTTACTTCCCGCAGCTTCGGCCGTAGCCGCTGCCAGCGAAACCTCAGGTCGGTGTCGGTCGCTGCGTGGGCATCAAGAACCTCCTGCACGCGTTGCGCAGCATCGGTCTGGTCGATGAATGATAGGAGTTCGGCGGTCGCGCTCGGCGGAGCGCTGTCGGAGAGGGCGTCCGCCAACACCGCGTACTCGGGGAACCGCGCGTGCAGTTCCGTGACGAGCGCCTGGAAGGTGTCCGCGTTACGGTGCCGGCTCACCTCGACCGAGTAGAGCGAGTGGAGGCAATGTTCGGCGAGATGCGCGTCGTCCATCACCACGAGGTCGGCCGGGTCGACGACCGGCCTCTGGTTGAAGTAGACCCAGTAGTTCATGATGCCGACACTCCGGGCGCGCTGGTACGCTCGTCGGTCGGCGACCGGGATCTCCTCGCCGCGGCCCTCCATGTACGCGACCGGGATGCCGAGCTGGCGGGCCTCCTCCGCCATCTGCCGAGCCAGAGTCTTATTGGCCGAGAGGATGGCGACTTTCCTGCGCTCCTCAAGCCACGCGCCCGCCACCAAGAGGGCGATGAGCGTCTTGCCCGCACCCGTCGGCAGCTCTACCGCCACGTCCCTCTTGTCAGCAAACTCTGTCGCGTACAACCCGAGCACGTGGGCTTGGCTCGGCCAGAGCTTCTGGAACTTGGCCGAATTCAGATTGGTCAAATAGGCGAGGTAGTCGCGAGAACCGGGCATCGTTAGTGCCTCATGATGCCCATAAGTTTAGCACGTGCTCTAGTTAGAGCGCACGGACGCAACCGCGCTCCGACTGGTGCAAACTGCCACCGAGAAGCCCTCAACTGGTGCCCTCTGAAACTCTTGGGCGAGCGATCACCCTGTTCGAAGTGATCATCCTACGTTTTGGGCAGAAGCGAAAATCGGTGCCGAGGCCGGCAGCGGCGATTCCCTGAAGTTGTGGTACGGACCATCCTTGGGTTCGACTCCGGCAGACTTCGAGCCACAGACTTGCTATCAGCTACCGAGCACTGTCCACCCTCACGAAATTCGTCCCTCCGCTGATCGATAAGTCGCTGAAGTAACTGCCCGCTCGCACGCGCGGCGAGAGGCCGCGGGCGGGAGGGCGAGATGTTGGAGCGCGACGAACGAGAGTCGGCGGAGGTCGATGTGCGTCCGGAGGAGTAAACGGCAGAGAGGGTGGGGGCGGAGCCGCCGACGGTGTCGCGGTTGTTCAGCGACCTGGCGACTGGGATCACGACACCGGAGGTGGCGAGCGCGGCGACGAGACCTGCGAGAGCGGACGCGGAGGCCCTAGTGAGGCTCCTTGCGGACCGGCTGCCGGGCCGCCTACCGCACCTCCGCAGGCCGTTGCAAATCCCCATCGACGCACCTAGCCCGACTTTACCGTGTTCGCCAGGCGGCCTCTTGCCTGCCGGCTGATTCTCCATCTGTAGGCAGGCAATCGATAGCCCTCTGGACATCGTACTGTTGTATGACCTAACTGATTGTCTGGAGTC
>Ga0210377_10004174_pt1 | contig 12204 bp, 15 predicted proteins | sample PLM4_65_b1redo_FD_155480 | JGI IMG/M metagenome (GOLD analysis project Ga0210377, IMG submission 155480) | Groundwater sediment microbial communities from an aquifer in East River, Colorado, USA - PLM4_65_b1 redo | ecosystem: Environmental > Terrestrial > Soil > Riparian zone | place: USA: East... | reverse complement strand
CGAGGACGAGTGATGAAAGGCACCGTCGCGAACCTCTGGAACAGAGAACCGGCCGCGGTCATGTTCCTGATTCAGGCGAGCATCGCTGCCGCCATCACCTTCGGGGCCAAGCTCACTGGTGAACAGACCGCAGCGATCATGACGCTATCAGCTGCCCTGATCACCGTCATCACACGGCAGTCGATGGGTTCTCCGGCCACGGTGGCTAAGCTCAAAGCTGACGTTGCTGCAAGCAAGGAACCACCGGCCTGAGCATGCGCCGCTCGATGTACGAAAACCGAAAGTCATTCGACGCTGCGCGGCAGCTGCGGGAGACGTTCGTCGATCGGAAGATGACCCGGGTAGAGGAGATGCGCTGGGAGTGGCCGAAGGCGATGGTCGAGGTCGGCACCTGCGAAGCGGTGATGTACTCGAGCGACAAGTGGAAGCGCATCGGAGATCTCATCGACTACAAGCACAACGCTGAAGCCAAGCAGCGCGTGTGCGTGTGCCAGGACTTCATCCGCGACTACCACAGCGGCAAGCCGCTCAGCTTGACCGAGTTCGACATCCAGCTACCGAGCCGGATGCCGGATGCGGTCGCCGAGCTCGCGAACATCCTCGGCCTCCAGGTCCAGTTCTATGACGACGACGGTGAGTCGAGTGGTGAGTACCACCAGGTGAACATCGCGCGCGCGAAGCTCGGTGCAGCCAAGTATCCACGCACCGGTGAGACGTTCTTGCTGATCTACACGCCGTCGCAGCTCTGCGCCATCATCACCGGCGAAGAGCTAGCGGTCGAGCGCGACGGCATCACTGGGTGAAACCATGTCCTACTACCGATACGGCCAAAGACAGGTTGGGTACGGAGCGCTCGGTGTCGTGTCGTGCGCCAAGGATGCCGCTGAAGCGGTTGCTAACGGATCCGCTTCCATTGACACTAAGAAGGGTCGGGAAGATCTAGCTGTAACCTCTGGTAACTGCCTAGCAGCAGCAGCCTGCACCGCCATGGGGGGTGCGATCGTGTCAGAGCTCTGCGGTCAGATTGGTGGAATCATCGCCGAGGTGCTGATCGACATCTTCAATGACATCGCCGATTGGTTCGGTGGCAGCGCCGCTAAGGCCAGAAAAAAAGCACGCGATAAAATCGTCGCTGCAACCAACAACGGTTATCTGGAAGTGCAGGATGTGATCTGGAAGCAGTGGTACGGCGCTCTGGATAGATCCACGAAGCTGGTCAAGAAGCTGTTCAACAGGAAGCTGACGCTAGAAGAGGCGATGCATCTGTTCGCGCCGTATCTGAAACTCGATCAAATTCCTGGAACCAATCAGCTGCGACCTCGGTTCATGAACGATCCGCCAGCGTGCTACCCAGGAGTGGGGTGCGCGATGTCCAGCAGCAACCAGGGATACGTTTGGTTGTGGCCCGGGGAACGCTTAAAGGATTCTCCTCACTGGTGCGTGTCGAGCAAAAGCCAGCAAGAGGATATTTTGAAGCGGGCCGGCGTATCGAACGCAGTTTCTCAGAAATTCACGAAGGCAGCCTGTCCGGTGAAAGTCAGAAGCGACTTTTTGTACGCCGTGGATCGGATGCCTAAAATGCTCGAGTACGTTGTGGAGATGATCAACGCTGAGGTTCTGGTCGGTTTGTCTTTGGCAGACAGGAAGGCCAAGGAAGTTGCTGAAGCTGAAACTGCCAGAGCTGCTGCTGTCCGTGCAGACCAGCAAGCTTCGTACGCCGTGAAGCTCAAGCGGTACAAAGAGCAGCTGCGCGCGTCTCGCATCAAGCGCGAGCAACGGGACCAGTGGCTGCCGCTGCTCACCCAGGGCAGTTGGGGCATGCTCTGGCGTCCCAAGTCCCGATAAACCAGCCTAATTGATGCTGGATCACGTCTCTGTACGAAAAGTTGACGGATCCAGAAGAGCCTCTTAGGCTGGTATCACCGTATCGTTCTTGGTTGGCCCGACCTGAGCACCTAGGACGCCCTGCTGGAAAGGCAGAGGTGCGTCATGGCTGGAGTCGTTGGTCGAGCTTTCAAGATCAAGAAAAATCAGGCGAAGAGCTACGGCTACGTCAAGCCTGGCCAGATGCGCCGGAACCCAGGCGTTACGACGATCGCTGCCATCAATGGGCGCGGTTCGTATCGCTCGGCGCGCGCGTCCATGCGCGGCCTGTCGAAGAACGCTCGCATCGGTAAAGCGCGCGCTCAGCTGTCGAGCTCCGAGAAGCGGGCCTTCGCGGCGCGCATGGAGCAGGCGCGGCACACGAAGAACATCGGCCGCATGGGTCGCAAGCGCAAGGCACTGAAGCGCAACACGCGCACCGCAGTGCGCAATCCGAGCGCGGTCTCGAATCGGCGATCCTCTCCTCTGAAGAGGAACCGCCGCAGAAGCTCTCCCGGCGTTCGCGCCGCCAATCGAAGGAAGACAACCCCAATGAAGCGAAACAAGCGCAAGAGTCCCGCCCTCGCGGCGAACAAGCGCCGTCGGCGCCGGAAGACCTCCAAGCGTCGAAAGGCAGTGGCCAAGTCCCCCGTGCGTCGCAAGCGTCGCCGGAAGCTGCGCCGGAACGCGAAGGCGAACCCCGCCAAGAAAAGGAAGCGTCGGCGCAAGGCCAAAGCGAAGGCCGCTCCGAAGCGCCGTCGCAAGCGTCGTCGTAAGGCAGCCGCCAAGTCTCCGGTGCGTCGCCGTCGTCGTCGGCGGAAGGCTCGTCGGGCTACGGGTGGTCGCCGAAAGACCGCCAAGAAGCGCCGCCGCAAGGCTCGCGCCAAAGCAGCGCCGAAGCGCCGTCGTCGGCGCCGGAAAGCGTCGGCGAAGATGACCTCGAATCGTCGCCGTCGTACGCGCCGCAACCCGCGTCGCAACAGTCGTCGACGCTCGATGAAGTCGAATCGTCGCGGTCGCCGTCGTCATCGCCGCAATGGTCGTCGGAGCATGTTCCGGCGCAACAACGGCGTGATGGGTGCTGTGAAGACCGGGCTGGTATTGCTCGGTGGTTTCGGTGGCGCTCGGTTGCTCACCAACCTGTTCGATCAACAGGTCATGGCGCGCATCCTGCCGGCACCGGCGCCGGTCGCGACCTCGGGTCTCGACTCGCTGAGCAAGCACTCCAAGATCATCTCGTCGATCCTGATTGCGGGCATCGGCTCGTACGCGATCCACAAGGTGGTCAAGGACGAGGGTACCAAGAAGCTGCTCATCGGCGGCGTGGTCCTCTCGACACTGCAGTCCGTGTTCATGGGCTTGCTCAACGCGTTCGCGCCTGCTGCAGCGAACATGTTGGCGGGTCCGGAGGACGGTACGGCAGCGCGCCTGAGCGCGATGTACGGCCTCGGTCGTGGTGCCAATATCATGCCGCAGTACGCTCCGATCTCGGGCACGGGCGAGTACTTCACCAACCCGGTCAACGGTTTGGGCGAGTACTTCACCAACCCGGTCAACGGTTTGGGCGAGTACCTCGCAGTGCAGGGCATGCAGGGCGTCGGTACCTACGAGCGGAACCCCAATCTGCTCGAGGCCGCGGCCGGCATGGGCCAGTACCAAGAGGTGCAAGGCACGCACATCGACCCGTCGAGTGACCTCGATCGTCAACTGACGATCGCGGAAGCTGCCGCCGGGGTCGGTAACGTCAGCCCTTTTGAAGCGGCCGCCGGCCTTCAGCCTTTCGAGGCGAGTGCCGGTATGGGCGCCATCAACACCGTGCCGTCGGCGAGTACCTGGATCCCAGGTAGCGTCAACCCGCAGCTCTGGGCGGGTGTGCGACCGGTGAACCAGCCGCAGTCGGCGCACGAGATGGTGTCGGCCGGCATCCTCCAGACCGACGGAGGTCAGGGCGTCTTCGGCTGAGCTCTGACAGCCCATGGGGTGAGAACCCCAACAAGCCCGGGAGGTCGCGGAAAACCGCGGCCCCGGGCTTGGGGTTTTGCAAAGGGCCTCACTTCGAGGTTCGAGAAAAACAACGGGCCACCAGAGGAACCAGCCTCTCAAAAAACGGAGCCCAAGGAAGCGAAAATGGCAAAAGTAGTCACCATGCGTGAGCGCGTTCATCAGCCGTCAAACTAGGGCGGCCCTGGGCGGCGACGCCCAGTGGAAAACCGGGTTAATCAAACCATTTGCGTGAAATGAGTACCTCCGAAACAGACATCGCTTGGCTAGCCGGCATCGTAGACGGTGAGGGTTGCTTCTCCGTCAAGCGAGGCCGCGGTGCACGCGCAAGCGCGCACCAGCTGTGGTTGGTGATCTGCAATACCTCGGAGACCATGATCAAGCGCGTCGAAAGGATTCTCGTTGCCAACGGCGTCGAGTTTCCACCGGTGCGCAAGGTCTGGAAGGGCGAGCGAGCTACCAGATGGCAGTGGTGGATCCATGTCCAGAAGAAGCATGCGCTTCTGAAGGTCACGGGGCTGCTATTGCCACACCTCACGGCCAAGCGAGATGAGGCCCTGGTGTTCGCGTGGTTCTTACGCCGCGCCTGTGCGGTCAAGAAATACAAGTCCACTCTTTTCGACAAGGCGGCGCTCGATGCGCTGTCTGCTGTCAAACGCAATGGCGGGGAAGCCCCTGCGGAGGTGCGAGAGCTCCTGCGCGAGGTAATCCCGAGCCAAGCCGTGCAAGGAGATCGTCTGGTCGACGATCAGGGCACGGAAGGCGTAGAGGCCAGAGCGAAGACGTCCACCAGTAATTCGCTCCACGAGTGCCCGGCGGCCCTCAACTGAGGGTCGGTGATATGGTCCGATCCTCCGGGAAAACCCGGAGGCTGGTTTAAATGGCCAGCACAACGCAATGTCTGGGATACGCTCATTCGAACCGCCGGCTTCAGTGCCGGCACCGTGCAGGACAACACCGCGCTCTTCACGAGCAACGGTCAACGGTCCGAGGCGACGACCAACCTGATCAACGGCAGCACGCTGCCTTCCGATCAGTCGCACGTCGTGCTCGCTCTGCGCGTCTTCAGTTGGTACCGCAACTCGCGTCTCCGGATCGCGGGTGGTGCCGGCACCGAAATCGCGCAGAACGGCGACTACGGACTGCTCGCGCTGTGGACCGGCACTGGCGCGGCCGTCGGTACGTCGGCTCCGGGTCAGGTGCAGGACGTGTACCGTCTGCACTTCCAGACCGAAGAGCAGCTTCACTGGAGCTTCGGCACCGGTCTGAAGCAGTCGATCATCAACATGCCGACCTGGTACTTCCCGGCGGGTGGTGGTCTCTCGGGCGACATGGGCGCTACGACCGACCTCATCCACTGGCAGAACCAGGGCAACGACGGCCACGCGGGCATTCTGCGCCTCGCGCGTGCCGTCCTGATCCCGCCGCGCCAGAACATTCTGTGCGAGGCGAAGATCTTCGCGTACGCGAGCGACACGGGTTCGGCGACTGCCGTCGTGACCCAGGGCGCCCGCAACATGCTGTCGCTTCGCGACAACTTGAACGCGATCGACGGCGTCAACAAGGTCGTGACCTTCACGTTCGACGGGCTCTTCTCCCGCGACGTGCAGTAAGACCCCGGGGCCCCCTGCTGCTGCCTGTTGCTCCTGTGCGGCGGTAGGGGGTCTCTCCTTTTCTGGTACGGCTTCGGCCGGTACTTCCACAAACGGAAGGCACAGTTTCCATGTCTCAGAACTTTGACCCACGGCAGCTCATGCAGTCTGCCGGCTACGCCGCGCAGCAGGCGCGCGAAGCGCTTCGTATCGCTACTGCCAGCGGAGAGATGGTAGGTGGCATGCGCCAGATGCTCGAGGCATCGCTCGCGAACGCGAGAGGGCTCGAGTCGGCGCTCAAGGCCATCTCCATGAACCGCGGCGGCAGCAACCCTTCGCTGCAGTACGTCGAGAACATCCCTGGCCGTCGCGTGCCGTTCGACTTTCTCGTCGACGTGCCCATCGGATCCAACGTCTCATCGGTGCAGCAAGGCACCTTCACGGTATCGCAGGAAGGTCCGTTCGTGGCCGTCGCGCGCTACGCGATCTTTCAGTCGCAGTACCAGTACCAGTTCACGGATCCAGAGAGCGGCCTCACGTCGACCTTCCAGGGGCGATCGTTTGGTCGTTACCGACCCATCCACTCGGCCTGGGACCTGAACGACGGCCAACCGCGCTCGCAGGTGCTGCAGACTGTGGCCTTCCCTGGCAACGCCGCACCGCACATGCTCTCCCCGTCGAACGGCTCTCCGTTTCGGACGATGGAACCGGATTTTCGAATCAAGTTCGAGAACGCCGGCAGCTCCTTCCCGCGTTCGAACCAGGAGGTGCCGAGCGCCTTCTGGACGAAGTCTATCAACAGCCCCTTCGAGCTCGCGGCGCTCGACGTGTGGGAGCGTGGAGAGGTACTCACGGTCAAGATCCTGCCCACCCACATCAACAACCCCGCCTTCGGCAGCGTCTCCGGTTTTGGCGCTGTCAACGGCAACTACCCATTCCTCGGCAGCCAGTGGGACGCGATCGAGGGGGTCAACGACCCCGAGGACGCCGATGCTGATGACACGGATCCGGCGAACCGGCTCCCAGAAGGAATTTTGACGATCGGCTTCCATGGGTACAAGATCATTCAGCCCGCTGGTATCTCCGGCGGCTACTGATCCTCATGGAACGAAGCGCGCTTCAGAAGTTCGCTAACCTCAATGGCCTGGGGTCAGCACTGCCGCCGCCTCCAAAGTCGGGCGCGGCGGTGCGGCCGTGGAATGTCAGCCGGGTACAGTTGAGCGGCGGACTGCTGCAGCAGTACGTCATGCACGACAGCGTGACGCCGCTCGAGAACGTGTACCGCAAGCTTCCTGAGAGCGGCATCTTCGAAGCTACTCCATCGCGCCCGTGCGTGATGGAGATGGGCGCCTTCGAAGTTCCGCAGCAGATGGTTTTCGTTTTGCTCGACTACCGGTTCGACATCTATCGCTTCAACGGTGCCGCGATCGGTGACTTCATTCCGATCGAGGATCGCCGGTTGTCGACGCAGATCGGCTGGGACATCGCCACTGCAGCCGGGGAGCGACAAGGGAACTTGCGCTATGAGCTGACGCCGTCCGTATCGAGCGCCGCGCTCCAGGCATACTCCAGCAACTCCAATGCAGGCATCATTCCAGGAACTTCTCCCGGGATCGCCAGTCAGGATGCTTTCGACAGAGCGCGCGCTGCGCAGACCCAAATTGCTGGTGGCGGATCTCTATCGACGTTGCCGCAGCGTCACCATCGCGAGGGGCTAATGCCGTGCCCCTACGCCTGGGTGATTCGCTCGAAGGAGCGTCTGGTGGTCAGGTGCATCGCCTTCGGTGCGGTACCGATCCCGATCGCATTCTTCGAGGCGAACGTCACTGGATCTCTGATCCCAGCGAACGCATTCGCGGAAATCATGAACCATGCGGCGCCACCGATGCCGCCTGGAGGAGTCTAAAATCGATGCCCGTCGGAGCGCCGCGCACGCGGATACCCATTCAAGCCTTGCACAGACCAACAAAAACTGTGTCGGGCCTTGCTGGGTACTTGGGTCGGCAGAGCGCTCCGGCGGGCATCGGTGCGTACTACCAGAACTTGCCGTACAAGCAGATCGGCATCGGCTACTACGACGCCGTCGGCGTGACCGCAAACACCTTCGACGTCACGTCGCCGACCGACCAGGAGCTCCTGAACCTGCTGCAGAGCCAGCAGCCGGCTGGTCCCTACGTGCCGTGGGCCGAGCGCATCGGAGATCTCGACTGGATCGAGGTCGATCCGACAACGAGCAGGCAGCTGTTCATCATCACCCAGAACCAGCTCGACCAGGTTCTGTCTGCGACCGGTGAGCTCGTGAGCACCATCACCATCCTGAGCCCGATCCCGAGCTCGGTGACGCAGCTCGAGATGGCGTTCGACAACTCGCGCTACGAGTGGCTGAAGACGGAAGCCGTGTACGCGCAGGCTGACGTCAACCCCGTGCCGCAGATCATTTTTCTGCACTGGGGCCGTTCGCGATCCATCGACGACTTGAAGGGCCGTGACGGCGACGAGTTGCTGTTGTCGAAGGTCTTGTCCGGGGCACTGGCGTATCCGGTGGAGGTGCCGTTCGAGGACGAACGTGAACCCCCAGCAGCGACGTTCCAGGATGCGCTCGTGATGCAGTTTCCGACCGACCAGGTCCGGGCCGCGCTCATCTCTCCGCAGGAGGAGGCAGCAGACGTACTGGATCGTCCACGCTACAGCATCATGAAGACGCTACTCTTCGTTGGCGTTGCGGGTGGAGCAGGCTACCTGCTTTACAAATGGCTGCGGTAAGACCAGTCGCGATCTCGGGCGTTGATACCACCTCGCGCTCGGCCTGGATCGCGTGGGCCGCGATCGTCGGCATCGGCGTATTCATCTTCTGGGGCACGCTTCAACCGGCGCGCCGCGGGAAGGCAGCGTAATGCTCCAACCTGCGATCCATTTAGGCAGTTCAAAGCACTCGATCAAAGGCGGATGCTGATGGACTTTGTGGTGCAGCCCGCTGATCTGGAAAAGGTCGCCTCGGCCGCGCAGCGCATCGACGGAAACCCAGTGCGCATTGCGGGGCGCATGGCTGGCCTCGGTAGCGACGAGCTCAATTCTGGTGTGCCAGCATGGGCTTGGGTCCTACTGGCTTTCGGCGTCGGCGTCGGCGCGACCATCGTGTTTGGGCCGAAGGTTCGACGAAAAGTTTCATTTCTCAGGAACTGGTGAAAGGATCGAGCCATGGACGCATATGTGCCCACGATGATGACTGGTCAGGGACGAGCGTACGCTGACGGTTCCCTGGGATCCGTGTATCGCGATGGCGTGCTGGGGCAGGTCTATCGAGACGGGGTCCTGGGATCGTCGCAAGCGTTCCGCGACGGCAGCCTGGGCGCCGCCGCGCCGCAACCAGGGTCCGTCAACCCACTTCAGGCGAAGCTACGGATGATGCGTCAGCGCCTGAACGGTGTTGGTGCCTTGGCGCCGCGGCGCGCCCGCCCGCTGACGCCGCTCCAGATCAAGATCCTGCAGATGCGTAATCGCCTGGGATTGCGTGGTCTCGGTGAGGACGATGTCAGCGTCAGCGTGTCAGCATCGCCGACCGTCAAGGTGCTCGGGATCCTCACTGTTGTCGGGCTCAGCGCGTACGGGATCTATCGGCTCACCAAGTAGCCGCGTCGATCCGCCTCCAAGCGCTCCAACCTACGATCCGTTCGCTAACGATCCCGACCAGCGGACGTGCTGTACCGACCGAGGCACAGCATCATGCTCCAACCTACGATCCATTCGTTGACGATCCTGACCCGCAGCGCGTGCAACTAGATCCAGCTCCGACCTACGATCCAATTCGCCCCCGTCGTGACGAGCCGCTCGCGCTGGAAGCGGCAACAATAATAGTGGCTCCGACCTACGATCCAATCGGCCCCCGTCGTGACTCGGCAACGCAGGCGGGAAGCCGCGAAGATCTCGTTGCTCCGACCTACGATCCATTCGCAGCCCCTCGTGACAACGTTCCCGGCGCCCATGCGAACGCTCGACTTTTCGCTCCGACCTACGATCCATTCGCAGCCCCTCGTGACTTTTTGCGATTGGCACCGGCCTCCGAAAGGGCGAGCAGTGGCTCCGACCTACGATCCAATTCGCCCCCGTCGTGACTTCCGGATGAGCAACGGGTTTCGAAAGCGCATGGCCAGGCTCCGACCTACGATCCATTCGCAGTCCCTCGTGACGAGCGATGACGTAGTGGGTTTCGGCGCCGACGAGCGAGCTCCGACCTACGATCCAATTCGCCCACGTCGTGGCATCTACCAGCATCCGAGCATCACCACCGTAACGGTGGCTCCGACCTACGATCCAATTCGCCCCCGTCGTGACGCCGAAGCGAGAGCTCGGAATCCGTCGCCTTCTGGTCGCTCCGACCTACGATCCATTCGCAGTCCCTCGTGACCTGCGGCACTACTTCTGCTCGCGGCTGCTGCAGGTGGGCGCGCTCCGACCTACGATCCATTCGTACCCCGTCGTGACGTGGGCAAGAAGGTGCGCGCGGGCGCTTCGCTGTGCGGCTCCGACCTACGATCCATTCGCAGTCCCTCGTGACCCCGCCCAAGTTCAGCATCGCCAACACCGTCGGGTTCGTGGCTCCGACCTACGATCCATTCGTACCCCGTCGTGACACTCGAAGCCCAGCGTGCCGATCCACTGCTGGCATTGGCTCCGACCTACGATCCATTCGTCCCCGTCGTGACCTGAGTTTTCAGAGAGCAGAGGATCCGGGTACTTACGGACCGAATTGCGAGCGGTGGCGTCAGGGTCTCCGTCCGTGGCCGTAAGTGCCTGGAAAGACTTGGAAGCCGTTCCGTAGCACCGAACCACTCGCAACTTGTAGAGATACAAGAAAACGTGGCGGGTGTCTAGGGGCAAAAATTGCCGAGTTTCGACCCAGAGGGGTAACCTCATGGTATGGCCGAAGAGCAACCGAGGAAGAAGAAAAAGTACCCCTGGGGCGCCATCTTCTGGGGGACCGTCGGCGTAGCCGCTGGCGTGCGCTGCCTCTACCGGCCAGACCGCGCGGTGATCAAGGACGGCTTCGTCAGTAAGTGCTCCGCGAGCGCCGGCTGTGACCCGTCGATGACCATCGACGCGTTCGAGGGCACGCAGGCCGTCTTCGCGCCGATGGCTGGCAAGGTGGTGTCCACGGGGTCGCATACCATCTACCTCGTCCCGAACGGCGAAGCGGTGCTGCTCGAGTACACGAGCGACTCAGCGAGTTTCACGCCGCAGGTCGCCGCCGGTGCCGACGTCGGATCTGGTCAGCAGCTAGGACTCGCAAGCAGGATCCGATTTGCGGTGTACGAGATCCAGCGATCGGCTGACGGGCGAGCGCAGATCGGTGGAGCTCTCGAACCAGCGTCGTGGCTTGCGGTGCACGGCATCCGCGTCAGCTCGAAGAAGCACCCGGCAACCGAGCTCTGGTGTGAGGGAGGACGCAAGATCGTCGCCCCATCGAACGTCGCCAACTGCCTGCGTCTGCCGCCGCCGAGTGGATTCGCGTTGCTGCCGATCAGCGTCACGACGGGTTGAAAAATGAAAGAGGACCACCGCCTGCTCGTGCTGGGCGGCCTCGCCCTCGTTGGAAGCTTCTTCGTCGGCGTCGCTGCCGTGGAAGGAATTTCCCAGGCGCGCCTGCAGGCGAAGATGCACGGTCCCAAGCAACAGCACAAGAGCACCGTAATGGATGATCTGGTGAAGGTGTTCGGCGTAGGGTTGAGCTTCTACACCATCATCGATCAGGCTCCGAAAATGTTGGAGACCGCCACCGACCTTCTGGGTGAATAGCCATGGACTACGCGATCGATATCAGCCACCACCAGGGCAAGTTGCCCTGGGAAAAGATCGCGCAATCATCGAAGTACTGCATCTGCAGATCTACCTACGGCACGATGCGGGATCGACGCGTAGAAGAGCACATGCGCAACGCGCGAGAGCACGGCATTGGCGTTGGCGTGTACCACTTCTATCGATCGGTGCAGCCGGTGGCTCAGCAGCTCGCCGTGTTCCGCCAGGTGGTGAGCGAGTCAGGGTACCGTATCGGCGACGTCGTGCCGGCGCTCGACATCGAAGCGGACCCGTTGCCCAAGCACACGCCGGTGAAGCCGTCCTGGCAGGCGTCGGTCAAGCATTTCTGCGACACGATGGTGCGCGAGTTCGGAGACTGCATGATCTACATTACGCAGCGCGAGTTTGTGCACCTCGGTTCGCCGGAGTGGATCCTCGAGCGGCCATTGTGGATTGCCCACTACACAGCATCACCGCGCCCAGCTACGCCCGGTAATCGCGAGTGGACCATGTGGCAACACCGGGTAGCGCCCTACGACCCGAACGGCCCTGGAGGCTACTCGGAGAAGAGGCCCGAGCTCGACCAAAACCGAGTGGCGGTAGATCTACCAACCGCCACAGCGGTGCCGTGGATGGAGAATACGATCACCGCGATCGAAGAGCTCGAACAGGACGACACGCCGTGGTTCGACGACGTCTGCGTCAAGGCCATGGCGGCTCAGTTCGACGACCTCGAGATCCTGCACGATGACGCGATGGATGGGCTGACATCATGACCATGCGATCAAAGCTGGGAGCGAGCGGGCGCGCGTCGCCGCGGGTGCCGCCGACTGCCCTCACCCCAGGCAATCTCTGCGACGACAACCCGGAGAATATCGCGTCTTCAGCGAGCCCTGGTGTAAGTGAGCAAGTCTCGCGTTGCGACCATGTGCATGCGCTCGGCGCAGACATTGTC
>Ga0210377_10004173_pt1 | contig 12204 bp, 8 predicted proteins | sample PLM4_65_b1redo_FD_155480 | JGI IMG/M metagenome (GOLD analysis project Ga0210377, IMG submission 155480) | Groundwater sediment microbial communities from an aquifer in East River, Colorado, USA - PLM4_65_b1 redo | ecosystem: Environmental > Terrestrial > Soil > Riparian zone | place: USA: East... | reverse complement strand
GTCGGCCGTTCGGTCGCACGACAGGTGAAGAGGATCGTGGCGTCCCTGTTCGAGTTCGGCGAGGGCGCCGCGTCCTTCGAGGAGAGGCGATGCCCGATCCCTCTCGAGTACATGGTGAGCGTCTCCGTCCATCGGATCCTGTACGTCGGGATCAAGGGGATGAAGAGCCGTGAGCTCATCCTGACCGGCCTGGGGAATCTGGACCGCTGGGTGGTCCTCGCGTCCGTGTCGCCCTTTCCTTTCGGCGTCCGCAAGTGCCCAGCCGAGGAGCTGGACGTCCTCGATCAGGCCAAACGCCGCGTGACTCTCCGGCGCCTGGCCTGGGGCGATGGAGGCCTGGCGTTGTCCCGCCTCCGCACGGTCTACAGCCTCGTGGCCTCGGGGGTCCTCGAGCCCGCCGACAAGCCCGAGGGGAAACCCCCGGAGCCGGAGCCGATCATCCACATGGAAACGAGCACCTTCCTGCTGTCGGCGCTGCAGGCGCGCCCCGATCCCTCGAGCCACGAGGCGATCCGGCTGGAGGTGAACGAGGAACTGCAGCGCTCGGCTCGTCTGGACCGGGAGACGTGGCTGAAGGTGTCGCGCGCGGCCCCGAAGGAGGAGCTGACCAAGGCCCTCGAGGACAAGATGGAGCGCTACCATGCCCTCCTCGAGGCGGTGGGCACCGACACCGAGCTCAAGACCGACATCGAGCTGATCCTCGGCCGCGCGTCGACGATGCTGCGCCTCGCCCGGCAGTCGGTTACGCCGGCGCCGACGACTGCCGAGGCCCGCGCGCCCGTTCCGGCCGCGGCTGCGCCCAAGGCCGAGAAGACCGATCCCATCCCGGTCACCCCCACGGCCGCCCTCGCCGATGCCGCCACGGCCTCGCCGCTGCCTCCGCCGGAGAAGATGGGTCGCGAAGGCGGGCTCACGGACCCGAAGGCGCGGTTGGAGCACCTGCTCATGGAAGCGCACGTCCGCATGACCGTCTCCGACTATGCCAACGCGGTGACGGTGTACGAAGAGATCGTGGATCTGGCACCGAACGTGGCCGCGTACCATTTCCGTCTTGCCATCGCCATGGCCTGCTACCCGCGCACGGCGAAGGCGGCGGAGCGCGCGTTCCTCGAGGCCGTGCGCCTCGAGCCCGACGACGCGGAGCTGCACTACAACTTCGCCCTCTACTACAAAGTGATGAAGGTCCGCTCGCGGGCCGTCGCCGAGTTGCGCACCGCAGTGCGCCTCGACCCGCGCCACATGCTGGCGCGGGGGGAGCTCGAAGCTCTTTCGCCCAAAGACTCGGCCCTCACGAGTCTCAAGAACCTCTTCCGCGGCCGATAGCGCCCCTCAATCACCGCCGCCGCCACGGTGTTCCCCCCGCCGGCGGTCCAGCAGCCACGCATAGACCGGCAGGATGGCCAGGCCCCCCGGCAGCAGAAAGAGCACGAGGGATGGGGTCCAGCGCGCCAGAACCCGGAGCTGCTCGTGGAGGAGAGCGCGGTCTGCGGCCGTCCAGGCCTCGCCGTTGCGCGGCTTCATGAGGACGTGGACGAGGCCCTGGCACTCCGCGAGGGCGGCGTGGCTCTTCCGCCGCCAGCCGTCGACGAGTCGTGCCGGCAGCCCCTCGGGAAGCGAGACGAAGAGGGCGAGGCAGGTTCCGGCGGCGGCCGTCGCCAAGTCCCCTCGTCCCAGGACCAGCGCGTCGACAGTGAAGGTCGCCGCCAGGAACAGGAAGACCGCCTCCGGCAGACGCGTCCCTTCGCCCGCGAGCCGGCCCGCCAAGGTCGCGCCGGCCAGGGGCTTCCCGCCGCGCAACCGCTGGGCCGCGGCAGCGACGAGGAGCACCGCCCAGACGCCCCAGCCGGCTTCCACCGGGAAGAGCTCCTCGGCGCCCAAGGCGCGCCACGCGAGGCCGACCGCCACGAGGGCCGTCACCGCGGCGAGCCCGAGGGTGATCCGGCGCGCCGCATGGGCCGGGAGCCGCCCGGCGTCCTCCCAGCGCTCTGCGCCGAAGGCGTACGCACCGACGATGACCGCCCAACCGACGAAATTCCCCACCGGCACGCCCAACCACTGCCCCGGCGGCGTCCACGCCCACAGCCCGCCTCGCACGGCCACCGGCTCGATGAGGAGATCCAGGGCGATGCCGAGGAGCGCGGCGCCCGCCGCCCTCGCCAGAGGCGTGGCGAGGCCCAGCCGGCCGACCAGGGCCAGGGCCGAGAGGATGAGGGCGGCCCAGACCGCCGCGACCGCCACCGGAATCCCGAGAGGCGCCAGGCGCCACCCCTCGGCGTAGCGATGCGACGCGAAGACGGCGATGGCCGTCCACTCCACGGCGAAGCCGTACGCGACGAGCGCGACGACCTCGACGAGGGCACGGCGGCCGCCCAGGGCCCGCCGAGCCTGGAGGGCGGTGAAGGCCAGGGCCAGGGGAGCCACGAACATCTCGTAGACCGCGAACCTCATCGGGGGCGCTCCGAGACCTCCGCGATGCCAAACCCGACGCGGCCCTGTGCCTCGTACCGCGTGAAGCCCTCATGGAGGAGAAGGCGGTAGGGGTGCCCCGCCAGGAGCCGGGAGGGGCGCTTCTCGAGCTGCACCGGGATCGTGAGCGTGCGCTCGACGAAGCCACGCAGGCCGAGCCGCGTCCCGTCTGCCGTGGTCACCTCCAGCTCGAAGGACCGCACGATGCTGCCGTCGCGCTCAGCCGCCCATTCGACACGCGTGATCGTCTCGAGTCGCCCCTCGGTCCAGAGGAAGCCTCCTTCGGCGCGCCGGCCCTGGGCGCCCATGGCGAGAGCATGGAGGGCCATGTCGTCTCCGAGGCGCAGCGTAAAGAGGCGCGAGTGGTCGTAGGCGCGCCAGTCACGGAGGCCCCACGAATGGTCGCGGCTGCCGGTGCCGTCGAAGGAGAATGTCGCAGGGCCCACCCGCACTTCTCCCCTCCAGCGCCCCGACTGTTCCACGTGGTGGCGGCCTACGGACTGCGCTGCCTGGCGCGCCTCCGGTGAAAGGGCTTCGCAAAGGTCCACGGCGGGCGTCGTGGGGTGGAACACGAGATCGATGGATGCCGCGACGGTGAGCGGTTCCAGGAGAAGCGGGAGCGGCCAGGGTGGGAACCGGGCGTCCTCGTGAGCCGCCAGTCTCCCGTCGAACCGCAGCCGTGTCGGCATCCAGTGGACGCTCGTTCCCCCCACCGAGAAGCCGTCCGGGGAGGTCCGTGGCGGAGAGAGGTCGAGACCGAACAGCACCCGCCCGTCGGGGAGGGCAAGGGCGACGACCGCTTCGCCTCGAACTCCGCGCCGCACGCCCGCCGTCGCGATCGCGCGAAGCCCGGAGGCCGGGTCCTGCGCGTTGAAGTAGACGCTCTCTCTCGCGAACGGATGGCTCTCAGGCGGATGCAGGCGCTCGTCGGCAGCGTCCGCCGCCGCAAGTCGGGGCGAGCCCCGCGCGGACGCCACCCCCGGCGTTTCGTCCTCCAGGACACTGACGCGCCCCGTTCCGCCGTCGACCAGCACCCTCTCGCCGGTCCGGATGCGCCGCGTGGCGTCACGCACGTCCACCACGCAGGGCACTCCCAGCTCGCGGGCGACCACCGATCCATGGGAGAGCATCCCGCCGATCTCGGCCACGGCGGCCGAGGCCGAGGCCAGGAGGGGCCCGAGGGCCGCGTCCAGGACGGGAGCGATCAGCACTTCCCCCGGCTCGATGCGTGGCGGCTCCCCGGCCCTCAGAACGCGCGCTGGGCCCGCGCCCACGCCCGCGCTGACGCCGATCCCCGCGAGCTCGCCCTGCGCTTCTTCCGTCACCACCTCACGGGCGCCGAGATCCACCTCGCGTGGCGCGGGCAGGCGCCCCTCCCGCTCGTAGATGCGGCGCCGCCGGGCGACGGCCGCCGCCGGGATGCCCTCGCCTTCGAGAGCGCCCACCAGCTCCGCGAGCGTCAGGAAGTGGACGTCGTCGGCGTGCCCCAGCGTTCCTGATGCCACGAGGCAGCGGGCCGAAACGCGGGTGATCCTCCTCCCGTGGTTCACGAGCGCCACTGCGGCCGACTTGGTCCTCTCTCGCTCTCGCACCCATGCCTGGGCGCCCGTCAGCAGGAAGTCGAAGACCGCGCGGCGCACGAGGCCCAGCCGGGAGAACAGCGCCTCCTCGTCGGCGCGCCGCGCTTCGGCGCGCGCCCGCTGGCCGAAGCCCGCCGAGCGAGCCGACGCCAGGAGCGGGCGGAGCGCCTCAAAGAGGGGCGCCGGGTCGTCCTGCCACGAGGAGGCCGCGAGATCTCCCTCCGAGATGGCTCGGTGGCCATAGGCCTGCAAGAAAGCGGAAAGCCGGGCCGCAAGACCGGGCGGGGCCGCGCCTTCCGCCAGGCCCCGCGCCGCATCGTCGGCCCCCTGCCGAAGCCAGTCGCTCCAGTCGCCACGCTGGCGCGCTTCGGCCGCCAGAGACTCGATGGCGATCGCGGGTGCCGCGCTCGCCACGCCGGGAAGCCCCGCCACGAGGCGGTTCACGAGATCGGCGGCGTCGCCGAGGGACCATCGCTCCAGGACCTGTCCCAGGAGCGCAAGGCGCAGGGCCGAAGAGCCCGACGTGGCGATGTGGACCGAGCCCACGATACGCCCGGTCTCGACGAAGCCGCCGAGCAGGCGCACGAGGCCCGGCGCGTCGGCTCCCTCGATGGCGCCCTCGTCCGGCAGTCCTTCAACAAGGGCGCACGCGGAGTCGATCTCCGAGGGAAGCCGTCGCGCCATCGCGGCGAGACGGAGCGCCACCGCCGCAAGGGCGGGCAGCGCCGAGGGCCGCAGGAGCACTCCCGGGCCCCCCTTGGCGCCGCCGCCGAGGATCAGCCTCTCAGCGTCGGCCCGCGAGATCCCCGGCAGGCGCAGGCCCGTTTCGAGGCAGAGCGTCAGGTTCAGGTACAGGCGACTTCGGTGGAGAACCAGGAACGATCCCGCACCTGGCGGAAGGACGCCGGCGCGTCTCGCGACGTCGCGGAACCCGTGCTCGAGGAAGCCGCAGACGGTGGACCACGTCAGGGGCGTCACCGGGTCGGGCATGACTTCCCCGACGTTGGCGCGGGTCAGACGTCGAGCCGAAGGATCAGCACGCTCTTCGGCCTCGACGGTAATCGGGCGCGCCTGGAGGACCACGGCACCCTCGGGGCCGATGGCCCACTCGACGTCCTGTGCGCCGCCGAGAACCGTTTCGACGCGGCGGGCCAACTCGGCCACCCGCAGGAGGTCCGCTTCGGCGAGGCTGCTGTCGGCGGGCCCGGATCGGACCGCGCCGGTCTCACGGTCGAGGACGTGGGCGTCCGGTGTGACGGCTCCAGAGACGAGGACCTCCCCCCGCCCGCCGTGGGACTCGACGAGCATCGCCCCCGGGTCGTGGGGATGGCGTGTGAACACGACGCCCGCCGCCCGCGGCTCCACGAAGCGTTGGACGAGGACGGCCATCGGCGCGGACTCGGGTGCCCCGACGGCGCGGGCGTACGGACGGCCGTCAGCCGCCGACGCGAGGCAGGCCAGGGCCGCCCCCACGACGGCGTCTTCGCCCCAGACGTCCAGGAACGTCCGGTACTGGCCCGCAAAGCTCGCCTTCTCGAGGTCCTCCGCGGTCGACGAGGAGCGTACGGCTACGGCTCCGCCAAGACGGGCATAGGCGGCGACGAGGGCGGCCCGGCGAGACTCGTCGAGGCCCTCTCCCGCGACGAGGACGAAGCCGTCCGGGACCGGCAGCCCCTCACGGCGCAGGCGCGCCAGGACGAAGGCCTTTCCTCCCACCCGCGGGCGGTCCCCGTCGCCGATCTCGTCGAACCGCAGTGTCGTCATCCTGCTACCAGGCGCGGGTGAGGAACTCGAAGAGCCCGAGAGTCGTCACGAAGGCGAGACCGAGGGAGGCCTCGTGGGGAGCGTGGACCTTCACCCGGTGCCAGGCCCACGCGACGGCCAGGAGGACCGGCACCATCAGGGTCAAGATCGCGGAGGCCTCGAACAGGGTTCCACGGCCCACCAGGGCTCCCAGAGGAGCGGGAGCCACCACCCCGCCGAAGAGCAAGTAGAGGTGGAAGACGAAAACCAGGAGCGTCTCGTGGCCGAGGAGGGCCAGAGGACGCATCAACGAGCTCTTTCCTCGGGCGGCCCGCTCGACGACCTGAAGGAGCAGCAGCAACCCGCCCAACCGCAGGAGGGCGTAGGCCGGAGAGACGCCCCAGAAGTCGACGAAGCTTTCCAGCGGAGCCGAAGCGACGGCGCCGGCGAGGACGAGGAGGGTTCCCCAGAGAAGGCTGCGGCGCCTGCGGACCGACTCCTCCTGGCGGCCGAGGGTGGCTCCGGCCACCGTGCCCGCCAGGACGAACGCGGAGAAGGGGAAGACCGGGAAATGGGAGCCCGCCTTGTCGTCGAGGTAGGCTCCGAGAACGGGTGGGACCTCACTCGAGAGTCGGGCGGCCCAGACGCCGGGCCCCGCGGCCAGGACGACGAGAGCCAGCACGCCGGTCACGGCGGTCCACCGGCGCCCCACAAGCCACTGGACGAGAAGGACGAAGAGCTGGGTGACCGCGATGACCTGAAGCGCGTCGCAGGCGAAGAGGGCGACGCTCTCTCCGGGCGTCGCCTGGGCGAGCGTCTTCCAGAGCGAAAGATACGGAAGGTGGAGGGCGTATCCAACGCCCAGGACGAAAAGGAGGCGCCGCGCGCGGCGAATGCTGGCGCGGAAGGAAAGCGGCGATCGGGGGAGGCCGGCCACGAACCCCGACGCGAAGAGGAAGCCGGGCGCCGTCGTGCCGTGGGCGATCACTTGGAGACGATAGAGGGAGTCGGCTCGTATCTCGGGGGTGAGGAGCGTGTCGAAGACGTGTCCCTGGACCATGGCCAAGGCCATGAGTCCCCGGAACGCGTCGATGTAGACCTCCCGGTGCTTCGGCGGTCTCGCGTGGGTGCCGTCGGTCAGGCGCAAGCGCAGCGTCGCGTCTCCCCTGTCATCGCAGCAGCGGAACGGCGGCCGCGAAGATCACGGCGGCGGTCACGCCTAGACCCAGGACGGGAACCAGATCCACGGCCGCATCCCGCTCCCGGGGAAGAGGAGGTCCACCGGGATGGGCAGGGCGGCCAGGACCGGGAGAAAGAAGAGGAAAAGGAGCACCACGAACGCGACGTAGGATCGCGCCAGCAGCCCCCACCGCCCGTCCCACGCGTCGTCCAGGAGCATTCCCAGTGCGAGGCAGGCGTAGGGGAGGGCCTCGAAGAGATAGTGGCCGAAGTTCAAGGTCCGCGGAGAGACTCCCCACGGAAGGTACAAGGTGCAGAAGCCCGCTCCGGCGAAGAGTCTTCGGGGGTCGCGCCGGCGGATGCCGGTGACGAGGGCCCAGAGCGTGACCGGGACCGAGGCCCACCACAGGCCCGGATTGCCGAGGGCCACGATGCCGCGGATCGTGCCGCCGCTCTGCCGGTAGTAGTACCAAGTCGGCCGGTACAGCCACGGCCAGGTGTACCACCGGCTGAAGTAGGTGTGTTCGGCCTGCAGCGTGGCGTGGTAGTGCCAGATCGCGACCTGGGTCTGGATCAGGTGGTCGAGGCTCTGGGGCCGCAGGATGGGGACCACCCAGTAGCTGAGCGCGTACAGACAAACGGGGAGCACGGCGAAGGCCAGCGCCGCGAGGAAGATCTCCCGCAGCGCCAGGAGGCGGCGCCCGCGGACCACGAGGAAGACGAGGCCCAGGAAGCCGAGGGCCCAGAGGCTGGTCCACCGGCTCGAGAGCGCGAGCCCGAGGAAGACCCCGGCCGCGACGATCTCGCGGATCGGCAGACGCTTCTGGAGGACCGAGCGGACCATGAAGAGCGCCGAGGTCACCTGGAAGAGCACCGCGAAGATGTTGGTCATGGCGGTACGGCTCTGGACGAAGTACACGCCGTCGGCGAGGAGGAGACCCGTGGCGAGGATCGCAGCGCGCTCGGTGGGCAGTACGCGCCGGGCGAGCAGGAAGAAGACCGGAGCCAGGGCGATGCCCGCGAAGGCGGGGGCGAGACGCCAGGCCCAGGAGTGATAGCCGAAGAGCCAGACTCCTGCGGCTATCAAGATCTTCGAGGTGGGAGGGTGGACCCACTCGAGGGGCATCTCGCCGTGCAGGTAGCCCCAGGCGGCCTTGGCGTGATAGACCTCGTCGAAGATTTCCTCCGGCGGAAAGCCCAGGCGGGGCAGCCTGAAAACGGCCGCGACGGCGGCGAAAAGAAGGGCCAGCACGAGGTCACGGCGCCAGCCCGGCGAAGGGAGCCTCATTGGGGCGCGGTGCCTCAGGAGGGAGGGAGCGCCTCGAGGGTCTTCGACCCCACGCGGCGCGCGATGTCGGCCTCGGCGAACTTCACCCACCCCGACGATCCGATCCGCAGGAAGACTTCCACCCTGGCGTCCTTGAAGAGCTGGTGCCCGAACATCGACTCGGGAGTCCCCGTCGAGAAATAGCGCCCATCGGACTTGAGCACCACCAACGTGTCCCGTCCCGGGTCCAGGGACTTCCCCGAAGGTGTGACGGGTCGCCAGTCGGAGCCCCAGCTCTGGCTCTCTTCCCCCTTCCGCCGGAACGTGGCCGTGGCCTGGATGGCCCCCCAGGACTTCGCGCCCTTGTTGTGCAGGCGGAAGCGGACGGCGGGGGCGATGTACTCGGTCTTGCCGACGGCCGAGTCGATCACCCAGTAAGTCTCCAGGCTGGTGATCTCCAGCTCGGCCTTGGGCTCCGGCGACTTGCAGCCGACCGACGGGAGGATCAGCAGCAGGTGGAGTGCGGCGAGGGTCCCGCGCATCGTCGCCGCGATTCTATACCCACGGCGCCGAGGCGTGCCTAGTGGGCCGCGAGGGGGAGCAAGATCCGGAACCGGGCCCCAGGACCCTCGGGAAGCAGCTCCACCGTACCGCCGTGGTCCTCCACGAACCGTCGGGCCACCGCGAGGCCCAGGCCGGTGCCCCCCTTCTTCCCGCGGGTGACGAAGGGCTCGAAGAGGCGCTCGCGGATTCCCTCGGGGACTCCCGGCCCCTCGTCGGCGACGGTCATGACGAGAACGCCGTCGCGGACGTCGGCCTCGAGCCGAAGCCGCCCGCTTCCCCCCATGGCATCCCGGGCGTTGGCGGCGATGTTCCCCAGGGCTCGCCGCAGCTTGTCCACGTCCAGGGAAGCCTGGGCGTCGGCCGGCACGCGCACGTCGCGATCCACTGCCAGCCCCGGCAGCTCCAGGGAGATCCCGTCGGCCAGCTCGAAGAGCATCGAGGCGAGGTTGACGTTCCGGCGGACCAGCCGGTTGCTCTCGCGGGCGAAATCCAGGGTTTCGGCGGTCATGCGCTCCAGTCGGTCCACCATCTTGATGATCAGCTCGGCCCGTTCCCGGACCTCCCGTGGCGGGAGGGGGTGCTCTTCGAGAAGCGTCTCGGCGTAGCCGCGGATGACGGTCATCGGCCCGCGGAAGTCGTGGGCCAGCATCCCGGCCATCGTCCCGAGAGCCGCCATGCGTTCCGAGGCGATCACCTCGCGCTGGTAGAGCTGGTTCTCGAGGGCCAGGGCCGCGCGCGCGGCGAGGACCGAGAGGTGCCGGACCTCCGCAGTGCGGTATGGACCCGCTCGCGCCCCACGACGGGGACCGAGAACGAGTATTCCCACGAGGCCGCTCCGGGCCATGAGCGGAACGAGGACCCCGTCTTCGTCGCCCTGGGTCTCGAGGAGCTGGCCTTCGGAGATCATGAAACGTGCCCGAGGCGGCTCGGCGCGGGTCTCGCGCCGGGGCAGCTCCTCGAAGGTGTCGAGCTTGCGGTCCCAAAGGAGCAGCGTCGCTCCCGTGACTCCGGCCGCGACCGGGAGGGTGTCGGTCAGCAGGCGCGTGAGCCCCGCCACGTCCGGAGCCTCCAGGACGAGATCCGCCAGACGCCTCAGCCGAATGGCCCGTGACGTGCGTCTCAATGCTTTGGTGGCGTTTGACAGGGCGAAATCCTTATCGATATGATAGCGGCTCCCTGTGTTTCAGCCAACTCGTTCCGGCTGAGAAGTTTCCAGGGATCGTGGGAGCCCGAAGGCTCCCGCCGGGCCTCTCCGGCCTGGGGAAAGCAGGGCGCCCAGCGGCCATCGAGGTGAACGGGCCCCGGACCAAGCGCCGCCAAGGCGCGCCCGGGGCCAGTGAGCGTGGAATGGAGCCAGCATGATCGAGGTCGACGGACTGACGAAACGCTACGGCCGGCAGACGGCCGTGGACGGCATCTCTTTCAAGGTCCAGAAGGGCGAGATTCTCGGCTTCCTCGGCCCCAACGGGGCGGGGAAGACCACCACGATGAGGATCCTGACCTGCTACCTGCCGCCGACCGAAGGAACGGCGCGGGTCGGGGGCTACGACGTGTTCGAGAGCCCCATCGAGGTGAAGAAACGGGTGGGCTACCTCCCGGAGACGCCCCCCCTCTACCCCGACATGGACGTCTTCACCTTCCTCGACTTCGTCGCCAAGGTGAAGGGTGTCCCGGCGAAGGACCGCAAGTCGAAGATCGACGACGCCATGGAGAAGACCCGCGTCGGCGACGTCCGCACCAAGCTGATCGGGCGCCTTTCCAAGGGATACCGGCAGCGAGTGGGTCTCGCCCAGGCGATCCTCCACAATCCCGACGTCCTCATCCTCGACGAGCCCACGGCGGGCCTCGATCCGAAGCAGATCATCGAGACCCGCGAGCTGATCAAGGGCCTCGGTGGCGACCACACGATTATCCTCTCGACCCACATCCTCCCCGAGGTCTCGATGACTTGCGGCCGCGTCGTGATCATCAACAAGGGACGTGTCGTGGCCGAGGACACCCCCGAGAACCTGACTCACCGACTGAGGGGCGCGGGGGCCCTGCGACTGGAGGCCCGCGGGGTGACCGGCGCGATCTTCGACGCGATCCGCACCGTGCCGGGAGTCGCCAGCATCCGCCAGAAGGGGGACGGCGGGACAGACATCGTCGCCTTCGAGATCGAAGCGGAGGCCGGGAAGGACGTCCGGGCCGAGCTGGCCCGCGCCGTCGTCCAGAAGGGCTTCGACCTCCTCGGTCTCAGCCAGGTCGGGATGAGTCTCGAGGAGATCTTCCTCCACCTGACCACCACCGATGCCGCCGTGGAAAACCCCCCGCCGCCTTCGGGCGCCGTCGCGGGAACGGAGGTGAACGCGTGACTGCGCTGCGCAACATCGCTGCCATCGTCCAGAAGGAATGGCGGCACTACTTCGGGAGCCCCATCGCTTACGTGGGCCTCTTCGTCTGGACGGTTCTGTTCGGGATCTTCTTCTATTTCTCCTTCACCTACTTCCTCCGCCAGTCGATGATGATGGCCCAGCAGATGGAGTTCGGCGGCGGGCCGAAGCTCTCGCTGAACGAGTACCTGATCCGCCCCGTCATCCACAACATGGCCGTCGTCGCGCTCTTCCTCACGCCGATGCTGACCATGCGCCTCTTCGCGGAGGAGAAGCGACAGGGAACGATCGAGCTGCTCGCCACGTCGCCCCTCACCGACTGGCAGATCGTCCTCGGCAAGTTCCTCGCCGCCACGGGGCTCTACGCCTTGATGATCTTGGCGGGCCTCCTGAACCTCGCGGTGCTGTGGCGCTACGCGACGGCGCCCCCCGAGTGGAAGCCGGTCGCGACGGGGGGCCTCGCGCTCCTTCTCTTCGGCTCCTGCTTCATCGCCCTCGGCACCTTCGTCTCGACGCTCACCCGGAATCAGATCGTCGCCGGCATCCTCTCGTTCTGCCTCTTCCTCGGCGTCTGGACCCTCGGCTGGGCCGACGACCCGGCCTCGGGAGCGGTCATGAAAGCGGTCGCGTACCTGGGCGTCACGACGCACATGGAGGACATGGTAAAGGGCGTCCTCGATCTGAAGGACATCGTCTTCTACCTGAGCTTCATCGCTTTCGGCCTCTTCCTGGCGCAGCAGTCGGTCGAAAGCCAGCGGTGGAGGGCCTGATGAAGAGACTCGTCGACTTCCTGGCCCCTCTTGGGCTGCTCACCATCATCGGCGCCGAGGCCTGGTCCCGGGCCGGCAAGACGCTCCCAGGCAAGCCGCAGTACTACCTGATCGCCGGCGGCCTCCTCGTCCTCGCCCATGTGGTCCTGCGCTGGGACGACATCGTGTCCACCGTCGGCCGCCGCCAGGCCAAGTACGGCGCGAACACACTGGTGGTCGTCCTCGCCGTGCTCGGCATTCTCGGTGCCGTCAACTATCTCGTC
>Ga0210377_10004172_pt1 | contig 12206 bp, 9 predicted proteins | sample PLM4_65_b1redo_FD_155480 | JGI IMG/M metagenome (GOLD analysis project Ga0210377, IMG submission 155480) | Groundwater sediment microbial communities from an aquifer in East River, Colorado, USA - PLM4_65_b1 redo | ecosystem: Environmental > Terrestrial > Soil > Riparian zone | place: USA: East... | reverse complement strand
GGAGCTGGCAGCTCGCTGCCGCGTGGCGCTCCGCCGGACGGACGGTGGCGACGCGCCGCAAGGGTACCGCGACGAGAGCTGGGAGATCGAGTTCGACTCCTACATCGTCCGATACAAGGGGGCGGAGATACGCCTTACCCACAAGGAGTTCGAGCTGTTCCGCTACATGGTGGAGCGGGCCGGGCGGGTGCTGACCCGGGAACGCCTTCTGGAGCGCGTCTGGGGTTACGAGAGCGACGTAGAGACTCGCAGCATCGACGCCCACATCCGGCGGCTGCGGCTCAAGCTCGGTCCGGCTCGCCATCACGTGGAGACGGTCGTCGGCTTGGGCTACAGGTTCGTGAAGTAGGCGGGCGGGGTCCCCTGGTTGCCTCGCCCCGCGCCCGGTGATAGCACTGGAGCATGTACCGCCTCGTGGGTCTCCTGATCTTCCTGCCCGTCCCGACCGTCCTGTGGCTCTTTGCGCGACTGCCGCTTGGAGCCACCGCCTCCCTGTGCGTCGCCGTGGCGCTGGTTGTGACCCATCGGGTTTATGCGCGCCCCTTCGCCCGACGCACGGCGGATCAGCGCTGCCTGTGGTGCGGCGGCCCGGCGCGCAATGGGCCGAGTCTGGCCATCGTCGAGCCTCTCGGTGAGACCATCTGGCGGGCCTGTGGAGGCGGCCACGCGGACGCTCTCGGCCGAGCTCTCGCATTCGCCGAGCGTCACGGCCTGGCGCTTCGGATCGGGATTCTCGGCACCCTCGCGCTCTTCTTGCCCGCGGCGTCCCTGGCCGGAGCGGGACGCCTCGGGTCGCTGACGACGGCAGATGCCGCCGCCTTCCTTCGCCTGGGCATCGCCGTCACCGTTCTTCCTCTCGGCTGGCTGGGCGAGAGGCGTGGACGGCCGTCGGGAGCGGCCCCCCGCGTCCCTTTTCCCGTCCACATCCAGGCCCTGATCGGGACATGGGCGGTTCTCTGGCTTTTCCGCCTTGTCGGCATCGTCTGGCTCGTCCTCGGCGCCCGACATGTGGCGCTTCGTGCCGGGTTGGTGCCGCCTGTATAATCGGCCATGGCGGCAAGGGTTGCGGGCTTCGTCGTCATCGTCATGTTGCGGGCGTCTGGGGCGGCCCATGGCGCGGAGCTTTCGGCCACTCTGCCGCCTGGTGTCCCGAGCTTCGCGACACTCGGGACCTGGCAGAAGATCGACGGCAAGATCGAGACCGCCACCGCAACGGTGCACTACGAGTTCTACGTGAACCCCCGTCGGGAGGCGCTCTACGAAGTCACGCGCTACCGCGTGACTCAGCTCTCCAGGGGACCGGACGGAAGTCCACGTCGTGTCCCGGCCACCGAAAAGTTCCTCTGGAACGCCCATCCAGGGACGGGCGAGCGCCTCTGGTGCTTCGAGCTGCTGCGGCCCGGCGGCTGGACGAGGCTCGACACCCACTCACGGGAGTACCAGGAGGAGATGCTGACGGCGGTCTACGTGTACGACCTCCAGAATCAAGACGCCCACGCGTCGAGGCCCTAGCCCTGGTCCGCTAGGGCCCGGAGCACTTTCGGCGGGAGGAACCAGACGAGCTGGCCCCCGTCTCCGAGCCCGCCCGGGAGGTCGAGGAGCGCGGCGCCCCCCTTTCGAAAGGAGAGACGGCTCTCGTGGGCGGAGCCCAGCAGCCGGGCGAGCACGGCCGAGACGTGAGGCTCGTGCCCAACGATGGCGACGTTCTCCTCCCCGCCGCGGGAGCCGAGTGCCTCCGCGAGGCCGTCCATGTCCCCTCGCGCCAGGGCCTCGAGGGTCACGGGTTCCACTCCTCCTGCCCAGGCCCGGGCCGCGATCTCGGCGGTGCGGCGGGCGCGCGGCAAGGGGCTCGTGAAGAGCACGTCCGGGCGCGGAGTGATGCGAGCCAGTCCCTTGGCCGCCTTCCGGAACCGCTTCTCCCCCTCGGGCGTCAGAGGCCGATCGTCGTCGGCGAATCCTGGGGCTCCCCGCTCGACGGCCGTCGCATGTCGGATGATCAGGAGCTTCACTCGGCACACCCCTAGGCTACGCTGCGCGTCGGACCCATCGCCTGGAGCGCACGCTCGAGCAACGCCCGCGGGTGCTCGTCGAGGAAGGCTCGATGCTCGGCACGGCTCCGCTCGAGAAACCACTCCTGCTGCCGCCGGGCCTCGTCGGCGAGCGCCGCCTGACCTCGCTTCTCGGCCAGCACCGCCTGGCGTTCGAGCCATGCGCCCAGCATGTGGGCGTCATGGATGCGCCCGAGACGCTCCTGGACCTGCTTGAAGAGGGCCGGCGTTTCCGAGACCTGCCCTTTCACGGCGTCGAAGACCTCGGCCGTGTAGCGAAGCCGCCGCGTGCGGATGCGCAGCTTGTGGAGCCCCGCCGGGTCGAAGCGGTCGGCGAGGGCGTCGAGAGCCAGCAACACCTCCCCCCCGCCCGACTCGGTGGCGTCCCGAAGTCGGCTCATGACCGTGAACACGTCCTCGCCACGCCGCCGGACCGCGCTCGCGAGCCGGCGACGGAGCCGCGCGATGGGGATGTCGAAGAGGGACCCGGCCATTCGCGTTCGGCTTCGCGCCCGAGACGCCCGTAGTCGGCGGCGCAGCGTCACGAGAGCCGGCGTCAGCGCCTCCGTCGCGGCGAGCCGTTCCTCGAAGAGGGTGAGGCCCACATCCAGGTCGCGACTCCCGCCTCCGGCACGGGTGATGGCCCGCAGAATCGACAGCGTCTGCTTCACCCGCCGGCCCCGTGGCTTCCGGGCCAGGAGCGGCAGAGCGACGCGGAGGCGCCGGGCGGCGACCCTCATCTGGTGGAGGGGCTCCTCCTCACCGGCGAGGGCCTTGGGCAGGTGCCGGAACAGCGTGCGGATGCGTTCCTTCAAGAGGGGCGTCGATCGGTCCGCGGTGTTGTTCTGGGGAGGCATCAAACGGCTCGCGACCTCAAGGTACCACGGCGGGACGGTTCGGAAAACGCGGCGGTACGACCGTGTGACATCCGTGTGACGGACGCCGACCCGCAGCACGGACCTCTCAGGGCCGCGGCCGCGGAGGATGGGAGTCGAGGACCGGCAGGAGCCCGCGGGTCAGGCACTCGGAGAGCAGGCGGTGGGCGGGATCGGCGAAGTGCCAGATGTCGGTGAAGGTCGTGGCGCGCTCGGCGCTCAGAGCGTCGGAGCAGTCGATGACGTAGGTTCCCGCCTCCCGGGTCAGGCCTGTAAGCTCCGCCCGCATGCGCGGATAGGCAGTAGGGACGAAGGCCGACTTGTCGGCCATCAGCTCGAGGATGCGCACCTCCAACGGGCTCTTGTGGCGCTTGCCCGCAAGGGCGGGCTGCAGGGCGAAGACCGAGGCGATCCCCCGGGTCTGGGCGACGTCGCGGGCCTCGTGCATGTGGTCGAGATACCGGTGCACGCGTGTGTCCTCGTCGGCGCCCTTTCCCTGGGTGAGATCGTTCATCCCGTCGAGAAAGAGGACCACGTCCGGGTCGGAATCGACGCCGCGCCGACGGAAGGCCTTCAGCTCGTTGTCGGACGTCCAAGCCCCTGCCGCCATCACCGTCACGCGAACGGGCCTCCCGGCTTCGGTCAGGCGCCGTGTGAGCCGGGCGAAGTACGTCTCCTCGATCGACGACGCATAGGCGCCCCACGCAACGCTGCCGCCTACGATGAGCACGTGCCAACGAGCGGCCGAAGGGCCGTAGCGCTGCACTCCCTTCGCATCCTGCTCGACGAGGCCACGGAGGTGGACCTCGGACTCGTGCCATCCGATCTCGGCGTCCTTCGTCCAGGGGGGCATGTTCTTTCCCCAGTAGCCGTCCCGGGGCCCCCCTGATGGGATGGGCAGCCCGCGCTCCGCGAAGCTCGCCTCCCAGGCCGCCCGATTCAGCTTCTTGCCGGACGGGAGCTCGGTCTGCCGTGAGCGCCAGAACACGGAAAGGCCCACCGCTCCCGCAGCCGGCGGCAGCATCATGACGGTCCAGAAGAGGATTCTCTTGGGAAGCGGGCCCACGGGGGAGGGAAGCTAACACGAGAACGCGCCTCGACCATCACCAGGCGACGCTCTCGTGACGTCCCTGTGACCTCGCAGGGAAAGCCGCCCGCAGCGTCGGCCCCGGGTACAATCAGGGCCCATGAAGCTGGCCCTGGGTGCCGGGAGCCGTCTCGACCACGTGGTCTCGGAGAAGCTCCGCGTCGAGGTCAGGGCTCCGGTGGGCGAGGCGGCCGGCCGGCTGCGGGCCGAGAGGGCCTGATGGCCGGGCCGAGGAAGAGGACGCTCCCCCGCAAGCCCGCTGCGGGGACACCCGCCCCGCCACCCGAGCCACCGCGTCCGGTCGCCGTCGTGGACATGGGGGCGAGCGCCATCCGGCTGGTCGTCGCCGACGTCACCCCGGGTCAACCGATCCGGATCCTCGAGGAAGCCTCGCGAGGCGTCCTCCTTGGAAAGGACACCTTCACCCACGGCCGCCTCGGGGCCGCCACCATCGAAGCGACCCTGAAGGCCGTGGAAGGCTTCCGGCGGATCATGGACACCTACGGCGTCGTGCGCTATCGGGCCGTCGCCACCAGCGCCGCCCGCGAGGCGGCCAACCGCGAGACGTTCCTCGACCGCCTCCAGCTCCGGACGGGTATCGACGTCGAGATCATCGACGGCTCCGAGGAGAACCGCCTCACCTACATGGCGGTGCGCGAAGCCCTCCGCGATCACGAGGCCCTCACTGCGGGCGACGCGGTCCTCGTAGAAGTGGGGGGCGGAAGCGCCGACATCTCGTTCCTGCGGAAGGGGGAGCCGATACGCTCGGGGACCTACGCCCTCGGCTCCATCCGCATGCAGCAGAGCCTCGCCTCCTGGCACGGAAGCCACGAGCAGCGCGTGCGCCTGTTGCGCCGCCACATCCACAACGTCGTGGAGGACATCCGGAAGGAGATGCCCCTGCGCGAGGCAAAGCACGTCATCGCCCTCGGGGGCGACATGCGCTTCGCGGCTTCGCGCATCCTGGGCGACAAGGCCTCCGGAGGCGGCGTCCCCGTCCTCGCGAAGGAGGCTTTTCTCGCCTTCTGCGACGAAGTGGTGGCCGACGACGTCGAACAGCTCGTCGAGAAGCACCACCTCCCCCAGGCCGAAGCCGAGACCCTCGTCCCGGCGGTCCTGGCCTATCGCGAGCTCCTCCTGGAGACCGCGGCCGAGACGATCGTGATTCCCGACGCCTCCCTCCGGGCCGGCCTTCTCCTCGACATCGCCCGGAGCGAGGAGGGCCGCGGCATCGAGGACTTCAGCAAGCAGGTCCTCGCGAGCGCTTCCGCCCTCGGCGAGAAGTACCGTTACGACGCGGCCCACGCCAAGCACGTGGCCTTTCTGGCCACGCGCCTCTTCGACGAGCTCAAGGCCGAGCACGGCCTCGCCGCACGCGACCGCCTCCTCCTCGAGGTCGCGGCACTCCTCCACGACATCGGGATCTACGTGAGCCTCCGGGGACACCACAAGCACACCCAGTACCTGCTGTCGGTCTCGGAGATCTTCGGTCTCTCCCGAGACGACATGGCCGTCGTCTCCAACGTCGCGCGGTACCATCGGCGGGCCACGCCCCAGAGGTCGCATCTCCCCTACACGGCCCTCGATCGCGACACGCGCGTGGTCGTGAACAAGCTCTCGGCGATCCTCCGCACCGCCAACGCCCTGGACGCGGACCACCTCCAGAAGGTGAAGGACGTGCGGGTGATCTCCGAGGAGGGGACGTGGGTCCTCGAGGTGGAAGGGGCCGGCGACCTGACCATGGAGCGTCTGGCATCCCTGTCGCGGTCCGACTACCTGACCGAGGTCTTCGGACAGCGGGTCTCCTTCCGCGAGGTGGCGGTGCGCCAGTGAAGAAGGGTCACAAGCGCGAGCCCGAGTTGTTCCTGAACCGCGAGAGCTCCTGGCTCGAGTTCAACGGGCGCGTCCTGGAAGAGGCCATGGACGCGACGAACCCGCTCCTGGAGCGGCTCAAGTTCACGACGATCGCGGCCTCGAACCTGGACGAGTTCTTCATGGTCCGCGTGGCGGCCCTGAAGAACGACCGGGAAGAAGGCGACACGGCTCCAGACCTCGCCGGCCTCACGCCGGGTCAGCAGCTCCAGCAGATCTCCGTGCGCGCCCACGAGATGGTGGACCGTCTCTATCAGACCCTCGCCCAGGAGATCCTGCCCGCCCTCGGCGAACGGGGGATTCGCATCCTCCCCGTGGAGGGCCTCGAGCCGCCACAGCGCTCGGCCGTCTCCCGCCACTTCCGCGACGAGGTGCTCCCGGCCCTCACGCCGCTGGCCATCGACGTCTCACGGCCGTTCCCGATGCTCTCGGGGCTGTCGCTGAACCTGGCCCTCCTCCTCGCTCCCGCCGATGGCGAGGAAGCGCCTCGCCTCGCCGTGGTGCAGGTCCCCGCGCGCCTCCCGCGACTCTTCCGGCCCGCGGGCACCGATGGGACCATCTACGTCCTCCTCGAAGACCTGATCCGTGCCGAGCTGGCCGCCCTCTTCCCCGGCCAGACGATCCTCGAGGCGGCAGCCTTCCGCGTGACCCGCGACGCCGAGATGGAGCTGGACGACGAAGGGGGAATGGACTACCTGGAGGCCATCGAGGAGGAGCTGAAGAAGCGCCGCCGGAGCCAGGTGGTGCGGCTCGAGGTCGAAGCGGCGGCGGGGGAGACTCTCGTCGGGCTCCTTTCGCAGCGCCTCGCCGTCGGGCCGGAGGACGTGTATCGCGTGGGCGGGCCTCTCGACGTCCGGGCCCTCTTTCCCCTCGTGGAGCTTCCGGCGCTGGAGGATCTGCGGGATCCGCCCCTCAAGCCCCTCGTCTCACCGGAGGCGGCCGACCGCGAGGCCCTCTTCTCGGTCCTCGACGAGCGCGACATCCTGGTCCACCACCCCTACGAGTCCTTCGACCCGGTCGTCGCACTCGTCTCTCGCGCCGCCGACGATCCCGACGTCCTGGCGATCAAGCAGACGCTCTACCGCACGAGCGGCGACTCCCCCGTGGTGCGAGCCCTGGGCCGGGCCGCCGAGCATGGGAAACAGGTGACGGTCCTCGTGGAGCTGATGGCTCGCTTCGACGAGCAGTCGAACATCCGGTGGGCCCGCAGTCTGGAGGAGTCGGGAGCCCACGTCATCTACGGCATCCGCGGTTACAAGACCCACGCGAAGATCTGCCTCGTGGTTCGCCGCGGCAAGCAGGGGATCCGGCGTTACGTCCACCTCGGCACGGGCAACTACAACGACCGCACCGCGCGGATCTACACGGACTTCGGCCTCATGACCTCCGACGCCGACATCGGCAAGGACGCCTCGGGCTTCTTCAACGCCCTCACGGGGTACTCGGACCCGCCGCAGATGAAGAAGCTGGTCATGGCCCCGACGTCGCTCCGGGAGAAGATCCTCGCCCTCGTCGCGCGCGAGCGGCGGCGGGCCGAGGCGGGCCAGGCCGCCGAGATCCGCGCGAAGATGAACTCCCTCGTCGACGAGGACATCATCCGCGCGCTCTACGACGCCTCGCGGGCGGGCGTGAAGATCCGCCTCAACGTGCGGGGGATGTGCTGCCTGCGCCCTGGCGTCAAGGGGGTGAGCGAGACGATCGAGGTGGTCTCCATCGTGGACCGCTTCCTCGAGCACGCCCGGATCTTCCACTATCACAACGGCGGCGACGAGGAGGTCTATCTCTCGAGCGCCGACTGGATGCCCCGCAACCTCGATCGGCGGATCGAGCTGCTCTTCCCGGTGGAATCTCCGGACTGCCGCGCCAAGGTGCTGGCGGCCCTCGACGCGATGTTCCAGGACAACGTGAAGGCGCGCCGGCTGCAAGGGGACGGCAGCTACAAGCGGCGAAAGCCCGCCAGGGGTGAGGAGCCCTTCCGCGAGCAGATCGAGCTCTACCGCGAGGCGAAGCGGACCCTCGACAAGGCCCGCGCCGCCTCCGGCGTCGTCCTCGAACCCCTGACGTCGCCCGCGACCGAATGAACGACCCGGGGGAGCCTCAGCTCTCCAACGACGAGCGCCGCGCCTTCGACAAGGGTGTGGCCGAGTTCAATGCCGGCTTCTTCTTCGAGTGTCACGACACCCTCGAGGAGCTGTGGTCCGGGATCCGCGGGCCGTCGCGGGACTTCTTCCAGGGGCTGATCCAGGTTTCGGTGGCCTTCCATCACCTGGACGGCGGGAACCTCGCCGGGGCCGAGAGCATGCTGGCTCGCGCGCTCAACCGCTTCGCGAGCTACCCTGACCGCTATTTCGCCTTCGACCTCGCCGCCCACCGGACGGAGGTGCGAGGCTGGCTCGACCGCATCCGCGCTGGAGGCCCTGGAATCGTCGACCCGGCCGATCGGCCCCAGTGGAGGTTCGGTCCGAGATAGGCGCTCAGTACCCCATCGCGCAGCCGTCCTTGCGGGACTCGCTCGCGCCGGCCCATACCTTCTCGATCGGGTCCCAGGCCACGGCCTGGTAGCCGCCGAAGCTTCCGACCGAGTCGGTGACCCTGTGCCCCATCCTCACGAGGTCGCGGCGCACGTCGGCCGGGACGCCGCTCTCCAAGTGCAACTCGCCGCCGGTGGTCATGAGGGTGCCCGTCGGCTCCGACGAGCCCTCGTGATGGAAGCGGGCGGCATCGCCCGCTTCCTGGAGGTTCATGCCGAAGTCCACGAGGTTCACGATGATCTGGGCGTGCCCCTGAGGCTGCATGTCGCCCCCCATCACGCCGAAGGCGAGCCACGGCTCGCCGCCTTTCGTCGCGAAGGCCGGGATGATGGTGTGGAACGGGCGCTTGCCCGGCTCGAGGGAATTGGGAAGGCCCGGCTTCAGGTTGAACAGCGCGCCGCGGTTGTGGATGCCGAAACCCCAGTCCGACAGCGCATAGCCGGAGCCGAACCCCGAGTAGTTGCTCTGGATCAGGGACACCATGCTCCCGTCGGCGTCGGCCACGGCAAGGTACGTCGTGTCCCCTTCTCCGAGTGGGGGATGCCCCGCCTCGATGCGCGCCGCCGCGCGATTCGGGTCGATCAGTTTCGCCCGTTGGCGGGCGTACTCTTTCGAGAGCAGCCCCGCCACCGGGACTCTCGCAAAGGCCGGATCGGCGACGAAGCGCGCCCGGTCCTCGAAGGCGATCTTCTCGGCCTCGACCATCGTGTGCCAGAAGGCGGCCGAGTCGCGCCCCATCGCCCCGAGGTCGAAGCCCTCGAGGATGTTCAGCATCTGCAAGGCCGCGATCCCCTGGCCGTTGGGCGGGATCTCGTACACCCGCACGCCGCGATAGTCGGTGGAGATCGGCTCCACCCAGTCGGCCCGGCTCGCCGCCAGGTCTTCGGCCGAGAAGAAGCCGCCGCTCTTCCGCGAGAACGCGACGAGGTCGCGGGCGATCGCGCCCTTGTAGTAGGCGTCGCGGCCGTCCCTCGCGAGAGTCTCGTAGGCGCGCGCGAGCGCCGGGTTCCGGAAGACTTCGCCTTCGTGGGGCGGACGGCCCCCAGGGAGGAACACCGAGGCGAAGCCCGGCTTGTCCTTGTAGCGGCGCTCGCTCAGGGACCAGTACGTGGCCAGCAGCTGCGGCACTGGCTCTCCCTCGCGGGCGGCCCGGATGGCGGGAGCCAGGTCGTCGGCCATCGGCAGCCGGCCGAACCGCGCGTGGAGAGCGAACCACCCCTCCACCGCGCCGGGGACGGTCCAGGCGTAGGGACTGTAAAGGGGAATCGTGCCGTCGGCTTCGGCCGGCACCTTCTCGGCCGTCAGGGCCTTCGGAGCCCGCCCCGACGCGTTCAGGCCGTAGAGCTTCCGCGTCTTCGCGTCCCAGACGAGGGCGTAGAGGTCGCCGCCGATGCCGCAGCTCATCGGCTCCAGAAAGCCGAGAGCCGCGTTGACCGCGATGGCCGCGTCGACGGCGCTACCGCCCTTCTTCAAGACGTCCACGCCGATCTGGACCGCCAAGGGGTGGGCGGCCGCGACCATTCCGTGGCGCGCGAAGACGACGGACCTCGTGGCGAACGGGAGACCCGAGATCCGATCGCCTCCTTCCGCTGCTGGGGACGCCGCCAGGATCACGAGGATACCGGCCAAGCCTCGCCGCATCGAGCTCCTCCTCTCTTCTGCCGAACGCTTACGGCTTCACCACCCGCAGCGTCACGCGCGTCGTCTCGGCCGAGCTGGGCCCGACCATCAGGTCGAAAGCTCCGGGCTCGACGACGCGGGTCATGTTCGCGTCCATGAGCGAAAGGGCGTCCGACGGCAGGGCGAACTCCACCGTCGTCTTCTCACCGGCCTTGAGATGGATGCGCCGGAACGCCCGCAGCTCCTTGACCGGCCGCGTCACGGAGGCCACCCGTTGGTGCACGTACAACTGCGGCACCTCGTCGCCCTCGCGAGTGCCCCTGTTCGTGACGTCCACCCGCACCGTCGCGCTTCCCCCCGGCGGGATCTCCGCCGGCTCGACCCTCACGTTCTCGAATTGGAAAGCCGTATAGCTCAGCCCGTGGCCGAACGGGAAGAGCGGATCGCGGCTCGTGAAGATGTAGCTCCGGTTCCGGGACGGCTTGTGGTTGTAGAAGCTCGGAAGCTGCCCCACCGATCGCGGGAACGTGATGGGGAGCTTGCCGCCGGGGTTCACGTCTCCGAACAGGACCTGCGCGGCCGCCGTCCCGCCTTCCTGCCCCAGGTACCAGCCTTCGAGGATGGCGGGAACGTGCTGCGCCGCGTAGTTGACCGACAAGGGCCGCCCGTTGAGGAGGAAGACGACGGTGGGCGTTCCCGTCTCCACCACACGACGGACCAGCTCGTCCTGGGCGCCCAGCAGGTCCAGGGAATCGCGATCGCCGCGGTGCCACTCGGCCCACGCCTCCCGGTTCGTGGCTTCCGTCTCCCCAACGACGACGATGGCCACGTCCGCCTTGCGGGCGGTCTCTTCGGCGGTGTGCAGGCTCCCCCCCTGAGCGTGGGGGTCGGCGGCCTCGCTGTTGTCCTCGTACCAGCCCGCCCAGCCCTGCTTCCCCAGGGTGATCTTGCAGCCCTCTGCGTAGAGGACCTTCACGTCGGGTCCTACGCGGGCGCGGATGCCCTCCAGGAGGCTGACGCCGCGGCCCGGATCGCGGCTGTACCCGCCCAAGTGAACGTCCGCCGCGTTCGGACCGATCACGGCCACGGTCCTGAGCTGTCTCGAGTCGAGCGGCAGAAGGTGGTTCTCGTTCTTCAGCAGGACGATTGCCTGTTGCGCCGCCTTGAGGGCCAGCTGCCGATGCTCGAGGCCGTTGGTGATCCGCGCGGCGTAGTCCGGGTCCGTGTAGGGGTTCTCGAACAGGCCGAGCCGGAACTTCGCAGCGAGCACTCTCGCGACGGCGCGGTCGACGTCCCCTTCCGGCGCCTTGCCTTGTTTGACCTCGTCGACGAGCGTCCGATAGACGGCACCGTCGGAGAGGTCGAAGTCGACGCCGGCCGCCAGCGCCTTGCGTGCCGCCTCCGGGAAGTCCGCGGCCACCTTGTGCGGGTCGACCAGCATCTGCAGGCCCCCTCCGTCGGAGGTCACGTACCCGTTGAAACCCCACTCCCTCCGGAGCACGTCGCCGAGAAGCCAGTGGTTGACGTGGGACGGGATCCCGTCGATCTCGTTGTACGAGGCCATCACGCTGCCCACATGGGCCTCCTGGACCGCTGCCTGGAACGGGACGAGGAACGTCTCGCGGATCACACGCTGGGAGTAGTTCGCCGGAGCGGTGTTGGTTCCGCCCTCGGGCTGGCCGTGGGCCGCGAAGTGCTTCATCGTCGCCAGGACGTGATGCCGATCGATGAGGAAGGACGTCCCCTGAAGCCCCTGGATCGCGGCCACGCCCATCCGAGCCGTGAGGTAGGGGTCCTCGCCGTAGGTCTCCTCCGTGCGTCCCCAGCGAGGGTCGCGCGCGAGGTCCAACACCGGCGTAAAGGCCTGGTTCGTGCCGCTCGAGGCCATCTCGTCGGCTGCCGCCGCGAACACCGCTTTGACGAGGTCGGGGTCCCATGTGGCGGCCAGGCCGAGGGCCTGTGGAAAGCTCGTGGCGCCGTAGGACATGAAGCCATGGAGCGCCTCACCCTGGAAGATCGCGGGAATGCCGAGGCGTGTCTTCTCCAAGCGGTATCTCTGGAGCCCGTTGTGCAGGACGGCCCAGTCCCGAGCGCTGCGGCGCGTGTCGGGCCGGTACATCTCCTCCATGGCTTCCCCGAGGTTCCCTTCGGTGAACCGGCCAGTGGGGTCGAC
>Ga0210377_10004171_pt1 | contig 12207 bp, 10 predicted proteins | sample PLM4_65_b1redo_FD_155480 | JGI IMG/M metagenome (GOLD analysis project Ga0210377, IMG submission 155480) | Groundwater sediment microbial communities from an aquifer in East River, Colorado, USA - PLM4_65_b1 redo | ecosystem: Environmental > Terrestrial > Soil > Riparian zone | place: USA: East... | reverse complement strand
CGCTGCGGTTCCGAGGTCCGGCTCGAGGAGCACGATGCCGGCCGCCGCGAGCGTGAAGAAGACGGCGGGCTTGATCGCCTTCTGCGGATCGCCCCACGCGAGCGTCTTTCGGGCGATCTGCGACGCCAGAAGGACGACGAGAGCGACCTTCAGGAACTCCGACGGCTGGAACATCACCGGTCCGAGCGGGATCCACCGGCGGGCCGCGTTGATCGGCGGCAGGAGAAGCACGAAGACGCAGAGCGCGAATGCCGCGCCGTACGCCGCGTAGACGACCCATGGACGGGCGAAGAAGCGGTAGTCGGCGCGGGAGACGACAAAGGCGGCTACGCCTCCGACCACGAGGGCGGCGATCTGTTTGACGAGGTAGCGATACGGACTGCCCGCCGTCTCCGCCGACGACACCGCCGACGCGCTGTAGATCATGACGCACCCGAAGAGCGACAGCGCGACGAGCGGCACGAAGAGGACCTTGTCGGTGGCGAGCTTACGAGCCATTTCGGCTCTCCGCAGCCTGTCGCGCGAGCTCGGCGAAGTGCGCTCCCCGCTCTTCGAAGTTCGCGTACTGATCGAACGAGGCGCACGCCGGGGACAGCAGCACGGTGTCGCCGGGTCGGGCGAGCTCCGCGGCCCGCGCGACCGCGACGTCCATCGTCCCGCAGCTCTCGAGGGGCGCCGCCCCCGCGAGCGCCGTCTCGATCGAGTGAGCCGCCTCCCCGATCGTGAGCACGACGCGCGCCGCGCGGGAGACGGGCGCCGCGAGACGCCCGAAGTCGCCGTGTTTGTCCCGGCCTCCCAGGATCAGGAGCACGCTCTTCTCCGGCCGCCCCTCGAGCGACTTCAACGTCGCGTCCACGTTGGTTCCTTTCGAGTCGTCGACCCACTGGACGCCTCCCGCTTCCGCGACGAGCTCGGTGCGGTGGGAGAGCCCGCGAAAGCCGGTCAGCGCTTTCTCGATCGCAGCCGGCGGCGCCTCGAGACAGTCCGCGGCGGCGACGGCGGCGAGCGCGTTCTCGAGGTTGTGCGCTCCCGGCAGCGAGAGCCGCTCAGCGGCGATGACGTCCCGTCGCTGCCCATGGGCCTCCGAAACGATCCGCCCGTTCTCGCACCAGGTTCCACCGGGCGCCGGCGCCAGCCGGGAGAACGGCACTCGCCGCGCCCGGGTCTTCGCGCCCCGCGCGACCGGGTCATCGGCGTTGACGACCGCGAAGTCCTCCCCCCGCTGGTTCGAAAAGACGCGCTCCTTCGCGGCCGCGTACTCCTCGAAGCTCGCGTAGCGGTCGAGGTGGTCCGGCGTCACGTTGGTCAAGACCGCGACGTCCGGCCGAAATGACTCGATTCCCTCGAGCTGGAACGAGGAAACCTCACAGACGAAGTCGCGCGGGGTTCCCTCGCCCAGAAATCCGGAGAGCGGCGCGCCGATGTTGCCGGCGAGCGCGACGGGCCGGGGGCCGGAGCGGAGGATCTCCGCGATCCACGCGGTCGTCGTGGACTTTCCGTTGGTCCCGGTCACCGCGACCCAGCGGTTTCGTCCGCGCGCCTCCACCTCCGCGATCCCCCACGCGATCTCGAGCTCCGCTAAAACCGGCACCCCGCGGCGCCGGGCTTCGACGACCGTCGGATGGGTCGGCGGCACGCCGGGCGAGAGCGCGAGCCAGTCCGCTCCTTCGAGAACCTGCCCGGGGTCTGATCCCTCCGGGCCCAGGAAAAAGCGCACGCCGCGCGCCCGGAGCTCGCCGATCTCCGAGAACGCCGTCTCCGGTCGGTCGTCGGCGACCGCGACTTCGACGCCCCGATCGACGAGGGCCTTCGCCAGGGCGCGGCCGCTGCGCGCGAAGCCCAGGACTGCCACCCGGGCCGGCAGAACCGCGAAACGAGGGAGCGCCGCCCTCATCGCAGTTTCAACGTCGACAACGCCAGCACCGCGAACAGGATCGAGAGGATCCAGAAGCGGACGATGACGCGGGACTCGGGCCAGCCGGCGAGCTCGAAGTGATGGTGGAGCGGGGCCATCCGGAAAACCCGCTTTCCCGTGGACTTGAAGGAAGCCACCTGGAGGATCACCGAGAGAGCCTCCAGCACGAAGACGCCTCCGACGATCGCCAGCAGCATCTCCTGTTTGATCATGACGGCGACGGCGGCGAGCGCGGCGCCGAGCGGAAGCGCGCCGACGTCACCCATGAAGACGTCCGCAGGATGCGAGTTGTACCAGAGGAAGCCGAGCGATGCCCCGACGAGCGCTCCGCAGAAGACCGAGAGCTCCCCCGCCTGCGGCACGTACGCGATCTGCAGGTAGCGCGCGGCGACCACGTTTCCGCTGACGTAGGAGAGGAGCGCGTACGTGCCCGCAGCCACGCCGAAAACGCCGATCGCCAGGCCGTCGAGACCGTCGGTCAGATTGACCGCGTTCGAACAGCCGACGAGGACGAGGGCGACGAACGGAATGTAGAACGCCCCGAGGTCGATCATGAGCCGCTTGAAGAACGGGAACGTCACGAGCGTCGAGAACGTCCCGGCGGCGGCCCAATGCTCGATCGCCCACGCTGCCCCGAAGGCCACGAGAAACTGGGGGATGAGCTTGCCGCGGCCGGTCAACCCAAGGCTTCGGCGACGGGTGAACTTCACGAAGTCGTCCGCGAATCCGACGACCCCGAAGCCGGCGAGCGTCCCGAGCGCGATCCACACGAGCCGGTTCCTCAGGTCCATCCAGAGGAGGGTCGCCGAAAGAACCGCGAGAAGGATGAGGATGCCTCCCATGGTCGGGGTTCCCGCCTTCGAGAGGTGGGAGCGCGGCCCGTCCTCGCGCACGGACTGCCCGATCTGGCGGCGCTTCAGGAGCCGGATCGTCGGCCCGCCCAGCGCGAGTGCGAGCAGGAGCGCGGTGACGGCCGCCATGGCGGTCCGGAAAGTGATGTACCGGAAGACGTTGAACGCCGGAAAGAACTTCGCGAGCGGATAGAGCCAGCGGTAGAGCATTCAGCGCGCCCGCTCGGACCGAACCGCCAGCGCCTCGACCGCGCGATCCAGCCCGACCGCCCGCGATCCTTTGAACAGCACGACGTCGCCTTCGGTGAGCTGCCCGTCGAGCAGGGCCACGACCTCCTCGGGAGAGTCCCGGTAGTCGATCGCTTCTCGCGGAAAGCCGCAATCCACCGCTTCCTCGCCGTAGTAGCGGGCCAGCTCCCCGACGCAGACGATCCGGTCGGCGCGGGTCGAGGCGTACTTGCCGAGCTCGCGGTGCCAGATGTCCTCGTCCGGGCCGAGCTCGCGCATGTCGCCCAACACCGCGATGCGGCGGGTCGCCGAGAAACCCGACAGAGTGTCGAGGGCCGCACGGAGCGAAGCCGGGTTCGCGTTGTAGGAATCGTCGTAGAGGAGCGCGCCGGAAGCGTGCCGGCGGCACTCCCCCCGGTGCGGGGACGGGCCGAGGCCGGGCGCCGCGGCCGCACAGTCTTCGACGGTGGCGCCGGCGGCCACCGCGACGGCGGAAGCCGCGAGGAAGTTCACCGCCTGGTGCGTTCCGGGCAGAGGCAGCGCAATCGACGCTTCGCCCGACGGCGCCCGGAGGCGGAAGCGCGTTTCGGTCTCCATCCTCTCGAAGCGGTCCGCCGTCACGTCCGCTTTCGCGAACCGGGCGAACCGGATCACCCGGCCGGGCCAGCGCCCCGCAATGGCGGCGACCCGCAAGTCGTCGGCGTTCGCGACGAAAGTGCCCTCGGGCCGGAGGCCCTCCAAGATTTCGGCCTTCGCCTGGGCGACCTCGTCGATCGAGTCGAAGTTGGCGAGGTGGGCCGGCGCGACGTTCGTGATCGCCGCGACGTCCGGCGTAAAAGCCCGGGAAAGTCTGGAGAGCTCCCCCTTCGCGCTCATTCCCATCTCGCCGACCATCCAGTCCGGAACCCGCGGGAAGTTGGCGATCGACATCGGAAAGCCGATCGCGCTGTTCTGGTTGCCCGGGGTTTTCTCGACGACGAACCTCCGGGAGAGGATCGCCGCCGTGAACTCCTTCGTCGTCGTCTTCCCGGAGGAGCCGGTGATCGCGGCGAGCCGGAACCGCGCTCGCTTCCGCAGAAGCGTCGCGAGGGTCGTGAGCGCTTCCACCGGCTCGTGAGCCACGACGACCGGAAATCGTTCGGGCAGGAGCGCGGGAACCCGGCTCGCGAGGATCGCCCGCGCTCCGCGAGAGACGGCGTCGGTCGCGAAGTCGTGCCCGTCGGCGCGCGCGCCCCGGATGGCGACGAAGAGGGCTCCCGCCCGGACGGAACGAGAATCGACCGCGACTCCGGACAGCTCGAGGTCGGAGACTCCGGACGGAAGCGGCGACCCGGCCGCCGAGGCCACGTCGGAAAGGGTGAAGTTCATGCCGGTCGAACGCGGCGGCTCATCGCCGCGACGCGAACTCCGCGGCGACCTCCCGGTCGTCGAAAGGGATCGAGCGGTTGCCGAGGACCTGGACCCGTTCGTGGCCTTTGCCGGCGATGACGACGATCGTACCCGGGTTGGCGAGATCGATCGCCGTGCGGATCGCCTCGCGCCGGTCCGGCACCTTCAGGTACTTCGTCGCGCCGGAGGCGACGAGGCCGACCTCCACCTCCGCGAGGATCGCTTCAGGATCCTCGGAGCGGGGATTGTCGGAGGTCGCGATCGCGATGTCCGCGAGCAAGCCGGCGACCTTCCCCATCGGGGCGCGCTTGCCCCGGTCGCGGTCTCCGCCGCACCCGAACACGAGGACGATCTTGCGGTCCGTCACGTCCCGAACCGCGAGCAGGAGCCTTCTCAATGCGTCCTCCGTGTGCGCGTAATCCACGACGATCGGGTACGGCTGTCCCGCCTCCACGCGCTCGAGCCGGCCCGGAACTCGGGCGACGGCCGCGCATCCCGCCGCGATCTCGTCCTCCGTCAGGCCGAGAGAGAGGCCCGCCGCGGCGGCGCCTACGAGATTATCGACGTTGAAGCGGCCGGTGAGCGGCGAAGAGATCCGGAAACGCCCGGCCGGATGGACGACGTCGAGCTCCGTCCCGGCGAGATCGCACCGCACGTTCTCCGCCCGCACGTCGGCGGGGCCGCCGCTCGGAGACCACGTGACGACGGGAGGCGACGCCGCGGCCGCGAGGCGCCGGCCGAAGGCGTCGTCGGCGTTGACGACGGCCGCGGCGCCCGGCTTGCGCATCTCGAAGAGCTTCTTCTTGGCGTCGAAGTAGGTTTCGAGATCGCCGTGGAAATCGAGGTGGTCCTGCGTCAGGTTCGTGAAGACGGCGACGTCGAAGCGGCACCCCGCGACGCGGTCGAGCGCGAGAGCGTGGGAAGAAACCTCCATCGCCGCGGCGGGAACGCCCGCGTCGACCATTTCGGCGAGGAGCTCCTGGAGGAGGGGAGCTTCCGGGGTCGTCTGGGAGGCCGGGATCTCGCGCCGCCCGGTGCGGTATCCGACCGTGCCGACGAAACCCGCCCTGCCGTGGCGTCGCGCGAGCAGAGCCTCGAGCAGCATCGCGGTGGTCGTCTTTCCGTTCGTGCCGGTCACCCCGGCCAGGACGAGCTTCTCGGCCGGATCACCGGCGAGCCGCGCGGCGAGAAGGGCGAGCGCCCTGCGCGCGGAGGGGACGCGCAGCCATGGCGTCGGGAAATCCTCCGGCGCCGGACGCTCCGAGACGACGGCGGCGGCTCCGCGGGCGGCGGCTTCGTCCGCGTGCGTCCAGCCGTCCGATTTCTTGCCCCGGATCGCGACGAAGATCTGTCCCTTCGCGACCGTCCGGGAGTCCTGGGAGATTCCGGTTATGTCGAGGTCGCGAAGGGCGATGGGAAAGCGGGAGTCCGGCAGCGCCGACAGGAGCTCCACCAGCTTCACGGAGCCGGCGGCGGCGAGCTGATCTCCTCCGTCCGGCGCTCGAGTCCCGAAGCCGGCGCGGCGGGTTGCGCAAGACGAAGAATGCAGGTCGTTCCCGCACGCACCCGCGCGCCCGGGAGCGGCTGCTGCGCGACGACGAATCCGGAACCTTCGACGCGCGCGACGAGACCGCGCCGCGCGAAGAGCGCGAGCGCCTGCCGCGCCGAGAGACCCAGGGCCGAAGGCGCCCCATCCGAAGCGACGGTCGGCGGCTCCGGCGCCGCCGAGAAGACCGGCAACGGCGCCTCGACGGTCGAGCGAACCGAGACCGGGACGACTCCGGCGGGATAGTGGATCCTCTCGGTCGAGATCGAAGCGAGAACGGTTTCGGGAAGCCTCTGCTCCTCCGGCGCCACTCTCAGGATTCCGAGAGCCTGCGAAACCACCCGGGAGAAGACGGGCGCCGCGATGTCGCCGCCGTAGTACCTGCCGCCCTTCGGCTCCTCGATCAGGACGAGGCCGACGATCTTCGGGTTCTCGCCGGGAGCGAACCCGACGAACGAGGCGACGTACTTTCCGCGCTGGTATCCGCCGACCCCCGCCTTCTGCGCCGTGCCGGTCTTTCCGGCGACGACGAAACCGGGAATCGTGGCCTTCTTGCCGGTGCCCCGCTCGACGGCGCCGACGAGAAGGTCGCGGACCGAACGCGCGGTGGCCTCGGAGAGGACGCGATCGGGCGGAGCGGGGACGACGACGTCGACGCGCCCGTCCGGGTGAACGATTCGCCGCACGAGCCGCGGACGAACGAGACGGCCGCCGTTGGCGATCGCGGCGGCCACGCGCACGAGCTGGAGCGGCGTGACCGAAACTTCCTGCCCCATCGAGATCGTGGCGTTCGAGAGAGCCGACCAGCGCTCCGGGCGGCGGAAGAGCCCCAAGTTCTCGCCGGGCAGGTCGACGCCGGTCGCGCGGCCGACGCCGAGCGCAGTCGCGCCCTGCCACAGCCGCTGCGGTCCCAATCTCAGCCCCACGCGGATGATTCCGATGTTCGAGGAGTGCTCGAAGACGCCCGCCAGAGTGAGGGCGCCGTACTGTTTTCCGTCGTGCTCGGAGATCACGGTGTTGCCGATCCGGATCTTTCCGTCGCCGGTGTCGATCGTCTCGTCGAGCGTGACGAGCGAGTTCTCGAGCGCCAGCGCTCCGGTCACGATCTTGAAGGTCGAACCGGGCTCGTATGCGTCGGCGATGGCCCGGTTGCGCCGCGTTTCCGCGGAGGAGCGGCCGTACTCGTTCGGATCGAATCCGGGCGCCGTCGCCATCGCGAGGATCGCACCGTCGGAGGGATCGAGGAGGACCAAAACGCCGGAACGCGCCTCTGCCTCGGCCACGGCCGCCGCGAGCTCGCGCTCCGCCGCGAATTGAATCCCGGAATCGAGCGAGATGAAGAGGGAGGCGCCTTCCTGGGGGAGCTTGCCGTTGGGCGTCTCGGCCTCGCCGTAGGTCGAGCGACGCGCGTCGGTCAGGGCAATGATCTCCCCCGGCTTTCCCCGGATCGTCCCGTCGTAGAAGTGCTCGAGACCTCCGAGGCCCCGGTCGTCGGTTCCCACGTAGCCGAGGACGGCCGCCGCCAGGCTCCCCCTCGGATAAAAACGCTTGGTCTCGGCGACGAGGTGGATACCCGCGATCTTCTCGGCGCGCACGCCCGCCGCGACCGGGCGGTCCACCTTTCTCGCGAGCCAGACGAAGCCCTTCTTCTGAGTGAGCCGCGCGAGGATCGCCTCCGGAGCCATGCCGAGATGCCGCGCGAGAACGCGCGCGGCCTCCGCGGGATGCAGCACTTCGTCGGGAATCGCGTAGATCGAGGAGGCCTCGGCGGAGACCGCCAGCGGCCGGCCCTCCCTGTCGAAGATCGATCCACGCTGCGGAGAGACCTCGATCCTTCGCTCCTGCTGCCGCTGGGCACGAGCGCGGTACCGGCCCCCGTGCGCGAGCTGGAGCTCGGCTAAGCGCGCGACCACGACCGAAGCCCAGAGGGAGAGGAACACGACGAGGAACCGGACGCGAGCCAGACGCACGAAGTTCACCGAGCTCCCCCTTCTTTCCGAGGTTCGACGTACTGAATCTGTCCCGGGCGCGGCGGTGCGAGGCCCTTGCGTCCCGCGACGGCCTGCACCCGTTCGGGAGACGATGCGCGCGCGAGCTCCGCGCGGAGACGTCGGTTCTCCTCGAACAGCTCGCCGTGCTTGCGAGCCAGGGCGCCGCGGGCGTAACCGACCCGCACCGTTTCGACGTGCAGCGCCACCCAGCCGAGGAGCGCGCACGCGACCGGAAGCCCCGCGAGCAGGAGCGTGGCGAGCTCCCGGCCGCGCCGGCGGTCGCGCTCCCGCGTCAGGTGCAGGTTCTCGACGCGCTTCGACTGAACGTAGGTAGCGGTGCTCAAATCGTAGCTCGCTCCGTCGAAACTTTTTCGGCCGCCCGAAGGCGCGCGCTGCGGGACCGCGGGTTCGCGGCCACTTCGGAATCGGAAGGACGGATCGGACGGCGCGTCAGGACGACGAGCGCGCGCCGGGCTCCGCACACGCACACGGGGAGCTTCGGCGGACAGAGGCACATTCCGGACTCGCGCCGGAACGTCTCCTTGACCATGCGGTCCTCGAGGGAGTGGTACGAGATGATCGACAGGCGGCCGCCCGCGTTCAGCTTCTCGACCGCATACACGAGGAATCGCGAAAGCGCCTGGAGCTCCTCGTTGACCTCAATCCGCAGCGCCTGGAAGACGCGCGTCGCGGGATCGATCTTTTCCCGGTCTCCCTTGACCCCCGCCACGATTCGGGAAAGCTGCCGGGTCGTCGTGATCGGTCCCCGGGACCGCTCTTCGAGGATCGCTCGCGCGATTTTGATCGCCATCCGTTCCTCCCCGTATTCGAAAAAGATTCGACTCAGCTCTTCTGCAGAAGCGTTCGCCACCACGTCGGCGGCGGTGCGGCCGGATCGGGACATGCGCATGTCGAGCGGACCGTCGCGGCGAAACGAGAAGCCGCGCGAGGCTCGTTCGAGCTGCATCGACGAGATTCCGAGGTCAGCGAGGATGCCGTCGGGCGCCGGGCAACCCTCGAGCGCGGAAGCGAGGTCGCCGAAGTTCGCCTCGACGAACTGCACGCGATCGCCGAAGCCCGCGAGCCGGCTTCGCGCGAGCGCGAGGGCGTCCGGGTCGCGGTCGAGACCGAGGAGACGAATCCCGGGCCCCGCCTCGAGAAGCGCGCGCGCGTGCCCGCCCGCGCCGAGCGTCGCGTCGACGAAAAAGCCTCCGCGCTCCGGCGCGAGAAGCTCGACGACCTCGCGGACGAGAACCGGCGTGTGAGGCGGCTTCTCAAAGTCTTCCGTCTCTCTTCTCTCTTTTCGTGTCCCGTGTTCCGTGTCCCGTACCCCGCATCACGAAAGCGCCTTGGACAGCTCGTCGTAGTCCTCGGACGTGAAGTCCTCCGTCGAGAGACGGCTGGAGAGCGCGCCGCGGTCGGAGACGACTAAGTGATCGATGTTGCCGGTCACGACGACGTCGGCCGGCAACTTCGCGGCATCGCGCAGGATCTGCGGAATGAGGATCCGGCCCTGCCCATCGAGCGCCGCGTCCTGCCCGTAGTAGTTGACGCGCTCCAAGAATTTGGCCTTCGCGCGGTGCACCGCCGGAAGCGCAGCGAGCTTCTCCTCGAGCGCGCGCCAGATCGCGAGCGGATAGAGAAGGACGTTCGTGCCGTGAACGGACGTCACGAAAATCTCGGGCCCGAAGGCCTCCTCGATCTGGGCACGGAAGACGTTCGGGACCTTGAGACGGCCCTTTTCGTCGACACGTGCCGGAGCGCTCCCGCGAAAGCGATCCATCGTTGAATTTGTGCACCGATCCGAGGATCGTTGCCACTTTCTCCCACTTTTACCCTAATCGGGCCACTTGCGCGCGATGTTAGGAGTGGCAACTTTGTTAGTCAAGAGAAAGGAATTCCCTAAAAAAATTAGGGGCGTAAAGCGAGCGCAACGAAAAGAGTCGGGCTGCTCCGCGACGAATTTGTGGCTCTAGTGCTTTGTATCGCCATAGGTTGCGGTCGTACGACCCATGAGACCCCAGCGGTGGCGATTCGAAGCGAAGTTGGTCTTCTGTGAGACTTTTCCGAAGAGTTTCGAGTTCTCAGTTCTTCCCTCTCGTGCCAGTCCCGCGTCATGTCGAGCCAGAGCGCGAGGCCGCGGTGAGGTCCAAAACGTCCGTATCGCCGCGCGATCGAACGATCCGTCGCCGCGGCGGGGCCCGGGTACCTGCGCCGGTACTGCCGGCGCGTCCAGGAGTCGAGGGCGAAGAAATCGTGTCGCCCGAGGATCCGCATCAGGCCCTCCGCGGCATAGGGACCGAACCCCCGCTCGGCGACGATTGCTTCGCGGAGATCTTCGGAGGATCTCGCGGGATCTTCCCAGGAGGCGAGGTCGAGCTTTCCCGAAGCGACACGCTTCGCAAAGAGCCGCAGAGCTTCGGCGCGGTATCCGCAGCGAACGCGACCGGCGAGAGTCGCCGCCGGTATCCTCGCCACCGCGGCAGGGGTCGGAAACGCGCGGCTGCCGGCGCCGGCGAGAGCGATCAGCCGGACCACCATCCCGCGCGTGGCGGCCCACGAGCAGTTCGTCGTGAAAAGAATTTTCACGGCGTCTTCGAAGAGGGTCGGCGCGCGCAGCATCCGTCCGCCGCGGCGATCGAGAGACCGCGCGAGCTCCGGGACTGCGGCGAGTGACTCGTGCGCGCGAGCGAAGTCGAGGTCGAGAGAGAAGACCCGCCGTGCCACCGCGCAAAGGGCGCGCAAATCGAGACCTTCCCCGCGCGCCTCGAGCTTTCCGTTCCGGACCCTGAACCAGATTTCCGCCGCTTCCCGGGGGCCGACTTCCCGGTGAGTGTTGAGAACTCCCGCTTGCCGGTCGTACTCAAACGGCGGAAGGCCGTACCAGCCGTGCGAGCGGACGACGGCGTCGAACGAAAAGGGGGCGGGAAGCGCGACGCGGGCGAGCACGCTCCCGGGCCGGACTACGAAGCCTTCTTCTCTTCCGTGACGGGCGCGAGCGCCGGCTCGTAGATCTTGATGAAGGCGTCGCGGCGAAGCTTGTGGATGTACTCCCCGTAGCGCTTGTCGTACAGGTCGTCGCCGATCCTCCCGCGGAGGTCCTCTTTGACCTCCGCGAACGGGCGGTATCCCGCGGCCTTGCGGCCGGTCACGTGGAAGAGGTGAATGGAGGAGGAGAGAAGGACCGGCGGCGGAAACTCCTGGGGAGGGTCGGAGAAGACCGCGGCGTCGAGAGCCGCGACGAGCTCTCCCTTGTTCACGCTGCCGAGCGCGCCGCCGCGCTCCCGGGCGCTGCCTTCCGAGTACTCCTTCGCGACGTCGGCAAACGGGGTCCCGGCCACGACCTTCGCGCGGGCTTCCTCGATCCGGGAGGCGGCGCGCGCCCGGCTCGCGGGATCGGCGGCGTCGAAGCGGATGACGATCTCCCCCACCTGCGCCTGCTCCGGTACCTTGTAGAGCTGGTCCTTGCGCCGCTCGTACTCGAGCCGCAGGGTGTCGTCGCTCATGTCGAGCTTCGAGCTGATGTCCCGCCCGACGACCTTCTGCAGCGTGATCGTGTTCCTCATCTGGTGCTTCAAGTCCTCGCGCGTCAGGTTCGACGACTTGAGCGCGTTGTCGAACTCCGCGTCGGTGGCGAGGTTGTACTGCCGCTTGACTTTTTCGACCGCGGTCTCGACCTCTTCGTCGGTGGCCGCGACCGACAGCTCCTTTGCGCGTTCCTCGAGGAGCTTCTCGTCGATCAACTCGCTCAGCATCTTCCTCCGCGCCTCGGTCGGGTTGTTGCCCGCCTGCGGGGAGGAGATGAAGACCGCGAAGCGCTTCTCGAACTCGCTCGCCGTGATGAGCCGGTCGTTGACGCGCGCCACGATCTTCTCGACGAGCTCGGCGCCGAAGAGAGGAAGGGATGCCAGGAGAAGAGAACCGGCGAGGAGAGTGCGGTTTCGCATGCGGAGATTCATAACACTTTCCGGATTCCCGAATTCCTCGTGTCCCGTCCACGGGATCTGACCCCCTCCGGGGATCAGACCCCCTCACGTTTCAAGCTGCCTCCCGCCGCTCGAGCTCGTTCATCCACGAGAGCAGCGCCGCAATCAGCTGCTCGGGCGGGGGCGCGGGGAAGGACAGGAGGCCGCCCGGCGAGAGCGCGGCCCCCGAGGTTTCCCGCACGAGCGCCGCGAGCCGTTCGCCGTCGACGCGGGCATCTTCCGCCAGCCGCAGGTGAACGCGGCCGGCCTGCCGGGTCACCGAGGTCACCCCGAGCCGCTCGGCCCGGTTGCGAAGCCGCGA
>Ga0210377_10004170_pt1 | contig 12210 bp, 12 predicted proteins | sample PLM4_65_b1redo_FD_155480 | JGI IMG/M metagenome (GOLD analysis project Ga0210377, IMG submission 155480) | Groundwater sediment microbial communities from an aquifer in East River, Colorado, USA - PLM4_65_b1 redo | ecosystem: Environmental > Terrestrial > Soil > Riparian zone | place: USA: East... | reverse complement strand
CGAGCCTGACGTTCGATACGGTGTTCAGCGGCCAGACGCCGCTTACGCTTCCAGGAGGCACCGTCGGAGCCGCCATCGGCATGCAGGGCCGTCAGATCGAAACCCGGGAAAACAACACGGGCAACTTCTACAACGGCAACACGCCCTGCGAATGGCCGCTCGACCAGCACCAGAACCCGCTGCCGGTGGGCACGCCTGGCCCGGCTGCGAGCAACCCGTTCAACGGTTGCACGCCCGACAGCCCCGGCCCGTTCGTGTTCTTCGGCACGAACCCGCCCGATTATACCGACCAGCAGCAGTATTCGCTGTTCGGCGAATTCAGCATCCCGCTGCTCGACAACCTCAACTTCCAGGCGGCCGTTCGCCGCGAGGAGTTCTCCGGCGGCCTAGGCGCCACGGTGTACAAGGTTTCCGGCAAGTGGGACGTGCTTGGTCCGCTGTCCATCCGCGGGTCGTACGGCACCAACTATGCCGCTCCGCCGGCCGGCCTGGTTCCTGGCCGCGTCACAAACGGCGTGAACAGCTACACCAAGGTCGCAGGCGCCTGGCTCGGAACGCAAACCGTGACGCAGTCAGGCATCGTGCCGGAAACCGCCAAGTCGTGGAACATCGGTACGATCTGGCAGTCGCAAGGCATTGCCTCCGATCACGACCTCCGCATCATCATCGACTACTTCGACATCGAGACGGAAGATGAAATCCGCCTGCTCGCGTCGGTGAACGACATCGCCGCGGTCATATTCCCGGGCTCGAACAGCGGCACGGCGCTGGCTGTCTGCAACCATCCGCTGATCAGCCGCGTTTCGTTCAACTCCGGAACGTGCACGCAGGGCGTCACCACCGCGCGCGACTTCAACTCGATCCGGACAGACTTCGGCAACGGCCCTGGTCAGCATACGGCCGGGTTCGACATCCAGGCCGACTACACGATGCCCTTCGGGCCTGGCGACCTGTCGTTCGGGGTTACGGCGACGAACACGACCAAGTTCGAGTTCACGCCGCTGGTCCTGGACGGCTTCGCCCTCAACAATGGCGACGACCGCCTCGGCACGCTCAACTTCGCAACCATCGCGAACGCGGCGTCCAAATGGCGCGCCAACGCCAACATCAACTACAACCTGGACAACATGAACTTCCGCCTGGTGACCAACTTCATCTCAGGCGTTGTCGATGAACGCGGCCCGATCAACCTTTCGACCGCTGGCGGCATCGGCACCACCACCTACGGCATTCCCGCCAAGGATTGGCTCACCTTCGACTTCCACTACACGTTTGACCTGACGGACACGCTCAAGCTGGGCGCATCGGTCGCGAACATCACCGATCGCGATCCTCCGCCTTCTCGTCAGGAACTCGGTTACGATCCGCGGATCGGCAGCCCTCTCGGCCGCACGATCGAGGTCAGCGTCAAGAAGGCCTTCTAGACCGACGGAAACGGTTCAAAGACCAAGGAAACAGGCGACCTTCGGGTCGCCTGTTTTCGTTTGTTCTGGATCAAATGGCGGCCGTTCAATCCGGAACACAATCCGGTGCACGGCTGAGCCCGATGTTTGACGCTGTCAGGCTTTCCGGGATAATCGTCGCCAGTCCCTGCCGGGGCAAACTCCCGTCAGGCAAGAAACGACCAGAGGACATCTCCCCATGTTCCCAAGAATTGCCGCTGTCGCCATCGCCGCCCTCGGTTTTGCTGTCGCGAGCTGCTCCAAGGACCCGGCCGAAGCAGCCCCTCCGGCCGCCAAGGCCGAGGCCAAGATGCCGACGACCATCGCGGACTTCACATTGGCTGACCAGGCCGGCGCACCCCACGAGCTCTACAAGATGACCGACGCGAGCGCGATCGTGATGGTCCTGCAAGGCGTCGGTTGCCCGATCGTCCAGCAGCTCACCCCGGACATCAAAGCCCTTCAGGCCGCCTACGAGCCCAAGGGCGTCAAGTTCATTATGCTCAACGCCAACAACCAGGACACGCGCGAGATGATCGCCGCGGAGGCCGCGAACTTCGAGATCAAGATGCCGATCCTCAAGGACGTTGGGCAGAAAGTCGCCGAGCCGCTGGGCGTGATGCGCACGGCCGAGACGTTCGTCATCGAGCCGAAGACCTGGAAGATCCTCTACCACGGACCCCTTAGCGACCGCCTGACCTACGGCCGCGCCAAGGCCAAGGCCGACAACAACTACCTCGCGGACGTGCTGGATGCGAAGCTCGCCGGCAAAGCGGTCCCGGCCAGCCACGAGATGACCGACGGCTGCCTGATCGACTTCCCGGCTCGGGCAGCCGGCTGATCGACGGCGGGCAGGCGGTTCATCCACCGTGCGCCGGACTTCATCCATCGCCTGAAGTTGCGAGCGCTCCGGCCTTACGCCGGGGCGTTTGTTTTTCGCGCGAGGCGCCCCGCGCGAAATACAACTCAAAGTTGGGGGATACCCCCGATTGGATTTGGCGCCGCCGACCTGTCCCTTCCTCGCCAACAGGGGCGTGAGGGAAGCGGCAGGGGCCCGAAAGGGGGAGCGCCTGAAACAGCCCTGAAACAGCACAGACTCCGCCTCGCCCGCCATGCCGAGCATACGCCTCACCTTGCGCTCCTCGATCGTCGCCGGCGTTGTACTCGCTGGAATGGCTGGCGCCGTCATGTGGCTGATCGACCGCGCGGGCGCGATCTACACCTCGGATGCCCGCGTGCGCGCCAACATGGTAGCGATCTCCTCGGACATCGCGGGCCGCATCATCGACCTCCCGGTCTCGGCAGGAGACCATATTGCGGCGGGAGAGACCCTGGCCCGCCTCGACGACCGCGAGGCGAGGCTCGCGCTGGCCTCGCTGTTGCTCGATCTGAAAGCTATCGAGGCGGAGATCGACCGCGAGAAGCTGCGCGCGGGGCTGTCGAAGACCATGGGCGCGAGCCGCGTCGGTTCGCGTGAGGCCGGTCTCGCCGCGGCTCGCGCCGATCTCTCTGCCGCGCAGGCGCTGCTCGAGACGGCGGAAGCGGAATTCGCTCGCTCCAGCTCGCTGAAAGCCTCAGGGCTCGTCACGCAGTCCGCGATGGACCGCTCCACCACCCAGCTCGAAGCTGCACGCCAATCGGCGGCACGCGCCCGCGCCGGCGTCAGGCGGGGCGAGGCCGATATTGGAGAAGCGGAGGCGGAGGCGGGCGACGCACAGGTGATCGCGCGAAACGTCGAGGTTCTGTCGCTGAAGGCCCACGCTTTGCGCCAGCAGGTTGCGCTCCGCAAGGTCGAGCTGGAACAGCATGCCATTGCGAGCCCGATCAGCGGCGTTATCGACGAGGTGTTCGCGGACCGGGGCGAGTATATCTCTCCTGGCGCACGCATCGCGCTGGCGCACGATGCATCCAATCTCTGGATCGAAGCCAACATCAAGGAGACCGAGATCGCGCGCATCACGGAAGGTGCGCATGTGGAAGCCTGGTTCGACGCCGCGCCCGGCCGAGCGTGCCACGGCCGTGTCGATCGCATCCGCAGCGCCGCGGCGGCGGAGTTCGCACTGATCCCAAACGCCAACCCCACCGGCGTCTTCACCAAGATCACCCAGCGCGTGCCCGTACGCATCGTGCTCGACGCGGCGTGCGGCGAGCTGCGGCCCGGCGCGATGGCGACATTGAGGATCCGCGCCAATGACCGCGGCGGTTGAGACATCGCGTTCGCTCACCGGACTCGCGGCAATCCATGGCTCGTTCTACCGATGGATCCTGATCGCCGTGCTGGTCACCGGCGCGATCGGCACGATGCTGGCGGCCACCATCGTCAATGTCGCGCTGCCAGCCATCATCGGGGCCTTCGGCCTGGGGCAGGATCAGGCGCAGTGGCTATCGACCGCCTTCCTGACATCCTCGACCGGCTTCATGCTGCTCAACACTTGGGCCATTGCGAGCTTCGGCATGCGCACCAGCTTCATCGCAGCGATGTGCGTCTTCATCGCCGGAAGCTTCATTGGAGCGACCAGCCAAGGCCTCGAAATCCTCGTGCTCGGCCGCGTGCTGCAGGGCGCAGGCGCGGGCCTCATCCAGCCGATGGCGATGGTGCTGATCTTCCGGGTCTTTCCGGAGCGCTCGCGCGGAACGGCAATCGGCCTCTATTCGCTGGGCGTGATCCTGTCGCCAGCGTTCGGACCGGTGGTGGGCGGCGCACTGATCGACATGTTCGACTGGCGCTTCGTGTTCGTCGCGACGACTCCTCTGACGCTTCTGGCGATCCCGCTCGCGATCATCTTCCTGCCGGGCCGAGAGGAGAGCGGCGCACGGCCGCGCCTCGACTGGCAGGGGCTCGTGCTGGTGATCGCCGCACTCGCGCTGATGCTGCAAGGACTTGCGCATGGCCATCGCGAAGGCTGGGACGATACCGGCGCGATCCTCCGGCTCGCTGGCGCTGCGGTCTGCGCGGCGGTCTTTCTATTATGGGAAAACCGCCACCCCTTTCCGGTCCTCAACCTGCGGCTCTTCGCAAATCCGGGTTTCTCGCTTGCGGCGCTGGTGATCCTGCTGACAGGACTTGCAGTTTACGGCTCGACCTATCTCGTTCCGCTGTTCGTCCAGCTGATCCAGCACTATTCGCCGACCGGCGCGGGGCTGATCCTCGCGCCCGCAGGACTGGCTATGGTGATCGGTTTTCCGCTCGCCGGCCGCCTCAGCGACCATGTCGATGCGCGCATCCTGCTCGGCCTCGGCGTTGCGATGTTCGGGCTTTCCATGCTGCTGATGTCGGGCCTGTCCACTTTCGCGCCTTTTGGCGCGATGGCCGCATGGGTTGCATTGAGCCGCATCGGAATCGCAACCGTCATGCCTGCCGCCAATGCCAGCGCGATGAGGCAGGTTGATCCGGCCATGCTGGGCTTCGCAGCCCCTGCCGCCACATTTCTCACGCAGACCGGCGGAGCGCTCGGCGTCGCCGGACTTTCCGTGCTGCTGCAGGAGCGCGCCGCCTTCCACATCGACGCGATGGCGCCTCTTGTCAGCGAAGCGAATCCGCAGGCGATGGAAGCGCTGGCGCGCCTACGGGCGGGCTTGTCGGAAGCCGGCATCTCCGACTACGCGGCCACGCTGCAAGCCGGCCAGCAGCTCGCATTGTCGATGTGGACGAGCGCCCAGGCGCTGGCGTTCCGCGACTGCTTCTTCCTGATCGCCTGCGCGTTTGCCGCCCTGTTCCTCGTCATACCCCTCATTCCACCAGGCCATGGCCGCGGAAAATCTCCGTAAAACAGGTCTACACCTGAGCCGATCGATTGAATTTCACCGATCTGCTGAAGCTGAATTTGACCTTGCTTACCTAGGCTTGGCGGACCTGCCCAAATGCGGATCCGAAATGACAACCGAACGCCTTGCCTGGGCTGAAACACCCGACGCCGCAGCGCCTCAGGCCCCGGCGGAAAGCGAGCCTGCGGCTCGCGCCAAGCGGGTGCGCCACCGCCGGCTGTTTCACCGCGCCATGCGGATCTTCTCGCGCGCAACAGACGCCATCGCGACCTCGCTGGTGATGATCGGACTTTGTGTCGCCGCCGGCATCGATATCTGGACCGTGCCGCTCGCCGCGGCTCTGCCTTACGTGTTGTTGCCCGTTGTGGGCGTTGCCGGCGTGTGGCTCGCGGGAGGTTATCGCTTCCGCTACGCCGAATCGATTGCAGACCACCTGCTCCGTGTTGCGCTTGGCGCATCCGTTACTATGGGAAGTGTGTTCCTGATCGCCCTGCTGGCCGGATCGACGCGTACCGCGCTGTTCACGCAGCTCACCGCCGCCGAAGCACTCACCCTGTTCGCGCTGCACGCCAACTATTCCGGCGCCTTGCGCGCCATATCGCGCCTTCTCGGCAACTGGCCCCGTGGCAGGTGAACGTCATGCACTCAGCAGCAGCTCTCATACTCCACCGCAACGCGAGCCATCAGAACGTCGAGACCCTGCACGACAACGTGTTCTGGGCGGGCGCGGCGCCGCGCATCTCGATCGTCATCCCAAGCTATCATTACGACTGCTCGGACCTGATCGACGCCCTGGTGCGATGCAAGGCCTCGGCGCTGACCGAGATCATCGTCTATGAGGATGGCGCACGCGACCATGAACTGCTGGCGAAGATGGAACAGAACGCCGGCAACGCCCACGCCGCGGTGCGGATCGTGTCCTCGTGGAACAATCGCGGCCGAGCCGCCGCCCGCAACGCGGCGGTCACGCACGCGCGATCGGAGTGGATCCTGCTGCTCGACGCCGACATGGCGCCGGACTCGATGGACTTCATCGAGACCTACCTCGACGCCGAGGAACGGCTGGAAGTGCCGGCCGTGGTCGTCGGCGGCAATTCGCTGCGCTTTGCGCCTACGTCGCGGAAGCTCGGCCTGCACCGCTGGCAATCGCTGACGTCGGAGTGCCTCTCCGCCGAGCGCCGCAACGAGGCGCCGGAGCGCTACGTGTTCACGTCGAATGTGCTGGTGCACAAGAAGGTCTTAGAAGCGTGCCCGTTCGACGAGAGTTTTGTCGGCTGGGGCTGGGAAGACACGGATTGGGGCCTCGAAGCGCAGAAGCACTTCCCCGTCCATCACATCGACAACAACGCCACCCACCTTGGGCTGGATGACGACAAGGCGCTGCTCGCGAAGTACGCGCGCTCGGGGGCCAATTTCGCCCGGATGGCGGAGCGACATCCGGAGGCTGCCGCTACGATGCCACTCTATCGCGCGGCAAGAGCCTGTCGCGGACTGCCTTTCCGGAGTGGATTCAGGGTGCTTGCGCGGCTTCTTGCGAGATCACCTCTGCTGCCCCTCGCCCTGCGCGGGCGTGCGATGAAGGCCTGGCGGGCGCTGGTCTATGCGGAGGCGCTGTAGATGGCGCAGCAGCAATGGACCTACACACCCTCGCGCTCGCCGCCGGCGAAGGTTCAGCGCCGCTTCGTGCAATGGCGCCGGGCTGCGCGCTGCAAGGTGGCGCCGGACCGCCCGGTGGTGACTTTCACGTTCGACGACTTTCCGAAGACGGCCATGAACGGCGCCAACATCGTGGAAAAACATGGCGGTAGAGCCGGCTTCTATGCCTGCACTTCGCTGATGGGCCTGCGCAGCCCGGTGATGGGCGAGATGTTCGATCCCGAGATGCTGAAGGAACTCCATGCTCGCGGACACGAGATCGGCGCGCACAGCCACACTCACATGGACTGCGCCCGCCACAACCTCTCCGCTGTCGAGCGCGATATCGGAGAGAACCTCGTGGCGCTGTCGGAAGCGGGCCATGCGGCTACAGTTTCAGCTTTCGCTTACCCCTATGGCGAGACGACCTATGCAACCAAGCGCTGGGTCGGCGAAGTGTTCGCCACCGGCCGCGGCATCCTGCCCGGCGTTAATCTCGGCGAAGCCGACCGCAGCCAGCTCCGCGCCGTGGAGCTCGATGCATCCGCCGCGAGCCGCCGCCGCGCGCGCGCGATGCTGAAAACCTGCATCGATGCAAAGGGCTGGCTTTTCTTCTTCACGCACGATGTCAGCTCTTCGCCCTCGCCCTATGGCGCCCCAGCGGATTTGATCGAGGAACTGGCGCAGCGCGCGATCGATGGCGGCGCCGTGCTCGCAGGCCCGACGTTCGGCGCGGTACTGTCCGGCGTGATCGACTAGGCCGGTTGCGCCGGCGTTTGCTGGCGCGCCTCAAGTGTCAATCCGCGACGCACCGGCGATCGACTTGGCCATTCTACGACCCGGCGAGATTCCAGGACATACACCTGCGGTCAATTGATGACATAAGCTCCATTTTTTCGACGCTTACGCTTGGTGGCTCGTGTGTTGTTTCAAATCGATCGTAGCCATTCCGGAGTGTCTGCCAGAAACCGTACCAGCGAGAAGTCTTCCTCCGCTCGAGAGCTTCAGCCGATAGCCGGAACGGAAACGCGTGCACATCGAATCGAGCCTGCCCGCCCTTGAGCGCCTCATCAGCAATCAGCCAGATCTCTTCAATTCCCTTGTCGGTCATCGCGTAGCAGCCGATGGCCACGCAATTCCCGTGCACCATCAGAAACGTCCCAGTCAGCCCCTGTGCTTGATCGTAGGCGTTGGGAAAGCCGAGGTTGAACGCCAGATGGTACTGGCTGTTGGGATTCATCTGGCTGCGCGCGACACTGTAAAATCCTTCCGGTGATTGCCAGTCGCCCTCGCGTTGTTTCGGCCCGAGAGCGCCGGACCACTTGCAGATCGGAAAGGTGTTGTAGAGTTCGAATCGCGCACCGGATTTCACCCATAATTCCAGCTCGTGCTCTTCTTTGAAGGTACGGACGAAGATGGGGCTGCCGAGCTTGAGGCCTTTGGCAGCCAGCTCTGTCCTCATGCCATCAAGCCGATGATCGCGGATTTCCGCCAAATCGCCGGGCCCAGGCGGAACAAGGATCGTAAGCACCGCGAGCAGCGCCACTATGACCGCGACTCCGCCCGCAGCGAACCAACGCCATTTGTGCCACGGAATCTTCGGCGCGATCCCCTCCAACTCCAATCGGTCTTTAGAACAGCTCGTAAATCATGGCGAGGTGATGCGCGGGTTTCCGCTTTATTCAGGCAAGAGGCGCCTCTAAGGTTCGCTCCATGAAGCTCGAAGCCCTGCCCCGCCGCCGCTATACGCCGCATCCGACGCCGATCCAGAAGCTGGAGCGGTTGTCGAAGCATCTCGGCGGGCCCGAGATCTGGATCAAGCGCGACGATCTCACCGGCCTCGCGGGCGGCGGCAACAAGACACGCAAGCTGGAATTTCTCGTTGCTGACGCGCTCGCACAAGGCGCGGACACGCTGATCACAGTTGGCGCCGTGCAATCGAACCATTGCCGGCTGACGCTCGCCGCAGCGGCGCACGAAGGCCTCAAATGCCGCCTGGTGCTCGAGCAGCGCGTGGCCGGCAGCTACAGGAAAGAAGCCTCGGGCAACAACCTCCTGTTCGATCTTCTCGGCGCGGAAACACTGACCGTCGTCGATGGCGGCAGCGATCTCAACGCCAGGATGCAAGCAGAAGCAGACAAGCTGAAGGCGTTGGGCCGCAAGGGCTACATCATTCCCGGCGGCGGATCGAACGCGCTTGGCGCCATGGGCTATGTCGTTTGCGCGCGCGAGATTCTGGCGCAGTCGCTCGACATGGGATTGGCGTTCGACGAGATCGTGGTCGCAAGCGGCAGCGCCGGCACGCATGCGGGATTGCTTGTGGGGTTCGCTGGCGCGAACGCAAACACGCCGCTCACTGGCATCAATGTTCGCCGGCCGCGCGCGGAGCAGGAAGGCAATGTGCACAAGCTGTGCATCGAGGCCGCGAAGTGCGCCGGCCTGCCCGCTCCTTCACGTGAGTCGGTCGTAGCGCTCGATGAATGGGTCGGACCTGGCTACTCGCTTCCGACGGACGAAATGGTCGAGGCGGTTCGCATGTTCGCGCAGCTTGAAGGCGTGCTGCTAGATCCTGTCTACACCGGAAAAGCCGCTGCAGGCCTGATTGGATTGATCCGCCGCAAACACTTCAAGCAGAGCTCGAAGATCCTGTTCGTGCACACCGGCGGCGCGCCATCGCTGTTTGCGTACCAGAATGTGCTGCAAAGCAAATGAACACATCGACGAAAACCGTGGGCGTGATCGGCGGGATGGGGCCCGTGGCGACGCTCGATTTCTTCGACCGGATTCTCAAGCGAACCAAGGCGCTGCGCGACGAGGATCATCTGCATGTGATCATCGATAACAACACCAAGATTCCGAGCCGCGACGCTGCGAGCAAGGGCGAAGGGCCCTCGCCCGCCGCGGCAATCGCCGCGACAGCGCGTGGACTGCAGGACGCTGGCGCCGATTTCATCGTGATGGCGTGCAACACGGCGCATGCCTACGAGGCGGAAATCCGCGCAGCGATCTCCGTGCCGTTCCTGAGCATGATCGATGAAACAGTGAAAGCAGTACATGAACTTCGGCCGGAGCGCGTCGGCCTGCTGGCGGCAGACCCATGCCTGCGCGCCAGTCTCTATCAGGATGCTTTCGCGAAAGCGGGACTTGACCTGGTGCTGCCGCTGTCGGAGTCGCAGCGGACACTTCAGGAACTGATCAACCGGGTGAAGGCCGGCGATACCGGCGAGACGGTGCGCCGCTCGATGGTGACGCTGGCGAAGAAACTCGAGGCACAGGGCGCGGAAGTTATCGTCGCCGGCTGCACCGAGGTGCCGATTGTGCTCACCGCCGACAATATCGACGGCGAATTGGTCAGTTCAACAGATGTGCTGGTTGAGCGGACGATCGTGTTCGCTGGAGCGGAGTTGAGAGCCTAGTTGGCTTTCTTCATCCACTCGCGCGCCGCCTTTTGCGCCTTCACCACGTCGGCGGGCGGCATCATGTCGGCCATTTCCTGGCGGCAGAGCTTGCCTTCGCGGTGACCGCGCGTCGCAGCAAGGTTGAACCATTTGTGGGCGGCCACGAGGTCGACGGCGACATCCATTCCTTCGGAATAGATGAGGCCGATGCGATAGAGCTCATCGGCCGAAGCGTCCTTCGTGAGGTGCGCTTCGGGCGCTTGGAGCTGGGTATCCGCGTACGCCATTCTGGCATCCCTTTGACTTCGGGAAGTTGCGCCTGGCCTCTTTGGGCTTCGGCGTCTTCCACCCACCTGCCGCAACAGCGGCGTCAGAGATCATTCAACAGGACAAGCTTTGCGGCGTAGTTAATACTGGCGGTCTTTTGTACTAAAGCGGGATTTATTTGCGTTTACATTGATTCAGAAGTCTGAATCGAATCTCTCCAAGTAATCGCGTTCAACCTGGCTCGCGCCCGACGATGCGCATTCCGAGGTCGTGATAAAGCCTTTGCGCAGTGAGGTTTTCTTCTCTCACTTTGAGATCGACCGACGCGGCGCCGCGCGAAGCGAAAGTGTGAAGCGCCGTCAGCATCAGCGCCCGTCCGACGCCAATTCTCCGCACGCGTGGAAGAACCGCGAGATCTTTCACGAACGCGCTCGTCCAGCATTGCGCGAGACCGACGATCTCGCCGCGATCAATGGCGAGAAAGAACAGCGTCGGATCGAACTCGCTGTCCTTTTGCAACTGCGACCACCATTGCCGGAATTTCGGAGCGCCGCCCCCGCCCTCCCAGTATCCGCCGGACAGCACCGCGTGAGCGGCCCTTCCATCTTTCTTCTGGAGCGTCCGGCAGTGCACGCCTGCAGGCCACACCGGCGTCTCGATCTTCCCGCTCAGCTCGCGCCGCATGCGCAGCACGAACGGCTTGGGCGCCATCAGGTGCGCGCCTTCTGCCCGAACAGGATTTTCCGGGCTTCTTCGGCTTCCTTGCTGTTCTCTGTGAGCGGCGTGCCGCGCAGCTCTTCGCCAGCCTTGCGACCTTTCTCGAAGCCTGGCCGCTCCCTGCACTGTCCGAACCAGCGGTTCAGCGCCGGAAACTGCTCAAGGTCCTGACCCTGGCTCTTGTAGGCCGCGATCCACGGCCAGCTCGCAAAATCCGCAATCGAGATTGGCCCAGCGATGAACTCGCGGTCGCGAAGGCGAATTTCCAGCACGCCGAAAAGCCGGTTGGTCTCGTTGAAGAAGCGGTCCTGGGCGTATTTCAGCTTTTCCGGATCGGGCTCGATCTTCGGCGCATAGTTCCGGAAATGGTTGTGATGGCCCATCACCGGGCCAAGGTTGGCCATCTGCCACATCAACCAGCTTTCGACCTCGGCCTGCTCGCGAGCATTGGCGCCGCCGAACCTGCCAGTCTTGCGGGCGAGATATTGCAGGATAGCCCCGCTTTCGAAGATCGAGATAGGCTTGCCGTCGGGGCCCTGCGGATCAACGATAGCAGGCATCCGGTTGTTCGGACTGATGGCTAGAAAATCCGGCTTGAACTGGTCGCCCTTGCCGATGTTCACCGCATGAATGGCGTACGGCAGCCCCATTTCCTCAAGCGCAATCGTGATTTTCCGGCCGTTTGGCGTGGGCCAGAAATAGAGGTCGATCGGCTGCGCCGTGTCGGCCATGGGCTGATCTCCTCGACATTATATACTAGGGGGATGTAGCGGCATGGCCCGACCGGCGCCAGACTGCCGCCGCGATAGGTGACTTCAGAATATCTGCGACGAGGCCTCATGACCGCCACAACCGCCAGTCTTTTTGAGCCAATTCCCTACACGCTCTGGAAGAGCAATCCGAAAGCCTTCGCCGACAAGCTGGGCGCAAGCTTCCGCGAGACCGGCTTCGCCGTGGTCAACCAGCATCCAATCGACCAAGGCGTC
>Ga0210377_10004169_pt1 | contig 12212 bp, 10 predicted proteins | sample PLM4_65_b1redo_FD_155480 | JGI IMG/M metagenome (GOLD analysis project Ga0210377, IMG submission 155480) | Groundwater sediment microbial communities from an aquifer in East River, Colorado, USA - PLM4_65_b1 redo | ecosystem: Environmental > Terrestrial > Soil > Riparian zone | place: USA: East... | reverse complement strand
AATCTGCTCGGCCGTAGCCTGTATCAGATCATATTGGATTTCGATATTATCCCCATCAATACTGACATCGCGTATCCCCATCATTTCGAACAACGCATGTTTTACTTGCGCAGCCTGTTTGGCATCGAGTGAACTCGATAGCGAAAATCGGCGGCTCTTGATAACCGATTTCCCACGCTGCGCGGGTGCTTTATGTTCTGGAAGCCCAACGTATAAATGCGGACTAGACAGGAAGCGTTCCTTGCATTGTGCAGAACAGAACACATAATGGATGCCTGCATATTCTGTGGAAAATGATGTCGCTGTAACTTGCATGTGACAGACCGGGTCATTGAAAGTTTTATTCATGACGAAATCCCTCATCAAAAATATTTCCCAGCATCGCCAATCATTCTCAGCGTACACCACCGCGCATACCAATTGCCGAACATTCTGCCTAACCAGCGCGCAGGCATCGAGTCCGGCAGCGCGTAGTCGATGAAAATGCGCAACTGCGAAGCATTTCCTTGCGGCGTGATTTCGAAACCCATTCTGTAACGGCCTATCACCAACAACTTGGGCTCGTCCGTCGTTAGCCAGGATTTACGCAGCGGCGGTGCATAGTCGGTGACGATCTCCTCTACCGAAAGCAAAATTCCCAGCACACGACCGACCAGACGAATCCTCGATCCCACAGCATGTCCCTGCGCAGCATCCATCTCGATCTTCATTTGCGCGCCCGCCATCATCCATGAAGACTGGCTCATGTGCTCCGACAAGCGTCGGTGATCGTCAAGATGCGAGAAAACTGTCCCGGCAGGTGCCTTCAGCATGGTACTGCTTTCAAAATGAAAGGGTAAATTTTTGACTGATTCGTTCACGGTAGTCCCTTAGCCAGCCATTTTGAATGATCTGCCTATTGGCCTTGGCGCAAGAAAAGCGGGATAAATCTTGGGGTGCGTGCTACATATTCACGCCAACCTTCGCCGAATTCCGCTATGGCATCCTGCTCCTCAGAACGCGCCAGTCGCACATACATCCACACCAGTACAGGGAACATCAGCAGCGTCAGCAAAGTCGGCCATTGCAACAAGAAGCCGAACATGATCAGCACGAATGCATCGTACTGAGGGTGGCGGATTTTTGCATAAGGACCAGTTGTCGCCAGTTGGTGATTGCGTTGCGCCAGATAGAGTACTTTCCACGCAGCAGACAGCAAAATAAATCCACCGCCGATGAACACGTAGCTCAGCATGTGCAACGGATCGGTATGCGGGTCGCCTTTCCAGCCAAGCAAGGTATACCAGAGGTGTCCGGCATCATGGGAAAAAAAGTCCACTTCGGGATAATAAGTTTGCAGCCAGCCGGACAGCAGGAAAATCGTCAGCGGAAAACCGTACATTTCGGCGAACAGCGCCACGATGAAGCTGGAGAACGCACCGAACGAACGCCAGTCGCGCGGCGTTTTCGGCTTGGTGAAGCTGAACGCGAAGATGATGAACACCAGTGAGTTGATGATGGCCAGTGACCATAGTCCATAAGCAGAAGATTCGGCATTCATTTCGATTCTCCTTTTGACGAATCGTGGTGGTGGTCATGCCGCCCGTGCCCGCCATGGCCGTGATGCATGAACAAGTGCATCAGCGGGCAGGCCAGCAGTAACAGGTAAGGCAATATTCCCAGCACATGAGCGCGATGCTCCGTGAACAGGAAGAATCCGGCAACCGCGAGAAAACCGTAGAACACCCAGCGTCCCCTGGATAAATGCTGGGAAAGATACTGCGTTTCGTGCTGATCCGGCATGGCTGCATTCTTGCGCGCTTCCAATACCATGCCGCATATCGGACAATCGCCCGGTTCGCTACGCACAACTTCGGGATGCATTGGACAAGCATAGGTCACGGCGACCACGTATGCCCGAACGGCGGTCGCCGGTACATCCGGTTTGGTGTATGCGGCGGGATTCCCCTGAAACTTATCCATGCAGTGCCGCGAGCAAAAGCGGAAGTACTGACCTTCGTATTCCAAGTGATGCAGTGTATCGTCGACAACTTTCATGCCGCAAACCGGATCAATGTCGGGTGCCATGGCTTGCTCCTTTCATTGGTGCTTGCGGGATGGCCGGATCGTGCGGCTGCATACACTTGGCTGCTACCATTTCGCGCAGGATAGTCTGTTCAGCCAGAAATGCCTGCACTGCCACCGGATCGAATTGAGTGCCGCTCATTTTGACGATTTCTGCGAGGGCCTGATCGAATGACAGCGCCTTGCGATAAGATCGGTCAGACGTCATCGCGTCCAGCGTGTCGATCAGCGCGAACAGCCGCGCCCCCAGAGAAATCTGTTCGCCCTTGAGCCCGCGTGGATAACCCATTCCGTCGAAGCGTTCTTCATGGCTGAGCACTATTTCGGCGGCTAGTTCCATACCCGGGATTTGTGCCACGATGCGATGACCCTTTTCAGGATGGGTTCGCATTTCCAGCCATTCATCTTCGCTGAGTGTGCCCTGTTTCAATAAAATTGCATCCGGTATCCCGATCTTGCCTATGTCGTGAAGCAAGGCGCCCCAATAAATCTGGCGCAGTTGATCAGCATCTGCGGTAAAGCGGCGCGCCAGCACCAAGGTATGACAGGCCACCCGTTTGGAGTGGTCGCCTGTTTCATGCTCACGGATATCCAATGCTTCGGCCAGCGCCTCGGCAAAAGACGCATCCGCACGTTCCAGAACATCTGCCTCAGCATTCATGGCCACCTCATACCAGCCGCCAACGCGGCAGGAGTGTCAGTATTACCTGCCGCACAGTCAGACTATTTCAATGCTTGTCCTTCGTATGATCGTGCCGGTCTTTTGGCATATCCTTGCCCATTTCCGGCTTCGACTCCGACATCGGCATACCGGTTTTCTCTTCCATATGGCTGTGCTTTTTTACCGGTTTTTTTGCCTTGGACTTTCCGGTCTTTGCTGCTTCGGTTTTTTCCGTTCCGGTCTTTTCCACTTTAGTGGCATCATGACTCGCTTCAGCAGCAAATATGCTTGCGCTGGAAGCTACGAATACCGTCATGACGGCAATAAGTAAAGTTGATTTCAGTTTCATCATATTCTCCTGATTGGTTGAATAAATATGCTGCAATTTTCATTTAGCTTTGCTTTTGAACACCTCCTTTCGTACTGTTACATCATGATAAACTTATAGTGAGCGCCAGGATTTAGTATCGTGCATGAAATTTTTGCGTTAATTGTATGGACTCAAGTCCGTTCATCGCGCTAATCCTTGTGCGGGGGCGTTCCCGGCGCATGCGTATGACCAGCCTTCGTGGGTGGCGAGCCCGCATCGTTCGCGTTTGGAGTCTTGCTATCAGCCTTTGCGTCATGCGGATGTTCGCCATGCTCATGAGAATGACCCGGCTCCTCCGGTGTGGGTAAAGCCATTACCCCAAGCCCGTGACGATATACTGCCTCGCCGCCATGCCATGCGGCGTTGACCACCAGCAACCATGTTGCGGTCAGCAATATCAGCATGCCATTGGAGGGTTCCGCAGCGGAACGCCATGACCGCGCCGCCCAAACAGCGAGCAGTACCAGCGCACCAAGTGCGGCCAGCGCCCAGTTGCGATGTATCGTCATGGCCAGATGGCCCGCATCGTCATGTTTGACACTGTTATAGGCAAACCAGCCAAGCACGGCTGCGACACATGCAGATATGGCCGCCGCCCACAGCATCCAGCGTCCGAATACCAGGCACTGTTCTGCCCAGGGTTTTGCCCTGAACAACTTGCCGATAGCCGCTAAAAATACCGAGGATGTCGCAAAGGCAATCGGAAAATGTACGAATGCCGGATGCCAATTTGGAATAATTTCAATCATCACATATTTACCCGATATAAAATTCACGAAACCTGACCTGAACATTCATCCCGCAATCACCACAAGTGTCAGCATAGGCGGGAGCATCGATTTTCCGTCATCGTGCATATGCTTCGGTCGCATAGCGGCGCATCATGCGATGACTGTTGAAGTAGGAGGCGTTCTTGCTGATCGCACCTTTCATCACCCTGATCCACCCGCCGTGGTCGCTGTTGTAATACAGCGGCAGCACCACCTGTTCGAGTTTGTCGTAAAGCGCGCGTGCGTTGCCATCCGGCATTCCAGACGTGTCGCCGATCGCCCAGCCGGTCACGCCCTCGATGCAGCCCTCGATCCACCATCCGTCAAGCACCGACAGGTTGGGCACGCCGTTGAATGCGGCTTTCATGCCGCTGGTGCCGGAAGCTTCGAGCGGCGGCAGCGGCGTATTGAGCCACACGTCCACCCCTGCGGTCAGCGTCTGTGCCAGCGCCATGTCGTATTCGGGAAGATAGACGACTGTGATCGTTCCAGCAAGGTCGCGCGCGTGCGCGCACAATTGCTCGATCAAGTGCTTGCCGTTTTCATCGTGCGGATGCGCCTTGCCGGCGAGCACGATCTGGAACGGCTGGTTGCGCGCGATAGCCTTCAACCGTTCGAGGTCGGTGAACAAAAGATCCGGGCGCTTATACGCGGCCATGCGTCTCGCGAAACCGAGTATCGGGATTTCCGGTTTCAGTGTCACCCCGGTGAGTGTTTGCACTTTGTCGATCAGATGCTGTTTCGCCTGAACGTGTGCTTCCCAGATCGCGACATCCGGAATGCAACAGTCGGCGCGCATCAGCAACTGAGGCTCGTGACACCAGCCCGGCAGGTAATGATCGTAAAGCTGACGGAAATTTTCTGCCGCCCAGATGAATGGATGCACGCCGTTGGTGATGGCATGCACTTTGTAGCCGGGAAACATCGCGTTCGACACTTCGGCATGTTTCTTGGCGACTCCATTGATGAATTCGCTCAGGTTCAGCGCCAGCCGCGTCATGTTCAGGCTGTCCTCGCCGGCCAGAAACTTGATCGCTTCTATGTCGAAATCGTTGTCGAGCACGCGCTGCACCAGGTCGTAGGGAAAACGGTCATGGCCGGCTTCGATCGGCGTGTGGGTGGTGAAGCTGCACAGATCACGAACGCGCGGAAGATCATAGTGCGATTCGCCGGGCCGCAATTCTTCTGGTGGATAAGTGTAGCGCCGCATCAGTTCCAGTCCGAGCAACGCAGAGTGTCCCTCGTTCATATGAAAATGCCGTATCGTGAAGCCGAGTGCCTGCAGCAGGCGCACGCCGCCGATACCCAGCACGATCTCCTGCTTGAGCCGGTAGGCGTTGTCGCCGCCGTAGAGATAGTGGGTGATCTCGCGATCTTCCTTGATGTTCTCGTTCAGGTCGGTATCGAGCAGCAGCACCGGTTGACGGCCGCCTATGCTGCCTTCCTGAATATACAGCCATGCGCTTATCCAGACCGTGCGGCCATCGATCGGCACCGCGATCTTGGCATCGAGCGGCCGCGCCCAGCGCTTGGGATCCCATGTCGCCGGATGTTCCTGTTGCCGGCCTTGCGTGTCGATCTCTTGCCGGAAATAACCGGCGCGGCTGACCAAGCTTACCGCCACCATCGGCAGGTTGAGATCGGTGGCCGAACGCACGGTATCGCCTGCGAGTATGCCCAGCCCCCCGGAGTAGGTCGGAATCTCGTTGCGCAACGCGATCTCCATCGTGAAGTAGGCAACGCGGGGTTCGTGAATGAATTCGTCGAGCATGATTGTCACTTTCTTTCAGGATGGCAAAGTGCCAAAGTATTTTACCTCTTCCATATAGTGAAGTTATTTTATCTCGCGTATCTTGACCAAGGCATATAAAACAGGGATCACGATCAACGAAAGGAACGTGACCGAGATCATGCCGCCCACCATCGGCGCGGCAATGCGGCGCATCACTTCGGAGCCGGTGCCGCTGCCCCACATGATCGGCAGCAGCCCGGCGATGATGGCGCACACCGTCATCATGATCGGGCGCACCCGCAGCAAAGCGCCTTGCGTCACCGCCTCGTGCAGGTCGTCCACCGAGAATGGCTTGCCGCTCGCATCGTGCTTGGTCTTGAGTTCCTGATGCGCGTGGGCTATGTAGATCAGCATGATGACGCCTATCTCCGCCGCCACGCCCGACAGCGCGATGAAGCCGACTGTCGCCGCGACCGACAGGTTATAGCCCAGTGACCATAGCAGCCACACCCCGCCCACCGTGGCAAACGGCACCGAGAGCATCACGATCAGCGTTTCGGTGACGCGCATAAAGTTGAGATACAACAACAGGAAGATGATCAGCAGCGTGATCGGTATCACGATTTTCATCTTCGCGGTAGCGCGCTCCATGTATTCAAACTGCCCGCTCCAGGTCGCGTAGTAGCCGGGCGGGAATTTCACTTTCTCTGTTACCGCCTTGCGGGCATCGGCCACATACGAACCGATGTCGCGGTCGCGGATGTCCACAAAAATATAAGCGGAGAGCAGCGCATTTTCGGTGCGGATCGCGGGCGCACCCCTGACCACTTCCACTTTGGCGAGTTGGCCGAGCGGGATCATCGCTCCGTCCATGCTCGGTATCAGCACTTCTCTCGCGATCTGCTGCGGATCGCTACGCAACTCGCGCGGATAGCGCACGATGACGCCGAAGCGTTCGCGCCCCTCCACCGTCGTGGTCACCAACTCGCCGCCCAATGCGGTGGCGATCACATCCTGCAAATCTCCTATTGCCATGCCGTAGCGCGCCAGCGCTGCGCGATCAGGCACGATATCGAGGTAGAGGCCGCCGGTAATGCGCTCGGCAAAAGCACTGGTGGTGCCCGGAACATTTTTGACCACTGCCTCGATGTCCTTGGCGACCTGCTCTATTCCTTGTAGATCCTTGCCGAACACCTTGATGCCGATCGGTGTGCGGATGCCGGTGGCGAGCATGTCGAGGCGCGCCTTGATCGGCATGGTCCACGAGTTGGCGACGCCAGGGATTTGCAAGGCCTTGTCCATCTCGGCGATCAGCTTGTCGGTCGTCATGCCGGGCCGCCATTCAGCCTCCGGCTTGAGATTGATCGTGGTCTCGAACATCTCCGGCGGCGCCGGATCGGTGGCCGTCTGCGCGCGTCCCGCCTTGCCATACACCGATGAGACTTCGGGGAAACTCTTGATGATCTTGTCCTGCGTCTGCAACAGTTCCGCCGCTTTGGTGATCGACATCGCAGGCAAGGACGCGGGCATGTAGAGCAGCGTGCCCTCGTTCAGCGTCGGCATGAATTCGCTGCCCAAACGCATCGCCGGATAGAGGGTCAGGACTAACAACACTAGGGCTGCCGCGATGGTTGTCTTCTTGCGCTGCATCACCGTCGCGATGATCGGGCGATAAGCCCAGATCAGGAAGCGGTTCAGCGGGTTTTTGTGTTCCGGCATCAGCTTGCCGCGTATGAACAGCCCCATCAACACCGGCACCAGCGTCACCGACAGCAGTGCCGCACCGGCCATCGAGAAGGTCTTGGTAAAAGCCAGTGGCGAGAACAGCCTGCCCTCCTGCGCCTCCAGCGTGAACACCGGCAGGAACGATACGGTGATGATGAGCAGCGAGAAAAACAGCGCCGGGCCGACTTCCTTGCAGGCGGCGAGGATGGCTTCGGCGCGGAGATTAACGGAAGATTCAGAATGAACTCCCTCTTCCCCAGCCCTTCCCCCGGAGGGGGAAGGGAGCAAAGCCCCTCTCCCACCGGGGGAGGGGTTGGGGAGGGGGAGCCGCTCCAGGTGCTTGTGCGCGTTCTCAATCATCACGATGGCCGCGTCCACCATCGCGCCGATCGCGATCGCGATCCCGCCCAGACTCATGATGTTGGAATTCATGCCGAGCAGCCGCATCGCGATGAAGGCGATCAGCACGCCGATGGGCAACATCACGATCGCGACCAACGCGCTGCGCACATGCATCAGAAACACGATGCACACCAGTGCGACGATGATGCTTTCCTCAAATAACGTGTGCTTCAGATTTTCTATGGCGCGGTTGATCAAGTCGGAACGGTCATATACCGCCTGTATCGTCACGCCCTCCGGCAAGCCGGGAGCGACCTCGGCGATCTTGGCCTTGATGTTGCGGATCACCTCCAGTGCGTTCTCGCCAAAGCGCGCCATCACGATGCCGGACACCACCTCACCCTCGCCGTTCAACTCGGTGAGGCCGCGCCGCTCGTCCGGGCCGAGCTCGACGCGCGCGATGTCGCGTATCAGCACCGGCGTACCCTTCTCCGCTTTCACCACCAGATTCTCGATATCGCCCCTGCCGCGCAAATAGCCCCTGCCACGCACCATGTACTCGGTCTCGGCCATTTCCAGCGCGCGCCCGCCCACATCGCGATTGGACTCGCGTATCACCTGCGTGACCTTCATCAGCGGAATGCCATAAGCGCGCAATTTCACCGGATCCACGATCACCTGATACTGCTGCACGAAGCCGCCGACGGAAGCTACTTCGGCCACCCCGTGCGCCTTGGTGAGTTGATAACGCAGATACCAATCCTGAATCGTGCGCAGTTCAGCCAGCGTCTTGTTCACGCCGATCACCGCGTACTGATATACCCAGCCGACTCCGGTGGCATCCGGGCCGATCTGCGGCGTAATGCCCTGAGGCAGTTTTCCGGAAGCGAAGTTAAGGTATTCCAGCACCCGCGAGCGCGCCCAGTAAAGGTCGGTGCCATCTTCGAAAATCACATAGACGAAAGATGCGCCAAACACCGAGAAACCGCGCACCACCTTGGACTTCGGCACCGAAATCATCGAGGTGGTCAGCGGATAAGTGACCTGATCTTCCACCACTTGCGGCGCCTGGCCGGGATATTCGGTAAAGACGATCACCTGTACGTCCGACAGATCCGGCAGCGCATCCAGCGGCGTTTTGATCACCGCGTAAATACCCGCCAGCGTGATGAACAGCGTCGCGAGTAGCACCAAGAATCGATTGCGCGCCGACCAGTCTATGATGTTATTCAGCATGTCAGTGTCCCTTGTGAGACGTGCTCGGCTTCACTTTCAGCTTGGTGATCACCAGTTCGCCCGGTTTGCGTTCGACGAGTTCAAAGCTAATTGCGGAGCCTGGCTGAATACCTTGCGCCAGCGATGAGTTGGCGAGCGCGAAGTCCATGGTCATACCCGGAAATCCCAGCGATTTAATCGGCTCATGGGTAATGCTGACGGTGCCATCGTCATTAATGGAATTCAGCGTGCCTTGTGCCTGATGCCCCACCCCGGAGGCTTTACTCTGTTTCGCCGCATCCTGTTCATGACCGGCATGTTCTGCGGCTGGCTGAGCTGTATCCTTCGCATCCGGAGTCTCGCCGCCATGAGCATGCACCAGGCCGCCTAGTGCCGCCTTGAGGTTGCTCTCTGCGTCGATCAGGAAGTTGGCCGATACGACTACCTGTTCTCCTGCGGCAACGCCATTCAGCACTTCCACATAATTATCGCTGCGGCTGCCCAACTTTACTTCACGCGGCTCGAAGCGCCCTTCCGCCAGTTGCACCAGCACGATCTGGCGCGTGCCGCTGTCGATCACCGCAGAAGTCGGCACGGTTATCACTTTTCCTTTGCCGGTCACCGGTACTTCTACCTGCGCGAACATCGCGGGCTTGAGCAATCCTTGCGGGTTGGACATCTCCAGACGGATCTGAACGGTACGTGTTGCCGGATTCAAAGTCGGATATACAAAATCGATCCTGCCTTCGAAATGTTTGTCCGGATAAGCGGCCATGTTGACGTGCGCAACACTGCCCGCTTTAACCGCACCGATGTCCTGCTCGGCAACCTCGGCCACGACCCACACTGTAGAAAGGTCGGCGACTTGAAACAGCATTTCACCGGGCATGAAGCGCATGCCTTGCACCGCTTTCTTTTCCAGCACTATGCCGGAAACCGGCGCGTAAAACGTCACGCTGCGCTTGTCTTTATTGTTTTCAAATTCCCTGATTTGTTCATCACCAATTCCCCAGTTTTTCAGGCGCGTGAAGCTGGCAGCCGCAAGTTGTTTCATGCTGGCCTTGGCACTGTATCCCGGCGCATCGTCTCCCGCGTCTTTCAGCGACAACTCTCCCTGCCTGGCAAGCGCATATTCGCGCAGCGCGGAAATCAACTCCGGACTGTACACATCGAACAACGGCTGACCCTTGCTGACCAATTGTCCGCTGGTATTGACGTCAAGCCGCTCGACCCAACCTTCGAATTTCGGCGCGATGGCATAAGTGCGCCGCTCATTGACTTCAATCCTTCCCACCGCGCGTATGGTTTTATCGAGTGCTCGTAGTGTCGCCGCTTCGCTCTTCACGCCCAGCTTCTGCACCTTTTCGACGCTCATGGTGACTTGTTTGCCATCGCCGGCATCTGCACCTCCTTCGAATACCGGAACATAATCCATACCCATCGAGTCTTTTTTCGGCACCGGCGATGTGTCCGGCAACCCCATCGGATTGCGGTAATACAATATCTTTGGCTCTGCCTTGGCAGTCGTCGCAGAAGTTGCCGTCACAGGCGCCGGTGATGATCGTGTGCCCAGCCAATAACCGGCGGCGCCCACGCTCAATATTGCGGTTGCGCCGATAATGATTTTCGTGCTGATATTTTTCATAACTCTTCTCCCAACAATCGTTCTATTTCTGCCAATCGCAACTGCGCTTCAAACTGTGCCTTGAGTTGCTGCTGCCTGGCTTTCAGAATCTGCCACTGCGCGTCCAGCAAGGTGGCGAAATCCACCTTGCCGTTTTCATATCCGGTCAAGGCAGATTGATAGGTCAGCTCGGCTTGTGGCAGCAACTGCGTCGTAGTCAATGATTCGGTGCGCCGCGCGGTTTCCAGCCCGGATACGTTTTCCGACAAATCGGCCAGCATCTGGTTGAGCAGCGCTTCCTTGCGCGACGTGGATGCCGCAAGCATGGATTCAGCCTCGCGCTCCTGTGAGCGGCGCGATCCCTGTTGCAGCGGTATATTGAATTCGACCATCAAGTCCCAAGTCATGATCGCACTGCCGTACTGGGTCGGCGCGACACCCAGCGTGAATCCGGGATAACGGTTGGTGTAAGCAAGGTCGCGGCTCTTCTCGGCCTCGTTTCTGCGTGCATCGGCGATCAGCAATTGCGGATTGCGCGCGCGCAGTTTTTGTTCCAGGATTGTGTAATCGAGTTGTGCCGGTGCAGGCAAGCGGCGCAATGAAACCGGTTGCGCCAACGCAGCCATCGCGGGACGCGACAACAATGTATTCAGCCGGACATGCGAATGATGCTGCTCATTTTCCAGATCGATCAGCTCGCCGCGCATACCCGTCTGCTCGACTTGAGCGCGTATGACTTCCTGCTGCGCACCCAGCCCGTTGGCATAACGTGTACGCGCGACCTGCTCCAGACTGTTCATCAGATCCAGCGTTTCGCGAGTCAACCGCTCGCTGCTGGACAGGTAGTAAACCATTGCATAGGCCGATTTGATCTTGCTGGACAGCTCCGTCCACGACGCCGCAACCTGACCATCAGTTTGCGCAGCTTGCGCCTCGGCAACCCCGCGCTGCAAGTCGCGCTTGCCGAACCACGGCAAGCTTTGCATCAGCGTATACTTCGTGGCACCAACTTGCGACGGCAATAAGCTGATTCCATTGTTCGTGCCCTGTTTGGTGATATCCATCAACTCGGTGCGTAATACCGGATCCGGCAAGGCAGCGGCAGGCTGCACTCTTTGCATCGCTGCATCTGCCTCATAACGCATAGCGGCGAATTCGGGATTATGTTCCCGCGCATAGGCTAGCAATCCGGCAAGATTGCTGCCCAGCGATGGCTCATCGGCAGCGCTGGCTGGTGCGATCCAGAGCGCATACAGCATCATACAAAAGATTATTTTCATGTTCCGCATCCTGATGAAACTACTAGCCATTCGACTAAGCGAGCAAAATACGCTCGCTAAGTCGCTGGTTATATTGCAGTGCAATTCAATCGGACAGCCGCAAGCGACCGCCGAACGATACGGGACGAGAATCAGGCTATGAAATCAAACCAAGGGAAATAACAGACGGACTCGTCCCGCGTCAAACGCGGGAGAGCGGAGGCGGATCCAGCGGAGCTGAGGAAAAGGATTGGAACTGTGTTGAAGAGGATGTGTAGATCTGGGCAAATGGCTGGTCTCCCGTCACACTGATAGTGACAGTCGCCAGATATCCGCTGCAGGCAAAATGACAAACACCGCAATCCTTGCAGGACGAGTTTTGCTGATCGTGCTGACCGGCTGCCTGATGCTGACTAGCGGCAACCTGGTCGTTATGCAGTGAGTCGTGCT